>Ga0307505_10001460_pt1 | contig 19077 bp, 20 predicted proteins | sample 23_S_MG_FD_202183 | JGI IMG/M metagenome (GOLD analysis project Ga0307505, IMG submission 202183) | Soil microbial communities from Populus trichocarpa stands in riparian zone in the Pacific Northwest, United States - 23_S | ecosystem: Environmental > Terrestrial > Soil > Riparian zone > Trees...
CGCCCGGCGCCTCGACTGCCGCGGTCACGTCGCTGCGCCCCGAGCCGATGAAGGCCGGCCCGGTGACGGACTGCACCCCGGTGAAGGCGCGGAACGCCCGCATGATCGGGCGGAGGTTCAGCGGCTCCTCGGTCGACAATCGAAATACAGTCGTGGCCGCCGACTGACTTGAAACGGAGACGTCGAGCCCGTAGAGGGCCACGAGCGAGTCGGCGGCCGCGTTGCCCGACGCCGGCAGGCCGGCCTCCCACGCCTGCGCCCACGGCTCCGAGCGCAGCACGGTGACGGTGAACCAGTAGGGGTACGGGTCCGGCCGGGCGTGGATCTGGTACGCCGGCAGGAGCGAGAACACGGAGTCGCGCTGCGGGAGCGCCCGCGCGTTGTAGACGTGGACGATCCCGTCGTAGAAGAACTGGACGAGGGGCGGCGGCACGCGCACCGGCTCCGCGGCGGGCGCGGCGCCGAAGTCGACGAGCTCGTGGACGCGCCGGATGGCCAGGATCGTGGCGTCCTCCCGGTAGAGCGCGCGGAGGGAGTCGGGCAGGCCAGCGTCGCCGGCCGGCGCCATGCGGAGTCCGAGGAGCCACGGGTCGGCCGGCTCGGCGGGATCCGTGCCCATGACGTCGCACGCGGCGAGGAGCGTCATAGCGGACAGCGCTCCAGCAGAGACAGCGGTGGCTAGACGCATTTCGGCAGCCGGCTGGACTCGGGGACCTCCTCCATGAGGCGCCGGAGGGTGCTCACGGCGAGCGGACACGCGCCGTTCTTCTGCAGCGGACCGACGCGCCTCCACGCCAGGCTACCCGGCCCGTTATACACTTCGTCTATCGTGCCGTCGCGGAGCAGTGCGAGCACGAGAAGGTGATCCGGCTCGGACCGCAACGCGACGCTGCGCCCCTGCGTGGCCTTCACCTGCACCAGCCGGCCGTCCCGCGTGCGCGCGTCGTGTCGCTCGGTGGACGCCGCTAGCAATTCGAGGTCGTAGTAGCAGCTGGCCAGCACCTCCCCGAGGCTGCCGACGAGATGACCGTCAGGCGTGAAGCGCCGGCCGGGGAAGTGCTCCTCCAGTTCACCGACGAGCGCGTAGAGTCGCTGGACTATGCCGGGTATGTGGTCGATCGGATTCATCGGGGCGTCTTTGGTGGCCGACCCAGGCGGGAAGGGCGTGGCACGGCTGGAACAGGGCGCAGTGCGAGAAGCGGGCCGCGCGAGGCGAAGGACCCACCGCCCACGCTATGACGACACTTGCTCGCGGGGATCGCCCTATGCAGCGGACGCCAGCCGCGAGAACCCTCGACCGCGCTGGCGCCGGCCTCTGTCCGCGAAGCTTCCCGCGCGCTCAAGGCGACGTGGGGGCAGCGTGTGGTGGTGAGGTGGGGTACGTGAAGAAGGAAACCTCAACGCCGCTGGGGTCGATCGTCTTGAAGTTACGATGGCCGTAGTCGGTCTTTCCGAGCTCGCTCGTGATGGGGGCACCCGACCGTCTCACTCGGTCGTACCAGCCATCGACGTCGGCCACCTCGATGTAGAATCCACCGTGGATCGATGGGACGCTAATGACGCCGCCCCTGCACTACACCGGTATCGACCTGCCGCCGGGGGAGCGCGGACTTAAGCGCCGATGGCTACCGTTTCGGCTCGTATCGCAAAGCAACCGCCCCCGAGTCGAACTCCTTCCGGCCCACGAGCTTCAGGTCGACATGCGTCGATAGCCCCGCGAACAGCGTCGGCCCGTGGCCCGCTAGCCTGGGGTGCACCACGAACTCGTACTCATCGATCAATCCCAGTTCCGCCAATGCCAGCGGGAGCATCACGCCGCCGACGAACAGTCCGTTACCGGACGCTCGCTTGAGCTGCTGGACGGCTTCGCCCAGATCCCCACGCACGAACTCCGCGTTCCAGTCGACCCGCTCGAGGGTGCTCGACACGACGTACTTCTTTGCGGCGTCGATCGTCCGGGCGAAGGGCTCCGTCCAGTCTGGCATCGCTCCCGACCTCGGCGACCGCCACGCAGCCTCCATCATCTCGTAGGTCACCCGTCCCAGGAGGAGGGCATCAGCCAGCGCGAGGTTCTGGGCGTGGTGACGATGCAGTTCTTCGTCCGCGGGTATTCCCCGATGATCGCAGCACCCGTCCAGGGTGACGTTGATGGAATACCGGAGGGGTCGCATCACATCTCCAGAAGCTGGCTGCAGAATTGCCGGCCAGCCGCGAAACGGGGATGCGCCGGCGCGTGGCAACGTAGGCGCTGACGCCGGCGCGGGGCAAGCCGGCCGCGTCTCGTCTACGTTAGCGGCGGTCTAGGCGTACTACAGGTATTCCGCCGGCTCCACGAGTTCCATCCCCCTGGCCGACTCAATGAGCTCGCGGAGGATCGCCGCGTGGCCCGCTCCGACGATCGCGAGCACCCGCTCGCCCGGCCCGGCCAGCCGCGCGAGGTCCGCGAAGATGCGGATGTTCCGGGCATACCACGCTGCGAGCAGGTCGGACCCGGCGTACCCGTCGCCCGCCCCGACGGCGGCCATGCGGACGTACTCCGCGTGGCCCCACGCGACGTACCCCGGCTCGTTCAGGTAGCGGAGGATCTCCCCGACGGTCGCCGTCCGCTGGAGGCTGTCGTTCTCCGCGGCGAGGCGGCCTGCCAACTGCCCGAAGTGGGCAACGAACGCGGGGTCATGCGCCTCGGCGTGCGCCATGACGGCCCCGAACGGGAAGTCGCCCCGGTGGTCCACGGCATACACCCGCTCGCTGCCGAGGCGGGCGGCGAGGCGGAAGCCGAGCTGAAACACCTCGTTGGGGCCGAGTTCATGGCGCCCCGCCCGGTATTCCACGTAGAGGCTGTCGAGCCACGACTGCCGCTCAGCGCGAACCTCCACGGCCACCCTCGTCGGGGCGAACGCAGCGAGTGCGTCGAGGACGGCAGCGATCTCCGCCTGCTTCTCGGCCGTCATCACGTCGGCGGCGGGCGTGTTCACGATGTCGAGGCCGGGGTTCGCGAAGTGGTACGTCCCGAGCACCATCACGCGGGCCGGTTGCTGCGCGTAGGCCGGGGCAGTGAGGGCGAGGAGCGCGAGGCCGGAGAGGAGGAGGTTGGTCACGGGAGAGCGGCGCTGGACGCAAGAGGGACGGTGCTCGTCGTCCGAGTGTTACACCTACGCCCGCATGCGAACTACGCCTCACAGATCCGCGGGCCGGCCGCGAGGTGAGGGATGCGGCCGGTGGCGGGGCAACGAAGGCGCGAAATCCGGGGCACGCCGGCCGGCGCGGGGCAACGTAGGCGCCGACGCCGGCGCGTTGGAAGGCCGGCCGAGTGTCATCGGCTGGAGCGGCGGGCCCTATCTAGCACGGTCCAACCACCGCCGACATGACGGCAGCCGCGCTCTGCATGGGGAACGACCTGCACGAGCGGAACTCACGGCAAACCCGCCGCCCCGTCCGGCCGCGTCGACGGTACCGAGACCCTCGTCAGTACCCTTCGCCCGTGACGGCATCCGAGCTAGGGAGCATCGCGCTTCTCGCGGTTGCGATACCGCTGGCGATTGCCATAGGTAGCGTCCTGTTACGTCGAGCCTACGTGCGAGCGGAAGTGCTACCCGAGGAAGTAGGGCTCGCTGCAGCGTGGGGATTCCTCGTAGGCAGTTTCGTCTTGCTGCAGGCCTACGTCAGCGGGTCGGCCCTTCTCGGATTCGGTGCGCCCTGGACGTGGCTCGCCGCGTCACACTTTGCCGCTGCGGGCTTTGGAGCGCTCACGATCACGGCGCTTACGTGTCGAACTGTGTCCGATTCTCGAGCCCTCAGGATCCTTCGGGTCCTGGTCCCTGGCGCATCCTATTGCCTATCTCGTGACGGCGGCGGGCATCAGCGGGATCCCGTACCTCCAGGAGATCGGGGCGGCGAGCTACGAATTGATATTCATCGCGCAGCTCGGCGCATTCATCCGCGGGCGACCGCATCGCATTGCGCTAGGACCCAGTTATCTGCTCGCCGCCGCCCTGATGGTGCCCGTAGTGACGATGGCGTTCGCGGTCTCGTGGGCCTGGGGCAGCCCGCTCCTCGACTCTAGCGAAATGGTGCGCTATCACGGTCTCGTTAACGCCATCGGCCACGTCGGACTCGCGCTAGCCGCTTTCGCGTGGGGGCGTCCGCAACCTCACGCTCCCATTCGTAGGTCGGTCAGCAAATAGGACCGCTCAGTGTCGCTCGTCACCTTTCATCTAGCAAACACCAAACTCGCCACGACGGCGGGCGCTTTGCTTCGCCCTCCCACGGCGGCCAACGTGGCCGGCTTGCACCGAGCGGAGTGCATGACTGTAATGAAGCTTGGGTCGCGGAGCCTGTCACCGGCGCGCTTACAGTTGCGGCACCTTGCCGTCCTCGCATACTGGGAGAGTGATCGCGCGATAGATAGGTTCCTCACTGACACGGAGCTGGGGCGTAGCCTGGCAAAGGGCTGGCACGTCCGATTGGAGTTCCTGCGCCGGTGGGGGCGCCTTTCTGGGTTCGAGGACCTGCCGGCGAGCGTACACGAGGAGGAGTTTTCCGCGCCTGTGGTTGCTGTGACACTGGCGCGACTGAAGCTCCCCCAGGTTGCCCGTTTTGTTCGGTGGGGTAAACCCGTAGAGGAGCTAGTGCGGGATCACCCTGGGACGACGCTGGCGCTAGCGGCGATGCGACCTCCTCGCACCATCGGCACGTTCTCGGTATGGCGCTCGGTACGCGAGATGAGGGACATGGTGCAGGGCGAGGGCAACATGGCCCGCCCAGACCGTCACGCTGCCGCTATGGTGGAACGCGAGCGCAAGGACTTCCACCACGAGTTCACGACGCTACGTTTCCGAGTTCTGGCGGAGCATGGGACCTGGGAAGGGCGCAGCAACATTGTCCCGCGCTAGCCACCACCGTCCGGCGCCTGTCTGCGCCTCGTGGTGGCGCAAGGACACACGCTTGGGCGGAGAAACAACCGCGGGCGTATCCCCGGTTGCAGCCCGGTGGTCCGAGGCACGCCGGGCGGCAGCGCGGCCGCATCTACCTCCGCCGTGGCGGAAAAGGCGGGCGCTTTCGATGATGTCGCGGAGGAGCTCATCGACAGCCGCCCGGGGAATCCGGAAGCGGCCGGGGCGCCGCCCCCCCGACGCTTTGCGGACCACTGCCGTAAAGCGTCCGCGCGCACGGAGCGCGTCGGCGATGCCCATCACGTGCAGGCTGGAGGGGGAGGTGCTGAGACGACTTCGATGAGCCGCAACGCCTCACCAATTGTGAGGAGGCCGGAGGATTCCGGGTCAGGTTGCTCCATTGGGGGCAGGTGTGGCCGTCAGGCGTTAACAAAACGATAGGCCGGACCCGACCTCAGCACGTTTGTCGATTAGGGTCTATCCCCGTCTACAATGTCTATTTCCGTCTTTCGGTGGACGGCCGAAAAAAGACACCGCTCAAATCAGCGTGATTCGGCTGGCCGGCGCGGAGCGGAACGCGGGACTCGAACCCGCGGCCGCCCCCCCGGCACGGCGCCGGCCGCTACGGCCCGTAGAACGCGGCCGGCACCGGCTCCCGTCCCCCCACGCTGCCGCCGGCCGCCACCCCGCCGGCGTAGCCGACGAGGAAGGACCAGGTCCTGTGGTGAACGCAGCCGGCCGGGCAGTCGCCCCACCCGAGGCGGAAGCGGTAGCCCACGCCCGGCGCCTCGACTGCCGCGGTCACGTCGCTGCGCCCCGAGCCGATGAAGGCCGGCCCGGTGACGGACTGCACCCCGGTGAAGGCGCGGAACGCCCACATGATCGGGCGGAGGTTCAGCGGCTCCTCGGTCGTCAATCGAAATACAGTCGTGGCCGCCGACTGACTTGAAACGGAGACGTCGAGTCCGAAAAGGGCCACGAGTGAGTCGGCGGCCGCATTCCCCGACGCCGGCAGACCGGCCTCCCACGCCTGCGCCCACGGCTCCGAGCGCAGCACGGTGACGGTGAACCAGTAGGGGTAGGGGTCCGGCCGGGCGTGAACCTGGTACGCCGGCAGGAGCGCGAACACGGAGTCGCGCTGCGGGAGCGCCCGCGCGTTGTAGACGTGGACGATGCCGTCGTAGAAGAACTGGACGAGGGCCGGCGGCACGCGCACCGGCTCCGCGGCCGGCGCGGCGCCGAAGTCGACGAGCTCGTGGACGCGCCGGATGGCGAGGATCGTGGCGTCCTCCCGGTAGAGCGCGCGGAGGGAGTCGGGCAGGTCGGCGTCGTCGGCCGGCGCCATGCGGAGTCCGAGGAGCCAAGCCTGCCCCGGACTTGATCCGGGGGCCGGTTCGGCGGGATCCGTGCCCATGACGTCGCACGCGGCGAGGAGCGTCGCGGCGAATGCGAGGCAATAGACGGCGGGTTGACGCTTCACTCCGATGCGGCCGGCCGCGCAACGTAGGGGATGGCCGGTCGGCACTGCAAGCGGCGCGGGCCAGGCGACATACTGGTGTCTTGCCTACCCGGTAGATTCGGATGCGATTCGCGGACCACCCGTGACCCACAACGCTGTCACCGCGTCCCGATCGCCGTCCCACGCTCCGATGACCGCCTCCTATCGCGACACCGACCCCTATGACCTTCCGCTGTACTCGCAGCGCGAAGCAGCGCACGTCGTTGGCGCATCGCCGTCGACGCTTCGCTCGTGGGTAGCCCCATCACCTGGCGCCGGGTCGCCCGTGATCCGGCTTCCGAGGCGTAGCGATGGCCGACTCTCGTTCTACAACGTCATCGAGGCCTATGTCCTGAACCTGATACGACAACAGCATGGCGTCACCATGCAGAAGGTCAGGCGCGCGGTTGCCTACGCGGAGAAAGAACTGGGAATTGACCGACTGCTCATCCGGCGCGAACTGCGGTGGGAAGACCGTGGAAGCCTGTTCTGGGAGCGACTCTCCACGCTGATCGACCTGTCGCGCTCCGGACAGTTCGCTATGCGACACATCATGCATGCGCACCTGCACCGGATTGAGTGGGATGACGACTCAGGCCTGCCGCGACGGTTCTTCCCACTTATAGCAACGGGCTCTGACGCCCGAGGCGTTGTGGTCGATCCGAAGGTGGGATTTGGTCAGCCAACCGTGGTCGGGACAGGCGTGGGCACCGCCATCGTTGCGCGTCGGATCGATGCCGGCGAGGACCTGGAGGCTGTCGCACGCGACTATCACGTCGACCCGGATATCCTCGCCGACGCGCTTGTCTATGAAGGCGGTGCGTAACGATGCCGGTCTTCTTCGTCGATCGTTCGCTGGGGTCTCACCTCTTCCCCGACGCTCTCGCTGCTGCGGGACTGACCATCGAGCGGCATCACGATCACTTCGCGCATGACGCCGACGATGAGGACTGGATCCGCTTTGCGGCTGCCAACGACTGGTACGCACTAAGCCAGGACGATCGCATCTACCGCAATCCAGTCCAGCGCGAGATTGTGATGACTGCGGGGTTGGGCTATTTCGTGCTGACGGCCGCGAACGCGAAGGCAGTGGAGGTCGCCGCCAACTTCGTGGCCACCTATCCGGCCATCGAGCGGTTCATCGCGCGCACCGGGCGACCCTTCATCGCAAGCGTGCAGCGGTCATCCGTAGCTGGACGACCCGGCCGCGTGGCGCTTCGGTGGCCTAGATGACCCGATTTGTCACGGTCGGCTAGAACGGCCGCCGACGGACCCCTAAATCGTCGAATCGAGCTGATTCGGCCGGCCGGCGCGAAGCGGAGCCCCTTGACCGCCTATCCCGCCCCTCAGGCGTACGTTCACGTTTGACGCGTTACCGGAACCATACGCACCTACACCGTTGTCGTCGAGCGCGACCCCGACACAGGCCTTTTCGTCGGGTACGTGCCGGGCTTCCCCGGCGGCCACTCTCAGGCGGAATCACTCGACGAGTTGTCGGACAACATGCGCGAGGTGCTGGAACTACTGCTGGAGGACGGGCCGCGCTGAAACGCACCGACCCGCCCGAATCGAGCTGTTTCGGCCGGCCGGCCGGCGCGGAACACGGGCCTAAACCTTCGACTCATCCAGCTCACAGCCGCACCCGCACGCCGCCGTTGGCGATAAACCCGTCCGTGGGGCCCCACACCGGCGCGAAGGCCGGCGACGCGGCCGGCCCCGTCACCAGCGGCGCCGTCCGGCTCTGGCGCGCGTCCAGCACGTTCTCCAGGTTCGCGAACGCCGTCACGCGCCCGAACGTCCGCTGGGCCATCAGGCCGGCGACCAGGTATCCCGGCGCCTCGCCGCCGTCCGGCAGCAGCTGCGGACCGGTGTAGTACGCCTCGAGGCCCACCCGGCCGCGCCCGTGCTGCTCCCACACGAGCACGCTGTAGGTCCGGTGACGCGCAGTCAGTGGGAGCGGCCCGCGGGCGCCGGCCCCGTCGCGCTCGGCGTCGAGGTAGACGTAGCCCAGGAAGAGGGCGAAGTCGCCGTAGGACAGCCGGGCCGTCGTCTCCGAGCCCCACGTGCGCACTTGCCCGGCGCCGGTCTCGAAGGAGAGCGTGCTGTCGGTCTCGAGGGGCACCAGCGGGCTCGTGAGGCGGGTGACGTAGAGCGCCTGGTTAAACGTGAGGGCGACGGGACCGAGGACCGTGCGATAGTTCGCGTCGACCGTGCCGCCGGCGGACCGCTCCGCGCGAGCGCTGTCGGCGACCGGCACGACGCCGGCGTAGGCCCGCTCCTCGGCCTCCTCCAGGAACGGCGTGGGCGCGCGGTACCCCAGTCCGCCGCCGGCGCGGACGGCCAGGCCGGCGATGGGCCGGAGGAGCACGGACGCGCGCGGCAGCACGAAGGCCCCGTGCTCGGAGTGCGCATCGACGCGGAGGCCGGCCTCCAGGGCGAGGACCCGCGTGACGTCCCACGTGTCCTGCGCGAACGCGCCGAGGGAGCCGTGCCCGTAGTCCAGTTCCGCCTCGCCGCCGGCCGCCTGGTCGAACCCGTCGGTTCGCGCGTCGACCCCGACGACGACCCCGTGCGCCCCGCGCTGCATCGCCGCGCTGGCCTCGGAGTAGGTCTGGAGCTGGCGGCCGGAGAACCGGAACCCCGGCACCTCGACGGCCCGGCGGAAGTGGCTGCCGCTGGAGCGGAGCGTGAGCCGGACGGCGTCGCTCAAGGGACGCTCGTATCCGGCCAGCGCGGTGAGCCTCTCGGACGTGTTGCGCTCCGTGAACCCGGACGAATCGTCGCGGATGGCGGCCACGAACCCGCCCTCTCGCTCTTCCATCGTGCCCGAGAGCCCGACGGTCAGCGTCCCCACGCCGTAGTGGTACAGCGTCGGGGTGAGGGTGAGCCGGCGGGTGGCCGGCAGGTTGGTGAAGGCGTCGTCCTCGGCGTCGTAGGGCCGCTGCAGATTCCCGGAGGCGAGCATGGTGTACCCGAGCCGCGCGTGCATGCGGGCGGTGAAGGCGACGATGTCGAGGCCGCCGGCGGTGGTCCCGTTGAGGAGGATCGAACCCTCCGCGTCCTCCGCCGGCCGGCGCGAGACGAGGTTCACGATGCCGGCGATGGCGCCGCCGCCGTAGAGCGTGGAGGCCGGGCCCTTGATGACCTCCACCTGCTGGAGGTCCAGCGGCGGGGTCTGGAGAAGAGAGAGCCCGCCGCCGAGGCCGCCGTATAGCGGGAAGCCGTCGCGCAGGAGCTGCGTGTAGCGGCCGTCGAGGCCCTGGATGCGGAAGCCGGTCGACGCTGAGACCGCCGACGTCTGCTGGACGACGATGCCGGGGCTCTCGTTGAGGATCATGGAGATCCCCGACGGATCCATCGTCACCTTCTCGTCGATCTCCTCGCCGCCGATCACCTCGACCCGCGTCGGCTCGTCGGCGATCGAGCGGCTGGTCCGCGTGGCGGTCACGGTAGCCTCGTCGAGTTCGAGCTCGTCCTCTTCGAGGGCGACGACGACGGCGGCGGTGTCCGCCAGCGGGAACGTGAGCCCGAGCCTGCGCGGCCGGTAGCCGACGAAGGTGAACACAAAGGTCTGCGGCCCGCCGGGCACGCCGGCGACCGTGGCGAGGCCAGCCTCGTCGGTGGCGGCGCCGAGGGATGTTCCCTCGAGGATTATCGAGACGCCGGGCAGCGGGTCGCGCTCGTGGGCGTCGACGACGAGGGCGCGGAAGGAGTTCTGGGCGTAGGCCGGCGTAGCCAGCGCCGCGAGTACGACGATCAGGCAGGCGGTCCGCCCCGACAGGCGGGAGGTCACGAGCATGGAGCAAGAGCGAGGGCCGCGACGCCATGGCGATGCGGCGATTCCACGTGCCGCGCCGCCGGGGCGCGGGTTAGCGGCCGGCGCGAGGCGCACCGGCGGTCGTTCGCTCAGGCTCTGGGAGGCGGCACCGGCACCCGGCCGGCGTCGCCGGCCGGCCCGATGTCGGGGCTCGGCTGCGGGCCGCCGGCCGCGTCAGCGCCGCGCGGCGAGGCCGGCCGGCCGTCGTGCGTCATGAAGGTCGCGTTGCAGAGGCACGCGGCGTCGGCGTCCGGCGCCTCGCGATCGAGCCCATCGCCGAGGAGCGACCACACGCCGCAGTCGCCGTCGTAGCACGGCACGAGGTCCGTCGTCTCCGCTCCGAGCACGACCGCGAGGCCGGCGAGGAGGGGCGCCATGCGTCGGAGAGCGTCCATTATGCCGTGAACCTACCGCGTTCCGGCCCGCCCCCGCGCCGGCCGGCGACCGGCGGGTCACGACGGCGGCACGATATCCGGCACGCAGAGCCGGGGAAGCAAAACCCGCCCGAATCGAGCTGATTCGGGCGGCCGGCGCGGAGCGGAACACGTGCCTCCTACCAGCCAGCTGGGGCGCCTCAATAACGGCGCTCCGCTACGCGTGCGCCACCACGACCGGAAGGTGCCGGAGACCGCCGTACATTTCTTCCAGGCAGACGAGCCGCCCATGACCGATTACCGTGAACGGATCACGTTCGAGCCGGGAAAACGCGGCGGCAAGCCCTGCGTCCGAGGGCTCCGCATCACCGTGTACGACGTGCTTAGCTACCTGGCAGCCGGCATGTCGTACGAGGAGGTGCTGCGCGACTTCCCCAACCTCGAGCGTGAGGACATACTCGCGTGCCTCGCGTTCGCGGCGGAACGCGAGCGGGCAACGCGGGCGGCGGCGTAGCGGTGGCGCAGCTCCTGTTCGATCAGAATCTCTCACCGCGACTGGTCGATCTGCTCACCGACGCGTACCCCGGCTCCGTGCACGTAGGCGCGGTCGGCCTGGAACGCGCCAACGACGTCGAGGTGTGGGCGTTCGCTCGGCGCGAGGGACTGGTGCTCGTGAGCCGCGACGCGGACTTTCCCGAGCTAGCGGCGGCACGCGGCCACCCTCCTAAGGTGGTCTGGCTCAGAAGGGGCAACTGCACAACTGCAGAAGCCGCGACGCTCCTCCGGACGGCCGCGGAGGCTGTCGAGTCGATGGTGGCCGACGACGCCGCCGGCGTAATCGAACTCTGGTGACGCGCCCCCTAACGTGCGGCGGTCACCTTTCGCGGCCGGCCGGCCGGCATACACAAAACCGCCCGAATCGCGCTGATTCGGGCGGCCGGCGCGGAGCGGAACACGGGACTCGAACCCGCGACCTCAACCTTGGCAAGGTTGCGCTCTACCAGCTGAGCTAGTTCCGCGTGGGGTGGCGTTCAAGTTACGACGGTGGCGCGCTGGGAGGTTAAAGGCTTCGGGAAGGTAGTGGGGGCTCGCAGCTGGCAGCTCGCAGCTGGCAGGGACAGCCGGGCAGGCGCGGCCGGCCCCTTGCCCAGTCACGCGCTAACGGGCGCGCGTTGCCCTGCTCCCCCGCCCGGGCCGGCCCCCCATCGGAGTTCATGCTCGCGATCAAGGCCACGAGCATCTTCTTGACTTCCGATCTCAGGCCGGAAAGCGCGCCGGCGCGGTCGGGTTCGAGGTAGCCGAGGTCGCGAGCGATCATGATCTGGCACTCGAGCTCGTTGGCCGAGCCGGCCGAGTTGTGCAGGAACCGCGCGAAATCGGCGTCGGAGCTACGGCCGCATCCCTCTGCGATGTTGGACTCGATAGAGACGGCCGCGCTGCGCATCTGCGAAACTAGCCCGTAGCGCTCTTCGGCCGGAAACCGAGCAGTCGAGCGATACACCGTCAGGGTTAGCTCGTGCGCCTTCTGCCAGACGTGGAGCTGTCGGAAGTCCTGCATTGAAACGGGCGCCGTAGTGCCCGATTGACGCGTGGCGGCCGGCGGTGTAACTCAAGTGGTCGCGATACGTGGTGGGGAGCGGGTGGCTGGCAGCTTGCAGCTCGCAGAATTCAAGGGGCACATATTGGTATCGGCGATGCCGGTGTGTCCCGCGCTGAGAGCTGCCGTCGTGCCGCTCCCTATCGTCGCCCAGTGCAGGCTGCAAGCTGCCAGCTGCAAGCCACCCTGCAAGCTGCGAGCTGCGAGCTGCAAGCCCTTTCCCACCCACACCGTCGTCCATGAGAATCGCCCTACTCCTCCTCGCGCTCGCCGCCGGCCAGGCTCGCGCGCAGTCTTCCCTCACAGTCGGCGTCGCCCAGGAGGCGATGATGACCGCCGACGGGGTGCACGAGTACACGATGGAGCTCGCGGCCGGCCAGTTCGTCGTCGGCGAGGCGGTGCAGCACGGGGCGGACGTGGTAGTGACGGTCAACGGGCCGGACGGCGAGCGGGTCACGATGGTGGACGTCACCGCGCGGGGGCCGGACGTCTTCCAGTTCACCACGGAGGCGGCCGGCCGGTATACGGTGGTCGTCACGCCGTTCGAGCGGCAGGAGGGCCGGTACGAGGTCGTCGTCCGCCGGGCGGAGCCGATCGCGACGACGCCGGAGGGGAAGGTCGACCAGCTCGTCGCGGCGCACGACGCGGCCGGCCGCCCGGGCGGGGTCGTCGCCGTCATCCGCGGTGGGGAGGTGGAGTTCGTCCGCGCCTTCGGGACGGCCCACCTGACGCACGGCGTGCCGGTCCGGCCGGAGACCGTGTTCAACATCGGGTCCGTCTCGAAGCAGTTCGCCGGCATCTTCTTCGCCATGATGGCCGAGGAGGGCCGGCTGTCGCTCGACGACGACGTGCGCGAGTACGCGCCGGAGCTGCCGGACTTCGGTCCGGCGGTCACCCTGCGGCACCTCCTCAACCACACGAGCGGCTACCGCGAGGTGTACGGCGTCCTCGGGATGCAGGGCCGCAGCGTGGCCGGCGACATCCTGGAGCGCCAGGACGCGATCGACGTCGTGCGCAACCAGCCGGCGCTGCAGTTCCCGCCGGGCTCGCGGCACCTCTACAACAGCACGGCCTACGTCATCCTCACGACGATCGCGGAGCGCATCAGCGGCCGGCCGTACCCCGACTGGATGCAGGAGCACGTGTTCGGTCCGCTGGGCATGACGTCGACGATGATCGAGCGCGTGCCGGGCGAGGTGATCCCGGGATCCGCCTACAGCTACACGAACACGATGCACGGCGGCTACCGCGAGGACTTCGAGTCGTACGCCTACTACGGCGCGACGGACGTCTACACGAACGTCTACGACCTCGCCCGCTGGATGCGCAACTTCCGGACGAGCGAGCTGGGCGGGCCGGGCGTGATGCGCCGGATGCTCGAGCGGAGCGTCCTGGCCGGCGGCGACACGCTCGACTACACGCTGGGGATCTCGCGGGACCGGCACCTGGGCATGGATATCGTCCAGCACGGCGGCGCGACCGGCGGCTACCGGGCGCTGCTCTACTACTACCCCGAGATCGACGCCGGCGTCGTCGCGATGGCCAACTCCGGCGCGGTGAACATCGGCGAGATCGTCGAGGGCGCGGCGGAGGCGTTCTTCGCGGAGCACGCCCGCCCCGAGGCGGAGCCGGACCCGCCGGCCGCCGGCGCGGCGAGCGCCGCCGCGATGGACGCCGCCGCGGGCACCTTCTGGGCGGCCGGCTCCGGCCCGCTCGTCCTGACGCGCACGGAGTCCGGGCTCGACTTCCGCATGCCCGGCGGCCGGGCGGGCACGCTGGTCCCGCTGGATGACTCCAGCTTCGCCGTTGACCACCGCGTCACCCTCCGCACGCGCGGCGCGGCCGGCGGCGTGATGCTCATCCGCGGCCAGGGCGCGGTGCCCTTCCGCCGCTTTGACCCTGCCCCGGCCGGCACCGACCTGGCCGCGTACGCCGGCCGCTACTTCAGCGAGGAGCTGGAGACGTTCTACGATGTCTCCGTGGAGGACGGCGCGCTGGTGCTCACCCACCGCCGGCTGGGCCGCATCCCCCTCCGCCCCGTGGCGCGCGACCTGTTCGCCGGCCCCTGGCCCGCGCGCGGCGTCGAGTTCGCGCGCGACGCGGCCGGGGGGGTGGCGGGCTTCAGCGTGACGGAGGGGAGGAGCTTTGGGATAGGGTTCAGGCGGGTTGAGTAGGGGGGCGGGGGCAGGGGGCAGGGGTCGGGCTCGATCTGTCTTCTCGCGAAAGCCTGCCCCGAGCGCAGCGAGGGGGCGCGAAGGGGCGCGAAGGGCCGCGGGAGACGCCTTCGCGTCCTTCGCGCCTTCGCGTGAGATCGTTCGCCCTCCCACACACCCTACCGCACGGCAAGGCGCCGGCTGACAGCCACACCCTCCCCCACCGCCCGCAGGACGTACGCACCGGCAGCCAGGCCGCCGGCGTCCAGCGCCAGCACGCTGCGGCCGGCCGGCAGGGGGCCCTCGTGCAGCAGCGCCGCGCGCCGGCCGAGGGCGTCGAAGAGCTCCACCCTGAGCGCGCGCGGCCGGTCGAGCGTGACCGCGATGCTGGCCCGGCCGGCCGCGGGGTTCGGCGCCGGCGGCCCCAGCGCGACGGCGCCGGCCGGCCCCGGCTCGGTCGCGGGGCACGCGCCGCAGCCGGTCATCGCGGTGAACAGGAACACGTCGTTGCCGCCGACGCTTACGAGCGGCGCGCCGTCGAAGTCGGCCGTGTCGCGGAAGGTGCCGGTGACGGCGACGTACTCGTTGAAGTACCCGGCGGCGCCGTAGCCGCGGTCGGCGTTCGGGCCCCCCAGCACGAAGAGCGTGTCGGCCTCGTAGACCCACGAGCCCTGCACGTAGGCGAAGGCGTCCACGCCACCTGCGCCAGGGATCGGCGGACCGTGGCCGGCCGGCGTGGTAACCGTGACCGGCCCCTCCAGGTAGCCGACCGTCGCGAAGGCCGTTCCGTCGTCGGAAGTGATCGCATTCGCGATGTCGAAGCCGGTCCCACCGATGCGCACGCCGTCGAGCAGGGCACCCGTGTCCACGTCGATCCGGGCGGTGACCGCATCGGAGTTGCCGGCGCTCGTAAGCACCGTGTTGCCCAGCAGGATGGACTCCTCGAAGGAGCCGGCCACCCGGACGTCGCTCGAGACGTACGGACCCACCGCCACGCCGCGCCCGTAGTCGAAGCCGGCGCCGCCTACCTGCTGCGCCCAAACGACCGCGCCGGCCTCGTCCAGTCGGGCGACGAAGATGTCAGAGAAGCCCCGGCTCGAGAGCGGGACGGCGCCGAACAGCGCCACGCCGCGAAAGGTGCCGGCCGCGTAGAGCTCCCCCTGGCGGTAGTCGAGCGCGCGGCCCTCGTCGCCGTCCGTGCCGCCCACGCGCAGCACCCACTGCAGGGCGCCATCCGACGCGTACTTCGCCACGTAGCCGTCGTTCGACCCGAGGCTGGTGATCGTGGTGTCCCCGCGGGCGTCGCCCCAGGTGGCGGTCCCGTAGAAGCTGCCGGCGACGTAGACGTTGTCGTCCTCGTCCGTCACCACCCCGCGCGCCACGTCCTGGTCGGTGCCTCCGATCTGCTGCACCCACGCCAGGTCGCCGGTCGCCGAGTACTTGGCCAGGAAGCCGTCGAAGTCGGAGCGAGTGGTGATTGTCACGTCCGGGTTCGCTCCCCCGTCCCACGTGGCCACACCCGTGAAGTAGCCTGCGACGTACACGTTGTTGCCGTTGTCGAAGGCGACACCGCCGGCGAAGTCGTTGAAGACCCCGGTGCCCATCCGCCGGGCCCAGTACACCTCTGCCGTGAAACGGTTGTACATCGCGACGAACACGTCGCTGCGCGCGGCCGGCGCATCCGCGGACGTTACGGAGACTGACCCGAACATGGCCGTCTGCTCGAACTCGCCGACAACGGCCATGCGGTCGTGCAGCATCGCAACCGCCTGTCCCACGTCGCTGCCCGGGCCGCCGCCCGCCAGCGGCGGCGCCTGCGCGCCGGCGGCGCCGGCCGCGGCGGTGGCGAGGATCAGCGTGCCGGCGAATGGAAGGCGCATATCACGGACCATCGTGTCGTGCAATGTAGGGGCGACCCTCGTAGTCGCCCCTGCCGCCACCCGCGACGCGTGGGCACACCCCTGCCACCAACGTCGTGATCGAAATGTCCTCGCGCGAAAGCCTGCCCCGAGCACAGCGAGGGGACGTGAAGGACCGCGAAGCCGCCTTCGCGTTCTTCGCGCCTTCGCGTGAGACCGATCGCCCTCCATCGATGCGGGGCTGTCCCAAACAGACAGGATGCCGATGTGGGCCGCCGCGCGACGGGGGAACAGGACGCAGTGGCGGACCATCCAACCCGCCCTTCTCCGGTGGTCCCATGAAAGCAAGGGCGCGGCTCTTCGGGCACCCTATCCACACGATGCTGATCGTGTTTCCGCTGGGCCTGCTGGCCACGGCGGTGGTCTTCGACCTCGTCCGGATGTTCACCGGCGACCCGACGTTCGGGGTGGTCGCCTACTGGATGATCGCGGCCGGCCTCGTCGGCGGCCTCCTCGCCGCGCCGTTCGGGCTCTTGGACTGGACGGGCATCCCGGCCGGCACGCGGGCGAAGTCCGTCGGCCTGACGCACGGCGTCGGCAACCTCGTCGTGGTGCTGCTCTTCGCCGCGAGCTGGTGGCTGCGCCGCGCCGACCCCGAGGCGCCGGCGTCGATGGCGCTCATCCTCTCCTTCGCCGGCGGCGCGATCGCCCTGTTCACCGCCTGGCTCGGCGGCGAGCTCGTCAGCCGGATGGGCGTGGGCGTGGATGAGGGAGCGCATGTCGATGCAACGGGAGGGTAATTCGGCGGCGGAGTGGCTGTCGGCCGTGGGCCGTCAGGCGCCAGCGGTCGCCATGTCGCTGGCTCCGCTGCCGACAGCCGGTAGCCGATAGCGGGATAGCCGACAGCCGATGGCCGACAGCCGACAGCCGACAGCCGACAGCCGACAGCCGACAGCCGATAGCCGCCGCCCGAATGCTCTTCCCCATCTCCGACGACGACCGCCACCTCGACGGGCCGGCCATCGTCACCATCGCGCTCATCCTGGCGAACATCGCGCTGTTCGTGGTCCAGCTCGGGAGCCCGGACTTCACGTACGGGTGGAGCTTCGTCCCCTACGAGGCCACGACCGGCGAGGACCTCGTTAACACGGCGCCGACGGACCCGTCCGCGATCAACTCGCCGGCCGACATCCCCCAGCGGCCGGGGCCCGGGCCGGCGCCGGCGATCTACCTGACCATCCTCTCGGCGATGTTCATGCACGGAGGGTTCGGGCACATCCTCGGCAACCTGCTCTACCTCTGGATATTCGGCGACAACGTAGAGCACCGCTTCGGCGGGGGGCGCTTCCTCCTCTTCTACCTGGTGAGCGGCGTGGCCGCCACCGCGACGCAGTGGGCGCTGGATCCGACGTCCGTGATCCCCAACCTCGGCGCGAGCGGCGCCATCTCGGGAGTGCTCGGCGCGTACCTGGTCCTCTTCCCGCGGAACCGCGTGCACGCCATCTTCCTCTACCAGGTAGTCGCGGTCCCGGCCTTCGTCGCACTGGGGCTCTGGATCGCGCTACAGTTCTTCAACGGCTTCGGTGCGATAGCGGCGTCGGAACAGACAGGCGGCGTAGCGTACGGGGCACACATCGGCGGCTTCCTCGCCGGCGTGATCCTCGCCTTCATCCTGCGCAGCGTCACCCCGGAACGCCCGAATCGCATGAGCCGCGCCATCCAGCTGGACCCCCGCCAGCGTCGCCTCTGGTAACCACATGAGCCCCAAAAACGACCCGAAGGTGCCGGCGCGGCCGCGCGTGCCCCCCGAGGAGACGATCGACGAGGAGAGCGTCGCCGACGAGGCGTCGTACGAGAGCTTCCCCGCGAGCGACGCGCCGGCGTGGACCGGCAGCCAGGCCGGCCCTCCGCCGGGCATCGAGGAGCGCGCGGCCGACGAGCGCGACAACGAAGAAGAGGAACCCTCGCGGGGTTGACGAATACCATTTCTGTCCCGATCTTCCGGGAGAAGCCACGCCTATGGTCCGCCGCCTGCTTCCGCTCGTCCTGCTGCTCGCGCCGACGCTCGTCGCCGCGCGCGCCGGCGTGCCGGAGCTGCCGGACGACGTGGTCGGCCCGGTGGCGAGCCTCGCGGCCATCCCGTCGATCTACGCCGAGAGCGCCGTCGTCGGCGACGGCCCGCGGCGCTTCTCGCTCGGCCCGGCCTCGCCGAACCCGTTCAGCGGCACCACCCGGCTGGTCCTGACTGTCGAGACCGCGCAGCGCCTCACGGCGGCGGTGTTCGACGCCCTCGGCCGGCGCGTGGCGCTCCTGCACGACGGCCACGTCGCCGCAGGAACGTACCCGCTGACGTTCGACGCGGTCTCGCTGCCCCCGGGGCTCTACGTGATCCGCGTCACCGACGGCCAGGGCGGCACTGCCACCCGCGCGGCCGCGCTCGTGCGCTGAGAAACCTCGCGCCACGCATGAAGCGTTGAAGGGGACGGCCCAGGCCGTCCCCTTCTCATTTCACCTATCAGGCCCCCCATGGCGGACCAGGTAAACACCGGCGGTGGTGGAGGCGGCGCCTCCGGCGCCATCGTCGCGATCGTAGCGATCCTCGCCATCCTTCTCGTCGTCTGGTTCGTCTTCCTCCGCGGAGGAGCCCCCGTAACGGACGGCACCCAGGACATCGACGTCGACATCAACCCCGGCGGCGCCGTAGAGGAAGTAGTCCCGGAGTAATCCGTAGCGGTTAGCTGTCGGCTGTCAGCCTCTGGGAGCAGGCAGCCGGCAGCTAGCAGCTTGTCGACACGGTCCGGGTAACATTGCGGATCGCTGCCCTCCGACCGTGTCATCCCGAGCCTGTCGAGGGACCTCGTAGTTCAACAGGACGACATCGCGACCG
>Ga0307505_10001461_pt1 | contig 19067 bp, 13 predicted proteins | sample 23_S_MG_FD_202183 | JGI IMG/M metagenome (GOLD analysis project Ga0307505, IMG submission 202183) | Soil microbial communities from Populus trichocarpa stands in riparian zone in the Pacific Northwest, United States - 23_S | ecosystem: Environmental > Terrestrial > Soil > Riparian zone > Trees...
CTGGCCGCGGGCGAGTCGACGTTCCTCGTCGAGATGAACGAGACGGCGAACATCCTCAACAACGCGACCGTCCGTTCGCTGGTGCTCCTCGACGAAGTGGGCCGTGGTACAAGCACGTTCGACGGATTGTCTATCGCGTGGGCCGTCGTGGAGCACCTTCACGAGCATCCGGGTAGTGCTGCCCGGACGCTCTTCGCCACGCACTACCACGAGCTCACGGCTCTCGCCGAAACGCTGCCGCGCGTGCGGACCTTCCGCGTGCAGGTGCAGGAGCATGACGGGCGGGTCGTCTTCCTCCACCGCCTGGTGCCAGGCTCGGCCGACCACTCCTACGGCATCGAGGTCGCGCGGATGGCGGGTCTACCGCCGGCGGTGGTGCGCCGCGCGGCCGAAGTGCTGGCGCACCTCGAGGCGCACGACGTTGCCGCCGAGCTGGGCGTAGCCGGCGCGCCGGCCGATCGCGGCGACGGCCTCCCTACGCGCCGGCGCGGCGCTGGCGAAGTGCCGGCCGCCAGTCCGCCCGTGGCGCTCGTGGCGCCCGACCCCGTCGCAGAGGAGGTGCTCGAGCGGCTCCGCCGCATCGACGTCGACCGCATCACGCCCGTAGAGGCGCTGATGGTGCTGGTTGAGCTGCGCCGGCTCGGCGCCCGCTGAAGCCAGGGAGACGAGGGTGCTCGAGGGAATCGCGGGCCGAGGGAATCGAGGGACCCGGCTCCCAGGCTCCCGGACTCGTCACTTGTAGCGGTACACGATCCGACCCTTCGTCAGATCGTACGGGCTCATCTCGACCTTGACCTTGTCGCCGGGGAGGATGCGGATGTAGAACTTCCGCATCTTGCCCGAGATGAGGCCCAGGACGCTGTGGCCGTTCTCCAGCTGGACTCGAAACTGCGCGTTCGGCAGCGCCTCTGTGATGACGCCTTCCTGCTCGATGGGTGCCTGTTTGGCCATTCGTGTGTGGTTGGGAGATGCAGGTTACGGCGCCCGCGCGAGAGTGGCGTGTGCGGAGAGAGTGGAGTGTGTGGAGAGCGTGGCGAGGGCGGAGTCGAGAGGAGCTTCGGAGAGGAGTATGGAGGGAGAGGAGAGGGTGGAAAGAGTCGAGGGCAGGAGGGCGGGGACCTCGGGACTCGATTCGCTTAATCGCCCAATCGCCCAATCGCTCAATCGCTCAATTGCGAGATCACCAACTCGCCCTCACCCCGACCAGCGGTTCGAACCGCCGCTGCACCAGGAAGCGCCGGCCGCCGCCGGCGTCGTCGGGGAGGCGCTCATAGCCGTAGCGGGAGCGGAGCGAGAGGCGTAGTCCGTAGGGAAGCGGGGCGTCGAGGTCGAGAACCAGGGCGTTCTGGTCGCCGATGTCGCCGAAGAGACCGAGGACCCCCTTGAAGCCCTGGCGTTCGAACAGGAGGTCCAGCCGTACGCCGTCGGGGTTGCGGGGGCTGTAGGCCACGCGCGCGGCGTAGGCGCTCTGCGCGCCGGCGCCTATGTGCCGGCGCAGGTGCTGGAAGACCTCGAACTGGCCGAAGGCGAGCACGCGGAGTTCGACGACCACGTCCGCCCCGCCGCTCGCGTCGCCAAGGGGAATGCCGGCGAGGGGGGCCGCGGTAGTGTCGGCGTCGTAGTGCCCGTACGCCTCGACGACGCGGTCGTGTACGTTGGCGACGTGGTACAGCGGGCTGAAGTAGCCTGGCTGGAAGCCGTCCGACGACGCGAAGACGCCCGCCCGCAGGCGGATCCGTGCGGTTCCGGCCAGTTCGCTGGAGCCAAGGTCGGCGCCGGCGCCGAGGGACTGCCCGAAGTTCAGAAACCGCGCGTACGACACCCAGGGTGTGAGCGCGATGCCCCCGGCGCGCGCGGCCTCTGCGCGGACATCGGCCTGCACGGCGGTAGTGCTGGAGTCGCCCGCGGGCCCCGCGTCGTGCACGGCGGCGAGGGCGAGGCGCACGGCCCGCAGCCGCGGGTTCCCCGACCTCCGCAAGGGCTCGAAGGCCAGTTGCGCGCCGGCCACGCCGCCCAGGCGGACGTCCTCAAGGAACGCCATCGCGTCGACCGCGCCGGCCGACGCCGAGGCCTCGATGCCGGGCGCCCTGTCGTCGTGCGCGGCCCACGTGCCGAAGCCGCGCACCAGGTGGCCGGTCGACAGCTCCACGCGCTGGAGCGGGCCGGCGCGCACGTACACCCGCCGCCCGACGGCCGGCTCGAGGCGGACGTACCGCACGGTTCGCGCGAGGTCCAGTAGCTCGTCGCGCTCCGGAGCGTAGACGCCGTCCTCGTCCAGGTGAAGGGTGTAGCCGAGCGCCGCGTGCAGCGGTCCGCGCCGGCCGCGGGCCTCGGCCGCGATGCCGAGGGTCCACTCCGAGCCGAGGAACGCGGGACCGGCGTAGATCCCGCCCGTGACGGGCGGGCGGCCGAACACGGGCGGCGGCGCCTCGAGCGGGTCGTCGGACGAGCCGAACGGCGTCGGCTGGGCGCCGGCTGCCGGCGCCGCCACGACGGCCCACGCCACCGCGAGCGCCCCGCGGAGGGCGAGCGAGCGACGTGGGAGGCTGGTGTTGCTGCGCACCTTGCGGAGGGGGCTTCCGAAGCTACCCCGGCGCCGGCCGGCCGATACCTTATGTCCCCGCCCACGCCGCGCCGATGCCACCCGTAGTCTCCTCCAGCGAGGCCGCGCCGTCCGTCCTCGCCGTCTTCGGCCAGCGCAAGATGTTCGCGCTGACGCTACTGGGCTTCGCCTCCGGGCTGCCCTACCTGCTGACGCGCGACGCCCTGCAGGCGTGGCTGACCGTGGAGGGCGTAGACCTGGCAACGATCGGGCTGCTGGGGCTCGTCGGCCTGCCGTACACGTGGAAGTTCATCTGGGCGCCGGTCCTGGATCGGTTCGTGCCCCCGTTCCTCGGGCGCCGGCGCGGCTGGCTGCTGGTCTTCCAGGTAGGGATCGCCGTGGCGCTTGCCGCGATGGCCCTGCAGGATCCATCGGCGGGGACTGGGGTGATCGCGGTCATCGCCGTGATCATCGCCTTCCTGTCGGCGAGCCAGGACGTCGCGGCCGACGCGTACCGGACGGACGTGCTGACGCCGCGCGAGACCGGCGCCGGCGCGTCGCTGTTCGTAACCGGCTACCGCGTGGCGCTGCTGGTCACCGGCGCGCTCGCCCTGGCGGCGGCGGACCGCTGGGAGTGGCCGGCGGTCTACCTGGGGCTGGCGGTGCTGATGCTGCTCGGCGTGGGCGCGACGCTGTTCGCGCCGGAGCCCGTGCGGCCCGTGCAGCCGCCCGACTCGTTCGGCGCCGCGGTCATGGGGCCGTTCATGGAGTTCTTTCGCAGGCTCGGCGCCGGCCGTGCGGTGCTGGTGCTCGTGTTCATCCTGCTGTACCGGGTTTCCGACGCACTGGGGCAGTTCATGACGGTTCCGTTCCTGCTGCAGACGGGGTTCACGCAGACGGAGGTAGGTGCCGTGCGCGGCGGTGTCGGGCTCGTCGCGGTGATCATCGGCGCCCTTGCCGGCGGCGTGCTGGTGGTCCGGGCAGGGCTGAACCGGGCGGTGTGGATCGCCGGCGTGCTCGGCGTGGCAAGCAACCTGGGGTACTACGTGCTTTCGATCGTCCAGCCCACGCTCGCCGCACTGACAGGGGCGGTGCTGGTCGAGAACTTCTGCCAGGGCCTCCTCGGGGCCACGTTCGTGGCCTTCCTCATGAGCCTCTGCAATCCCCGATTCTCGGCGACGCAGTACGCGCTGCTATCCAGCGTCTTCGCGCTCGCCAACGTCGTGCTGGCGGCGCCGACGGGCGTGGTCGCGGAGCGGCTCGGCTGGCCAGGCTTCTTCCTGGTGACGGTCGCCGCCGGCATCCCGGGCCTGCTGATGCTGCCGTACTTCGCCCCGTGGCACGCCGCGCTGCCGGTGGGGTCGGGGATGGCGGAGGGGGATTAGGGTTGGGGTTTGCGGTATATGGTGTATGGGTGACGGGAGATGGGGTCGCGGGTTGGCGCTGTCAGTTCGCTCCTTTATCTCCGTTTCTACTCCCTCGCCTCTCTCTTCCCCTAGAACCTCCCGCAGCCCCGCGGGTACCCGCAGCATGGTGCCGGAGCGTCTCCCTCTGTTCCCGCTGTCACTCGTCCTGTACCCGGACGAGCCGACGCCGCTGCACATCTTCGAGCCGCGCTACAGGAAGATGATCGCGCGGTGCATGCTCGACGGGACGCCTTTCGGGATGATTTACGTCGACGACGACGACGAGCTCGCCGAGGTAGGGTGCACGGCGATGGTCAAGCGCGTGATCACGCGCTACGACGACGGGCGGCTGGATATCCTGGTCGTCGGGGGCGAGCGGTTCAAGCTCGTGGACGTGTTCAAGGACGGCGAACTCCTGTCGGCCGACGTGGAGCCGTACGGGACGGGCGCGGCCGACCAGGTAGCGGAGCCGGCGGCGCGGGAGCGGATGATCACGCAGCATATGAAGCTGCTCGAGTTGGCCGGCGAGCCGATCCGGCCGGCGCTGTACCAGTCCGCCCGCTTCGCCTCGTTCGCGGTGGCGCCGAGCGCCGGCCTGGACGGCGACCAGAAGCAAGCGCTGCTGGAGATGACCTCCGAGCAGGAACGCGTCGACTACCTGGTGCGCCACCTGCGCCGCACGCTGCGCCGGCTCGAGCAGGCCACGCGCTACCGGAAGCTGGCCATGGGCGACGGGTGGATGGGAAGCCCGCCGGAGGTTGGATGAGGGCGAGGATGGGATTGGGGATTCGGATTCGGCAGGCTCGGGCCGGCGGCCGCGTCAAGACAGTTCTTCGGAATGCGTACACCGCCCCGATACCCCGAACACCCCGATACCCCGAACACCCCGATACCCCGAACACCCCGACACCCCGATACCCGTCCTCCCGAATCGGTCAGCCGTTGAATCTCTGAATCGCTGAATCGCTGAATTCTCTCCCCAATCCCCGGTCCGCTTGTACCAGATCGACGACGTCTCCGCCGGCTCGCTCCGCCTCGACGGGGGCGCCATGTTCGGCATCGTCCCGAAGGCCCTGTGGTCGCGCCAGGCCGAGTCGGATGAGCAGAACCGGATCGAGCTCGGGATGCGCTGTCTGCTCCTGCGCGGCCACGGCCGGACGGTGCTCGTCGACTGCGGTATCGGCGACCGGTTCGACGACAAGTTCGCGGGCATCTACGGCGTCGTGCACCCGCGCGACACGTTCGCGAGGGCGCTCGCCGCGCACGGCGTGGCGCCGGCCGGCGTGACGGACATCCTGCTTACCCACCTTCACTTCGACCACGCCGGCGGATGCACGCGCATCGACGACGACGGGCGCCTCGTGCCGGCGTTCGCGAACGCGACCTACCACGTGCAGCGCCGGCACTGGGAGTGGGCCCACGAAAGCCCGAGGGAGGGCGCGAGCTTCCTCCGGGAGCACATGGAGCCGCTCGCCGAGCACGACCGTCTGAACCTGTTAGAGGAGGGCGCGAGCCCGCTCCCGGACATCGAACTGGTCGTCGTCAACGGACACACCCGTGCGATGCAGCTCCCGTTGATCCACGGCGGGGACACGCCGTTGCTCTACGTGGCGGACCTCGCGCCGACGGCCGCGCACGTGCCGCTGCTCTGGATCATGGCCTACGACATCGCCCCGCTCGACACGCTCGAGGAGAAGCGACGGATCCTGGGCCGCGCGGCCCGCGAGGGGTGGACGCTCGCGTTCGAGCACGACCCGCGAGTGGCGCGGGCGAGGGTGGAGGAGACGGGGAAGGGGTTGGTGGCGGTTGTTGAGGGATCGGGGATGAGCGATTAGGGAATGCTGGGAGGCCGTGAGAGTGCTCGTTGTCCTCCACTCAGGCAGAGGCTGAGTGGAACGGGGTCCCCGAATCCCCGATCCCCGATCCCCTCCTACCGCGGCACGCCCTTTGTCGCGCCCCACGCGCGGGCCCGCCACCCCGCGATCGGAGCGGTATCAGGCCGTCGGAGGCGCCGTTTCGCGGCGCCGGCGGTCCGTTCCGTAACGGTCGGGCCGGGCCCGTGCAGCGCGCCGGCCGGCGCGGACCCTTCCCATGCTCCCTCCCGCGCCGTCCTACCGCGCCGCCGCAGCGGCCCTCGTCGTCCTCGCTGTATGCGCCGGCGCCGGCGCGATGTGGCACGGCTCTCGTGTCCGTGACGTCGCTACGCGCGAGGCGCGCGCCGGCGCGGAGGCAACCGCCCGGTTCGCCGTCGACGCCCTTGCCTCCGCGCGTGCGCCGGCCGCAGCGGTTCTGTCGGCTGCGTCGTCCACGGGCCCTCTCATCGCGCTCGTGGGGCCCGACGGCCGCCTGGTTACCGCCAGCGGGTCCGTTGCCGGAGCCGGGATGCGGTGGGAGATGCTGCGCGCGCCGTCCCCGCCCGCCGAGGTGACCCTCGGTGGCCGGCGCCACCTGGTGACGTTGGAGCCCACGCGCGACGGCGCTGTCGTCGCCGTGCTCACGCCAACGCCCGCCGGCGGCTTCGGCGCGGGCGCCGCGGTGGCCTTCGCGCTGTGGATCGTTTGCGCGCTGGCGCTCGGCGCCGGCGCGTGGTACGCGGGCCCGTACGCCGCCTCCCGCCTCGGCGCTCTCGCCTCACGTCTCGCGGCACCCGACGGGCCGACGGGTACCGATAGGCAGACGGTCGTCGCCGGCGCGGCGCGCTCGTTGGGGCCCTTCGCGGCGCCGCTCGCGTCCGTCGCCGAGGCAGCCGACCGGGCGCGCGAGCAGCTCGCGGAGACCCGCTCCACGGTGGCCGCGCTGCTGCAGATCAACCCGCACTACGTACTCGTTTGCACACTCGACGGCCACATCCTCGATGCCAACCCTGCCTTCTACGCCGTGACGGGCCTCCCGATCGAGGGGGTGCGCGGCGGGCGGGTCGAGGTTCTGAACGACGTGATGCCGATAGAGCCTCTCTTCGAGCTCGCGCGGCGCAGTCTCCGCGAGGGCTCGTCGATCTCGGGAATCGAGTACGCGCTCATCAACCGGGAGGACCAGCGCCGGCCGGTCCAGGTATCGCTGCGCGCGATCACCGTCGCCGGCCAGCAGGCGGTGGTTATCCAGGCCACCGACGTGGCCAATCAGCGGACGCTGGAGCACCAGGTGGCGCAGTTCTCCGACGCGCTTGACCTGATGGTCGACCAGCGGGTGGCGCAGATAACGGCGGGCAATGCCGGACTGGAGGGGATGCTCGAATCAGCCGGCGCCGTGCTGGCCGAGTTCGACGCCGGAGGCGGCACGCGCCGACTGAGCCACGCGGCCGAGGCGCTGCTCGGCGGGCAGATAGCGCACGTGCCGCACGTGACGTCGTTCGCTTCGCGCCTCGAGCTCGCGCCGGGCGACCGGGAGGCCTTCGTCCGGTGGGCGCAGGGCGCCGGGCCGGCGCACGCGCGCACGACAGTGTTCGTGGGCGGCGCGCGGCGCGAACTGGCGTGGCGACGGGGCTACTCCGACGCCGCGGGACCGCACGCGCGGCGGACCGTGCTGCTCGGCATGGAGGTGCCTGTCGCGCCGGCCGCTGCCGCCGGCGATGGCTCCTCGGCGGAGGCGACCCTGGGCAAGGCCTGATGGTCGGCCGTCGCGACGGCGGTTCTAGCTTGCACGCCCGACCGTCCGCGTTTTGCCCGTTCGCTCCGGCCCCTCGCTCCTACTGGTGTCGCCCGACGATGGGCTGACGGAAGAGACACTGCGGGCGGCCGTCCCGGGCGCCACGTGGACGCGCTGCCCCTCGCTCGACGCCGCCGAGGTGTACCTGTCGGCCGCGGAGTTCGACGCCGTGGTGGTGGACGAAGCCCTGGTCCGGGCTGAGGGACGGGATCCGCGTGAGCGCCTGGGAACGCCGGTGCACGTCGTCCGCGCCGGCGACGCGGCGGGCCTCCGCGCCGCGCTGGGCGCCGGAGCCGCCGGCCCCGAGGCGCTGCTGCGGGAGGTCCCGATGGCACTCGGCCGCGCGGTGCACGACGCCAACAACCCGCTCACGGTCATAACAGGCAACGCGCAGTATGCGCTGGAGATGGCGCGGGCGCTGAACGTCGACGCCTCGTTGATCCGATCGATCGAGGACATCGAGGAGGCAGGACGGCGCCTGGAGGCCGCGCTGGGCGTGCTGTCGGATCTGCGCCGCCGGCTGGCCGGGGCGCTGGACGCGGCGGACGGTGCCGTGGGCGGCGGCACGGCTTAAGGCCGGCGCCGACCGGGCCGATATCGGGGCCACGCCGGGCGACCGGCGCATGCCTCCTGGCCCAAGCCCCGCCGACCCCGATGCCGTCCGTCCCGATGATCCCCGCGCATGAGCGCGAGCACATCGACCGCGCCGCCCCGCGCCTCGGGCGCCTCCCCGAGGCGTCGCGCAAGCGGTGGGCGGGAGCCCTCGACCACATCGGCCAGGCGCGCGCCTACGACGCCTTCCTGGCGTACAACGACCTCCTGAAGGACGCGGCGCTCGACGCCGGCGCACGCACCGACGTGCAGCTCCAGGCCGTCCGCTGCCTGCGCGACGCGCCCATCGAGCGGGTGAAGACCGAGCTCGCGCTCATCGAGCCCACCGACGACTACCAGACGATGGTGCTCGACTACCGCCTGGGCTGGCTGATGCGCCACCGGATGGCGAGCCTGTCTGCCGCCAACCAGTACTTCGACCGCGTCCGCGAGGAGGCTCGCCGGTTGGGCAGCCGCCCGTGGGAGATCGCGGCGCTGTTGCAGAAGGGCGGGACCCAGATGGCCCAGGGCCTCTTCGAGCAGGCGATCGAGGTCTACATGCGGGTCTACAATCTGAGCCGGCGCAACGGCTTCGTGGAGTACATCCCGAAGGCGCTCATGTGCCGCGGCGTGGCGCTGGTCAAGGCCGGCCGTGCCGCTCAGGGAGAGGAGCAGCTGCTCAAGGCCTACGAGCTGGCGTGCCGCAACAACCTCCTGCCCGAGCAGGGCCTGGTGCTGCACACGATCGCCCAGATCTACCACTACGATTTCAAGTTCTACGGCCTCGCGCTGGAGTACTACGAGCAGGCTCGCGTGGCCTTCAGCCGCGCTCCGGTGTGGCCGTCGACCATCGAACGCGTCGAGGAGGACGCCGCCGCCTGCCAGCGCTCGCTGGGCGAGCTGGACATCGCGAAGATCCTGGGCCCCATTCCCATCCACCGCCTCCGGCAGGAGTACCTGACGAGCCTGGTGAATGGCTTCGTGGGCATTCCCGGCATCGACAACCGTTCACAACTCGGCGAACGCATCGGCCTCACGCGACAGGCGATCCACAGGAATATCAATGGGTGATGGGGAGGCGCGCTCCGCTCGCGTGATTCGTGACGGGTGCGCGCGCTCCGCGCGTGATTGGTGATGAGTGATGTGTGATTCGGGGAGGCATGCAGGCCAGACGACGTCATTTCCAGGTTCTAGTCGCTCAATCGCTCAATCGCTCAGTCGCGGAATTACCCCCTGCCTCCTCCCCCCGCCGGCGCCCGCCACGTCGGCTCCACGGTCCCGCGGCTCCGCCTCCGCGGGGCCGTGGTCGTTTGTTGGGGGATGCGTGGGCGCGCTCTGCGCGCGTGATTGGTGACGAGTGATTGGTGACGAGTGATTGGTGACTCGGGGAGGCATGCAGGCGTGACCGCGTTGTACCCAGTCGCTGAATCGCCGAATCGCTGAATCGTCCGACCTCCCTTCCCCCAATTCCTTAACCCTGAATCCACCCCGGGGCACTTCGTTGTGACCTTGTACGCCTACGGGTCCGGCTTATATTCGCGGCTCATGTCCACGACACAGACGGTCCATAGCGTATCGGGTTGAGGCTACTCCGCCGTGGGGCCGCATGCCCCGCTCACAGTTACGAGCCCCCGCCCCCGAGGGCGGCCCGCCCCGCATGGCCCACGCGTCGCGCCCCGTCGCCCCGCGCCGTCTGACTGCCGCCCGTGCGGCGGTGCTGCTGCTGGTCGCCTCGTTGGCGCCGGCCATCGACGCGCAGGAGCGTGAGGTCGCCCGGCCGACTGCCGCCAGGGCCGCGATGCCGTCGAATGCCGGCGAGCCCGCTCGCGAGCAGGTACCCTCGGCTCCGGAGGCCGTCATCGCCCCGCCGCGCGTCCGCGTCGTCGAGCGTTCTGCCGGCCGCGTCGTCTACACGGTAGAGGCCGAGTGGGGCATTCCGCTGGCCACTGCAGCCCGCAGCGCCGGTGGCGATGTCGACCGCCTGGTGGTCGATGCCGTCGGAGGGTGGGCGACAACGTCGGTGGTGGTGGACATCGGCGCGGCGGTGCCGCCCGCCGTCGAGATTGTCGCGGCGGAATCGGAGGAGGTGCCGCTGCCGGCCGGCACGGTACTGCGTGACTTCCTCGGCGGTGCGCCGGCGGAGATGGTGGCGGTGGGCTACGAGCGCGGCCGTCCGACCGGCACCCTGGCGCTCCGCCTGCTGCAGGCCGATCCGGAGGCCGGCGTGCTGCGTCGCTACCGCCGGCTTACCGTCGCGGTGAGCCTGCCGCCCCCTACGGACGCGCCGGCGCTGGTGGGTGGCGACAATCCGCACCTGGGCGTAGGCAACAGCGTGCTGTCCGGCGGCCAGTGGTTCCGGATTCCGGTTACCCGCGAGGGGGTCTACCGCATCGATCGGGCGTACGTCACCTCGCTCGGGCTCGACCCCAACACAACCGATCCCGGACGGCTCCAGATCTACGGCAACGGCGGCCGTCCGCTGCCGGCGCTCAACAGCGCGCCGCGACCGGCGGACCTCCTCGAGAACCCTACCATCGTCTACGGCGCCGGCGACGGCAGCTTTGCCGATGGCGACGCGCTGCTGTTCTTCGCGGAGGCGCCGAACGGGTGGACGTGGGACTCCGGCAACGCCCGTTGGTCGCATTTCGTTAACCCGTTCACGACCACGACGGCGTACTTCCTCCGCGTCGACGCGCCGGCCGCGCAGCGCGTGTTCGATGCAGGCTTCCCGGACTGGCCGGACTTGCAGCGGGTCGAGACGTTGCAGGGCCGCGCCTTCCGCGACGAGGACCGAAACACGATCCCCTTCACGGGCGGTGGTTCGGGCCTGCAGTGGCTCGACGTGGAGCTCTCGCAGGGCCGCCCTGCGACGACCGCGCTCGACACGGTGATCGCGGACCTCGCGGGCGGCACCGTCGTCTACCGGGCGCTCGTCGCGGCGCGGTCGGCCGGCAACGCCGTATCTGTCCAGTTCTCGGGTAGCGGGATGGCGACCGTTTCGCTGACCCCGCCGCCCATCAACTCGTCGCCCACCGACGACGTGGCGCGAATCGCGACGGGCTCGTTCACGCGGGACGTGCCGGGAGCCGGCAGCCTTCGCCTGGACCTCCGTCTCGCCGGCGGCAATGCAGGCTCGTTCGCGTGGCCGGACTGGGTAGAGGCCGTCTATCCCCAGGCGCCACGCGCTACAGGCGGCGTGCTGCGATTCGCCACGCCCGGTGGAGTCGCCGGTCGCCTCGAGGTGCCGCTCGACGGCTTCCCCAACCGGCCGGAGGTGTGGGACGTGACGGATCCCGGGTCCATCCGTCGCCTGCCACTCCAGCAGGAGGGCGCGCGATGGGTGACGCGGGTCGAGGTCGCGGACTCGCTTCAGCCCCGCGAGATCGTCGCGTTCGACCCGAGTGCCTCCGCCATCCGCACGCCGGCGACGGCCGCGCCGGTCGCCAACCAGAACCTGCACGGCACCGCCACGGCCGCGCCGTACGTGATCGTCACGCCCGCCGCGTTTCGCGCCCAGGCCGACGAGCTCGCGGACTTCCGGCGCGGGCACGACGGACTCGAGGGGCTCGTCGTCAACGTCGAGGATCTCTACAATGAGTTCTCGGGCGGCGTGATGGACATGCGCGCGGTGCGCGACTACTTCCGCTTCCTCTACGACAGGGCCCGCGCGGCCGGCCAGGAGCCGATGCGCTACGGCCTCCTTTTCGGCGACGGTCACCACGACTACCGCGGGATCACAGCGGAGGGGCGGTTTGGCAACTTCGTCCCGGTGTACCAGACCGACGAGAGCTTCAACCCGTTGCGATCCTACACGTCGGATGACTTCTACGCCTTGCTCGACCCGGGCGAGGGCGTGTGGGCCTGGAACGAGGCCGCGAGCTTCGAGCGGGTGGACATCGGCGTCGGTCGGTTCCCGGCGCGGACGCCCGAGGAGGCCGCTGCTATCGTGCGCAAGGTCCGCCACTACGAAAGCCCGGCCTCGTTGGGCGATTGGCGCACGCGCGTGGCGCTCATCGCCGACGACAACCACCCCGGCGGGGAGGGCTCATTGTTCCTGGCGCAGTCGGAGCAGGTCGCCAACGTGTTTCGCGGCGCGAACGGCGTCGTCGACCTGAACAAGGTGTACATGCTCTCCTACGAGGAGGTCATCACCGCCCAGGGCAGGCGCGTCCCGGAGGCGGAGGCCGACGCGCACCGCGCGATCGAGGAGGGCTCGCTGATCTGGAACTACATCGGGCACGGTGGTCCGGAGGCGCTGGCCGACGAACGCATTCTCGAGATCGGGGACATCGAGGGGTTCGACAACTTCGACCGCCTGGCCATCTTCGCCACGGCAACGTGCTCTTTCGGACGGTTCGACCTGGAGGCCTTCCAGAGCGGCGCCGAAGAGTTGGTGCTCCACCCGGACGGAGGTGCGGTGGCCGCGCTTACGACCGTCCGCCTCGTCTTTGCTGGCGGAACTACCAGCGGCAACCTGGGGCTGAATCTGCGGCTGGCAGACTTCCTCGTGCGGCGTGACACGTCGGAGGTGCCCGGCCACGGCCTCGGACGGCGCCTCGGCGACGTGTACCGGGAGACGAAGGCGACCGATGTCGGCGCGCAGGGCAACAACCGGAAGTTCAGCCTCATCGGCGACCCCGCGATGCGCGTGGGTCTGCCGGAGCGGCCGGTCCGGATCGAAACCATCAACGGGGTGACCCTTGAGCCTGGCAGCGCGGTCCCGGACTTCCGCGCACTCGAGCAGGCGACGCTCACCGGGCGCGTGCTGGGGTTCGACGGCCAGCCCGACGCGTCGTTCAGCGGCGAGATCGACGTCGTCGTCTACGATGCCGCCAGGACGGTGGAGGTCAACGTGCCGAGCAACCAGCAGAACCCTGCGAGTAGCTACCAGGTGCGCCGCGAGCTCCTCTTCCGCGGCCGCGCCAGCGTCACCGCCGGCGCCTTCTCGGCCAACTTCATCGTGCCGCAGGACGTGTCGTACGCCGGCCGGTCGGCCCGCGTCGTCGCGTACGCGCGGCGCGGCGACGGCGCGGTCGATGGCGCCGGGATGACCGAGCAGGTGAACGTATCGACCACCGCCGGCGCACCGCTGGACGACCACGTCGGCCCGTCGATGCGGCTCTTCATTAACGACAGCACGTTCGTATCCGGCGGCCTGACGGGACCGGACCCTGTGCTCATCGTGCGCCTCGTGGACGAGAGCGGCATCAACGCTGTCGGCTCGGGCGTGGGGCACGATCTGCAGATGGTGGTCGACGGCGACGAGGCCGGCGCCCGCAACATCGGCCGCTTCTTCCAGGGCGACCTCGACAACTCCCGCGCCGGCACGCTCCGCGTCCCGCTCAACGACCTCGCGCCGGGGGCCCACATGGTCCGCGTCACGGCGTGGGACGTAGCGAACAACCCGTCGACGGGCGAGATCTCGTTCGTCATCTCGGGCACCGACGAGCTCGCGATTCGCAACGCCTACAACTATCCGAATCCGACGCCGGGCCCGACGCGGTTCATGTTCGAGCACAACCAGGCGCCGGGCACGCCGGCGCGCGTGCGGCTCCGCGTGTTCGCTCTCTCCGGCCGGCCCGTCGCGACTATCGAAGGCGACGAGGCGCTGCCCGGCGGCATGCTACCGGGCGGCCTGGTCCAGATTTCCTGGGAAGGGCGCGACGACGACCTCGGGCGGCTGGCCACGGGCGTCTACCTCTGGCACCTGCGTGTCGAGGTCGACCGTCCCGAGGGCGGCACCGACGTTGTCGAGCGCGTCGAGCGCCTCGCGCTGATCCGCTGACGGCGGCCCCCCTACCGATTCCGCTAACCCTCGCCGGCGCTGCCGGCCCGAACCCATGCATCGTTCCCCCCGCGCCCTCGCGAAGGTCACCGCACGACTGTGCGCCCTCGCCGCGATCGCGCTGCTAGCGCCCGCCGCCGGCGCGCAGATCGTGCAGACGACATCCGTGCCGTTTCTGCAGATCGAGCCCGACAGCCGCGCGTCCGGCATGGGCATGGCCGGCGTAGCGCTGGCCGACGATGCCAACGCCGTCTTCTGGAACCCGGCCGGCCTGGCCGGCCAGACAGGGGCCGAGGTGACGTTCACCCACGCTCCGTGGCTGCCGGAGCTCGGAGCCGACCTCTACTTCGAGTACCTCGCCGGCAAGTACGCCATTCCCGGCGTAGGCGTCGCGGCCGCGCACGTGACCTTCCTCAACCTCGGCGAGCAGCAGCGCGTCGACGAGCAGGGCACGGACCTCGGCACGTTCCGCTCCTACGACCTCGCGATCGGCGTCGCGATGGGACGGCGCGTCCTGCCCCGGCTCGACGCCGGCCTGGGCCTGCGGTTCATCTACTCCAACCTGGCCGGCGGCGTCGTCGACGCGGCGAGCACGGTGGTCGGCGATGTGGGCGTGGTCTACCGCCCGCCGATGTTCAGCAACATCCAGCCCACGCTGGGCCTGACGCTGGCGAACCTCGGCACCTCGATCCAGTACGGCAGCGAGGGCCAGCAGAACGCCATTCCTACGTACATCCGGCTGGGCGGCGCGCTGTCGACGCGCTTCGACGACTTCAACCGTCTTACGTGGTCGCTCGACCTCAAGCGCCTGCTTGTCGACGAGGACTCGACAGGCAAGCCGGCCCCGTTCATCCCGGGCATCTTTACGTCCTGGGGCGGGCGCACGGTCGATCCGACCCCGCTCGAGACCCCGTGCTCGGACGCGGTAAACGACTGCGAGAACGTGGGTGTCCTGCGCCAGTTCACGATCGGCACCGGCGTGGAGTACTGGTACAACGACCTGCTGGCCCTGCGCACAGGCTACTTCTACGAGGACCCGCTGAACGGCAACCGGCAGTTCCTGACCTTCGGCGCCGGCTTTCGCTACAGCCTGGTGGGGGTAGACCTCTCCTACATCTACGCGCTGGAGGAGAACAGCCCGCTGGACCAGCAGATTCGCTTCTCGGTCTTGCTGAACGTGAACAGATAGGCGCTGGGGAGCTCTCAGCTGTCGGCTGTCAGCTGTCAGGATAAGCTGGCAGCTAGAAGCCAGGAGCTAGCAACTGGCAGCTAGCGGCTTGCAGCCAGGCCATGCCGCGGGAGCAGTCCGGGTTACCCGGCTGCCAGCTGCCGGCTGCGAGCCCGGTGGCGCATGGGCCCAGCACCCCGAGGGGGTTGCGCGAGTACCTAACTTTCCGTCGATGCACGTACCCCGACACCTCACGTCGCTCGCGCTCGCCGGCGCGGTGCTCTACGCCGGCGCCGCGCTGGCGCGGCCGGCGCCGCGACCCGACGAGCTCATGCTCGTCGAGACGCCGGAGGGCCGGCGCGTGCTGGCGATCGGCCGCGCGCACCTGACGGCCTTCAGGCTCGACGCGGCGGACTCGGCTTTCGTGCGCCTCGACGCGCTGGAGCCCGCGAGCCCCGCCGGCGCGTACCACCGCGCCACCTCCGCCCTCTGGCGGGCCCTGGTGGAAGAGCGCGATCCCTTCCTCGGGGCCCACGCCGAAGCGCTGCAGGACCTCGAACGCCGCGTCGCCGACCTGCCCCGCGGAGGCGATGCAGATCTCTGGCGCGCCTTCCTGGAGGGCGAGGTCGCGATGCAGCGCGCGCTGATCGCGGGACGGCAGGAACGCTACCTGCCGGCAGCCACGGCGTTCCGCCGAGCGTGCGGGCGGTACAAGGACGCGCTCCGCATGGATCCGTCGTTCGAGGAGGCATACCTCGGCGTCGGCATCTGCCACGTGGCGGCCGGTGCCATCCCGCGCCGGTACCGGTGGATCGCGCGGCTGCTGGGCTTCACCGGCACGGTAGCGGAGGGGACCGCCGAGCTCGAGCGCGCGGCCGAGAACGGCCTGTTCGTCCGCGAGACCGCCGGCGTGGTCCGCGCGCTGCTCCGGGCTATCTACGAGGATGACGACGAGGCGGCGATCGTGGCCGACGCCGCGCGTCTGCGGGCGCAGTACCCGGAAAGTGCGATGGCGGCGTACGTAGCCGGCTTCCTGCTTACCCGGGCCCGGCGCGCGGCCGACGCCGAGGAGGCGCTGCGCGCGGCGCTCGACCTGCAGTCCGGCACCACGCGCATCCACGTCGCGGAGGGCCTGCTCGGGATGTCGCTCTTCCGGCAGGAGCGGTACGACGAGGCCGTCGTGGCGCTGGAGCACTTCACGCTGACGTTCCGCGGCAAGACTTTCGTAGCGCAGGCGCGCCTGCACCTGGGGCTGGCCCACGAGATGGCCGGCGACCGCGCGGCCGCGGAGGCCGCCTACCGCCGGGTGCGGCCGGAGCGGGACTACGACAACGACCACGCCGCCGTGCGCGAGGCGCGCCGGCGGCTGGAGCGCCCGATGAACGAACGCGAGAGGGCGCTGCTGCTCGGGCAGAACCGGTTCGACGCCGGCGCCTACCGCGAAGCGATCGCCGCCGTGCAGCCGCTCTTCGGCGACGCTGGCGCCGACGAGGTCCAGCGCGCTGAGGCGGCGTACCGATCGGGGAGGAGCCTGCAGTCGCTGGGCGAGTGGCGCGACGCCGCGCGGCACTACCGGCTCGCTGCCGACGCCCCCGGGGACCCCAACGCGCGGTGGGGGCCGTGGAGCCGCTTCCACCTCGGCGAGGTGCTGGCCGAGCAGGGCGACACTGAGGGTGCGCGCCGCGCCTTCCGCGCGGTGCTGGCCGACGAGCACGAATTCGACTACCACCAGGCGCTGGAGCAGCGGACCCGGGCCGCCCTGGAGGGGCTGGGGTAGGTGAGGGGCTCAGGGGTGTGGAGGTGTGAGCGGCCCTGCCTGAGCGACACAATGGACGCGTCGGGCGCGGACAATGTGCTCGACGTGCGCAGGCGCGACGGCTTGCCCTCAGGCGCTGGTCCGCGCACTTGAGGGATGTGTGGGGTCCGGTTGCGGATACCGAATCGGGTGCTGATGTAGTCCGCGAGCGGCCCTCCGCCCCCGGCGCCGATACCCGCCTTCTCCACGCCTTCCGCCTCCCGCGTTTCGCACGCTCATCCCTCGACGCCGCCGCACGCCCTACCCCCAACACCTTCATACCTTCCTTCGCAGCCACCCACAGATGTCAATGACACGCCTTCGCTCCCTGCCGATCGTCGCCGCCTGCCTCGTGGCCGGGGCCGCGCCGGCCTCCGCGCAGCAGATGCCCCGCGACATCATCGCGGCCGGCGCGCTGCCGATCACGATGCTCATCTGCGAGCTGCCGGCGTATCACCCCGAGATGAGCCTGGTCCCCGCCGGCCACGTGCACGTTCCGCTGGAGCGCTCCGGGTTCGCGCCGACGGCGACGTTCCAGGTGACGTACTCGGGCTTCACGCCGCAGGCGCAGGCCGCCTTCCAGGCCGCGCTCGACATCTGGGCGACGCACATATCCTCGCCGGTGACCATCAAGGTGCAGGCCAACTGGGTGCCGCTTGGGGCCGGCGTGCTCGGCTCGGCCGGCGCGAACGGGCTCTTTCTGAACTTCCCCAACGCGCCCGTGCCGACCACCTGGTTCGCGAACGCGATGGCCGACGCCATTTCCGGAACCGACCTCGGCACCGGCGTGGAAATGACGGCCAACTTCAACAGCAACTTCGCCAGCTGGTACTACGGCACCGACGGCAATCCCCCGGGCAACCAGTGGGACCTGATGTCCACCGTCATGCACGAGATCGGCCACGGCATCGGCTTCTTCGGGCGCGGGACCGTCGACGACGGCAACCCGGGCACGGGCCAGGGCACCGAGTGCAACGGTATCGTCAGCGAAGGCTGCTGGGGCATTGGCGGGCTGCCGATCATCTTCGAGCGCTTCGTGGAGGACCAGGCCGGCGTCGCCATGATGAACGAGGCGGCCTATCCGAACTACAGCATTCCGATGGGCACGCTGCTGCGTAGCAACCAGCTCTTCACGGACGGACCGACGATCACGGGGACGCTCGGCGCCCGGGGCCAGCTCTATGCGCCGGGTGGATTCCAGTACGGCTCGTCCTTCAGCCATTTCAACGAGAACACCTACCCTGCGAACTCGCCGAACGCGATGATGACGCCGGCGATCGCGCCGGGCGAGAGCTTCGCCAGCGCCGGCCCCGCTGTTTGCGGCCTGTTCAACGACATGGGCTGGCCGTTGGGCCCCGACTGCCAGGGGCAGATAGTGCTGCCGGCGAACGAGCCGATCGCGGGCGACGCGCGCGCCGCCCTGGAGGTGTCCGGCCCGAACCCCTTCGCGTCACGCACCGCCGTGACTCTCGCACTCCGCGAGTCGGGAGACGTCCGCGCCGAGCTGCTGGACGTCACCGGCCGCGTTGTAGCGGTGCTGCACGACGGCGCCGTGGGCGCCGGCGCGCCGGTGGAGATGGCCGTGGACGGCGCCGGCCTCGGCGCCGGCGTCTACGTGGTCCGCGTCGTGGGTGCGGACTTCACGGCGACGCGCCGGCTGGTGCTGGCCCGGTGACGACCGGGTGATTGAGCGATCGGTGCGATTGAGCGATCGGCGTTTGCCTCCGATCGCTCAATCGCTCAGTCGCTGGCCTAGAGCCTGGCGGTCACCACGAGCGCCCGCTCCATGCCCTGGCCTCGCTGGTGCTCGCCTACGGGGCAGTACACCGTGTACAGGCCGGGCGTGATCTCGAGCTCCATGCGGACGGCTTCGCCGGCGTCGACGGGGTCCTGGAGGCGGTGGTGCTCGCCGTCCCGCTCGATCTCCAGCGCGTGCCGCGCGGCGCCGCGGTTGACCACGTGGAAGACGTACGTGCCCGCCATGAGCGTGTCGGGCATCTGGATGTCGAAGTCCACAAGCGTGATGGTGACGGTGTCGGCCGCCGCGGCGGTTGTCAGTTCCGCCGCGACGTCCTGCGACTGCGCGTATGCCGCCGGCGCGGCGGCGAGCGCGACGGCGGTCGCGAGGAGGAGGG
>Ga0307505_10001462_pt1 | contig 19055 bp, 18 predicted proteins | sample 23_S_MG_FD_202183 | JGI IMG/M metagenome (GOLD analysis project Ga0307505, IMG submission 202183) | Soil microbial communities from Populus trichocarpa stands in riparian zone in the Pacific Northwest, United States - 23_S | ecosystem: Environmental > Terrestrial > Soil > Riparian zone > Trees...
GCCTTGCGGCAATCGTCGCATCCTTGGTGACCCCTACGGGAATCGAACCCGTGTTTCAGCCGTGAGAGGGCCGCGTCCTGACCGCTAGACGAAGGGGCCACGCCCGAAGGCGAGCGGCGCACTTAGTGGGGGGGAGGGAAGCGGTCAAGTCCTGCCCGGAGACTCCGCGTCAGTCGGCCCAGGCGGCATCCTCGAGGTGCAGTTCGGCCGATGGGCGGCTGCCCCAGTCGTCCACCTTGGCGCGGCCGGCGAGCCACAGCCGCCGGCCTCTGGCGCCGTGGAGCAGCGCCTGGCCCAGCTCGCTCGAGGCCATGCGAAACGCGATCGCCTTGAACGAAGCGCCGTCCTGTCCGCCGGCGATGAGCCGCAGGTGATCGTTGCCGACCACCTCGGCCTTGATCAGGTGGACCGGTCCGACCGCCACGCGTGGGCCGGGCCAACCGACCCCGAAGGGCCCGGCGCTGTCGAGCGTCTCGACGAGTTCCGGCGTCAGACCTCCTGGGGCCAGCGAAAGATCGAGCAGCGTGGTGCGCTCGGCCGATGCGCGCGCTACCGCGCCCGCCAGACGTTCGTCGAGCCATTCGGCGAGCGCCTCGACCTTGTCCGCCCCCACCGTCAGGCCCGCCGCCATCGCATGCCCGCCGCCCGCGACCAGCAGGCCGGAATCGCGCGCGCCGATGATCGCCGCGCCGAGATCGACTCCGGCGATCGAGCGGCCCGAGCCCTTGCCCTGGCCGCTCTCCTCGTCGAGCGCGATGACCAGCGTGGGCTTGCCGGTCTTCTCCTTGATCCGCCCGGCGACGATCCCGATCACGCCCGGATGCCAGCCGTGCCCGGCGAGCACTACCACCGCGCGGTTGTGCTGCGCTCCGAGCAAGGCCTCGGCGGCTTCCTGGACGGCGAATTCGATCCCGCGCCGCTCCTCGTTGAGGAGAGAGAGCTGCGCGGCGATGGCGCGCGCCTCGTCGGGGTCCTCGGTGGTCAGCAGGCGCACGCCGAGCGTCGCCTCGCCGACTCGTCCGCCGGCATTGATGCGCGGGCCGAGCGCGAAGCCGCAATCGCTGCAGGTGGGGGCGCGGGTCAGGCGGCTTGCGTCGATCAGCGCGGCAAGCCCGGTATTGCCGCGCCGCGCCATGACCTTGAGCCCTTGCGCGACGAACGCCCGGTTGAGCCCGTGGATCGCCGCGACGTCGGCGACGGTGCCGAGCGCGACGAGATCGAGCAGGCTCATCAGGTCCGGTTCCTTGCGGTCGGCGAAGAAGCCGCGGGCGCGCAGCGTGCGGACCACCGCCACCGCGAGCACGAAGGCGACGCCGACCGCCGCGAGGTGGCCGTGCGCGGCGGCGGTCTCGTTCTCGTCAAGACGGTTGGGGTTCACCAGCGCAAAGGCGCGCGGCAACTCGGCGGCGCACTTGTGATGATCGACCACGATCACGTCGATCCCGGCATCGTGGGCGGAGAGGAGTGCCTCGTGGGCCATCGCGCCGCAATCGACCGTGACGACCAGGCTCGAGCCTTCCGCCCCGAGCCGCACCAGCGCTTTGCCGCTCGGCCCGTAGCCTTCGAGCAGCCGGTCTGGAATGTAATGCCGCGCATCGTGCCCGAGCATGCGGAACAGGCGGATCAGCAGCGCCGCGCTGGTGGCGCCGTCGACGTCGTAGTCGCCGTACACGGTCACCGTTTCGCGGCTGAGGATCGCTTCGGCGATTCGCTCTGCCGCGAGGTCCATGTCGTTGAACTCGGACGGGTCGGGAAGGAACGCGCGCAGGCTCGGGCTGCGGTGCCGCGGAAGATCCTCGCGCGAGACGCCGCGCGCGAGCAGGAGCTGGGTGACGATGTCGTCCCCAAGTTCCTCAGCGCGTCCGGCCGCCAGTTCGGCGCCCAGCTCCATGTTCCCGCCGCGCCAGCGCCAGGCCTTGCCGGTGAGCGATCGCTCGACGCCGAAGACTGCGGGGTGGGAGGCCATGTCCCCGGGACTATACCAGCGGGACGGGGCGCGAAAGGGCGGCGGGCCGTTCCTGGACAGACCCGTCGCGCGCGCTCGTCCGGCCTTCCAAGGAGTGTTGCGTCCGTTTCGGAGACGTCCCGTCGGCGGAGACTCGACCTTGACCCGCTTTCGCGCCACACAACGGCAGGCGCGTGGACGGGGGCGGTCGATTTCGAAGACGCAACACATTGAAGCCGGTGGATTAATCTCCGGGGCGTCGCTGCTGTTCGCGCCTGGGGAACGGCCGGGCCGGCAGGCGGTGGCGGCGCTGGCGCGCGACAATCCCGGCATCTCGGTCAGCTTCGACCCGGCGCAGGACGGCGATGGAGGGGTCGGGCCGGCCGAACCGGGCACCTGGCTGGAGCTGCTTGCCCACGGGCTGACCTTCGACCTCGCAGGCCTTTCGCCCGGTCCCTCGGCGGAAGTACCTCCGCTCGGCCAGGCCTTCGGTTTCCCCGCGGGCTTCGACGAGACGCCGATGGAAGCCATCTCGCTGCGGCCGGGGCCGCACCTCGCCGCAGGCGAGACCATGGTTCCGGTCCTGCGTACGCTGGCGTGGCTGGCGTCGCGGCTGGTCGAGCTTCCGGGCACGCGCGCAGTGGCATGGCATGCCGCGCGTTGCTGGTCCGAGCCGGCGCAATTCAGCGCCTCGGTGCTGCGATGGATCGAAGGCGGCGTGTTTCCCGGGCTCGGCCTCGCCTCGCTGGTCTCGATGCCGGATGGCGGCATGCAGAGCCAGGGCCTTGCCTTGTTCACCGGTCAGGAACTGCGGCTCGAGCCCGAGCTGATGGCTAACCGCGCCGCCGATGCGAAGATCGCCTTGCGGCTGATGCACTGGCTGGTCGAGCACGGCCGCCTCGAGGCTGCCGAGCGGCTGCCCGCGCCCGACGGGTCGCCGCTGTGGCTGGAACCGTCGGACAACGGGCGCTTTGTCAGGGTGTGGAGGGGATAGGTCGTCATGGCCGCGCATGGGCGCACCCGGAGGCGCGGCGGCAGCGCTTGCCGTTCCGTGCGGTCAATCGCCGCGACCGGCCGGGTTTCACGGCCGGCATGCAGCGGCACCACCTTCTGCCGTGCCAGTTGCTTTCCAAGCGCTGCTTCTCCCCGCTGTTCGATGCGATCGGCCGCGAACGGCTCGGCTTTGACGACTTCCGCTCCAACGGCCTTCTGCTGCCGGCCAGCAGCGAATCCGCGTTGCGGCTCCTGCTTCCGCTGCACCGAGGGCCGCATCGCGACTACAACTCGATGGTCGCCGAGCGGGTCGGGCAGATCGAAGGCGAATGGTCGCGCCTGCGCCTCGCCGTCCCCGAAGTCGCGATGGACCAGGCCCTGATGCGCTTCGGCCTCTTGCAGCGAGCCCTGCGCCGGCGGCTGCTCGCGCCCGAGCGCAAGCGAGTGCGGCTCAACCGGCGCGACCCTCTCGGCACCGGCCTCGATTTCGCCGAGCTCGACGCGATGGTCGAAGCGCTGTGGGCGGGCACCGCGGGGCCGCCCCCGTGACGGGAGCCGTGCGGGGGGAGGTCATCGCGGTCGCACGCGATGCCCGGCACCGCTTCGGCAAGGCGGTCTGCGACGCGATAGAGCTCGTGCCCGGACTGGGTGTGGCGGGGGACGCGCACAGCGGGGCGACCATCCAGCATCTGTCACGGCTCGTGAAAACGCCCGATGCACCCAACCTGCGGCAGGTCCACTTGATCCATTCCGAGCTGTTCGACGAACTGGCTGAGGCCGGCTTCGCGGTCGGGCCCGGCGAGCTGGGCGAGAACCTCACCACGCGCGGGATCGATCTGCTCGGATTGCCGCGGGGCGCCCGCCTCAGGCTTGGCCCGAGCGCGGTGGTGGAGCTGACCGGGCTGCGCAATCCCTGCCGCCAGATCGACACCAACATCGGACCGGGCGCCATGGCCGCGACCTTCGCGCGGGCGGCGGACGGCTTTCTGGTGCGCAAGGCCGGGGTGATGGCGGTCGTGCTGGAGGCTGGGGAGGTTCGCGGGGGCGACGCCGTTATCCTCGAACACCTGCCCGGCGAACCAAGCCGTCTCGAACCGGTCTAGGCAAGGTTCATCGCCCGTTTTCGATCGGCGTCTACGCTGCGCGCCGAGACTAGAGGAACAGGCACATGACGCTCCGAACGATAGGCATGGCTGCCACCGCGTTGTCGCTCGCCGTACCCGCCGCGGCCCAGCACGGTCCCGCCACCATGAGCTTCGAGCCGGCTCCCGAAGCCGCGAACGGGATCGATACGCGCGTCGAGCTGGCCTGGCGAAACTACCGCGCGCTGGCCGCGGGCTCGCTGCAGCTTTCGCAGCTCAGCCTCGTCGAGCTCGAGGATGTGCGCCTGCTCGATCGGGCGGTTCGCGGCGACCGGCCCGACCGGCGCTCGGCGCGTCAGAGATGTCTCGACTCGGAGCTCGACCGTCTCGGCCGCGCGCCGAGCAGGCTGGCGCTGCGAACGATCGATCTCAGGTGCAGCCAGCGCTAGGCGCGCTCAGGCTTCCGCCGCGACCGCCGCGTTCGCTGCGCTTAGGATCGCCCGCACGCTGGCGGTGGCCACGTCCTCGTCGATGCCTATGCCCCACACGATGCGCCCATCGGGCAGCGCGCATTCGAGGTAGGCCGCGGCGCGCGCGTCGGTGCCCTTGCCGAGCGCGTGCTCGGTATAATCGAGCACCTCGATCTCGAGCCCGAACGTCTGCCCCAGCGTCGCCAGGACCGAGGAGACGAGGCCCTTGCCCCGGCCGCTGACGTTCTGGTGCTTGCCGTCGACGGTGATGGTGCCGGCGAACAGCCGCGCCCCGTCGCTGGCGCGCGATTCCTCGTAGTCGACCAGCTGGAACGTCGCCGCTTCCTCGTCGAGATAATAGGCGCCCTGGAAAGCCTTCCAGATATCCTCCGAATCGAGCTCGCGGCCGAGTTCGTCTGCCATGCGCTGGACGTGGCGGGAAAAGTCCGCCTGCAGCTTCTTGGGCAGCTTGAGCCCCTGACCCTGCTCGAGCACCCAGGCGAAGCCGCCCTTGCCGCTCTGCGAGTTGACGCGAATCACCGCTTCGTACGTGCGGCCCAGGTCGTGCGGATCGATCGGCAGGTAAGGCACGCGCCACAGCTCGTCGTTACGCATGTCCTGCGCTTCGAAACCCTTCTTGATCGCGTCCTGGTGGCTGCCCGAGAACGCGGTGAACACCAACTCGCCACCGTAAGGGTGGCGCGGGTGGACCGGCAGCTGGTTGCAGTACTCTACGGTCTCGATGATCCGGTCGATGTCGGAGAAGTCGAGACCCGGCTCGATACCCTGCGTGTACATGTTGAGCGCCACGGTCACGAGGCAGCAGTTACCGGTGCGTTCGCCGTTGCCGAACAGGCAGCCCTCGATGCGGTCGGCGCCGGCCATCAGGCCGAGCTCGGCGGCGGCGACGCCGGTGCCGCGGTCGTTGTGGGTGTGCAGGCTGATCGCCGCCGCCTCGCGGCCCGGCAGGTTGCGGCAGAAGTACTCGATCTGGTCGGCGTAGACGTTGGGCGTCGCCGCCTCGACCGTGGCCGGGAGGTTGAGGATCAGCGGACGCTCCCTGGTCGGCTGCAGCACGTCCATCACCGCCTCGCAGACCTCGAGGCTGAAATCGAGCTCGGCGGTCGAGAAGGTTTCCGGCGAGTACTCGAAGTGCCAGTCGGTGTTGGGGCGTTTGGCCGCCTCGTCACGCAGCAGCTTGGCGGCCCCCACAGCGATCCGCTTCACTTCCGGGCGGCTCATCCGGAACACGATCTCTCGCCAGGCCGGGCTGAGCGCGTTGTAGACGTGAACGATGGCGGCGCGCGCGCCCTCGAGGCTGTCGAACGAGCGCCTGATCAGATCCTCGCGCGCCTGGGTCAGCACCTGCACGGTGACGTCGTCGGGGATCTTGCCCGAGCGAACGAGCCCCTGGATGAAGTCGAACTCGGTCTGGCCCGCGGCGGGAAAGCCGATTTCGATCTCCTTGACCCCGATCTCGAGCAGCAGGTCGAAGAAGCGGTTCTTCTTCACCGCGTCCATCGGGTCGACGATCGCCTGGTTGCCATCGCGCAGGTCGGTCGAGAGCCAGCGCGGCGGACGGGTGATGGTCCGGCTCGGCCATTGCCGGTCGGGCAGGTCGATCGGCGGGAAAGGCCGGTACTTTCGGCCCGGCTCCGTGAGCATCGTCATGCAAGTGCCTTATCGCGTGATCGCCGCGCGGCAAGGGCGCGGCTCGGTTTCGACTGGGGTTCTGACAGCCCTTAGGCGGGCGCCGGCGCGAAAGCGCGCAGGCAAACGGACGCGCCTAAGGGCGCGTAAGTCGAAGCAGCGACAGGAACTCGCGGCGGTCCATGTGGATCAGATAGGCGCAATCGCTTGAGAAATCCACCCTTCGAGGGCCCAGGGCGGCGGGCTCGGGGCGAGCGGCAACCGGACCGCCGCGCCCCGAGCCTCATCCGGGAGCGGCTATTGCTTCTCGAACGCCACCGTTATTTCGAGTTCGACCTCGTCACCGACCATCGGGATGAAGCCGCCGAGGTTCCATTCGGAACGCTTGATGGTGGTCTCGGCTTCGAAGCCGACGGTCTGGCGCATGTTGAACGGATGGGCACCGGCACCGGTGAACTCGGCGTCGAGCGTGACCGGCTTGGTCACGCCGTTGAGCGTCAGGTCGCCGGTGATCTTCGCCTCGGTGCCGTCCACCGCCACGGAAGTCGAGACGAAGCGCGCCGGGGCGGGATTCGGGCCGAAGAAGTCGGCGGGGCGGCCATCCTGTCCGGCGCGGGTCAGATGATCGGTCAGTCCGGCGCTGGCCGTCACCACCTTGGCGATCGGGATCGTCACGTCGACCTTGGCGCCCGCGAGGTTCGCGGGATCGAGCTCCAGCGTGCCTTCGACATCGCCGAAGATGCCGAAGTAGTCGTTGAAGCCGAAGTGGTTGACGCGCCAGCCGACCAGCGAGTGCCCCGCGTCGGTCTTGTAGGTGCCGGCGGTGACGCGGCTGGTGTCGGCCGCGCCCGGCGGGCCGGACGGGCCGCCCTGCGCGTGCAGCGTGCCGATGGTGAGCGCCGCGACGCCGGCCGCGGCGAGGGAAAGGGTCAGTTTACGCATCGATGATCTCCCGGGAGGTTTGCTTGCGAGGCAGTCTGGCGTGCCCGATTGACAATGTCCACCGCGAAGCGGGTCCGGCGGGTCGCGGAAGTTGACCGGAAACGGAAGAAAGTGGCGCCCCTTTCGAAATCCTATCCCACAACGATATCAAGCATGTAGCGGCGTTGCCATGACTCCGGTCCCGTCGCCTTCCGTCAGCCGCACCGGAACAGCTTGATCCGCCCGTCCTCGCCTAGCTCGACATTGAGCCGCGCCGGGCTGAAGTCCATCGTGATAGGATCGCCCTGCTTGTAGTAGCGGATTGGCCTATCGCCGACTGTTGCGGCGATTTCTTCCTTTACCGACTCCGTCGGCAGGACATTCATCCAGCGTTTCAGCTTGTCGGCGCCGCATCGGCTGTCATCTGCCTCGCCGCTGTTCATTGCCATAGCGGCCGGCTCGTCGGGTGGGGAGGGCGTTGCTTCGGGCGCGGCAGCAGTCTCACCAACGCCCGGCGTTGCGTCGGTGGCCGCCAACTCGCCGGTGCCCTCGGCATCGCAGGCGACGAGGAGGACAATGGCGAGCAGGGGAACGAACGCGCGCATGGGATTGAGACTCGGCGATGACCGATCAGTTCCGCTCCTTGTCGACCAGCTTGTTGGCGGTAATCCAGGGCATCATCGCGCGCAGTTGGGCGCCGGTCTTCTCGATCGGATGCTCGGCCTGGCGCTTGCGGGCCGCCTTCATCTCCGGGTTGCCGACGGCGTTGTCGAGCATGAAGCGCTGAACGAATCGGCCGGACTGGATGTCCTCCAGCACGCGCTTCATCTCGGCCTTGGTCTCGTCGGTGATGACGCGCGGACCGGTATGGTAGTCGCCGTATTCGGCGGTATTGCTGATCGAGTAGCGCATGTTGGCGATGCCGCCCTCGTAGAGCAGGTCGACGATCAGCTTGGTTTCGTGGAGGCACTCGAAATAGGCCATCTCGGGCGCGTAGCCGGCTTCGGTCAGCGTCTCGAACCCGGCCATGATGAGGTGGGTGATGCCGCCGCACAGCACGGCCTGCTCGCCGAACAGGTCGGTCTCGCATTCCTCGCGGAAGTTGGTCTCGATGATCCCCGAGCGGCCGCCGCCGACGCCGCTGGCGTAGGCGAGCGCGACGTCGTGCGCGTTGCCGGTCGAATCCTGGTGGATCGCGATCAGGCACGGCACGCCGCCGCCCTTCTGGTACTCGCTGCGCACGGTGTGGCCGGGTCCCTTCGGCGCGATCATGATCACGTCGATGTCCTCGCGCGGCTCGATCAGGCCGAAGTGGACGTTGAGCCCGTGCGCGAAGGCGAGTGCGGCGCCCGGCTTCATGTTGGCCTTGAGGTCGGCGTTCCAGATCGCCGCCTGGTGCTCGTCGGGGGCGAGGATCATCAGGATGTCGGCCCACTGCGCCGCGTCGGCGTTGGCCATGACCTCGAAACCGGCGCCCTCGGCCTTCTTGGCCGAGGCCGAGCCCGGGCGCAGCGCGATCGCCACTTCCTTGACACCCGAATCGCGCAGGTTCTGCGCGTGGGCATGGCCCTGGCTGCCGTAGCCGAGCACGGCGATCTTCTTGTCGGTGATCAGGTTCAGATCGGCGTCGGCGTCGTAGTAGACTTTCATCGTAATCCCTTTGCCACTCTCGTCATGCCGAACTTGGTTCAGCATCCATTTCGCGTCCCCGCACCGTCATCGCCTTAGGAGGAATGGACCCTGAAACAAGTTCAGGGTGACGGTGCGGGCTGAAATTCGGGCTCTAAACCCCCTCGGCACCGCGCATCATGCCGACGACGCCCGAGCGGCCGACCTCGACCAATCCGAGGCCGCGCATCAGCGCGACGAAGCTGTCGATCTTGTCGCTGGTCCCGGTCAGCTCGAACACGAAGCTTTCGGTGGTGGTGTCGACCACCTTGGCGCGGAACACGTCGGCGATGCGCAAGGCCTCGACCCTGGTCTCGCCCCTGCCGGCGACCTTGATCAGCGCCAGCTCGCGTTCGACGTGAGCGCCGGCCTGGGTCAGGTCGACCACTCCGTGGACGGGGACGAGCCGATCGAGCTGCGCCTCGATCTGGTCGATCACCTGGGGCGGGCCGTGCGTGACGATGGTGATGCGGCTCAGCGCGTGGTTCTCGCTGATGTCGGCCACGGTCAGGCTGTCGATGTTGTAGCCGCGCGCGGTGAACAGCCCGGCGATCTTGGCCAGGATGCCCGCCTCGTTGTCGACGGTGATCGTGAGCACGTGGCGCTCGGTATCGCGATGCTGGATTTTCATGAGTTCCTCCCCGGAACGGGGAGGGGGACCATGCGCAGCATGGTGGAGGGGGCTGGCGTCCAGGCGCTCCCCCTCATCGGCGTTCCATGCCGCGAGCCCCCTCCACCGCACTTCGTGCGGTCCCCCTCCCCGTGCCGGGGAGGAAATTGAGCAGCAACGCCCATCACACCAGCGCCTTCGCTTCGTCGTCCATCGTTCCTTCGACCATGTCGCCGTAGAGCAGCATCTCGGTATGCGCGGCGCCGCTCGGGATCATCGGGAAGCAGTTGGCGTCCTTCGAGACCATGCAGTCGACCATCACCGGCCCGTCGTGCGCCATCATCGCGCGAATGCCGTCGTCGAGCTGGCTTTCGTTCTCGATGCGGACGCCCTTCCAGCCGTAGGCCTCGGCCATCTTCACGAAGTCCGGCAGACTATCCGAATAACTGTTTGAATAACGGCTCTCATAAGTCAGCTCCTGCCACTGGCGGACCATGCCCATATACTCGTTGTTGAGGATGAACACCTTGATCGGCAGGCGGAACTGGCTCGCCGTGCCCATCTCCTGGATATTCATCTGGATCGAGGCCTCGCCGGCGATGTCGATCACCAGGCTGTCCGGGTTGCCGAGCTGCGCGCCGATGGCCGCCGGCATGCCGTAGCCCATCGTGCCGAGGCCGCCGCTGGTGAGCCACTTGTTGGGGCCGAAGAAGCCGAAGTACTGCGCCGCCCACATCTGGTGCTGGCCGACCTCGGTGGTGATGATCGGATCGAGGTGACGGGTCAGCGCGAACAGGCGCTCGACCGCGAGCTGCGGCATCAGCTGGTCCTTGCGGCTCGGATAGGCGAGCGAATCGCGTGCCCGCCAGCCGGCGATGCGCGCCTTCCATTCGCCGAGGTTGGGTTCCTTGCCGCTCCCCCAGGCGGCGATCAGCTGCTCGAGCACCGTGGCGCAGTCGCCGACGATGCCGAGATCGACCGGGATCACCTTGTTGATGCTGGCGCGGTCGATATCGATGTGGATCTTGGTCGAATCGGGCGAGAAAGCATCGAGCCGGCCGGTCACCCGGTCGTCGAACCGCGCGCCGATGTTCACCATCACGTCGCACTGGTTCATGACCATGTTGGCTTCGTAAGTGCCGTGCATGCCGAGCATGCCGAGCCAGTCCGCGTGATCGGCCGGGAACGCGCCGAGGCCCATCAGCGTCGAGGTGACCGGGGCGCCGGTCAGGCGCTGGAACTCGCGCAGCAGCTCGCTCGCGCGCGGGCCCGAGTTGATCACTCCGCCGCCGGTATAGAGCACCGGCCGCCTCGCGCCCGCGATCAGGCCGATCGCCCGGTCGATCTCGTCGGACGCAGCCGCCATGCGCGGGTTGTAGCGCTTCGGCCGCTGCGGCGGACCGTCGGCCATTGCCGCGGTGGCGACCTGGACGTTCTTGGGGATGTCGACCACGACCGGGCCCGGGCGGCCGGTGGTGGCGATCTCGAACGCCTCGTCGATCGTCGCGGCGAGCTCGGCGGGGTCCTTCACCAGGTAGTTGTGCTTGGTGCAGTGGCGGGTGAGGCCGATGGTGTCGGCTTCCTGGAAGGCGTCGGTGCCGATCAGGTTGGTGGCGACCTGCCCGGTGATCACCACCAGCGGAATCGAATCCATGAACGCGTCGGCGATGCCGGTGATCGCGTTGGTCGCGCCGGGGCCCGAGGTGACCAGCACCACGCCGGGCTTGCCGGTCGAGCGCGCATAGCCTTCGGCCGCGTGCGCCGCGCCGGCTTCGTGGCGCACCAGAATATGACGCAGGCGCTGGTCCGAGAACAGCTCGTCGTAGATCGGCAACACCGCGCCGCCCGGGTAGCCGAACACGAATTCGACCTCCTGACGGACCAGGCTCTCGATCAGTATCGCAGCGCCGCTGCGTTCCTCGGGCACGCTTCGTTCCTTCTCAAAAAAGCGGACCCGGCGCGATTGCTTCGCGCCGGGCCGCCTCCTCTTCCCAAACTCGCCAAGCCTTGGGCTCGGTAGCAGGCTGCTAGGCGACAGGAAATGTCATGTCAACCCAAAATGACAGAATAAAGTTTCAAATATGTTGCCGATATCGTAACTTTCACCCTGCGACCTCGGCCAGTGCTTAGGCGGCTGACGGCGGAACCAGGTGTATTGCCGTTTGGCATAGTGGCGCGTGGCCTTCTGCCCGCGGGCGAGAGCTTCCTCGCGCGGCCACTCTCCGGCGAGGTAGCCGGCGATTTCGCGCACCCCGATGGCGCGCATGACGGGGAGGGCGGGGGACAGCCCGCGGGCAAGCAGAGCCTCGACTTCCGGGATAGCGCCGCAGCCCATCATCCGCTCGAAGCGACGGTCGCAGCGGCAATAGAGGGCTTCCCGGTCGGGCAGGAGAATGGCCGGAAACAGCGCGACTGCTTCGCCGATGCCGCCGACGCGCACGGCCTGCCAGTGCGCCAGCGACTTGCCGGTCGAGCGGACCACTTCGAGCGCCCGGGCAATGCGGGTGGTGTCTGCCGGATCGAGCGCTACGGCGCGCGCGGGGTCTTCGGCCTGCAGGGCGACGTAGGCCGCGGCGGTGGGAAGCGCGCGGACCCTCTCGCGTACGGCGGGATCGATCGGCGGCACCGGCGCGATGCCGTCGAGCAGCGTGCGGATGTAGAGCCCTGTGCCTCCGGCCAGGATCGGCACCGCGCCCGCAAGCTGGACGTTCTCGATCTCGCGTTTCGCCGCGGCGGCCCAGTCGGCTGCCGAGCAGGGATCGGCGCCGTCCCAGGCGCCGAACAGCCGGTGCTCGACGCCGCGCATCTCGGCTTCGGTCGGGCGCGCGCTCAGCACGTGCAGGTCGCCGTAGAGCTGCGCGCTGTCGGCGTTGATTACCACCCCATGCGATCCGCGCCGCGCCAGTTCCAGAGCCAGCGCGACCGCCAGATCGCTCTTGCCGCTCGCAGTGGGCCCTGCGATGAGCGCCACCGCCTTCCGCTCAGGAGATTGCCCGTTGCTCATCGCGCGGCTGATAGCAGACCCCGCCACGCTGGAAACGCGCGTCGACGCCGCGACGCGGGCGCTCGAAGCCGAAGGGATGCCGCTGGCGGGCGCGCAGATGCTCGATTCCTGCGGCGAGGTGCTGCAGCTGATGCTGCCGGGGGACGATTCCACGCTGCTGCGCCGCGTGCTCGACGAGCATTTCGCGCCGAGCGACGCGATCGTCTCGGCTGAGGACTTCCGCATTCCGGACCTGTTCGTCTCTGACATGGATTCGACGATGATCGGCCAGGAATGCATCGACGAGCTGGCCGATTTCGCCGGGATCAAACCGCAGGTGGCGGAAATCACCGAGCGGGCGATGCGCGGCGAGCTCGAATTCGCGAGCGCGCTGCGCGAACGAGTGGCCCTGCTGGCGGGCCTCGAGGAGACGGTCATCGCGACCTGCCTGGCCGAGCGGATCGAGCCGATGGCCGGGGCCCGCACGCTGGTGGCCACGCTCAGACACCACGGCTGCAAGACCGTGCTGGTGACCGGCGGCTTCCACCATTTCGCCGACCCGGTCGCCGCCGACATCGGCTTCGAGCGCGTGGTCGCCAACCGGCTCGCGGTGGCGGGGGGGCTGCTCGCGGGCACGCTGGTCGGTGGAATTACCGATTCGGGCGTGAAGGCCGATGTCCTGCGCGGCGAGATGGCCGGCCTCGGCGCAAACGCCGTCAGCCTGGCGATGGGCGACGGCGCCAACGACATCCCGATGCTGCAGGCGGCGACCTACGGCGTGGCGTTCCGCGCCAAGCCCGGGGCGCGCGAGGCCGCCAGCGGCTGGATCGACCGCGGCGACCTCACCAGCGTGCTCAAGCTGCTCGATATACCCGAGCACGACTGGCGCGTGCGCTAGGCCGCTGCCGCGACCTGGACCGGCGCCGGCTTGCGCATCGGCTCCCATTTCCACCGCGCGAGGCTGCGCCAGGCCCACTCGAACGGGCCGTAGCGGTAGCGGTCGAGCCACCATTTCGACCACAGCAGCATGAAGGCCCAGACGAACGGCACGATCAGCCAGGCCTCGCCCCGCGAGAATTCGCCGTAAAGGCCGACGAAGGTGCCCGAGAACAGCAGCGTCCCGATCACCGTCGCGCCGAGGTAGTTGGTGAAGGCCGCGCGCCCGACCGCGGCGAAGCGGTCGCCCAGCGCGCTGCGGTGGCTGAACAGCAGGACGATCAGCGCGGCATAGCCGAGAGCGCCGACGGGGTGCAGCGGTCCGGGGAACGTGAACGCCCAGGGGAAATACACTTCGGGCGCGAAGTTCGCCTTGAGCGACAGGTATGCCCCGATCGAATGCACCAGCCAGTCGAGCCCGAGGCAGGTCACCGCGACGATCGCGTAACTCCTTCGCCTCCAGGCGCCGGTCAGGAACCCGACCTTGTAGGCGGCCATCCCGATCAGCATCAGTCCGAGCGTTTCGTAACCATAGCCGAGCAGGCCGCGCCAGGGCCGCTGCGCCGCGTTTCCGCTCAGCTGCGCATCGAGGTGCGCGCCGACGCTGGCATGCTTGGCCTTGTCGCGCGCGATCGCCTGCTGCAATTCTGCCTGCTCCGCGCCGGCGGCAGCCTCACCGGCGCCGTCGCCCTGTTCGGACGTCCGGCCGGCCTCGGCCATCTGCTCGAACGTCGAGATGAAGTTGGGCACGTACTGGTACGCCAGCAGTCCGATCGCCAGCACCATCAGCCACTTCGCCTGCAGCCGCCACACGACGAACGCGACCATGCCGACGACCGCGTAGTTGATCAGGATGTCGCCCCACCACAGCAGGTAGTAGTGGAGCACGCCGAACAGCATCAGCACGATCATGCGCGGATAATGGACCTTCCACCCGGCCCGCCCGGCGGCCACCGCGCGCTCGATCACCAGCGTCATCGAGGCGCCGAACAGGATCGAGAACAGGCTGCGAAAGCGCCCGTCGACGAAGATCGAGTTGAGAGTCCACATCACCCGGTCGCCGAGGCTCTCGAAGCCGTAGTCGGGCGGATAGAAGTAGGCCTGCTCCATCATCGCCATGCCGACGACGTTGACCGAGAAGATGCCCATCACCGCGATGCCGCGGATTATGTCGAGGGAAAGGATGCGGTCGGCTGATGTGGTGGCCATGCGGATGCTTCCCCCTGTCGGCGCCGAGTGGGCGTCGAGTCCGGTGCGAAGCTACACCCGATCGCCCGCCGCGGAGAGAGGCGGACAAGTCGTTCGCCGATTGCAATTGAAACTTGGTCTAAAGCCGGCGCAGTCCGAGCGGTGGCCGGCGCGCGGCAACCCAGGCGATCGGCAGGCCGGTGAGCAGGCAATGCGAGATCAGCTGCTGCAGGATCGGCAGAACGTCGCTCGGCGTCCGATAGCTGTCCCAGCGCAGCGGCATGACGATCCAGTACATCACGATCCACAGCGCCAGGCCGTAGAACAGGCCGGCAACGATCCAGCGCTGTGTCAGGGCCGGAACCCGCTTTGCCGCGAGCATGAACGCCGTCACCATCGCCGCCATGATCGCGAAGTGAACCAGCAGGCCGAGCGGCGCACCCGCGGAACTTGCGGCCATATCGTCGCCGAGCGGCCCGCTGGCGACGGTCCGCAATACCGCCACGACCGCGTCCGACCAGACGAAGGCCGACAGGATATCGAGCGTGCCGGCCAGCACTGTGGCCGTGGCGATGGGTCGGAACATGCCCTCACTTGCCTCTCTTCTCGTCGGCCAGATGTCTCCTCAGGGTGAGGCTAACCCTCCATCCAGTCGCGGAAGAAGCTGTCGTTGGCCTCGCGCAGCCGGGCGAGCGAGACGCCGAACAGGCTGTCGCCGGCCACGGTGCCGATCCGGCGCAGGCCGGACGAGGCGCGGTCGGCGTCGCGCGTGCCCTTGGCGAGCTGCGTCTGGAAGGCCTCGACGTCGGGGACGGTGAGCAGGTAGCGGCCCTGGTCCTCGCCGAACCACCACGCTGCGGCCGCATAGTCCGGGTGGGACTCGACTTCGGCTCCCAGACCGCCGGCTAGCGCCATTTCGGCCAGCGCGACCGCGATGCCGCCGTCGGAAACGTCGTGCACCGCGCTGACCAGCCCGGCCTCGATCAGCTCGCGGACGAACTCGCCCGAATATTTCTCCAGCGTGAGGTCGACCGGAGGGGCGTCCCCCGCCTCGCGGCCGTGCAGCTCGCGCAGCCACAGCGACTGGCCGAGATGGCCGCGCGCCGGGTTGGGCGAGGCCCAAGGTTCCTGCCCCATCAGGTAGATCGCTTCGCCCGCAGCCTTGAACGCGATGGTCGCCGACCGGGCGTAGTCTTGCAGCAGGCCGACACCGCCGATCGCCGGCGTGGGAAGTATCGCCGAACCGCCTCCGGTGGCTTTGCTCTCGTTGTAGAGGCTGACGTTGCCGCTCACGATCGGATAGTCGAGCACCTGGCAGGCGGCGGCCATGCCTTCGAGGCAGCCGACGATCTGCGCCATGATCTCCGGCCGCTGCGGGTTGGCGAAGTTCAGACAATTCGTTATCGCCAAGGGTTTGGCGCCGACTGCTGACAAGTTGCGGTAAGTTTCCGCAACCGCCTGCTTGCCGCCTTCGTAAGGGTCGGCGTAGCAATAGCGCGGGGCGCAGTCGGTGGCGATGGCCAGCGCCTTGCGGGTGCCGTGAACACGCACGACCGCCGCGTCGCCGCCCGGCTTCTGCAGCGTGTCGGCGCCGACCTGGCTGTCGTACTGTTCCCAGATCCAGCTTCGTGACGCCAGGTCCGGGGAGGCCATCAGCTTGAGCAGATCCGCGCCGACGTCGCTGCACTCCGGCACCTCGCCGAGCGCCGGAACCTTGGCCCAGGCCTTGTACTCCTCACGGCTGGCGTAGGGTCGGTCGTAGAGCGGCGCCTCGTCGGCGAGCGGAGCGAGCGGGATGTCGCAGACCACCTCGCCGTTCCATTCAAGCACCATGTGGCCGGTATCGGTCACCTCGCCGATTACCGCGAAATCGAGCTCCCACTTCTTGAAGATTACCTCGGCCTCGGCCTCGCGGCCGGGTTTGAGCACCATGAGCATCCGCTCCTGGCTCTCGCTCAACATCATCTCGTAGGGCGTCATGCCGGTCTCGCGGCACGGCACCTTGTTCATATCGAGCCGGATGCCCGCTCCGCCCTTGGAGGCCATTTCGACGCTGGACGAGGTCAGCCCCGCCGCTCCCATGTCCTGAATCGCCACGATGGCGTCAGTCGCCATCAGCTCGAGGCAGGCCTCGATCAGCAGTTTTTCGGTGAACGGGTCGCCGACCTGCACCGTCGGCCGCTTGGCGTCCGAATCCTCGGCGAAGTCGGCGCTGGCCATGGTCGCGCCGTGGATGCCGTCGCGCCCGGTCTTGGAGCCGACATAGACGATGGGGTTCCCGATGCCGGTGGCGGCGGAATAGAAGATCCGATCCTGATCGGCCACGCCCACGGTCATCGCGTTGACGAGGATGTTGCCGTCATAGGCCGGGTGGAAATTGGTCTCGCCCCCGACCGTCGGCACGCCGACGCAGTTGCCGTATCCGCCGATGCCCTCGATCACGCCCTTGACCAGGTGCTTCATCTTCGGGTGGCCGGGGCTGCCGAAGCGCAGCGCGTTCATGTTGGCGATCGGCCGCGCGCCCATCGTGAACACGTCGCGCAGGATGCCGCCGACGCCGGTCGCCGCGCCCTGGTACGGCTCGATGTAGCTCGGGTGGTTATGGCTCTCCATCTTGAAGATGGCCGCCTGGTTGTCGCCGATGTCGATCACCCCGGCGTTTTCCCCCGGACCGCAGATGACCCACGGCGCTTCGGTCGGCAGCTTCTTCAGGTGCAGTCGCGAGGACTTGTACGAACAATGCTCGCTCCACATCACCGAGAAGATGCCGAGTTCGACCAGGTTGGGCTCGCGGCCGAGCGCGTGAAGGACGCGGCCGTATTCTTCAGGGTCGAGGCCGTGCTGCACGACGATTTCAGGAGTGATTTCGGACATGTCCGCCCGTTAGCGCCGCCACTCCGGCCGCGCCAGCCCGAAGCGCCATCTTGTCCAGCGCGGCGATCGCGTTACAACCGCAAAGCGGAGCAAGAACGGGGGCAACACATGAGACGACTGGCATTCGCGCTGGCATGCGCGGCGGGACTGGGCCTGGCCGTGCCCGCGGCCGCGGCGGAAGTGCAGGCGCAGAATCCGCAGACTGTCGTCGCGGCGCTGCAGCAGGCGGGTTACCGCGCGCAGCTCGCGACCGACGACACCGGCGATCCGATGATCCGCAGCGCGGCCAACGGGTCGGACTTCCTGGTGTTCTTCTACAACTGCACCGGCAACGCCGATTGCCGGACTGTCCAGTTCTACGCCGGCTACAGCGAGCCCAATTCGGCGACGTTCGAGACGATGAACGCCTGGAACCGGGACAACCGCTTCGGCCGCGCCTACCTCGGCGACGACGGCATCGCGCGCATCGAGATGGACGTCGACCTCGACGACGGTGGCATGAGCCAGGGCTTGTTCGAGGACAACGTCGAGTTCTGGGTCACGGTGATGTCGCGGTTCGAGGACTACGTCGGCTACTGACGCCCACGATCCTTGACCCTTGGCCGCATCGCCGCCAAACCAGCGGTCATGGACGGACGGGCACACGGCGTGGGCGAAATGAGCTTCGAGCAGGCCCTCAAGGCGCTCGAGGACGTGGTCCGCCAGCTTGAGAGCGGCGACGTGCCGCTAGAGGAATCGATCGGTCTCTACGAGCGCGGCGAGGCGCTGCGAAAGCACTGCCAGGCGCGGCTCGACGCAGCGCAGGCGCGGATAGAGAAGATCGTCGCCGGGCCGGACGGCAAGGCCGCCGGCGCCGTTCCGTTCGACGCCGGTTAGGACCGGTTCGGACATGGGCCTGGTCCTCGCCGACGACCTGCTGGGGCGGGGCCTGCAGCGCATCCAGGGCGAAGTCGACGGCTTGTTCGACGCCCTGCTCGAAGTGCCCGAGGACAGCCGCGCGCGCCTGGTTCAGGCGATGCGCCATGCGGCCATCGGCGGCGGCAAGAGGGTCCGCCCGCTGCTGCTGGTGACCACTGCCGAAATGTACGGCGCCTCGCGGGAGGCGGCGCTACGGGCCGGCTGCGCGGTCGAGGCCATCCACGCCTACTCGCTGGTCCACGACGACCTGCCGTGCATGGACGACGACGACCTGCGCCACGGCAGGCCGACCGTGCACAAGGCGTTCGACGAGGCTACCGCCGTGCTCGCGGGCGACGCGCTCCACGCCCTGGCGTTCGAGCTGCTCGCGCATCCGGCTACCAGCACCGACCCGTTCACCCGCGCCGAGCTTGTCCAGGCGCTCGCCAGCGCCAGCGGGGCAAGCGGCATGGCCGGCGGTCAAATGATGGACATGGCCGCCGACGCGTCGGCGCTCGACCTCCATACCGTGACCCGCCTGCAGCAGCTCAAGACCGGCGCCCTGCTAACCGCGGCGGTCGAAATGGGCGCGATCCTCGGCCGCGTGCCCGACGAGGGCCGGACCTACCTGCGCGCCTATGCCCGCGACATCGGCCTCGCCTTCCAGATCGCCGACGACCTGCTCGACCACGAAGGGGACGAGACCAAGGCCGGCAAGGCGCTGCGCAAGGACGCGCAGGCCGGCAAGGCGACGTTCGTCTCGCTGATGGGCGCCGACCAGGCCCGCCAGCAGGCCCACGCGCTCAGCGAGCAGGCCATCGGCCACCTCGCCGGCCAC
>Ga0307505_10001463_pt1 | contig 19052 bp, 18 predicted proteins | sample 23_S_MG_FD_202183 | JGI IMG/M metagenome (GOLD analysis project Ga0307505, IMG submission 202183) | Soil microbial communities from Populus trichocarpa stands in riparian zone in the Pacific Northwest, United States - 23_S | ecosystem: Environmental > Terrestrial > Soil > Riparian zone > Trees...
GGACGCGGTCGCAAGCGGCAAGCTCAGGGCGGCGCTCGCGCGCGGGTTCAGGACCGGGGCGCTGGCGGTCCCGGCCGATCTCGCCGACCTTGCCGAAAAGGCGCTCGTGCGCGCGTTTCTCGACCGGTTGGGGCTCGAAATGCGCTCCGGGAAGCTTATCCTGGGTTCGGACCGCATCGCCGGCGAAGCCCGCATGGGCAAGGTCGCGGCGCTTTATCACGCGGCCGACGCCAGCGAAGACGGCGCCCGAAAGCTCGACCAGGCCTTTCGCGTCGGCAGCGATGCGGAAGGGACTGGCCTTGCGGGCTCGCGCCTGCCACTGGACCGCGCGGCTTTGTCTGTGGCATTGGGCCGCGACAACGTCGTCCACCTGGCGCTGGCCGATCGCGGGTCGGCCGAGCGGATCGCGACTCCGCTGAGGCGCCTGCAGACCTTTCTTGGCGGCCCACCGGCCGCGGCAACGGACGGCGCGTCGAATTCGCGGCAAGCGGCGACGATTTTGATTTGAAGGACGAAACGAGTCTTATGAGCGACAGCACCGACACCCCGCGCGAACGCAAGCCGCTTGGCATCAAGCGCTCGCTCGATGCGGGCGAAGTCAAGCAGACCTTCAGCCACGGCCGCACCAACAAGGTGCTGGTCGAGGTCAAGCGCCGCCGCGTGATCGGCAAGCCGGGCGAGGCTCCTTCGGCCGATCCGGTGCCGGTGCCCGAACCCGCTGCCGCGCCGCCGCCTTCTCCTCCGGCGCCAAAGAAGAAGTCCGCGCCGGCCGGCGAAACACCCCAGGAACGCGTCGCGCGCATGCAGCGCGAGGCCGAGGAAGAGCGCCTGCAGAGGGCCGAAGAAGCGACTCGCCGCGAGGCCGAGGAGCGCGCTCAGGCGGCCGAGGAAGAGAAGCGTCGCGCCGAAGACAACCGCCGCGCAGGCCAGGAAGCGGAAACGCGCGACGTCGCACAGGCCGAAGCGCCCGCTACCGACCAAGCTGTGGTCGTCGAGCCCGAAGCCGGAACGGAGACCGCGGATTCGCCGGCGCCGGCGCCGCGGCGCTTCACACCGGTCGAACGGCCCGAGCCCAAGCGGCCGGAGAAAAAGCGCGAAGAGCAGCGCAAGGGCACGCCTGTAAGTCGGGGCGGCGACGACCGCCGTCGCGGCGGCAAGCTCACGGTCAGCCGGGCGCTCAACGAGGACGAAGGCGCCCGCGCCCGCTCGCTGGCCGCGCTCAAGCGGGCCCGCGAGAAGGAGCGCCGCGCGCACATGGGCGGCTCGTCGCAGCCGCGCGAAAAGCAGGTCCGCGACGTGGTCGTGCCCGAGGCGATCACCGTCCAGGAGCTCGCCAACCGCATGGCCGAGAAGGGCGCCGCCCTGGTGAAGGCGCTGTTCAACATGGACATGATGGTCACCGTCAACCAGACCATCGACCAGGATACCGCCGAGCTGCTGGTCGAGGAATTCGGCCACAATATCGTCCGCGTGTCCGAAAGCGATCTCGACATCGACCGGACCGAGGACGTCGATCCGGAAGAGACGCTCCAGCCGCGCCCGCCGGTGGTCACGATCATGGGCCACGTCGACCACGGCAAGACGTCGCTGCTCGACGCCCTGCGCGGCGCGAACGTGGTCAAGGGCGAAGCCGGCGGCATCACCCAGCACATCGGCGCCTACCAGATCGTCACCAAGGACAAGCAGAAGATCACCGTGCTCGACACCCCGGGCCACGAGGCGTTCACACAGATGCGCCAGCGCGGCGCCAACGTGACCGACATCGTGGTTCTGGTGGTTGCCGCCGACGACGGGATCATGCCGCAGACGATCGAGGCGATCCGCCATACCAAGGCGGCCGGCGTGCCGATGATCGTGGCGATCAACAAGATCGACAAGCCCGAAGCCAGCGCGCAGAAGGTCCGCGAGCGCCTGCTCGAGCACGAAGTGATCGTCGAGGCGATGAGCGGCGACGTGCAGGACGTGGAAGTGTCCGCCAAGACCGGCGCCGGGCTCGACGAGCTGATCGAGAAAATCGTGCTCCAGGCCGAGCTGCTCGAGCTGAAGGCCAACCCGGACCGCGCGGCCGACGCCACCGTGATCGAAGCCCAGCTCGACAAGGGCCGTGGCCCGGTCGCCACCGTGCTGGTCAACCGCGGCACGCTGCGGCGCGGTGACGTGTTCGTGGTCGGGACCGAAAGCGGCCGCGTCCGCGCGCTGGTCGACGACAAGGGCCAGCAGATCAGGGAAGCCGGCCCGTCGATGCCGGTCGAGGTGCTCGGCCTCGGCGGCGTTCCCAATGCCGGCGATCACCTGACCGTGGTCGAGAACGAGGCCCGCGCCCGCGAAGTGGCCCAGTACCGCCATGAGAAGGCGACCGAGATCCGCACCGCGACCGCGCCTGCCAGCCTCGACACCATGTTCTCCAAGCTGACCAGTGACCTGGTCGAGTTCCCGGTGGTGGTGAAGGCCGACGTGCAGGGATCGTCCGAAGCGATCGTGACCGCTCTGCACAACCTGTCGAACGACGACATCAAGGTCCGCGTGCTCAGCTCGGGCGTGGGGGCGATCACCGAAAGCGACGTCACCCTGGCCTCGGCCTCGAAGGCGCCGATCATCGGCTTCAACGTGCGCCCGAATGCCAAGGCGCGCGAGCTGATCGCGCGGCACAGGGTGGAGATGAAGTACTACGACGTCATCTACCAGCTGACCGAGGAGATCGCCAAGGAGATGGCCGGCGTGCTCGGCCCGCTCAAGATCGAGAACGTGCTCGGCCGCGCCGAGGTCAAGCAGGTGTTCCCGGCCGGCAAGCGCGACAAGGCCGCGGGCCTGCTGGTGCTCGAAGGCATCATCCGCAAGGGCCTGTTCGCCCGCCTCACGCGCGACGACGTCATCGTCTCGGCCACCACCATCGCTTCGCTGCGGCGCTTCAAGGACGACGTCGACGAAGTCCGCGCCGGCCTCGAATGCGGCGTGGTGCTGTCCGACACCAACGACATCAAGCCGGGCGACAACCTCGAGGTGTTCGAGGTCGAGGAGCGCGAACGGGTGCTGTGACGATAGCCCTCTCCCCTTCAGAGGAGAGGGTTGGGAGAGGGGCCGTGCGTCAAGCGCGGCGGCCTGCGGAGAGCGGATTGTTCCCCTCTCCCCGACCCTCTCCCCTGAAGGGGAGAGGGAGTTGTGACCCGCTACGTCGCCCTGCTCGGCTCGATCAACGTCGGCGGCAACCGACTGAAGATGGTCGACTTGCGCGAGGCGCTCGAGCGCGAGGATTTTGAGGACGTGGAGACGGTGGTCGCCAGCGGCAACGTGCTGTTTTCGCATGACGAGCGGCCCTCGGAGGGCCTCGCGGAGAAAATCGCCTACGTCGTGCGCGAGCGCTTCGGTTTCGACACGTTCGCCGCCGTGCGCAGCCGCGACGAGCTGGCGGCTTCGATCGCGGACAACCCGTTCCGCGAGGACGGCGAAGCCCGGTTCGTGCACACGATCTTTCTCGACAGACCACTCGACCCGGCGGCGTTCGAGGCTTTCGCGAAAGCCTACGACGGGCCTGAGCGCCTCGCGCCGGGCGAGCGAGAGTTCTTTGTCGATTACGCCGTGGGCGTCGGGCGCTCGATGCTCGACCCGGCGATGAAGAAGGCGAAAGTGCTCGCGGGCTGCCGCGCCACCGCGCGCAACTTGCGCTCGCTGCAGCGCATTCTGGACAAGATGGACAGCTGACCATGGCCCGCCAGCCCCCCGCCAAGGAAGACCGCTCGGTCCGCCTGCTCAAGGTCGGCGAGCGCGTACGCCATGTGCTTTCCGAGCTACTGACGCGCCAGCAGGTCCACGACGACACGCTGACCGCGCACCACATCTCGATCACCGAAGTGCGGATGTCGCCCGACCTGCGCCAGGCGCGGGTCTACGCCAAGCCGCTGCTCGGCGGCGACGAGGAGGAAGTGCTCGCCGCGCTGCGCCGCAACACCGCCTATCTTCAGCGCGAGGTCGCCCAGCGCCTCGGCCTCAAGTTCGCGCCCCGGCTCAAGTTCCTCGCCGACGAGAGCTTCGACGAGGCCGAACGGATCGAGAAGCTGCTGCGTGATCCCAAGGTCGTCCGCGACCTGGGCGATCTGGGCGAGGACTGATGGCCAAGCTCTATTTCTACTATGCCAGCATGAACGCCGGCAAATCGACCAACCTGCTGCAGGCCAATTTCAATTACGGCGAGCGGGGGATGGCAACGATGCTGTGGACCGCGGCGCTCGACAATCGGACCGAGCAGGCGATCGCCAGCCGCATCGGGCTCGGCGCGGAGGCGCACCGGTTCGGGCCGGGCACCAACATCTTCGAGGCGGCGATCGCGCAGCAGGCGGAAACCCCGCTCGCCTGCGTGCTGATCGACGAGGCTCAGTTCCTGACCGCGACGCAGGTCTGGCAATGCGCGCGGCTCGCTGACGAGGCCAACATCCCGGTGCTGTGCTACGGTCTCAGGACCGATTTCCGAGGCGACCTGTTCCCTGGCTCAGCGGTCCTGCTCGGCATCGCCGATACGCTCGTGGAGCTCAAGGCGGTGTGCCACTGCGGCCGCAAGGCGACGATGAACCTGCGCACCGATGAGAGCGGCGCCCCCGTCGCCCGCGGGGCGCAGACCCAGATCGGCGGCAACGAACAGTACCTCGCGCTGTGCCGGCGTCATTTCGCGGAGGCGCTCGGCCTCTATCGCTGAGGGCGGCGGCTTCCTATCTGATCGGTCATGGACGGTACCCTGCTCACGGCGCTCGCGCTGATTCCCGCGCTCGTGATCGCGATCGTGTTTCACGAAGTCGCGCACGGCTGGACCGCGCTCGCGCTCGGCGATCCGACCGCCAAGGAACGCAAGCGGCTCAGCTTCAATCCGATTCGCCACGTCGACCCGATCGGTACGCTGCTCCTGCCCGGCATGCTGGCACTCAGCGGGCTGCCGGTGTTCGGCTGGGCCAAGCCGGTGCCGGTGATCAAGCAGCGGCTGCGCAACCCGCGCTTCGGAATGATGGCGGTGGCGGCGGCGGGGCCGGGGATGAACTTTGCGCTGGCCCTGATCGGCGCCGTGGCGCTCGGCCTGCTGGCGCGGGGAGGGGTCCAACCCGAAGGGCTGACCGGATTCGCGATCGCTTCGCTTTATTCGTTCATCCTTATCAACATCTTCCTCGCACTGTTCAACCTGCTGCCGATCCCGCCCTTCGACGGCTCGCACGTGGTCGAGGGTCTGCTGCCGCCGCGCGCGGCGCAAGTGTACGACAAGCTGCGCCCGTTCGGCTTCCCGCTGCTGTTCCTGCTGCTGCTGGTGATCCCGTACTTCTTTCCGGGCCTGGGCATCGTCGAGCGCGTCGTGCTGCCGCCGGTCCGGTGGGCAGAGGCGTGGTACCTGGGGCTGGCGAGCTTGATCGCCGGCGGATAATTTACCCGGGTATATTGATTGATTTAACCAGGATATATATATGGCCCGCGTAAGGAGGGCCTCCGATGATGTTGACGGTATTTCTCAAGGACGAAGTGGTGGCGCGCGGGTCGCGCGGCGAGGTCGTGCCGACGATGCGCGCGCTGCAGCCGCTCGAGCGTTCCAGCGACCTGCTCGCCTTCGACGACGACACCGGGCGGCAGATCGACCTCGACCTGCGTCCCGAAGCGGACGCCCCGCGCCCGCGCGGCCGGCCTTCGCTCGGCGTGGAGGCCAAGGAAGTCACGCTCCTGCCGCGCCACTGGGAATGGCTGGCGCAGCAGCGCGGCGGCGCTTCGGCGACCTTGCGCAAGCTGGTCGAGGAGGCCCTGCGCAAGGGTCGCACCGCGAAGGACCATCACGACGCCGCCTACCGCTTCCTGCACGTCATGGCCGGAGACCTGCCGCATTTCGTCGACCTGGTGCGCGAGATGTATGCTGGGAACAAGGTCGGCTACGACCATTTCAGCTATGACTGGCCGCGCGACATCCGCGACCACGGCAGGAGGCTGGCATTTCCGGATTGAACATGTCGCAGCCCCACGGCTGGCTGGTGCTCGACAAGCCGCGCGGACTGGGCTCGACCCAGGCCGTCACGGCGGTCAAGCGCGTGCTGCGCAAGGCCGGCTACGGCAAGGTCAAGATCGGCCACGGCGGCACGCTCGATCCGCTGGCGGAAGGCGTGTTGCCGATCGCGCTCGGCGAGGCGACCAAGCTTGCCGGGCGGATGCTCGACGCAAGCAAGACTTATGCGTTCACGATCGCGTTCGGCGAGGAGACCGACACGCTCGACATGGAGGGCGAGGTCGTCGCTGCCAGCGGCCGTCGTCCCCCGCTCGCCGCGGTGGCCGCGATCTGCGAGCACTTCACCGGCGAGATCGAGCAGGTTCCGCCGGCCTACTCCGCGCTCAAGGTCGACGGTCGCCGCGCCTACGACCGGGCACGGGCAGGCGAGGAGGTCGAACTGAAGCCGCGTACGGTGATCATTCATTTGCTGAAGCTTCTCACCGGCGGTGACCGCCCCGCGCTCGATTCCGCATTCGCCAACTCCGCCGGCCGGCCCGACCCGTTCGACCCCGCAGTTCCGTTGGAACTGGCGGACAGCGTCACCCTGCTCGCAAATGTCTCCAAGGGTACCTACATAAGGTCCCTGGCGCGCGACATCGCGCATGCGCTCGGCACGGTCGGCCACGTGACTTACCTCAGGCGCACGCAGGCTGGCCCCTTCACCGAAACCCACGCGATTTCGCTGGACATGCTGGAGGAAATCGGTAACGGCGCGCGCCTTGAAGACCACCTCCTGCCGCTGGAGGCGGGGCTGGACGGTATCCCGGCCCTTGCCCTCGATCCGGAAAGCGCGCGGGCGGCCCGTCAGGGCCGGGTCATTTCCGGAATGCTCGAACCCGACGGGCTCTACTTCGCGAAATCCGGTCCGATTCCGGTGGCGTTGCTGGAACTGACGGGCGGAACGGCGAAAGTCGTCCGGGGCTTCAACCTACCCGATACCGCGGAGTGAAGAGAATGTCGGTTACCGCCGAAAAGAAGCAGGAAATCATCAAGGATAATGCCCAGGGCAAGGGCGACACGGGTTCCCCTGAAGTCCAGGTCGCGATCCTCACCGAGCGCATCCGCAACCTGACCGAGCACTTCAAGGACCACCACAAGGATAACCATTCGCGCCGGGGCCTGCTGATGATGGTCAACAAGCGCCGCAGCCTGCTCGCCTACCTCAAGTCGAAGGACATCGAGCGCTACAACGGCCTGATCCAGAAGCTGGGCCTGCGCAAATAGGAGTTTAGCGGAAAGGCGGCTCGCACAGAGCCGCCTTTCCGGCATCTGGCATCCTTCACAATTCGGTGAGGGGGCCTTGGGGCTTACAGGGCCCCGCACCGGACCGGGACGGAACACCCGGCACAAGAGGCCCCGCGTGCAATCTGGCTCTGCGGGTCACGAAGGAAAACACATGTTCGACACGAAAACCGTATCGCTGGAGTGGGGCGGCAAGACCCTCACTCTGGAAACCGGGCGTATTGCCCGTCAGGCCGATGGCGCCGTTCTGGCGACCTATGGCGAAACCGTGGTGCTGTGCGCCGTCACCGCCGCGAAGTCGGTCAAGGAAGGGCAGGACTTCTTCCCGCTGACCGTCCACTACCAGGAAAAGTTCTCCGCCGCCGGGCGCATCCCGGGCGGCTTCTTCAAGCGCGAGCGCGGGGCGACCGAGAAGGAAACGCTCACCAGTCGCCTGATCGACCGACCGATCCGCCCGCTGTTCCCGGAGGGGTTCTATAACGAGATCAACGTCATTGCCCAGGTGCTGAGCTATGACGGCGAGACCGAGGCCGACATGGTGGCGATGGTCGCCGCCTCGGCCGCGCTGACTATCTCGGGCGTTCCGTTCATGGGCCCGATCGGCGCCTGCCGCGTCGGCTTCAAGGACGGCGAGTACGTGCTCAACCCGAGCATGGCCGAAGTCGCCGAAGGCCGCCTCGACCTCGTCGTCGCCGCCACCCACGACGCGGTGATGATGGTCGAATCCGAAGCCAAGGAGCTGACCGAAGAGGAAATGCTCGGCGCGGTGATGTTCGCCCACGGCGAGTGCAAGAAAGTCGTCAAGGCGATCGTCAAGCTGGCCGAGCAGGCCGCCAAGGACCCGTGGGACCTCGACACGACCGACAATTCGGCGATGAAGGCCGAGATCAAGAAGCTGGTCGGCGCCGACATCGCCAAGGCCTACAAGCTGACCGACAAGTCGGCCCGCTCGAACGCGCTCAACGAAGCGCGGGCCAAGATCAAGACGCACTACGCCGAAGCCGACGGCCAGACCGCGATGACCGCCAACAAGCTGGTCAAGAAGGTCGAGGCCGACATCGTCCGCACCGCCATCCTCAAGGACGGCAGCCGCATCGACGGCCGCAAGCTCGACCAGGTCCGCCCGATCGAGGCCACGGTCGGCTTCCTGCCGCGCACCCACGGCTCGGCGCTGTTCACCCGCGGCGAGACGCAGGCGATCTGCACCACCACGCTCGGTACCAAGGATAGCGAGCAGATGATCGACGGCCTGCCTGGCCTGTCGTACGAAAGCTTCATGCTGCACTACAACTTCCCGCCCTATTCGGTCGGCGAAGTGGGCCGCTTCGGCGCCCCGGGCCGCCGCGAGATCGGCCACGGCAAGCTCGCCTGGCGCGCGCTGCGCCCGATGCTGCCGAGCCGCGAGGACTTCCCCTATACCATCCGCATCCTCTCCGACATCACCGAGTCCAACGGCTCGTCCTCGATGGCCACGGTGTGCGGCGGGTGCCTGGCGATGATGGATGCCGGCGTGCCGATCGCGCGCCCGGTCAGCGGCATCGCCATGGGCCTGATCCTCGAAGGCAAGGACTTCGCGGTCCTCTCCGACATCCTCGGCGACGAGGATCACCTCGGCGACATGGACTTCAAGGTCGCCGGCACCGAAGCGGGCATCACCTCGCTGCAGATGGACATCAAGATCGCCGGCATCACGCAGGAGATCATGGCCAAGGCGCTCGAGCAGGCCAAGGCCGGCCGCGCGCACATCCTCGCCGAAATGACCAAGGCGCTGGGCTCGGCCCGCACCGAGCTTTCGGCGCACGCCCCGCGGATCGAGACGATGCAGATCGACAAGTCGAAGATCCGCGACGTCATCGGCACCGGCGGCAAGGTGATCCGCGAGATCGTCGCCGAAACCGGCGCCAAGGTCGACATCGACGACGAGGGCGTGATCAAGATCTCCTCGTCCGACGTCAGCCAGATCGAGGCGGCGCGCAAGTGGATCGCCGGGATCGTCGAAGAGGCCGAAGTCGGCAAGATCTACGACGGCAAGGTGGTCAACATCGTCGATTTCGGCGCGTTCGTGAACTTCATGGGTGGCAAGGACGGCCTCGTCCACGTCTCCGAAATGAGGAACGAGCGGGTCGAGAAGCCGACCGACGTCGTCTCCGAAGGCCAGGAAGTGAAGGTCAAGGTGCTCGAGATCGACCAGCGCGGCAAGGTCCGCCTGTCGATGCGCGTCGTCGACCAGGAAACCGGCGCCGAGCTCGAGGACACCCGTCCCCCGCGCGAAGGCAGGGGCGACCGCCCCGACCGCGGACCGCGCGGTGACGGTGACCGTCGTCCGGGTGGCGGCGGCCGTGATCGCGGCCCGCGCCGCGACGGCGGCGGTGATCGCGACCGTGGCCCGCGCCGCGACCGCGACGATCGTCCAAGGGGCGGCGGCGACCGCGAGGATCGTCCGCGCCGCGACAGCGAGGAAGGACCGGCTCCGAGCCATATTCCGGCCTTCCTCAAGGACGATTGAGGTTTGACGTTCTAATGTAAACGAAGGGCCGCGGGGGCAACCTCGCGGCCTTTTCTTTCAGGGATTTGCTGCAAGAGCCGATGATCGCCCGCGAACTTGTCGGCACCGCGCGTGCCCCCGGCGGCGAGGAGTTGCGGCTGTTCTCCCACGGCCGCGACTTCATGATCGTGATCGACCAGAACGAGCTGATTAGCACGCGCATGCGCCATTCGGAGGAGCAGCTGGCCGAGCTGACGCTCGAGCGGCTGGCCGCCCCGGCGCCACTCCTGCTGATCGGCGGCTACGGCATGGGCTTTACCTTGCGCGCCGCGCTGGCGGCGAGGCCGGACGCGCGCGTCACGGTGGCCGAGCTGGTGCCGGAGATCGTCGAATGGGCGCGCGGACCGATGGCGGAGCTGACCGCCGGCTGCCTCGACGATCCTCGCGTGACGCTCGGCATGGGCGACGTGCTGGCGTGGATCGACGACGCCGCCGACGGCACCACCGGGCAATACGACGCGATCCTCCTCGACGTCGACAACGGCCCCGACGCGCTGGTCCACGAGCAGAACCGGCGGATCTACTCGTTCGCCGGGCTGCGCGCCGCAAAGGCGGCGCTGGCGCCGGGCGGCGTGCTGGCGATCTGGTCCGCCGCGCGCGACCCGGCGTTCACCCGACGGCTGGAGAAAGTCGGCTTCGCGGTCGAGGACGTCGAAGTGCGCGCCCGCCCGGGCGGCAAGGGCCCACGCCACACCATCTGGTTCGCGCGCGCGGGTTAAGCGGCGACTTGGGAAGGCCGGCGGACCATCCGCGCCAGGCATCAGCTTTTCGGCTGTTCGCATCCCCGGCATTGCTGTAGCTGCGGGTGTTCATGTGACCGGGGGGACTCATGCCGAAGCCGATCAAATTCTCGCACGTGTTGTTCTCAACGCGGCGCTACGACGAAATGCTGGCGTGGTATCAGAACGTTTTCGAAGCCAGCGTCGTCCATCGCGACCCGGCCCTGGCGTTCCTGACATACGACGCGGAGAACCACCGCTTCGCATTCGCCAATCTGGATGTCCTGCGCCCGGAGCCGCGCGAAGGCGCGGGAAGGGCTGAAAGCGGCGTCAACCACCTGTCGTATACCTACGCGAGCGCCGGCGACCTGCTCGAAGTCTACGATCGGCTGCGCGACCTCGGATCACACCCTATTGGCCGACCCATCATGGGGTGACCTTGTCGTTCTATTACATGGACCCGGACGGCAACCGCATCGAGCTGCAGGTCGATTGCTTCGACAACGACGGCGCCATCGCCTTCATGAAGAGTAACGCCTTTGCGGAAAATCCCATCGGCATCGACGTCGACCCTGACGAGTTGCTCCAGCGTTTTCGGGACGGCGCTTCGCATGAGGACCTGATCGAACGGCCCGTGGGGCCCATGGCCGGCATCCCCGAAGCTCACGGTGTCACCTAGCGGGTCCTCCGGCCGCACCGGGCGCAAGGTCTCCGCTTGACCGGCTCAGCGCGGCGTCAGCGGCACGGGCCCCTGCGTATCGTACTGCACCGGACAGCCGAACACGAACCGTCCGCCTTGCTCGGTGGTGCGGCAGTATTCGACCGCGGCGTCGATCTGGCGCTGGTTGTTGGCCAGGGTCTGCGCGATCGACAGCGGCCCGGATCCGTGCACCGCGATGTTGGTCGCCGGATCGATCCCGTAATGTGCGATGTTGGCGGCGAGCGCGCTGCCCCACCAGTGCAGCTGCCAGGACTCGTCGCCGAGATCGCCCTCCATCATGATCCGCGTGGCGGGAAGGTAGGCGAACACCGCGTTCGGCATGTGGGAGTGCTCGACCACGCGGTAGATCTCCAGCCGCCGCGTCGCGTCCTCGAGCACCAGCTTCTCGTCGACCGGGGTGAACACCAGCTCGTGCGGGCTGCGGGCGAGAGCGTCGGGATAGTTGACCGCCGGGCGCGTCGCCATCTCGCGCACGATGCCTTCGTTGCCGCGATGCGAAATGACCTCGAGCCCGCGCGACAGCGCCGCCCTGAGGCCGCCGGTATGGTCGAAGTGGTGGTGGCTGACGATCACCGCCTCGACCTTCTTGCCCGGCACGAGGCGGTTGGCAGCGTCGACCCGGGCGAGGGTCTGGGCCTCGCCGCCGTAGGCCTCGAACATCACCAGCCGGTCGGCGAACTCGATCACCGCGCCGCCGGCGCCCGACACGCGCACGTCCCACACGCCGTCGGCGACCTCGGTGACCTGCGCCTGGGCCGTCGCTGAGGCGGCCGCCGGCGCCGTCTCGGGGAACCGGGGAAGCTGGGCCTCGGGCAGGTCGACGCGGTAGGAATCGACTTGGAACATCAGGCTGACCTGATCGCGCCAGTCCATCCGGTTCATCAGCCCCATCGGCAGCTGCACGCCCGCGAAGGGCATGTAGCCGGTGAACCAGGCAGTGGTGGTCACGTCGCCGAGATTGTTGCTGCGGGCGATCCAGCGCGAGAACACAGGCAGGTGCGTGCGCGGGTCGATCCCGATCCACGCCGGACTGGCCGAGCCCTCGGGGGTGAACTGGACGACGATCACGCCGTCCTCCGTCGAGACCGCGCCGAGCCGAGTCTCCGCGTCGAGCGCCTCGAGCAGCGCCGGCAACGGGTGGTCGAGCAGCGCGTCGCCGGTCTGCACCGCGGCGCCGCGGGCGAAGTTCAGCCCGAACAGCCCGGCGAAAGGAAATTCCTGGGCCCAGCGCTCCTGGTTGAGGGCGCGCTCGCCCGGCAGGTCGAAGGTGCGCTGCACGTCGGTGAGCGACTGCCACTTGGGCGGCGAGCGCTCCTCCCCGGTCAGGAACCCGCCGCCCTGCATGTAGACGCGCTGACCGAACCCGGTGAGCACGACGTTGCCCAGCCCCTGCAGCTTCTCGAGCCCGCCCATCGCCTCGGCGGCCCGTTCGAGCACGACCCGCGCGGGTCCTTCCTGCTGCGCCGATGCGCCGCTGGCGGCGGTGAGCGCGCAGCCCAGGGCGAGCAGGCCCACGCTCGTCCGGATTGCCGACTTGCTCATTGCTCCCTCCCAGGTTGCCGGCGCCGCTCGGCCCCGTCCGCGGCGGGCTTGATGTCCATTCGCGGTCGCCGACTTGATAGCCTAGTCCGCCTCCGGCCCCTAGCCGATGTTCGAGATTCGCCGGCCAGCGGCACCCGCGAGCGGCGGCGAGGAGTGGGCGCGGCGGCACGAACGCTCTATAGTCTGATGCCGTGAGTCGGGTCGCTCAAGCCTTGTCGCGAGGAGGAACCCGCATGTCCGCAGCTATCGACGAAAGCCGTCTCAACGACCTGATCGGCAAGGTGATTGGCGATGTCGCCGGGGCGATGGGCGTGTTCATGGCCTATCTCGGCGACAAGGCCGGGGTGTTCGCCGCGCTCGACGGGGCCGGGCGGCTGAGCTGCGCCGAGCTGGCGGCGAAGACCGGGCTGAACGAAAAGTACCTGCATGAATGGCTCGGCTCGGTGTCGGCCGCAGGCTACGTCACATTCCATCCCGGCGTCGAGACCTTCGAACTCACGCCCGAGCAGGCGCTGATCTTCACACGCGAGGGGCAACCCGCCTGCATGCAGGGATTCTTCCAGATCGTGATCTCGCAGTTCGCCGGCGAGGAGAAGGCGGTCGAGACCTTCCGTTCCGGCCAGGGCCGGCCGTGGAGCGACCACCTGCCGTGCTGCTTCTGCGGCACCGACCGGTTCTTTCGCCCCGGCTACCAGGCCAACCTGATCGAAAGCTGGATTCCCGCGCTGGACGGGGTCGAGGCCAAGCTCAAGGCCGGGGCCAAGGTGGCCGACATCGGCTGCGGACACGGCTCCTCGACCGTGCTGATGGCCCAGGCCTATCCCAACTCGACCATCCACGGCATCGATCTCCACGCCCCCTCGATAGAGGCTGCGAAGGCCAAGGCCGCCGAAGCCGGCGTGAGCAACGTCGAATTCCGCGTCGGCAAGGCGCAGGACTTCGCCGGCGAGGGCTACGACTTCGCCTGCATCTTCGACGCGCTGCACGACATGGGCGATCCGGTCGGCGCCGCACGGCACATCCGCGAGGCGCTGGCGCCCGGCGGCACCTTCATGCTGGTCGAGCCGATGGCCGGCGACACCATGGCGGAGAACATGCACCCGCTCGGGCAGATCTTTTATGCCGCCTCGTGCACCGTGTGCACCCCCAACTCGCTGTCCCAGGAAGTCGGCCTCGGCCTCGGCGCGCAGGCCGGGGAAAAGCGGCTGGCCGAGGTATGCCGCGAAGCCGGCTTCGCCAACGTCCGCCGCGCCGCCGAGACGCCGACCAACATGGTGCTGGAGGTGACGGGCTAGACCGGCTGCGCCAGTCGCAGCTTGCCGAGGTAATCGATCTTGCCGACCGGCACGCCTTTCGCGCGCAGGATGGCGTAGGCCATGGTGGCGTGGAAATAGAAGTTCGGCTGGCTGAAGCTGAGCAGGAAATCCTCCGCCACGAAATCGAGCCGCTTCTCGCCGATCTCGAAGCGCATCGGCCGGCCGATGAAGCTTTCGAGCTCGCCCTCGCCGATGCTGCCGAGCAGGGCGATCGCGCCGTCGAGCCGCTCGCTCAGCTCGCCGAGCGTCGCCGGCAGCGCCTCGCCGAAGTCGGGCGCGAACACGCCCTGGCGCACCGCCTCGATCGCGCCCTGGCTGTGCACCGCCATGCTCTTCACCTGGTAGGAGAACGGGAACATGTCCTCGATCAGCCGGGAATCGGCGAGCTCGGCCTCGCCCATGCCGTGGGTCACGGCCTTGTCGAGCCAGCCGCGGCCGGCGCCGAGGACCTGCAGCCAACTGGGGACGATTGCGGCGTGAAGCGAAAGCGGCATGGGGGATTCCTTCCGGTTGAGTCGTTTCCACAGCCCATAGACGGGCCCGCGGCGCTCTGCCAAACGCCCGGCAACGAGCAGCGGGAGAGCCAGCCATGGAACACCTGACCGGCAAGGTCGCCTTCATCACCGGCGGGGCGAGCGGGATCGGCCTCGGCATGGCGCGGGCGTTTCTCGAAGAGGGGATGAAAGTCTCGCTCGCCGACTGGAGCGACGAGCATATCGCCAAGGCGAAGGGGCAGCTTGCCGGCAACAACGCGGTCCACTTCGTCAAGACCAACGTCGCCGAACGGGATTCCTTGCGCAACGCGGCGCAGGAGACGCTCGAGGCTTTCGGCAAGATCCACGTGCTGTGCAACAACGCCGGCGTGAACGGCGGCGGCACCGCGGCGAGCGAGAATTTCGACGACTGGGATCGGGCGCTCGCGGTCAATCTCGGCGGCGTGGTCAACGGCACCAAGATCATCGCTCCGATCATCCGCAAGCAGGGCGAGGGCGGGCACGTGGTCAACACCTGCAGCATGGCCGGAGTGGTGCCGCTGCCCGGCCTTGCCGCCTATTCGACCGCCAAGTACGCGGTGCGCGGGTTCTCGGAGAGCCTGCGCATGCAGCTGGCGAAGGACGGCATCGGCGTGTCGTGCCTGTTTCCCGGCGCCACGCGCACCGCGCTGGTGCCGCTGCCCGAGGACGATCCCGAGCATATCAAGGAGGAAGGCGCGCCGCAGTTTCTCAAGGACCTGTGGGACGCGATGCGCGGAGCGATCGATCCCTACGACACCGGCAGGGCGGTGGTCGAGGCGATCAAGGCGAACCGGTTCTACATCTTCACCAACCGCGAATTCCTCGACGAAGTGAAGCAGCGCCACCGCGAGATCGAGGACGCCTTCCCCACCGACGAGCCGACCCCCGGGCGCGTCAGGTTCGAGACCATGCGCGCCGAGATGGTGCGCAGCCTGATGGCCCCCGGCAACCGCCCGGTGCCCGAGCAGGGCGACAAGGACTTCGCGCTCGATCTCGGCTCTGCCTCGCCCGCCGGAGGGCAGTAGCTCACCAGTCATCGCAGGGCTTTTCTTCACGGAATTAGGCACTATAGGCCTCATGCTATATTCTGTCGTATATAGTTAGGGCACAGCCCGGCGTTCACTTCAGGGAGATTCCACGTGCGTCTGATTTCCTTCGCTGCCGCCTGCGCGGCTTGCAGCTTGCCTGTCGTCGCCTGGGCTCAGGACGAGGAGGCCGACAGCGCCTTCGGGCTCGGCCAGATCGTGGTGTTCGGCGATCGCGGCGAGGACAACGCGATCGGCAGCGACACGGTGCGCCAGGAAGCGATCGAGGCGTTCAACCGCAACACGCTCGACGATGCCGTCAACCTGATCCCCGGCGTCACTACCGCCAACTCCGGCGGCTCGCGCAACGAGCGGCTGATCTTCGTGCGCGGCTTCGACCGCTTTCAGGTGCCGCTGTCGATCGACGGCATCCGCGTCTATCTGCCGGCCGACAACCGGCTCGACTTCGGCCGCTTCCTGACGCCGGACGTCGCGGAAATCCAGGTCGCCAAGGGCTATGCCTCGGTGCTCGACGGCCCCGGCGCGATGGGCGGGGCGATCAACCTCGTCACGCGGACGCCGACCAAGGCCTTCGAAGCCGAGGCCCGCGCCGAGCTGAACCTCGGCCGCGACCTCGACTACGAAGGCTACACCGCTTTCGCGCTGCTCGGCACGCGGCAGGACCGCTGGTACGCGCAGGCGAGCTTCGCCCGCCACTTCCAGGACCACTGGGACCTGCCCGGCGACTTCGTGCCGACCGCCAACGAGGACGGCGGCGAGCGCGACTTCAGCCGCGCCGAGGACTGGCGCGTCAACCTCAAGGCCGGCTTCACGCCCAACGCCACCGACGAGTATGCGATCAGCTATACCCGGCAGGAAGGCGCCAAGAACGCGCCGCTGCACCTGACCGACACCAGCAACGTCTCGTTGCGCAACTGGTCGTGGCCGCAATGGGACATCGAGAGCTTCTATTTTCTCTCGACCACGGCGCTGGCCGACGTCGTCACGCTCAAGACGCGCGCGTACTACAGCCAGTACGACAACCTGCTGCGCTCGTGGGACAACCGCGACCAGAACAGCCAGAGCTTGCCGCGCGCGTTCAACAGCCCCTATGCGGACACCGCCTACGGGGGCTCCGCCGAGCTGGGCTGGTCGATTCCCGGCAACCGCTTCGCGATGGCCGTGCATTACCGGCGCGACGAGCACACCGAGAGCCAGGCCAGCCGGCCCGACCTTCCCGCGAGCGCGCCGGAGCCGGTGCAGACCAGCATCGAGCACAACTACAGCCTGGCCGGCGAATACGCCGCCGATCTGACGCAGCAGCTCGGCCTGACCGTCGGCGCGTCGTACGACTGGCGGCATCTGGCCCGCGCCGAGGAGTTCGGCGTGCCGCTCGGCGCGACCGGCGTCGCGCGGCTGTTCGAGTTCGCCAGGCGCGACGCCCGCGGATGGAACCTGCAGGGCCGACTCGACTGGACGCCCGACGCGCTGAGCGAGGCGCACCTGTCGCTTTCGTCGCGGGTGCGCTTCCCCACGCTGTTCGAGCGGTTCAGCAGCCAGTTCGGCACCGCCGAGCCCAATCCCGACCTCGAGCCCGAGCGGGCGACCAACCTGGAGCTCGGCGGCTCGCGCGATTTCGGCGGCGTGCGCGCCGGCGCGGCGCTGTTCTACACTTGGCTGAGCGACGCGCTGGTCTCGGTGCGCACGCCCGCCAACCTCAACCGCCGCGAGAACCTAGGCTCGGCCGACTACTACGGGTTCGAGCTGACGCTCGACGCCGACCTTGCGCCAGGGCTGCAGGCCGGAGCGAACTACAGCTACATCCACCGCAGCTTCGATGTCGGCACGACACCGGCCGGCGGCCTGATCCGCCCGTTTCAGCTGACCGACGTGCCCGATCACAAGGGCTTCGCCTGGCTGTCGTGGAAGCCGCTCGCCGGACTCGAAGTGCTGCCGAGCGTCGAGTTCGCATCCGACCGCACCACGGTGACGCCGGCCAGCGCGAACGGGCTGGCCCCGGTCTATTACGACACCGGTGACCACGTCCTGGCCAACCTGCGGGTGAACTTTGCCGTCACCGACGCGATCGAGATCGGCGCCGGGGTGCGCAACCTGTTCGACGAATACTACCTGCTCACCGACGGCTTCCCGGAGCCGGGCCGGACCTTCTTCCTGGTCGCGCGCCTGCGCACCTGACGCAAAAAGCCGCGCGGCAGCTGGGGGCTGCCGCGCGGCCGGGGGACTTTGTAAGGCGCCTTAGCCCTGGTCGGACGCGGGCGCGTATTTCGACATCGCCGTCTGCACCTTGGCGCGCAGCTCGGCATCGGACTGCGCGGCGCGGCCGATGGCGTTGTACTTGGCCGGATCGAGGCCGGTTTCGGTCACCGCCGCGACCATCGCGGTCTGCTTCTGCTCGGGCGCGAGCGCGGTGTCGGCCTGGATTTCCTGCAGCTTGACGGTGGCCTGGGCGAAGCTCTCGATCTCCGCTTCGGTGACGGTCGCGGCGGTCACTGTCGGCTCGGCGGGAATCGCCTCGCTTGCAGCTGCAGAAGCGTCGGCCGGCAGCGCCGGCTCGGCCGCGTCAGCAGGAACGGCGGGTTCGGCGGCGGGGCCGGGCTCGGCTGCCGCTTCGGCATGCGCGGCGTCGTGGGCGTCCGGGCCGTGGGTTTCATCGGCGGGCTGCGCGTGCGCGGCGCCAGCGACGAGGACAAGCCCGGCAGCCGAAAAGGCGAGTTTCTTCATGGGTAGTCTCCTTCGTGCGCGGAAGCGCTCCGGGCTGGAGCGCCGCCGCGGCGATTGGCCGAATTCGCATTTGGGAGACGGGTCGGATCGGACACGATGTCCCTCCCGCCGTCTCTTGCCGACTAGTTCGTGGCGCTGCGGCCATTCTGCAAACCTTCGGCGACGGCATGTGCCCGTGGCCGGTCGAACGGCATTTTATTGAATTTTTTCCAGCGGATGGTCGTGCGTTAACCACGCCTGGTCGCAGCCGGCGATTTTTTGCGTCACGGGCGAATCGTCCGCTTGGTGGCGTTACGTCGCATTCGCGCTTCCCTGTGTCCGGCGCGCGTGGCATCCCCCGGGGGCATAAGAACAATCGGGGAGGACGGCGTGGCGACATCATTCAGCGAAGCGATCTCGCGTGCGCCCCTGAAGACCTTTTCCGTCGTAACTTTCGCGGTCTGCATGCTGGTGCTGATCTGCGACGGCATGGACGCGCAGTTGCTCGGCATCGTCGCGCCCAAGGTGATCGAGGAATTCGGCACCGACCGCGGCACCTTCGGCGTGGCGATGAGCGCGGCGCTGGTCGGCTTCGGGCTCGGCTCGTGGGGCGGAGGCTGGCTCGGCGACACGGTCGGGCGGCGCTGGTCGCTGGCGCTGGCGACCGTGGTGTTCTCGCTCGCCACGGTAGGCGCCAGCATG
>Ga0307505_10001464_pt1 | contig 19037 bp, 20 predicted proteins | sample 23_S_MG_FD_202183 | JGI IMG/M metagenome (GOLD analysis project Ga0307505, IMG submission 202183) | Soil microbial communities from Populus trichocarpa stands in riparian zone in the Pacific Northwest, United States - 23_S | ecosystem: Environmental > Terrestrial > Soil > Riparian zone > Trees...
CTGCGTGTGGCCCGGCGCCTGCAGCGGCCGGCTCCAGTTGTGGTTCGGGTCGATATCGTCCGGGCGGACGACCCTGGGTTCCTGCCGCCTGCGCTTTGCCATGCGCCGGATTCTAATCCGGCTTGATGCCTCCGCGCTCGACCACCCGCGTCCAGCGGTCGACCTCCTCCCGCATGAACCGGCCGAACTCCTCGGCGCTGCCGGCAACCACATCGAAGCCGATCTGGTTCATGCGCGCGCTCACCTCCGGCGAGCGCAGCGCGCGCACGGCGGCGGCGTTCAGCCTGCCCACGACCTCGCGCGGCGTCTTCGCCGGCGCCGCCGCGGCCTGCCACGAGGTGACGACCAGGTCCGGGAAGCCCGCCTCCGCGGTCGTCGGCACGTTCGGCAGCTGCGGATGGCGGGCCTGCGCGGTGACGGCAAAGGCCTTCATGCGTCCGCCGCGGATGTAGCCGGTGACCGCGCCGAGGTTCTGGAACGAGAACTCGACCTGGCCGCCCATCAGATCGGTCTGGCACGCGGCGCCGCCGCGGTAGGGCACGTGCAGGGCGAAGATGCCCGCGCCCTGCTTCAGGAGTTCGGCGGTGAGATGGTCCGAGGATCCCGTGCCGCTCGAGCAGTAGGACAGCTTGCCGGGGTTCTTCCTGGCGAACTCGACCAGTTCCTTCATCGAGCCCGAGGCCAGGTCGGGCTTGGTCACCAGCACGTTCGGCGTCGTGACCGCGAGCGTGATCGGCGCGAAGTCCCGCACCGGGTGGTAGCGCAGGTCCTTGAACAGCGCGCTGTTGATCGAGAACACGCCGATCGAGCCGACGAGGATGGTGTAGCCGTCCGCGTCGGCCTTGGCGACGAACTCGGCGGCGATGGAGCCGTTGGCGCCGGGGCGGTTCTCCACCACGCCGGGCTGGCCGAGGTATTCCTGGAACTTCGCGGCGATCGCGCGCCCGACGATGTCGGACGAGCCGCCGGCAACGAAGGGGATCACGACCTTGATCGGCTTGGTGGGCCAGGCCTGGGCCTGGACGGCGCCCGTGGCGCAGGCCAGTGCGGCGGCGATGCAGAATCGTTTCATCGTTCCTCCGGATTGGATGGCGGCGTAGTCTAGGGACGGCGTCCGCGCGCGTCCAATTCGGCGGACCTTGCGGACTGATTCGAGCCGCGAATCAGGCGGCCCGCGCGCCGCGCCATGCGCAGGAACGCCGCCAGCGCGGGCGAAGGATCGCCGCGCCGCCAGGCGGCGGCCGTTTGCGCGAGCGGCGTGCGCTCGCGCAGCGGCCGGTAGGCGACGCCGGGCAGGCGGAAGATGCCCGCCGAGGCGGGGACGAAGGCGACGCCGATCCCGGCCGATACCAGGCCCACCACCGTGTGGGTCTGGTTCGCCTCCTGCACGACGCGCGGCTTGAAGCCCATGCGCGCGCACCAGCCGATGACGATGTCGTGGAACACGAAGCCCGGCGTGCGCGGGTACATCACGAACGGCTCGCCGGCGAGCCGCGCCATCGGCACGCGGCGCAGCGCGGCGAGCGGGTGCGCTTCGGGCAGCGCCAGCACGAACGGCTCGCTCAGGATGGTCTCGATCTCGAGCTCGGCGTCCGGGATCGGCGGCCGGAGGAGGCCGACGTCGATGTCCTCGCGATGCAGCGCCTCGACCTGGCGCGGCAGCGTGAGCTCGAGCAGCTCCAGCTTGACCCCGGGGTAGGCGCGGGCGTAGTCGCGCAGCAGCAGGGGCAGCAGCGTGTAGGCGGTCGCGGCAAGATAGCCGACCGTCAGGCGGCCGGTCGCTCCCTGCGCCGCCAGCTGCGCCGCCTCGACGGCCTGCGCGGCGCGCGACAGCGTGGCGCGCGCCTCGCCGAGGAACACGGCGCCCGCCGGGGTGAGCGCCACGTGCCGCCGCGTGCGCTCGAACAGGCGCACGCCGAGTTCCGCCTCGAGCTTGCGCATCGCCTGCGACAGCGGCGGCTGGGTGATCGACAGGCGCCGCGCCGCGCGCCCGAAGTGCAGCACCTCGGCCAGCGTCACGAAGTAGCGCAGATTGCGCAGTTCCATGGATCTCTTGATATGCGCGGCGTATCAGTTCAGGTCGAATTATAGATTGGACGCACAGAAGCGCGATGCCTAGCATGCCCGTTCCCCCGAGGAGAGGAGACCCCGATGGACCAATCGAAACGACAGCTTCTGCAGGCCGGCGGCGCGCTCGCGCTCGCCGCCGCCGCCCCCAAGGCGCTCGCGCAATGGCAGCCGAGCCCGCGCTACCCGGACCCCGCGGTGCGCGTCATCGACCCGAGCTTCGGCCGCTACCGCATCGGCCTCGCGCGCGTGGACCAGATCGCCACCGGCAACCGCTGGACCGAGGGCCCGGTGTATTTCGGCGACGGCAGGTACCTGCTGTGGAGCGACATCCCGAACAACCGCATCATGAAATGGGACGAGGAGACCGGCGCGGTGAGCGTGTTCCGCAAGCCCTCGGGCTTCGCCAACGGCAACACGCGCGACCGCCAGGGCCGCCTGATCAGCTGCGAGCACGCGCAGCGGCGCGTCACGCGCACCGAGTACGACGGCACGATCACCACGATCGCCGACCGCTACGACGGCAAGCCGCTCAATTCGCCCAACGACGTGGTGGTGAAGTCCGACGGCTCGATCTGGTTCACCGATCCGCCGTTCGGCGTGCTCGGCTACTACGAGGGCTACATCGCCAAGCCCGAACTGCCGACCAACGTCTACCGCATCGACCCGAAGTCCGGCAGGCTCACGGTGGTGGCGGGCGACGTCAACCGGCCCAACGGCCTCGCGTTCTCGCCCGACGAAAAGATCCTGTACGTCATCGAGGCGGGCACCTCGCCCCGCGTGATCCGCGCCTACGACGTGGTCGACGGCGGCGCGGCACTGTCCAACAAGCGCGCCTTCCTCAGCGCGGAAGGCGGCGGCACGCCCGACGGCATGCGCGTGGACATCGACGGCAATCTCTGGGTGGGCTGGGGCATGGGTGCACCGGAGCTCGACGGTGTCTCCGTGTTCAACCCGCAGGGCAAGCTGATCGGCCGCATCGACCTGCCGGCGCGCTGCGCCAACCTGTGCTTCGGCGGCACCTACCGCAACCGCCTGTTCCTGTGCGGCAGCACGGCGATCTACGCGCTGTACGTCAACACGCAGGGCGCGGTGGGCGGCTGAGATGAAAATCCTCCTCGCACGCTTCCTCGCCGGCGTCCTCCTGGCCGCCGGGCTGCCGGCAGCCGTCGCGCAACCGGCGCCCTACCCCAACCGCCCGGTCAAGTTCGTGGTGCCGTTTCCGCCCGGCGGCAACCTGGATTTCCTGGCGCGCACCATGCAGCCGAAGCTCTCCGAGTTCCTCGGCCAGCAGGTGATCGTCGAGAACAAGGGGGGCGCGGGCGGCATCGTGGGCGCCGAGTACGCGTCCAAGCAGCCCAACGACGGCTACACGCTGTTCCTGGGCAACACCGGCACCATCGGCCTGTACATCTCGGTGTACCCGAAGCTGCCCTACGACCCGGTGAAGGACTTCGACCCGGTCGGCATGATCACCGCCAATGCCGTCCTGACCGTGGTGCACCCGGACGTGCCGGCGAAGTCCATGCAGGAACTGATCGCGCACGCCAAAGCGAATCCCGGCAAGCTCAACGCGGGCGTCGCCGGCAGCGGGTCCCTGCTGCACTTCGCGACGGAACTGCTCAAATCGCACGCCGGCATCGACCTGGTGGTGGTGCCCTACAAGGGCAGCGGGCCGGTGGTCACCGACCTGCTCGGCGGCCAGGTGCAGATGGCGATCGACGCGCCCTCGGTGTTCATGGCCCACGTCAAGGCGGGCAAGCTGCGCCCGCTCGCCGTCACCGGCAAGGCACGCCTGTCGGCGCTGCCGGAGGTGCCGACCTTCGACGAAGCGGGACTCAAGGGCTTCGATGCCAGCGGCTGGCAGGGCCTGTTCGTGCCGGCAGGCACGCCGCGCCCCATCGTCGCCCGGCTCTCCGATGTCCTGCTCAAGACGCTGGCGGTGCCGGAAGTGCGCGAGCGGATGGTCGCGGCGGGGCTGGAGGTGGCGCCTTCGACGCCCCAGCAGTTCACCGCGCATATCCGCGCCGAGATCGACAAGTGGAACCGTGTCGCCAAGGCCGCCAACCTCAAGGTAGAGTAGTTGCATGAGCAGGAAAACCCCGGAGCAGTTGCGCAGCCATCGCTGGTTCGGGGTGAAGGACCTGCGCTCCTTCGGCCACCGCTCGCGCACCGCGCAGATGGGCTACGACCGCACCGACTACGCGGGCAAGCCCGTCATCGCCATCATCAACACCTGGTCGGACATCAACCACTGCCACACGCACTTCCGGCAGCGCGCGGAAGAGGTGAAGCGCGGCGTGTGGCAGGCGGGGGGCTTCCCGCTGGAGATGCCGGCGATGGCGCTCGCCGAGACCATGCAGAAGCCCACCACCATGATGTACCGCAATTTCCTCGCCATGGAGACCGAGGAACTGCTGCGCTCCTACCCGGTGGACGGCTGCGTGCTGATGGGCGGCTGCGACAAGACCACGCCCGCGCTCCTCATGGGCGCCACCAGCATGAACCTGCCGGCGATCTACCTGCCCGCGGGCCCGATGCTCAACAGCCACTGGCGCGACCAGACGCTGGGTTCGGGCACCGACACCTGGAAGTACTGGGACGAACTGCGCGCCGGGCGCATCACCGAGAAGGACTGGCAGGACATCGAGGACACGGTGGCGCGCTCGCCGGGCACCTGCATGACCATGGGCACCGCCGCGACGATGATGTCGCTGGCGGAAGCGCTCGGCTTCACCCTGCCCGGCTATTCCTCCATCCCGGCGCCGGACTCCAACCACGCGCGCCTGGCCACGCTCACCGGCAAACGCATCGTCCAGATGGTGTGGGACGACTTGAAGCCGCGCGACTTTCTCTCCAAAGGCTCCTTCGACAACGCCATCACCACGCTGATGGCGATGGGCGGCTCCACCAACGCCATCGTGCACCTGGTGGCGATGGCCGGGCGCGCCGGTCTCGCCTTCCCGCTCGAGCGCTACAACGAGATCTCGGCGAAGGTGCCGGTGATCGCCAACGTGCGGCCGTCCGGCGACAAGTACCTGATGGAGGATTTCTTCTACGCTGGCGGGCTGCGCGCCCTGCTCTGGCAGTTGCAGGACCTGCTCGACCTGGACGCGAAGACCGTCAACGGCAAGACGCTCGGCGAGAACATCAGGGACGCCAAGGTCTGGAACGCCGACGTGATCCTGCCGCGCGACAGGCCGCTCAAGAAATCCGGCGGCATCGTCATGCTGCGCGGCTCGCTCGCCCCCGACGGCGCGGTGCTGAAGACCAGCGCCGCCGACCCGAAGCTGCTGCAGCACACCGGCAAGGCCGTGGTGTTCGAGGACTACAACGACATGGCGGCGCGCATCGATCGCGACGACCTTGAAGTCGATGCCGATTCGGTGCTGGTGCTGAAGAACGCCGGCCCGCTGGGCGGCCCCGGCTTCCCCGAGTGGGGCATGCTGCCGATGCCGAAGAAGCTCATCAAGCAGGGCGTCAAGGACATGGTGCGCATCTCCGACGGCCGCATGAGCGGAACCAGCTACGGCACCTGCATCCTGCACGTCGCGCCGGAAGCCTATGTCGGCGGCCCGCTCGCGCTGGTCAGGACTGGCGACCTGATCGAGCTCGACGTCGAGAGGAAAGCCCTCAACCTGAAGATTTCAGACGCGGAGCTGGCCAGGCGCAAGGCCGCCTGGCAGCGCCCGCCGCTCAAGTACGAGCGCAGCTACGGCGCGATCTTCTCGCGCCACGTGAAGCAGGCCAACGAAGGCTGCGACTTCGACTTCCTCGAGGGCACCGCGCCGACCGCGGAGCCCGAGATCCACTAGCCCTACTTGCGTTCGATCACCACCTCGAGGTATTCGCTCGGCAGCACCAGCGAGGCGTCGCCCGAGCGGTTGTCGCGCGCCATCAGCGCCAGCACGTCCCGGGTGAAGGCCGCCTGCTTGGCGGCGTCGAGCGCGGCGTAGGTCTTGGTCATCGGACCGTAGTAGGTGCGGAACACCTCGATCCAGTGTTCCGGCGAGCGGTAGCGGAAAGTGAACTGGCGGCTGGCGGTGCGGATTTCCTTCGCATTCCTGCCGAACAACTCCTCCAGGCGCGACCTGGTGCCCCAGAGCGCCGGCGACTTGACCCCCGCGGCGGGCGGGAGGTACTTGCCGATGGTCCTGAACAACTGGCCGATGAAGCTCTCGGGCGTCCAGTTCGCCAGGCCGATCCTGCCTCCGGGCCGGCACACGCGCGCCAGTTCGCCCGCCGCTTTGTCCTGGTCGGGGGTGAACATCACGCCGAAGGTGGACAGCACGGCGTCGAAGGCGGCGTCGGCAAACGGCAGCTTCTCGGCATCGGCCTCCTGGAACTTGACCGCGTGGCCCTCGGCCAGCGCGCGCGCACGCCCGGACTCGAGCAGCGAGGGCACGTAGTCGGTGGAGGTCACCTCGCACCAGCGGCGCGCGGCGGCGAGCGTGGCGTTGCCGTTGCCGGCGGCGACGTCGAGCACGCGCGCGCCGGAGCGCAGGTCGAGCGCCTCGCACAGGTTCTCGCCGACGATCTGCAGCGTGGTGCCGACGACGGCATAGTTGCCGGTGGACCAGGCGGCCTGCTGGCGGGTCTTGACCGCGGCGAGGTCGACGGCGGGTTGGGAACTGGAAAGGACTGCGGACATGATTTTCTCCTTGCGATGCGAAGCCGAAGTTGGCCGCGCAGTCTAGGGCAGCGCCGCAGCGCGGGAATTTCCCCGCGGTAACACTCTTGTTTCGATTGTTTCAAGCACCCGCGCCGCATCGGGAGCCTGGGCTATCATGCGGCGATGACCCCGCGCGTGCCGAAGGCGGCCGATGGCTAGGACTGCCTTCGTCACCGGCGCCAACGGCTTCGTCGGCCTGAACCTCGTGCAGGAACTGCTGGCGCGGGGCTGGCGCGTGATCGCGCTGCACCGCGCCGCGTCGGACATCAAGCACCTGCAGCGCATGCAGGCCGAGCGCGTGGCCGGCGACATCACCGACGCGGACTCGGTGCGGCGCGCGATGCCGCCCGACCTCGACGCCGTGTTCCACGTCGCGGGCGACACCAACCTGTGGTCGCGGAACAACGCGATGCAGGACCGCATCAACATCGACGGCACGCGCAACATGGTCGACGCCGCGCTCGAGCGGCGCGCGCGGCGCTTCCTGCACACCTCGAGCATCTCCGCCTACGGGCAGCGCCGCGGCCGCCTCGACGAGCGGACCGAGCAGCGGGGCAAGTTCTCTCCGGTCAACTACAACCGCTCCAAGCACCTTGCCGAGGAAGCCGTGCGCGCCGGCATGGCGCGCGGCCTGGACGCGGTGATCCTCAATCCGGGCGCGATCCTGGGGCCCAGCGACACGCGCAACTACGCGCGCCTGGTGACGCTGGTGGCGGCGGGCAAGCTCCCGGGCGTGCCGCCCGGCGCGCTGCCTTTCTGCCACGTGCGCGAGGTGGCCAGGGCGCACGTGGCGGCCTTCGAGCACGGCCGCCGGGGCGAGAACTACCTGCTCGGCGGCGCGGATGCGAGCTTCCTCGAGCTGGTGCGGGCGATCGGGGCTGCACTCGGCAAGCCGGTGCCGGCTCGGCCGACACCGGCATGGGTACTGCAGGTCCTCGGAGCGTTCGGCGCGCTGGGCGGCGTCCTCAGCGGGAAGCAACCCACGCTGACACCGGAAATGGTGCTGCAGGCGACCCGCGAGCTGACCTGCGACTGCTCGAAGGCGACGCGGGAGCTGGGCTACCGCGCGGTGCCGCTGCGCGAAATGGTCGACGACTGCGTCGCCTGGCTGGCTGCCGAAGGCCGGTTGCCCGGAGTACAATCGGCGCGCCTCGACCGCAGTTAACCAGACAGTTCAAACCCAGGAGTCTTCCATGCGTCCGTTCCACGCCATTGCCGCCGGCGCCATGCTCGCCGCGTTCGCCGCCGTTGCCGCGGCGCAGACCTACCCCAGCAAGCCGATCCGCATCATCGTCCCGTTCGCCGCGGGCGGCACCTCGGACATCCTCGCGCGCGCGCTGGGGCCGCACATCACCACGGCCTGGGGCCAGCCCGTGATCGTCGAGAACCGCACCGGCGCCAACGGCAACGTCGGCGCCGATTTCGTCGCCAAGTCGCCGCCCGACGGCTACACCATGCTGCTGTCCGATGTCGGCGCCCTGTCGATCAACCCGAGCGTCTACCCGACCATGCCCTTCGACCCGGCGAAGGATTTCTCGCCGATCGTGATGGTGTCCTACTCGCCGCACGTGCTCGCCGTGCATCCCTCGGTGCCGGTCAGCAGCGTGCAGGAACTCATCGCCCACGCCAAGGCCAACCCGGGCAAGATGAACTTCGCCAACTCGGGCACCGGCGGCGCGCCGCACCTCGCCGGCGTCGAGTTCGCCGCGCGTACCGGCGTGCAGTGGGCCTACATCCCCTACAAGGGCGGCTCGGCGGCGGTGATGGACGTCGTGGCCGGCAACTCCAACGTGCTGTTCAACGGCATGCTTGCCACCTATCCCTCGGTCAAGGGCGGCCGCCTGAAAGGGCTCGCCGTCTCCAGCGCCCGGCGCGTGCCTTCGGCGCCCGAACTGCCCACGGTGGCCGAATCCGGCCTGCCCGGCTTCGAGACCGGCTCCTATCAGGGACTGCTTGCCGCCGCCGGCACGCCGCGCGAGATCGTGGCCAGGCTGAATGCCGAGTTCACGCGCGTTCTGAATACCACCGAGATGAAGGAGATGCTCGCCAAGCAGGGCACCGAGGTGCGTGCAGGAACGCCCGAGGCACTCGGCACTTTCATCGTCAACGAGAAGGCGCGCTGGGCGAAAGTGGTCAAGGAAAACGGCATCAAGGCCGACTGACCATGGATCTGCCGCAAAACGCCTTCAAGCGCGCCCTCAAGGCGGGCAAGCCGCAAATCGGGCTGTGGTCGAGCTTGGCGTCCAATTACAGCGTCGAGGTGATCGCCGGTGCCGGGTTCGACTGGCTCCTGCTCGACATGGAGCATGCGCCCAACGACCTGGAAAGCCTGCTCGCGCAGCTGCAGGCGGCGGCGCCCTATGCCTCGCACCCGGTGGTGCGGGTGCCGTGGAACGACATGGTCACCATCAAGCGGGTGCTGGACGCCGGCGCGCAGTCGCTGCTGATCCCCTACGTGCAGAATGCGGCGGAAGCCAAAGCGGCGGTCGCCAACACGCGCTACCCGCCGGCGGGCGCGCGCGGCGTGGCCGGCACCACGCGCGCCTCGCGCTTCGGCCGCGTCAAGGACTACGCCAGGCGCGCGCACGAGGAGATCTGCGTGCTGGTGCAGCTCGAGACCAGGACGGCGCTGGAGGAGATCGAGAAGGTCGCGGCGCTCGACGGCGTGGACGGCATCTTCATCGGGCCTGCCGACCTGCACGCTTCGATGGGCTACACCGGCGAGACCGCGAACCCGGCGGTCATGCCGCTGATCGAGGAGGCGATGCGCCGCATTCGCAAAGCCGGCAAGGCGCCCGGCTACCTGTCACCGGTGGAGGCGGACGCCAAGCGCATGCTCGCCGCCGGGGCCCTGTTCACCGCGGTGGGCGCCGACATCGGCCTGCTGGCGCGCGGCGCGGAGAATCTGCTGGCAAAATTCAGGACATGAAACCGGACATCATCGTCACCACGAAGATTTTCCCGCCCACCCAGGAGCGCCTGGACCGGGAATTCGCCTGTCACAAGCTGCACGAGGCCGCCGAGCGCGCCGCGTTCCTGAAGGATCTCGCGCCGCGCGTGCGCGCGCTCGCCACCTTCGGGCCGGCCGGCGCGGACGCGAAGCTGATGGACGCGCTGCCCGGGCTGGAAATCATTTCCAACTTCGGCGTCGGCGTGGATGCCATCGACCTCGCCGCGGCCAGGCAGCGCAACATCATCGTCACCAACACGCCCGACGTGCTGAACGACTGCGTCGCCGACACCGCGATGGCGCTCACCGTCAACGTGATGCGCAAGTTCCCGCAGGCGGAAGGCTACCTGCGCACCGGCGCCTGGGCGGCGAAGGGCGGCTATCCGCTCACCACGTCGCTGGGCGGCAAGACCATGGGCATCCTGGGCCTCGGGCGCATCGGCGAGGCGATCGCGCAGCGCGCGCGGGCCTTCGGCATGCAGATCCGGTACCACAACCGCAAGAAGAAGGACGTCGCCTATCCTTACGACGCCGACCCGGTCGCGCTGGCGAAGAACTCGGACGTGCTCATGATCGTGACGCCCGGCGGTCCCGAGACCGAGAAGCTGGTCAACGCCAGGGTGCTCGATGCCCTGGGCCCCGAGGGCTACCTGGTGAACATCGCGCGCGGCTCGGTGGTGGACGAGCCGGTGCTGCTGAAGTACCTGCAGGAAAAGAAAATCGCCGGCGCCGGCCTGGACGTGTTCGCCGACGAGCCGCGCGTGCCGCCGGCGTTCTTCACGCTGGACAACGCGGTGCTGTTCCCGCACGTGGGCAGCGCGACGAAGGAGACCCGCACCGCCATGGGCAACCTGCAGGTGGACAACCTGCTGGCCCATTTCGCGGGCAAGCCGGTGCTGACGCGGGTGGTCTAGTTCAGGAAGCGCCGTTCCACGACTGCAGCCAATTCTGCAGTCCGACTTTCTGCATGAGCTCCAGTTGCGTCTCGAGGAAGTCGATGTGCTCTTCCTCCGACTCGAGGATGTCCTCCAGCAGCTCGCGCGAGATGTAGTCGCCCACCGTTTCGCAGTGGGCGATGCCCTCCTTCAGCGCGGGGTGCGCGGCCAGTTCCAGCTTCAGGTCGCACTTCAGCGCCTCGGGCGCGTCTTCGCCGATCATGATCTTGCCGAGATCCTGAAGGTTGGGCAGGCCCTCGAGGAACAGGATGCGCTCGATGAGCCGGTCGGCGTGCTTCATCTCGTCGATCGATTCCTTCTTCTCGTAGTCCTCCAGCTTCTTCAGGCCCCAGTTGCCGAACATGCGGGCGTGCAGGAAGTACTGGTTGATCGCGGTGAGCTCGTTGTAGAGCACCTTGTTCAGGTGCTGGATGACCGCCTTGTCGCCTTTCATCGCCGCCCTCGCCGACGCGTGGAGAACGGCGCCAGTCTAGCGAGGACTAGGCGTGCGCGCCCGAGAGAACGGTCCGCGGCTCCGAACGATTTTCATTCAGCAGATCCTTCGCCATGTGCACGCAGCGCCCGCAGCCCGCACCCACGCCGAGGCAGCGTTCGAGGTCGGCCAGCGTGCACGCGCCTTCCTCGGCGCAGGCCTTGATCTGGCGTTCAGTAATCGCGTTGCAGATGCAGATGTACATGGCGATCAATGCAAATCATTATCATTCAAGTCCTTAGGTTCTGCAAAGTTGTTAGCAATCACTTCAAATTAACCAATTGGTTTTAAATGGAATATGTTCTTGACACTGTTATTGAGAATGATTATTGTTTGGTCATGCTGACCATGAAACCAGAACTACACGATGCGAATGCGCCCCGGCCACAGGAGCGCGTAACGAGCGAAAGCCTCCTTGGCCCGCGCAAGGAACTGGTGATCGTGCACAACGGCCGCGAGTACCACCTGCGGCTGACGCAGAACGGCAAGCTGATTCTCACCGCGTAGCACGCAAGCCCCGGGCTTCGCCTCCTTGCATGCCCGGGGCGCCACGCGGTTTTCGCAAGCCAGCGAGTGCACCGCCACGAGTCTCCCGGCGGCGGCACTGCCAGCCAGCACTTTCTTTTTCTGTGGAAAGGACCGGCTGACATGCGCAACCCCCGCCCCGAGCCCGACGCGAGCCGCGCCGAAACCATCACCGCGGCGCTGATCTACCTCATGACGCACTACGCGCGCACGGGCTGCCCGCGGCTCGCGCTGTGCGTGTCCCGGCACATGCAGTGCCTCGCCTCGCACCCGGATGCGGCGCCGGTGCTGCGCGACATCTGCGCCAGCCTGCACGGCGCCTGGGGCGAAGCCGCCGGGGCCGCGCCGCGAGAGGGCGCCATTCATTGACCCGCCCCGCAACGCTCCCCGCCTCCCCGGCGGCGCAGCGCATCGGCGCGCTTGTCGCCGTCTCGATGCACGCGCTGCTCGGCGCGGCGCTGATGAGCTACGAGCCCACCCGCACCGCCCTGTTCGCCGCGGTGCCGGTGATGGTGGACCTGATCTCGCCACCGAGGATCGAACCCAGGCCGGAACCCCCGGTCGAGATCCCGCCCCCGCCGAAACCAAAGCCGGTGGTCAAGCCTTTGCCCAGGCAGCCCGAGCCGCCGCCGGTGCTCGCCGCGCCGGTGGAAGCGCCCACGCCGATCGAGGTCGCCCCGCCGCCCGCGCCGCCGCCCACGGAACCCGTCGTCGCGGCGCCGCCGCTCGCCGTGCCGGTGACCGCACCGGTGTTCGACGCCGATTACCTGGAGAACCCGCCGCCGGCCTACCCGGCGCGCTCGCGCCGCCTCGGCGAGCAGGGACGCGTGGTCCTGCGCGTCCTCGTCAACCCGGGCGGCGGCGCCGACGAAGTACAGATCCGCACCTCGAGCGGACACGGGCGCCTGGATGACGCCGCGCGCGAAACGGTGCAGCGCTGGCGCTTCGTCCCCGCCAAGCGCGGCGAGCGGCCCGTGCCGGCCTGGGTGCTGATCCCGATTTCTTTCAGACTGGAAGGCTGAGCACGTGGAACAGAGAATCGGCTTCGCGCACTTCCTCGCCCAGACCGACGCCGTCGGCATGGCGATCCTCGCCATGCTTCTCCTCATGTCGGTGGCGTCCTGGTACCTGATCGTCACCAAGGCCATCGCGCTTGCGCTGGAGCGGCGGCGCAGCCGCCGCTTCCTCGCGCAGTTCTGGGACGCACCCGCCGTGGGCACCGTGCAGGCCCGCCTCGCCGAGGGCCCGGCGGACGAGCCGTTCACGCACCTGTCGCAGCACGCGCTCGCCGCGCACGGCAAGGGTGACGCGGAGTTCCTCACGCGCGCCATGCGCCGGGTGATCGACGAGAACACCGCGCGGCTCGAATCGGGCCTCACGGTGCTCGCTTCGGTGGGCTCCACCGCGCCCTTCATCGGCCTGTTCGGCACCGTGTGGGGGGTGTACCACGCGCTGGTCGCCATCGGCCTTTCCGGCCAGGGAACGCTCGACAAGGTGGCCGGGCCGGTCGGCGAGGCGCTGATCATGACCGCGCTCGGCCTCGCGGTCGCGATCCCTGCGGTGCTCGCCTACAACGCTTTCGTGCGCACGATCCGGCTGGTGCTGGCGCAGCTCGACGCCTACGCGCACGACCTCTATGCGGTGCTCACCACCGGCTCGCACGTCGGCGACAGCAAAACGGTGGCGCCCCTGAAGCCCGCGGCCAAAGGCGCCTGAGCATGGCCTTCGGCAGCTTCGGCAAGGGCGGCGGCACCGCGCCGATGGCGGAGATCAACATGATCCCGCTGATCGACGTGATGCTGGTGCTGCTCGTCATCTTCATCATCACCGCGCCCCTGCTCACGCACGCGGTGAAGGTGGACCTGCCCAAGGCCGCCAGCGCCGCGAACCAGACCAAGCCGGACAACGTGCAGCTGGCGATCGACGCCCAGGGGATCGTGTACTGGAACGGCGAAATGCTCGATCGCTCCGGCTGGCGCTCGCGCATGGACGCCGCGGCCGCGCAGAAGCCGCAACCCGAAGTGCATATCCGCGCCGACGGCGAAGTGCCCTACCGGCGCGTCGCCGAGGTGATGTCCGACGCGGCGCGTGCCGGGCTCACGCGCCTGGGCTTTCTCACGGATCCGCACCAGGCGAACTGATCCGGCCCCCTGCTTCGCCGATCACCGTGCGGTCGATCGACGCCAGCGTCCGGCAGCCGGTGAGCGCCATGGCGACCTCCAGCTCCGCGCGCAGGATATGCATGACGTGCGCCACGCCCACCGCCCCCGCCGCGGCGAGGCCGTGCATGCAGGGCCGTCCCACCAATACCGCGCCGGCCCCCAGGGCCAGCGCCTTCAATACGTCGGTGCCTCGGCGAATCCCGCCGTCCAGCAGCAGGGGAACCCGCCCTCCGACCGCCTGGGCGATCGCCGGCAGCGCGTCGATGCTGGCGGGCAGCGTGTCGAGCGTCCGTCCGCCATGATTGGAAACGACGATGCCGGCGGCGCCGCGATCGACCGCCATCGCCGCATCCTGCGGCGCCATCACGCCCTTCAGCAGCACCGGCAGCCGGGTGAGCGACAGCAGCCAGTCGAGGTCCTTCCAGGTCGGCGCGCCCGCCAGCAGCGTTCCGCCGAAAACCGCGCTTTCGCCGACGCGCGCGACCTCGGCCGGCGCGGCGGCCATGCCGTGCAAATTGACCGCCTCGATGCCGGCAGGCAGCGCGAACCCCGCGCGCTGCTCGCGATTTCGCGCGCCGTTCACGGGGGCATCCACGGTGATCACGATGGCCCGGTATCCGGCGCTTTCCGCGCGCTGCACGAGTTCGCGCGTGTGCCCCTGGTCGGCCTGGAGGTAGAGCTGGAACCACAGCGGCACGTGCGAGGCACGGGCGATGTCCTCCAGCGCGGCGCTGGCCTGCGTGCTGACAACCATGCCGGCCCTGGCGGCCGAGGCGCCGAGCACCGCGGCGAGCTCGCCTTCCGGGTGGAAGAGCTTCTGATAGGCCACCGGCGCGAGCAGGATCGGGCTCTCGTACCGCTCACCGAACAGCGTCACCCGCGTGTCGCCTCCCGCCAGGTCCCCCAGCACCCGGCCCTGGAGCCGCAGGCGGCCGAAGGCCTCGCGGTTCTCGCGCAGGGTCAGTTCGTCCGCGGCGCCGCCCTGCAGATAGGCCCAGGCCTGCGCGCTCATGCGATCGCGCGCGAACGGCTCGTAATCGGGCGCGGCGGCGATCTCGGGCGGAATCCGTTGCAGCGGCGGCAGGGTCGAAGCCACGGGCACGCGGGATCAGGTCTCGGACCACTGCCGCAGCAGGTTGTGGTAGACGCCGGTCAGTTGCACGATCGCCGCGCTGTCCGGCGTCTCCTGCGACAGGCGCTGGATGGCGGTGTCCAGGTCGAACAGCAGGGCGCGGCGGCCGTCCTCGCGCACCAGGCTCTGGACCCAGAAGAAGGAAGCCAGGCGCGTTCCCCGCGTCACCGGCGTCACGCGGTGCACGCTGCTGCCGGGGTAGATCACCAGGTGGCCCGCCGGCAGCTTCACGCTGTGGGTGCCGTAGGTGTCGTCGATCAGCAGTTCGCCGCCGTCGTACTCCTCCGGCGCGCTCAGAAAGAGCGTCGCCGAGATGTCGCCGCGCACCCGGTGCGCGCTGCCGGGAACCGAAAACACGGCACTGTCCACGTGGCCGCCGTAGTGGCCGCCCCCCTCATACCGGTTGAAGCGCGGCGGCAGGATCTTCAGCGGCAGCGCCGCCGACATGAACAGCGGCCTGCGGCCCAGCGCGCCGAGCACGAGGTCTCCCAGCTGCGCGCCCGCCGGGTGGGATTCGATCAACTGCAGGTTGCGCTTCGCCTTTGCCGCCAAGTGGCCCGCCGTCGCACGCCCGTCCGTCCAATCGGCCTCCTCCAGCACCCGGCGGCAGAACCTCAACTCTTCGGGAGTGAGGACGTTCTCGATTTTTATCATATGAGAATGATTCTTTGTTACATTAGATATTAAGTTCTATTCTCATTTATATCATAAGAAAACCCAAGGAGGCACCATTGTTGTTTAATTTCAAGGAGATATAGTGCCATGAAGGGGATCAGCAGAAAACACGAACACCAATTCCGCCTTGCACCGATCGCGGCCGCCCTGCTCTGGGCCGGCGCAGGAGGTCTCGCCGCGATGGCGACGGCCCCCGCCCATGCCCAGCAGGCTTCTCAACCCACGGGTTCTGCCGAGCGCACGCAGACGCTCCCGGGCGTGACCGTGACCGCGCCGGCGCCGAGCTACAACTCCTCGCCGAAGGCCACCGCGCCGCTGATCGATACGCCGCAGACCATCACCGTGATCCCGCAAGAGGTCTACACCGAGCAGGGGGCGCGCAACCTGACCGAGGTGCTGAGAAATACCCCGGGCATCAGCTACAACGCGGGCGAGAACGGCTTCGCGAGCTCGACCAACAATTTCAGCCTGCGCGGTTTCGACACCAGCGGCAACATCTTCATCGACGGCGTGCGCGACTCCGGCAACTACTCGCGCGACGTGTTCAATCTCGAACAGGTGGAAGTCGTGAAGGGCCCGGCCGCGGACAACGGGCGCGGCGGCGCCGGGGGCTACGTCAACCTGGTCACCAAGTCGCCCAGGCGCGAGAACTTCGTCAGCGGCAGCGTCGGCGTCGGCTTCGACAGCTACGATTCCGATGCGCGCAGGCGCGCCACGCTGGATCTCAACCGGGCGCTCGACGGCGACGCGGCGTTCCGCCTGAACCTGCTGGCCGAGGACGGCGGCATCGCCGGCCGGCAGCACGCTGAGAGCCGCACGGTGGGTTTCGCGCCCTCGCTCGCCTTCGGCCTGGGCACCCCCACCAGCGTGGTGCTCTCCTACCAGCACCTGGAGCAGGACGCTCGTCCGGACTGGGGCGTCCCCGCGCACATGATCAAGGGCATGCTGCGGTTCGACCCGGTTGCCGCCACCGCGAGCCGCGACAACTACTTCGGCCTGACCTCGGATTTCGACGACGTCAAGTCCGATTCGGCGCTGGCCCGCATCGAGCATCGGCTCTCGCCCGCGACGACGATCAGCAATCAGACCCGCTGGTCGCAGACGGAGCGGGTGTCGCTCTTCACGGTGCCCACGGCGTACGCCGCGGGAACGGTGACCACGCAGCGCCAGGCCTACAGCCGCGAAAACATGACGCTGTCCAACCAGACCAATGTCGCCACGAAATTCGAGGCCGCGGGGTTCAAGCACTCGCTGGCGGCCGGACTGGAATTTTCGCGCGAAGAGTCCGACGCCGGCCGCTTCCCCACCAACGGCATGCTGGGCAATCCGGGCAGCACGAGCATCTTCAGCCCCAACCCGGACCGCGCGCTCGCCGGCTTCGTCGGCATGGTCCCGACGCAGACCGCCAACGTGAAGATCGACACGGTCGCCGCCTACGCCTACGACACGGTCGAGCTGAACGAGCGCTGGCAGGCCACCGGCGGCCTGCGCCTGGAGCGTTACAAGGTGGGCATCGTCAGCCGGATGGCCGCGGGCGCGCCGCAGGGGCCGGACGGGTATGAAGTCACCGAGACCACCCTGGGCGGCAAGCTCGGCGTGGTCTACAAGCTCGCGGCCAACGGCAACCTCTACGCGGCATACGGGGAATCCGCGCTGCCGCCGGGCGCCTATCTCTCCAACCCGGACATCTCGCGCGAGGGAGATAACGCGTTCCCGGGCTTCAACGGGCAAAGCCACCGGGACTCGAAGCCGCAGCGGGCCATCAACTACGAACTGGGCACGAAGTGGGACTTCTACGGCGGGCGGCTGTCCACGACCGCGGCGCTGTTCCGCACGGAGCGGCGCAACATCGCCATGGGACCGGCCGTCGCCGCACCGGTCGGCTACGGCGAGCACATCGTCCAGGGCATCGAACTGGGTGTCGCCGGCGCCGTCTCCAGCGCCTGGTCGGTGTTCGGCGGCATCGGGCTGCTGAAGAGCGAGCGCAGGCACAACGCGGCCGTCGATGCGGCATTGAGCGCCGACTACACGCCTCCCACGACGACGACCAACGGCGACGAGCTGGCGTTCACGCCCAAGGTGACGGCCAACCTGTGGACCACGTATCGGTTCCCGGGCGGCTTGACCCTCGGCGGCGGCCTGCTGCACGTGGGCGATTCGTTCGTCGGCCGCCCCGACACGGCCGACCGGGTGATCCCCAACGGGCAGGCCGGAAAGGTGCCCGACTACACCGTGGTCAACCTGATGGCGGCCTACGAGATCAGCAAGAAGGTGGCGTTGCGCCTGAACATCGACAACGTCACCGACGAGCTCTACGTGGTTTCGTCCAACTGGTCGGCGCAGCGCGTGCTGCTCGGCGCACCGCGCAGCTACTATCTGAGCGCCAACTTCAGCTTCTGACGCACCGGGGGGGAGGGGCTGCGCAAGCAGCCTTTCCCGCCTCCGCCCGGCGTGGGCGCGGCCCTCTTGGATCGGGTCGCGATGAGCTATTATTGCCCCCGCTACCACTTTGGAGGAGGGGCAACAATGAAACTGAAAATTCTCGCGCTCGCCACGAGCGCCATTTTCGCCGCGCCTGTTGCGGCGCAGCAAGTCACGTTCATGACCGGCCCGCAGGGCGGCTCGTGGATCCCGCTGGGCGGCGCGTTGAAAGGCATGTGGGAGAAAAGCGTCTCCGGCCTGCAGATCCAGCAGACCCCCGGCGCCGGGATTTCCAACGTGCGCGGCATCGACGAGGGCAAGGCGCACGTCGGCCTCGCGAACTCGAGCACGACGGTGGACGGCCTGGAAGGCCGGGCGCCCTACCCGAAGAAAGTGACCAAGGTCTGCCAGCTCGCGAACCTGTACCCGCAGTACTTCCAGGTGGTGGCGCTCGCCAATGCCGGGGTGAACTCGTTTGCCGACATGAAGGGCAAGTCGGTCACGACGCAGGCCAGGGGCAACACCGGGGAGCTGCTCACCGGGCTGACGCTGCAGCTGTCCGGGTTGAGCTACGAGTCGCTCTCCAAGGTCAATTTCAACAGCTACACGGAGTCGGTCGCGCTGATGAAGGACGGCCACGCGCAGGTGTTCACGCTCGGCACCACGGCGCCGGCCTCCGCGATCATGGACCTGGCAAGCGCGCGCGACATCAAGCTGATCCCGGTGGACGACAAGACGATGGGCAATCTCAAGACAATGAACCCGGGCTACAACAGGCTCATCATCAAGGCCGGCACCTATCCCAAGCAGGACAAGGACATTCCGGTGATCGGCTACTCGACGCACCTGGTGGTGGCCTGCGACCTGCCTGAGAACACGGTCTACCAGATGGTCAAGACCATGGCGGGCAACGTCGACGGCATGGCGGCGGTGGTGAAGTCGATTACCGGAATCACGCCCAAGGACATGGCGCTCGACATCGGCGTGCCGTTCCACAAGGGCGCG
>Ga0307505_10001465_pt1 | contig 19023 bp, 20 predicted proteins | sample 23_S_MG_FD_202183 | JGI IMG/M metagenome (GOLD analysis project Ga0307505, IMG submission 202183) | Soil microbial communities from Populus trichocarpa stands in riparian zone in the Pacific Northwest, United States - 23_S | ecosystem: Environmental > Terrestrial > Soil > Riparian zone > Trees...
TCGATCCGCGGCGGCGCGGCGACCTCGTGCATCGACTGCTGCAACACCTGCCCTCTGTTGCCGCTGCGGAGCGAAAGAGAGCAGCGGTCCGATTTCTAACGACCTTCGCCGGCGATCTCGATGAAGCCGCTCATGGTTCGCTCACGGATGAAGCCATCGCCGTGATCGAACATCCGGCTCTGACATTTTTATTCGGGCCGCGGAGCCGCGCGGAAGTGGACATCCTCGCGCAGATTTCGGGCGATCGTGCCCGCGAGATTGTCGGACGCATCGATCGCCTTGCGGTAGCCGATGACGCAGTGTGGTTCGCCGATTTCAAGACCGGGCGGCCCTCGGACGCGCCAGGGAACTATGTGAAACAGCTCGCGGTCTATCGGGACGTTTTGGCGCGCATCTATCCAAAACGAGCCATGCGTGCCTTGCTCGTCTGGACTGAAGGTGCCGCAATACAGGAGATCCCTGTAGAACGGCTCGATGCGGCAATTGCTGATATCGAGCACGGGATCACCCCACCGTGAGTCGTCTTGACGGCCACGGCAGGACATCCCTACTTATCCTTCGAGTTCGCTCCCGACATTCCCCGCATCCGTGAGGCAATCATGGTCGATAAAGTTTCCGACGCGTCGTTTGAAGCCGACGTGTTGAAGTCCAACGAGCCCGTCCTTGTCGATTTCTGGGCCGAGTGGTGCGGGCCATGCCGGATGGTGGCACCCGTGCTCGAGGAAGTCGCGGGGGAGCTCGCGGGCAAGCTCAAGATCGTGAAGCTGAATGTGGACGAAAATCCGCAGACCGCCTCCAAATACGGGATCATGTCGATCCCGACGCTCATGATTTTCAAGAACGGCGAGCTTGCGTCGCGGCAGATCGGCGCCGCGCCGAAGGCAAAGCTTGTTCAGTGGATCAACGGCGCGATCTGATAGCGGCAAGATTCGGGAATGCGATGGCCGGGCTTGTCCCGGCCATTTTCTTTTTCGCGGCTACTAGCGTGGCGGTGTGCCGTTCGCAGCGAGCACCGCGCCGGCGAGATACAATGAGCCGGTAATCAGCACGCGCGGCGGCGTTTCAAGCTTGAGCGCGGCCACGCGACCCAGCGCGTCTTCCACACTTGCGGTCGGGTCCGCTGACAATCCCACCTCGTGCGCCGCGGCGGCGACTTCCTGCGGAGTGCGCGCAATCTCGGCCGGCACCGGCACCGCGAAAACGTGTCGGGCAAGCCCGGAGAAGCATGCGAGAAAGCCGTCCGTGTCCTTTGTTCCGAGCATTCCGACGATCATCACCAAGGGACGCGGAACACGCTCTTCCAGCTCCGCTAGCGAGGCCGCAACCGCCATGCCGCCGGCGACGTTATGACCGCCGTCGAGCCACAGTTCCGCGCCGTCCGGCAATAGTGCCTGCAACCGGCCGGTTGAAAGATGCTGCATACGCGCGGGCCACTCGACCGCCGTCATGCCCGCTTCGATCGCCGCCTGCGGAACGGAGAATGTGCGATTGAAACGCACCGCCGCAATCGCCGTGCCGGCGTTCTCGATCTGATGGCGGCCGATCAGGCGCGGATGCGGCAGATCGAGGAGCCCGCTTTCATCCGAATAGACAAGCCGGCCGCCCTCCTCGTGGGCGCTCCATTGTTCACCGGATACGGCGAGCTTTGTCCCTACCCTAGCGGCCTGACGCTCGAGAACCTTGAGCGCGCGCGGGTCCTGACGCGCGACGACGGCGGGTACGCCTTGTTTCAGGATGCCGGCCTTTTCGTGCGCGATCTCCTCGATGGTCATGCCGAGGAATTCCGTATGGTCGATGGACACCGGGGTGATCACCGTCACCGCCGCCTTCTCGATTACGTTGGTCGCATCGAGCCGGCCGCCGAGACCGACTTCCAGGAGAAGGACATCGGCGGGATTGCGCGAGAAAATCAGAAACGCTGCGGCGGTTGTGATCTCGAAGAAAGTGATGGACTCGCCGTCATTCGCTTGCTCGCAGATCGACAACGCGTCGGCGAGCTCTGCGTCGCTCACGATCGAGCCGCCGCCATTTCTTGCGATGCGAATTCGCTCGTTGAAACTCACCAGATTCGGCGAGGTATAGACGTGGACACCGAGCCCCGCTGCTTCCAGCATGCCGCGGAGAAAAGCGACAGTCGATCCTTTGCCGTTGGTGCCGGCGACGTGAAACACGGGCGGAATGTTCCGCTCCGGGTTGCCTAGCTTCGCAAGCAGCCGTTCGAGCCGGCCGAGCGACAGATCGATCTTCTTTGGGTGGAGCTTGGCGAGACGCGCGATCAGCTCTTGAGCCTGCTCCTGCTCGCGCGCGGCACGCGCACTCACAACGCCTCCGCAGGAACGGGAGGTTGAGCAGTCTCGCGTGCCTTGGCCTTGGTGAGAAGGCGACAGAGGCGAGCGAGCGTCGCGCGGATCTCGTGGCGGTGAACGACCAGATCGACCATACCGTGATCGCGCAGATATTCGGCGCGCTGAAACCCTTCCGGCAGTTTTTCGCGAATGGTCTGTTCGATCACACGGGGTCCAGCGAACCCAATCAGCGCTCCCGGCTCGGCGATCTGTATATCTCCGAGCATCGCGTAGGAAGCAGTCACGCCCCCGGTCGTCGGATTGGTGAGCACCACGATGTAAGGCTGCTTCGCCGCGCGCAGATGCTGGATGCCAACCGTCGTTCGGGGCAATTGCATAAGCGAGAGCACGCCTTCCTGCATGCGCGCGCCCCCGGACGCGGCAAAGAGAATGAACGGCGTCTTCTTCTCGACTGCTGTTTCGAGCCCCTTGATCACAGCCTCACCCGCAGCCATGCCGAGAGACCCGCCCATGAAATCGAAATCCTGCACGGCGATCACCGCCGGCAGTCCTTCAACCCGACCGAACCCGAGCTTGATCGCGTCGTTCATGCCGGTCTTGGTGCGCGCATCCTTGAGGCGATCGGCGTAACGACGCTCATCGCGGAACTTGAGCGGATCGACGGCCACTTCCGGCACGGAGATATCGAACCAGGTCTCGCCGTCGAACATCGCCTTCAGGCGCGCGGTCGCGCCCATGCGCATGTGATAGTTCGAGCCGGGAATGACCCATTGGTTCGCCTCAACGTCCTTATGGAAGACGAGCTGGCCCGTCTCCGGACACTTGATCCAGAGATTCTCCTTAACCTCGCGCCGCTGCAGGAGGTTGCGGATCTTCGGGACGGCGTTGGAAATCCAATTCAAACGTGCGGCTCCGGGTTTCGTGCTTGTCGGTATGTAGGTATGGCCTGGGGCAATTATAGACCGAAACGTTCGACAAAAAGGCGCTATTCGGCGGCCTGTCGACGCGCCGAACGAACCCCTTCCGCAAGAGAAGCCACGAGATCGGTCACCGCCTTCACAGTTCCGGGGGTCGCGCGGCTTTCTCCGTCGAGCGTCGCCCGCAACGCATCAACGAGGGCCGAACCCACCACCACAGCGTCAGCACTCTCGGCAATCACCCGTGCCTGGTCGGGCGCGCGCACGCCAAAGCCGACGGCGACGGGCAGCTGGGTGTGGCGCTTGATGCGAGATACGGCCGCGGCCACTTTGGAGTTGTCGGGCTTGGCCGCGCCGGTGATACCCGTGATCGAGACATAATAAACAAAACCCGACGTGTTCCTGAGAACGGTCGGCAGCCGTTTGTCGTCGGTCGTCGGCGTGGCGAGACGGATGAAGGCGAGACCCGCCTTGAGCGCAGGCAGGCACAGCTCTGTGTCTTCCTCCGGCGGAAGATCCACAACGATCAGTCCGTCGACTCCCGCGCTGAGTGCATCCTTGAGAAATTTCTCGACGCCGTAGATGTAGATCGGGTTGTAGTAACCCATGAGGATGATGGGTGTCGTGGTTTCTTCCTTGCGAAACGCGCGCACCATCTCCAGTGTTTTCTTGAGCGTCTGCCCTGCCTTCAGCGCGCGCAGGCCCGCCGCCTGAATCGCGGGACCGTCGGCCATCGGATCGGTGAACGGCACGCCAAGCTCGATTACATCGGCGCCTGCTTTGGGAAGCGCGCGAGCGATGGCGAGTGAGGTTTCGTAATCCGGATCGCCAGCCGTGAGAAAGGTCACGAGCCCGGCACGACCTTCTTTGCGGAGCGCCGCGAAGCGCGCATCGATGCGGCCACTCACAGCTTGCCCCCGAGGTGTTCTGCGACAGCGAAAATGTCCTTGTCGCCGCGGCCCGAGAGGTTGACCACCATCAGGTGATCTTTCGACTTCTTTGGCGCCAGCTCGATGACCTTCGCGATGGCGTGCGCGGGCTCGAGCGCAGGGATGATGCCTTCGAGCGCACAAAGAAGCTGGAAGGCCTTGAGCGCCTCCTTGTCGGTCGCAGACAAAAACTTCACGCGACCCATATCGTGAAGCCAGGCGTGCTCGGGGCCGATACCGGGATAGTCTAGGCCCGCCGAAATCGAGTGCGCGTCGGATATCTGGCCGTCATCATTCATGAGCAGGTAGGTGCGATTGCCGTGCAGGACGCCGGGTCGACCGCCGGCAATCGACGCCGCATGCTGGCCGGATGGAACACCATGACCGGCCGCTTCAACCCCGTAAATCTCGACCGAAGGGTCATCCAGGAACGGATGGAAAAGGCCCATGGCATTGGAGCCGCCGCCGATGCACGCGATCAGTGAATCCGGCAAGCGGCCCTCCGCTTCTTGCATCTGCTGGCGCACTTCGTTGCCGATGATGCTCTGAAAATCGCGCACCATGGCGGGGTACGGATGAGGACCGGCGACTGTTCCGATGCAGTAGAACGTGTCGGCGACGTTCGTGACCCAGTCACGCAGCGCCTCGTTCATTGCATCCTTCAGCGTCTTCGTCCCCGACTGAACCGGAATGACCTCCGCGCCGAGGAGGTTCATGCGGAAGACGTTCGGTTTCTGACGCTCGACGTCGACCGCGCCCATGTAGACGACGCACTGCAACCCGAAACGCGCGCACGCGGTCGCTGTCGCTACGCCATGCTGGCCGGCGCCCGTCTCGGCGATAATCCGCTTCTTGCCCATACGCCGCGCGAGGAGAATTTGGCCAAGCACGTTGTTGATCTTGTGCGAGCCGGTGTGATTGAGCTCCTCGCGCTTCAGATAAATCTTCGCGCCGCCGAGATGCTCGGTCAGACGTTCAGCGAAATAGAGCGGGCTCGGACGGCCAGCATAGTGCGTCTGAAGATCACGCATCTCGGCCGCGAAGGCAGGATCCTTCTTTGCCGTTTCATAGGCGCGTTCGAGGTCAAGGATCAGCGGCATCAGGGTTTCGGCGACGAAGCGGCCGCCATAAATTCCGAAACGGCCGTGCTCGTCCGGGCCGAGGCGCAGAGAATTGGGCGTCCTGCTCACGAGCGGCTCCTAGACAGTGGCAAGCGCGGACGCGGCGGCCCGTGCGTTGGCGATAAACTTGGAGATCTTGCCGGCATCCTTCACGCCGGGACTATTCTCCACGCCGGAAGATACGTCGACGGCGTCGGGACGCACGGTGCGGATCGCGTCCGCCACGTTGTCGGGATCGAGCCCACCGGACAGCATGATGGGCTTCGTGCGATCAACGTGCGCGAGCAAGGTCCAGTCGAAGGGGCGTCCGTGGCCGCCCGGTCGCGTGGCGTTTTGCGGCGGTCGCGCGTCAAACAGAATGCGGTCGGCTACCGCGGCATAAGCCGGAACCGCCATCAGATCGCTGGCGGTTTCAACCGGCAGCGCCTTTATCACGGCGCGCGCCAACTGTTTTCTCACCTCGGCGGTACGTGCCGTCGTCTCGCTGCCGTGAAGCTGAAAAATGTCCGGACCAACCTTACCCGCGATCCCTTCGAGCAAGGCATCATCGGCATCCACGGTAAGCGCCACAACCTGCGCTCGCCCGCGTGCGCGAGCAGCAAGCGCCGCCCCCTCATCGAGCGAAACCGAACGCGGACTTGGCGGGAAAAACACCAAGCCGACGAGGTCGGCGCCCGCTCCGAGGGCCGCGTCCATCGCCGCTAAGTCCTTGATCCCGCAAATCTTGATCTCGATCATGGATGTTTCGATGACACGACCCCAGAGCCTTGTCTACGGCCTCAGGCCTGCCTGATTCTCCGCCAAACGAGGATTGCCGCGGCGAGGTCTTCGACCGCCGTACCGGCAGACTTGAAGAGCGTGATTTCTTCCGCGCGGCCGCGGCCCGCGACTTCCGAACGACAAAGCTGAAAAAGATCGCCCTGGATGTCGCTCTCCGCGATCACACCGCGCCGGAGCGGATCGAGCAGATCGCCCGCCTCTTCCATCGCGTGGCGCGTGTCGACATAAACGCGCGAGCGCACCAGTGTTTCGTCGTCTGATTCACGCATCGCGGGCTTGAATCCGCCGACGAGATCCACATGAGTGCCGGCTTGCAGCCATGCGCCCTTCAATAATGGCCGGTCAGCGCCCGTGAGGCCGGTCACGATATCGGCTTCGCGCACTGCAACCTCGAGGTCTGCCGCCGCATGCGCCGGCAATCCCTCCGCTCGCAGCGCAGCTGACACAGATTCGGCGCGGATTGCGGTGCGATTCCAGATGGAAATCTCGCGGATGGGGCGCACGCTGGCGTGCGCCCTGGCAAAGAAGGGGGCAAGCGCGCCCGCACCTATGATCAGATGCCGGGCCGCGTCCTTCCGGGCTAGATAGCGCGCAGCCAGTGCAGACGCGGCTGCCGTGCGCCAGCGCGTGAGCAAACCGCCGTCCATGATGGCAAGCGGAATACCGGTTTCGCCGGAGAGCAACATGTAGCTGCCGGTAAGGCTCGGTATGCCGAGCGCCAGGTTGGTCGGGAAGATCGCGATTGCCTTGATGCCGACGAAGGACTCCGCGCCACCTTCCGTCCAGGCCGGCATGAGGAGAAGCGTCGCTTCCGCACCCGGTCGCGGGATCGCGACGTGGGCGCGCGGCGGGATCTTGATATCGGCGCGAAATGCATCGTCGAGCGCGTCGATCAGCGCCCGGAAGTCGAGCGCGCGATTGATCTCTTCCGCAGATACCACGCGCATGAACGATCAGCGGGGCGGCAGGAGTTGACGTGTTGCGATACCCGTCTCGTGCGCTCGGAATTCTGCTTCGGCCTTCTCCGCTTTCAGTCGCGCGTTCTCTTTCTCGGCGCGGTGTGCGGCCATCCGCCAGTGGATTTTTCCGAACCAGACGGAGATTCCGCCGATGATCACGCCAAGAATGAGGGCGATGAAGATGATGAGGAACGTCGGGAGGTCGGCAGCGTAAGCCGGCGCTTCCGCAGAAAAGGGATCAAATGAAACCCTGACCCAGTTCCGGTTCGCGACCGCAAACAGCAACGCGACCGTAGCGACCGGCGCAAGAACGATCCAGGCGAGGACTCTTCGCATCCTGCCCTTCTCCTGTTGAATCAGCGAACTAGCGCGGCCGCCGGTTCAGCCGTTCGCGCATTTCCTTGCCGGTCTTGAAGTACGGCACGACCTTTTCCGTGACCTTGACCTGTGCGCCGGTGCGCGGGTTGCGACCGAGGCGCGCAGGACGCTGCTTTACGGAAAACGCACCGAAACCGCGCAATTCCACGCGGTCGCCGCGCGCGAGGGCTCGTGTGATCTCATCGAGGATGGCGTCGACAATATTCTCGACGTCGCGCTGATAGAGATGCGGATTCGTCTCAGCGATCCGCTGCACGAGTTCGGACTTAATCATTACGCCCAGCCGCCCCCGAGCAAAAAACCCGAACGATCAAAACGGGTTATGGTCCCTTCAATCCGCCAATGAAGGGTGCCAGAGGGCCAATAGGCCGTCAAGTTGCGCGCGCACCGCGGCCTGTGTGAGCGCATCGCTCGACAGAAGCGCGCCGATGCTGGGCAAACCCATGCCCCGAGCGAGTTCGCCCGCCGTTTCGAGCCAACGGAACTCGGAGCCCAGACTGCCGGCGCTCCATGTGCGAATGCGAAGGCCTTGGGTCACGCCCTTGTTCTTTTCGAGCCAAAGTTTCGCGACTCGCTCGTCGCCAATCTCGTCGACGAGCTTCAGCGGCCGCGCCTGGTTCGCCGTGAAGACTCGGCCATCGGCGGCAAGATTGAGCTGAGCGTCGTCGAGCGCACGGCGCTCCCGCACCAGGTTCCTGAACCAGTCGTAGCTGTCGAGGACGAGTGCTTCGATCGCCTTGCGTGCCTCGGGCGGTGTCGGCGAATAGGGATTGGGCTGGGCCTTCAGGGGCGATGACTTGATGTCTTCGACAGTCACTCCGACCGTTTTCAGGAGTTCGGTGACGTTCGGATTCTGGAAGATGACCCCGATTGAGCCAACAATCGAATTACGGCTTGCGAAGATCCGCTCGCCGCTCATGGCAACGACGTAACCACCCGACGCCGCGAGGCCGTTGACGACGGTGACAACCGGCTTCTTCTCCGCGAGACGGCGAATGCCGTCGTAAAGCGACTCCGCACCCACAACCGTGCCACCGGGGCTGTCGATCGTGACGATCACCGCCTTAGCACCGGATCGGGCGATACGATCGAGCATTTCGAGGCGCTGACGATCCGAGCGGATCACGCCCCCGACATTGACGCGCGCAATATGAGAGCGCTGCTCGCCGATGAGGCTCGTTCCACCGACCGCCATGTAGATCGCGGCGATAACCGCCACGGCCGCAACGAGCGCGAGTGTGCGCCAAAGAACGAGTTTGCGCCGCAGACGACGGCGGTCGACGATCGCATCGGCATCGAGGGACATAGTATTGCCTCCTGCATGGCTTGAGTCGCGCCTAGAGACTACGGTCCCCTTCGGGGCTGCTTCAAGGCATTGTTATTCAAGAACAAAGAGAGGAAACGGTCCGCGAACTCAGTCCTTGAGGAAATCATCGCGCGTGAACAGCGAATCGAACGGCACGCCTGCCGCTGCGAAGGCCTCGCCGGCGCCTTCCAGGCGGTCCACGATCGACAGAACAAGAACAACGTTCGCGCCCGCCTCGCGAGCGACTTCAACCGCCTGAATCGCAGAGCCTCCGGTCGTCGTCACGTCCTCGAGGATCGCGACGTTCCTGCCGTTAAGGCTCTCCTGGCCCTCGACACGCTTCTTCGTGCCGTGATCTTTCACGGTCTTGCGCACGAAGAAGCCGGGGATGGGCTTGCCCACCTCGTGGCTGAAAGCTGAGACGGACGCGATGAGCGGCACCGCGCCCATCTCGAGTCCGCCGACCATGTCGACCTTCTCCGACGACAGGCGCCGCAGAATCATCTGCGCGAGTAGCGACGCCCCTTCGGGGTGAAACATCGTCGGCTTCATGTCGAAGTAGAAATTGCTCTCGCGGCCGGAGGCGAGCACGATCTTCTTGCGGCCAAAAGACCGCTCGTTGATCAGCCTGATCAGTTTTTCGCGGATTTCGGCGGCGTCGAGCTGCTTCATGGACGGCCGGGTACGGGAAGAGAAACGGCCGGGTTTTTGGCCCGGCCGCGGAGATCAGCTGTCTTTCTTGTCGCGCTGCTTGAGCGCGCTGCCAAGGATGTCGCCGAGCGTCGCACCGGAGTCGGACGAGCCATACTGCGCCACGGCCTCTTTCTCTTCGGCAATCTCCAGCGCCTTGATCGAGACCGAAACCTTGCGCGCGCGCTTGTCGAACAGCGTGACGCGGCCGTCGAACTTGTCGCCAACCGCAAAGCGTTCGGCGCGCTGTTCGGCACGATCGCGCGAAAGGTCCGAGCGCTTCACGAAGGTCGTGAGGTCCGTACCGACGAGCTTGGCGTCGAGGCCGGAATCCTGAACGCCGGTCACTTCGCAGGTGACGACGGCGCCCTTCTTGAGATCGCCGGCTTCCGAGAACGGATCGCCCTGAAGCTGCTTCACGCCGAGCGAGATGCGCTCCTTCTCGACGTCGACATCGAGAACGACGACCTTCACCATGTCGCCCTTCTTGTATTCCTCGATCACCTGCTCGCCAGGACGGTTCCAGTCGAGGTCGGACAGGTGGACCATGCCGTCCACATCGCCTTCGAGGCCGAGGAAGAGGCCGAATTCAGTCTTGTTCTTGACCTCGCCCTCGATGTTCGAACCGACCGGATGCTTTTCGGCGAAGGCTTCCCACGGATTGGCGAGCGTTTGTTTCAGGCCGAGTGAAATGCGGCGCTTGACCGGATCGACTTCGAGGATCGCGACTTCCACTTCCTGCGAGGTGGAGACGATCTTGCCGGGATGAAGGTTCTTCTTCGTCCAGGACATCTCGGAGACGTGCACGAGACCCTCGATGCCGGGCTCGAGCTCCACGAACGCGCCGTAGTCGGTAATGTTCGTGACGCGGCCAGTGACTTTCGTGCCGACCGGATACTTCGCTTCGATGCCTTCCCACGGATCGCCCTGCAGTTGCTTCATGCCGAGCGAGATGCGGTGCGTTTCGTGATTGATCTTGATGATCTTCACTTTCACCGTTTGGCCGATCGAAACGATCTCCGTCGGATGATTGACGCGACGCCACGCGATGTCAGTGACATGCAGGAGGCCGTCGATGCCACCAAGGTCAACGAAGGCGCCATAGTCGGTGATGTTCTTGACGACACCGTCGACGACTTGGCCTTCCTCCAGGCTCGAGACGAGTTCCTGACGCTGACCCGCGCGGGTTTCTTCCAAGACCGTGCGGCGCGAGACGACGATGTTGCCGCGCCGGCGATCCATCTTGAGAATCTGGAACGGCTGCGAGTTGTGCATCAGCGGGCCGATGTCGCGGATCGGACGGATGTCGACCTGGCTGCGCGGCAAGAACGCCACGGCGCCGTCGAGGTCGACCGTGTAGCCGCCCTTCACTTGGTTGAAGATCACACCCGTGACCTTCTGATTGTCTTGGAATGCCTTCTCCAATCGCACCCACGACTCTTCGCGCTTCGCTTTGTCGCGCGAGAGGACCGCTTCACCGAGAGCGTTCTCGATGCGATCGAGGAAGACCTCGACTTCGTCGCCGACCTTGAGCCCCGCCGCTTCACGGCCGGGTCCGGCAAATTCTTTCAGGGGCACGCGGCCCTCGGTCTTGAGACCGATATCGATGACAGCGATTTCTTTTTCGATCGCGACGACGATGCCCTTGACGACGGATCCTTCCTGCATCTCGGAGCGGCCGAAGGACTCCTCAAGAAGGGCGGCAAAATCCTCCCTGGTTGGTTGGGTGGCGGTAGCGGGCATTCAGATTCCTCACAAACGGCAAATGGGCGCGGGCGGTGCCGCACCCCCCATCATGGGCGGCGGACGATATTCAAGACCTCCCGGAATGCCGCCTCTATATCCAATAGGGTGGTATCGAGCAAGACAGCATCTGGCGCGGGTTTCAGGGGCGCCGCAGCCCTTCCCGCATCTCGGTCGTCGCGGCGGCGAATGTCGGCAAGCACCTGCTCATAGATGGCCGGCTCCCCTCGCAACTCGAGTTCCCGATGGCGCCGCCGGGCGCGAACCTCGGGTGAGGCCGTCACGTAGATTTTCACGTCGGCTTCCGGTGCAATGATGGTACCCGTGTCACGCCCGTCAAGGACGGCACCGCCTGGACGGCGGGCGAAGTCTTGCTGGAGCTTCAAAAGCGAGGCGCGCACCGCAGGAATCGCTGCAACGCGTGAGGCTGCCTCGCCAAGCCCCGCAGCGGACAAGAGTTCGCGATCGAGGCGCGAAAGATCGACACGACGAGCTGCGTCCAGTGCGGCCTCGGCGTCGCCGAGGTCATGACCCGCAGTCAGCACCAGTTCGGCAACGCAGCGATACAGGAGACCGGTATCGAGATGCGGCAGGCCAAGATGCTCGGCGAGCCGCCGCGCAAGCGTGCCTTTGCCCGAAGCGGCAGGACCGTCGAGCGTAACTATCATGATGCGCCGATATCCGCGCCGAGGCTGTTCATTGTCTCCGCAAAACCGGGAAAGCTCGTCGCGACAAATGCCGCATCGTCGACGGTCACAGGCTTCTCGCTCGCCAAGCCCATGACGAGGAAGCTCATGGCGATGCGATGGTCCATGTCCGTCGCGACCAGTCCACCGCCGGGAGCACGGCCGCGGCCCCGCACGATCAGATCGTCCCCCGAGATTTCATACATAACACCGTTGACCCGCAGACCATCGGCGATCGCCGCAAGTCGGTCGGACTCCTTCACGCGCAACTCTGAAAGGCCGCGCATACGAGTCTCGCCTTCGGCGAAACTCGCCGCCACCGCGAGCACGGGATACTCGTCGATCATCGACGGCGCACGCTCGGCGGGTACGTCCACGCCTCGTAAATTCGAACCGCGAATCCGAAGGTCTACGACCGCCTCTCCGCCCTCCTCGCGATGCGCTACTTCCTCAATTTCGGCGCCCATTTCCCGAAGGGTAACGAACAGCCCCGAACGCAGGTCGTTGGCCAGGATGTTTTCGAGGATGAGATCGGAGCCCGGGACGACCAGCGCCGCGACGAGCGGAAATGCCGCCGAAGACGGATCACCGGGAACAACGATCTTCTGGGGTGTAAGGTCCGGACGACCTTTCAGTTCAATTCGGCTTCCGTGCGCGCCGTGCTTTCCAACGGAAATCTCCGCGCCGAAGTGGCGCAGCATGCGTTCGGTGTGATCGCGCGTGGCTTCACTTTCGATCACCGTAGTAATTCCGGGCGCCGCAAGCCCGCACAGGAGCACGGCGGACTTAACCTGCGCTGAGGGCATCGGGGTCTCATATTCAATCGGAATCGGATCTCGCGCGCCGCGAAGGCGCACCGGCAACCGACCCCCGTCACCTTCGGCGACGACCACCGCGCCCATCTGCAACAACGGATTCAGGACGCGGCGCATCGGTCGTTTGCGCAAGCTCGCGTCGCCATCGAACACCGCTTCAATGGCGTGTCCTGCGACGACGCCCATGGTGAGGCGTGTGCCCGTGCCGGCGTTCCCAAAATCCAGAGGTCGACCGGGGGCGAGCAGCGACCCGATCCCCGTTCCGTGCACGCGCCAACGACCGCTGCCGAGACGCTCGACGCTCGCGCCGAGGGCAGCACAGGCTCGGGCCGTGGCGACTACGTCGTCCCCTTCGAGAAGACCCTCGATCTCGCTCGGCCCGACCGCCAGAAGGCTGACGAGCAACGCACGGTGCGAGATAGACTTGTCGCCCGGCATACGCGCGCGGCCGGACAGGCGCCCGGACTTGCGCGCTGTGAGCGGCGTGGCGACACCGTGGCCGGATGCGTTTTGGGTGGCTTTTCCCTGCATTCCGGCGCGAGGCTCTACCATGCGGGCCTGTCCCCGTCGAACGCACAAGACCGCGATTTTTCGGCCCTTGACATGCATTGGGGCGCGGGTCATGGAGGCACCCATTTTTAAAAAGCATGTGGAGCACGCCTGGTGGCGAAGCCGACCCTCGGCCTCAAGCGAGTTTGCGGCAGCTGCGGCACGAAGTTTTACGACTTCGCCCGCTCACCCATCGTCTGCCCGAAGTGCGCGACCGTGTACGTCGTGAGCGCGAGCGCAGCGCGGGCTGCGGTCCGCGCGGCAGAAGCTGCGGCCGTCCCTGTGGCGGAGGAACCCGATGTTCCGATCGCCGGCGCCGAGGTTATTTCGCTGGAGGAAGCGGAAGAAGAGACGACAGGCAAGAAGAAACCCGCGACGGCGGATGTCGACGCCGACGGCGATGACGACGTGGAAGTCGAGGCCGGCGACGAGGACGATACCTTCCTCGAAGAGGAGGAAGAGGAGGCGGGCGACGTCTCCGACATCATCGGCGAGAAGCTCGAAGAAGATCGCGAGACTTGAGCCGCTTCTGGCCTTGTGCTTGAACCGGCTCGTCTTCGGCCCGCCTCAACGGGTCTAGGTCGACGCTTCAGACGATCCCAATACGGGTCGTCTTCCCAAACCGGCCGAGAGGCCGGCCCGGCGCAATGGGGCCATAGCTCAGTTGGGAGAGCGCTTGAATGGCATTCAAGAGGTCGGCGGTTCGACTCCGCCTGGCTCCACCAGCCCCTTTCCGGCACTGTGGTTAAGGCGTTGTGCCGCAGCGCGTGCATATCTTGCAGCGCCGAAATTCAATCCCATATTTCATCTGAACCCGAGAGGGCCGCAAGGTTCTGGTTCCGGGGCGCCGTAAGGGCCCTGCAAAGTCGCTTCCTTGGAGGACTTTGCGATGTCACGAATTCCTGCACTCGCGAGCCCGTTTCTCTTGGGGTTCGACGAAATCGAACGTGCGCTCGACCGGGTGGTGAAAACCGCCGACGGATATCCGCCGTACAACATCGAGCGGATATCGAGCGATGGCTCAAAGCCTGAGCGCCTCCGGATCACGCTTGCAGTTGCCGGTTTCTCCGAGGATCAACTCGAAGTGACGGTTGAAGATAACGAACTCGCGATCCGCGGCCGCCAGATCGATGACCAGGCAAAAAATACGGACCACGTTTTCCTGCATCGCGGCATCGCCGCGCGGCAGTTTCAGCGGACCTTTGTACTGGCCGAAGGTATGGAGGTGGTAGGAGCCGTTCTCAGGGACGGTCTTCTGTCAGTCGATCTCGAACGGCCGGAAGTCACGCGAACGCCCCGCCGGATCAATATCGCGACCGGCGCGTTTAAACCAAACGGGGCGAGTAAGGAGTAGTGCCATGATCAACACGTTTGATGCGAAGAACGAGACCAGCCTTACCCCGGAAGCCTTCGCCGTGCTGGGTGGCGGCGAGATCGCCTATGTTCGGCCGATCCGTTCCGAGGAGGTGAAGACGCTCTTTCCGCAGGCACCTTCACTCGCGCCCGGACTGCAACTGTTCTCGCTGCATGCCGCAGACGGCACGCCAATTATGCTGACCGACAGCCGCGAGGCCGCGGAAGCCAATGCGCGCGAGAACGAGCTTCAGACGATGAGCGTGCACTGACCCCGAGATTCTGAGCGCAGAAGACGACGCCCCCGCGCAAGCGGGGGCGTTTTCCGTTAAGCGGCCGCCGCTCTCTCGGTCAGCAGCGCACGAAGCGCTTGTTCGTCGCGGGCCGCGCGCAGCTGCTCGGCGATCTTGTCATCGCGCAGGACGCGAGCGATGCGCGCGAGCGCTTTGAGGTGATCGGCGCCGGCACCTTCCGGTGCGAGCAACAGGAAAATCAAATCCACTGGCTCGCCGTCGAGCGAATCGAAGTCGATCGGCTTCTCGAGTCGCGCAAATAGACCGACCAGATGATCCAGCTTTGGAAGCTTGCCGTGCGGGATCGCGACGCCGCGGCCGATACCCGTGGAGCCAAGACGCTCACGCTGAAGGAGCGTCTCGAAGATCTCGCGTTCGGACGAGCCGCTCACTTCCGCTCCGCGAGCGGCCAGTTCCTGCAATACCTGCTTCTTGTTTCTCGCTTTCAGCGCGGGAACAACCGCATGCGCGGCAAGAAGATCGTTAAGCGACATAATGTTGATTTCCGTGACAACGGGCCGAAGCTGGACTTCGCTGGCTCCGAGGGCGCGGACCCTATAGGAGCCGAACTTCACCGGGTCAATGCCTTGTCGTAATTGCTGCGATTAACGGCGGTTTTCCGGTCAACCGGCGATGTCGGAGTTCTGTTTCTCGCGACGGCGCTGCACCGATGAAGGAATGTGCATCGATTCGCGATATTTCGCGACGGTGCGACGAGCGATGTCGACGCCGGCCTCACGCAGTCGCTGGACGATGGTGTCGTCGGACAATACCGAAACGGGATTCTCCGCATCGATCATTTCCTTGATACGATGGCGCACGGCTTCGGACGAATGTGCTTCTCCGTAACCCGTCGCAGCGATTGCCGAAGAAAAGAAATACTTCAGTTCGAAGATGCCACGAGGCGTCGCCATGTATTTGTTGGCGGTCACGCGCGAAACCGTCGATTCATGCATGCCGATCGCGTCAGCGACCATGCGCAGATTGAGCGGACGGAGATGCTGAACGCCGTAGGCAAGAAACGCATCCTGCTGACGCACGATCTCGATCGCAACCTTCAGGATCGTCCGTGCGCGCTGATCGAGCGCGCGGGTGAGCCACGTCGCCGTCTGCAGGCATTCGGACAAGAAGGCCTTCTCCTTGTCGCTCATCGCATTCTTGGAGACATTCGCGTAATAGCTCTGATTGACCAATACTCGCGGCAGCGTGTCCGAATTCAGCTCCACCGCCCAGGTCCCGTCCGGCAATGCGCGCACAAAAACGTCAGGCACGATCGGCTGAACTACGCCCCCGCCGAAGGCGAGGCCGGGCTTAGGATTCAGGCGGCGGATTTCACCCGCCATGTCACGCAAATCTTCCTCGTCCACGCCACAGACGCGCTTTAGCTCCGCATAATCACGTTTGGCCAGCAGGTCCAAATGCTCGATCAGCGCACGCATCGCGGGATCGTAGCGGTCGCGTTCGCGCAACTGGATCGCGAGGCATTCCGAGAGCTCGCGAGCGCAGACGCCGGGCGGATCGAACGTCTGAAGAACTCCGAGGACCTTTTCCACTTCCGCAGCGGGAGCGCCCAGCTTTTCCGCAATCGCGGGCAGATCGCCGCGCACATAACCGGCCTCATCGACGAGATCGATCAAGTGCTGCCCGATGATGCGTTCCACCGGATCGGTGATCGCGAGGGTCATCTGACGCGAAAGGTGATCGGCAAGCGATGTCTCGGCGGAGACAAACGCTTCAAGATTGTAGTCTTCGTTGTCGCTGCCGCCCCGGCCCACGCTCGCCCATTCGGAGAAGCCAGGCGTTTCCTGCGGCGCAGCCGCAGTGCCCGTTTCGATCCGGTCGTCGGGATAAACGTTCTCCATGTTGGTCTCGAAGCGATCCTCGATCTCGCCGCGCGTCGGCTCAACCTGGCCTGCTTCCCATTCGTCGGAACGTCCCTCCTCGCTCGCCGCTTCGGTGCGTTCCTCGGCCAGAGCGCTTCCCTCCTCGGCGGGGCGCTGCGGCTCATCCACGCGTTCGAGCAGAGGATTGCGTTCGAGTTCCGCGTCCACGTAAGCGGACAGGTCAATGCTCGAAAGCTGCAGGAGCTTGATCGCCTGCATAAGCTGCGGCGTCATCACGAGCGCCTGGCTCTGCTTGAGCTGAAGTTTCTGCGAAAGCGCCATCAAGCTGCCCGCTGAAGCGGTTCCATGCGACTCAAAGCGTCCGACATTATCCGGCATCCGGTCAAAGCCGGAATTCCTCGCCGAGATAGACCTGACGCACCTGCTCACTCTCGACGATCTCGTCGGGTTCGCCTTCCATGAGGATCGAACCAGAGTGCACGATATAGGCGCGGTCAACGAGCCCGAGAGTCTCGCGCACATTGTGATCGGTGATCAACACTCCGATGCCGCGCCGCGTCAAATGACGCACGAGATCCTTGATATCGCCGACGGCGATCGGATCGATGCCGGCAAACGGTTCGTCGAGCAACATGAAGGACGGGCGTGTCGCGAGCGCGCGGGAAATCTCCACGCGACGCCGTTCGCCGCCCGATAGTGCGATCGCGGGCGACTTGCGAATGTGGCCGATGTGAAATTCATCAAGCAAGCGGTCTAGTTCTTCCTCTCGCTTGCGGCGGTTCGGTTCAACTGCTTCGAGCACCGAACGGATGTTGTCTTCCACGGACAGCCCACGAAAGATCGACGGCTCCTGTGGCAGATAGCCGATACCGAGGCGCGCGCGGCGATACATCGGCAGACTCGTGACGTCGTGCCCGTCGAGCATGATGCGGCCGGCGTCGGCCTTGATGAGACCGACGATCATGTAGAACGCCGTGGTCTTGCCGGCGCCGTTCGGGCCAAGAAGGCCCACGGCTTCACCGCGGCGAAGACCGATAGAGACGTCGTTGACGACGCGGCGACCGCCGAACGCCTTCACGAGGCCGTCGGCCGCAAGCGTGCCTTCCTGCGCGGCGTATCGGCGAGGACGCGATTGTTGGCGCGGCTCCGAAGGCTGCGTTCGCGGTGAGGCGACCGCTTGTGGCCGCGGTGCGGACTGCGCCGGATGCGGTTGCGGCTGCGCGGGGCGCGCTTGCGGCTGCGCCGGACGCGGTTGCGGTTGCGTGGCGCGCACTTGTGGCTGCGCTTGAGGTTTCGGCTGCTGAGCCTGCTGTGGCTCGCGCACGCGGTGCAATTGCTGGATCGCCCGGAGTTCCTCGATCATGCGCAACTCTTCGGGCGACCGCTGTTTCGCCGCCGGGGCGGGAACGGGACGAAGTTGGGCCGGACGATTCCCTTCGACAGGGCGAGGCGTGGGCCGCGACGGCCGCGATTCAGCCGGCGGCCGTTCCTGACGTAAGCGTTGCTCGGCCGCCGGACGTTCGAGCGAACTCGGCGCACCTCCTTCATCGAGGCGCCACGCATCGGCAAACGACGCGGAGTTGCTGCCGCGTTCGGGCTTAGGGCGAAGCCAGGAGAGGACCTTGCGCACGATTCCCTTGCTGCGATGCACTTGCACCTTGCGCGGCTATATTCCCTCCTAGGCCCGGAGGCAACGCAAGCCGGCCGGCTTGGTTACGCAGCCGGCACTGCGGTTCGGCCACAAGATGTTGGCTGAAAACGGCTATTTTTGTGTGCCCGGCTTCTTCTTGTCGTCGATACTCGACGGCAGGAACAGGCCCTGCACGCGCGCGGGCCCGCCTTTCGAGCCCGATTCCATGCGCGAGTGGCCGGTCTTGAGATCGACCACGAGTTTGTCGCCGCGCATCACGTTCGGGCCCTGACTTATGACGACGTTGCCGCTGATCGTCGCGGTGTTCGTCGGCATATCGAACACGCCCGTGTCTCCGGTCGCCTTTTGATCCTTGTTGGTGACGACGACGCCGCCGAGCGCCTCGATCCGGCGGATGCGTTGCGCAGGATCGTTCTTTGCTGCGGGCGCGGATTTGGCCGCCGCGGCCGGCGCTTCTTTTGCGTCCTTGTCTTTCGCGCCCTTCTGATCGCGCAGCGAGCCTTCGTAGTAAACCTTCAGCTCGCGGCTGCGCATGGTGGAGTCGCCCTGCTGCACCGTCACGTTACCGGAGAAAATCGCGTAGCGATCCTTGTCGATGATTTCCAGAGAGTTCGCTTCGATCTTCACGGGCTCGTTGCGGTCGCGCGAGAAACCCTGAAACGCACTCGGCATGGCCGGGTTTTGCGCGAGAGCGGCGCCGGCA
>Ga0307505_10001466_pt1 | contig 19013 bp, 18 predicted proteins | sample 23_S_MG_FD_202183 | JGI IMG/M metagenome (GOLD analysis project Ga0307505, IMG submission 202183) | Soil microbial communities from Populus trichocarpa stands in riparian zone in the Pacific Northwest, United States - 23_S | ecosystem: Environmental > Terrestrial > Soil > Riparian zone > Trees...
CCGCAGCCACCCGTTTTCCTTGATCACACGCATCCCCAGCACCGTGCGAAGGGAGAGAATTGGACGGGGGAAAGCCTGCCGAAGGTGAAGATGCCACTTGGCAAGGGCGAATACGCGTCGCTGCCCGACTGGAAGCCGAAGACGCGAAGGCTCAAGGACTACCCCTTCTAGCAAAGGTGCCCTCAAGGGCGCTTCACCAGGGCGACGCGCGCTCGTCGACCGCGCCACCTGGCGGCGCGGTCGACTATCGGCGACAGCCCTTCACGGCAGCTTGAACATCAAGCCGACGTTCAGAGACCCGGCGCCCGCACCGGCATCGACGTACACCGCCCGCGTATCGCTCATGAAGTAGCGCAGACCCGCGCGGCCCACGAAGTAGATCCCGCCCGCACTGCCACCGCAAGCACCGAATCCGCAGTCGTAGCTCGTATGGAGGTAGCCAAGACCCGCGCCGACGAACGGGTCGAACTTCTTGTTGCTCACGTTGAAGTGATAGTTGGCGAGCACAGTGATCGGCACGTACGTAAAGCGACCGGCACCGGCGAGTCCAAAGTCGGTGCTGTAGTACTGCGCACCGGCCTGGATGCCCAGAACTCCACCGCCCAGGTCGGGCAGTTCCTTGACGGCTGCTTCGAACCGGCCGCCGAACGACATGCTTGCACCGTCAAGACCGCCAAGTCCGATGACCGGGCCCACGTCACGGTGGGTGCTTGTGAAACCGTCCTGCGCAGCTGCGCTGAGCGGGACAGCAAGGAACAGGGCCAGGGTGAATGCCGATCGCACAATCGTCTGAGTCATCTCATCTACCTCGTTTTCGAAATGAGCGCCTAGTGACCACCACCGCGCTCCCACATGGATGAAGAGCGAGGCCGAGGCCGGAGAAGGCTCAAGTGCGCGAAATAGGCGTGATTTCAGAGGTGCAATGAGTTCTGGCGATCCCAAGCGGCGCGGTCGTCGACGCCTCCCGGCGATTCTCCGGCGCGCGGGATGGTGCCGTGAGCCTCGAACGGGGAATGTGTCGCTTTCATCTGCAGTGGCGCTTCTCGGTCGCGAATCGGTCAGTTCGCCGACGCGACGCGGTTCCTCGCCAATTCCGGCGACTCGCCACAGATGGAGGATAGATTCATGAAGCTGTACACCCTCGTCGCCCTCGCGATTTCCTTGATGGCGTCGCCCACATTCGCCCAGGTGCGTGCGGCGGCACCCGCCGCTCAGGCATCCACCGGGATTGACGCCATTGTGGCGCTCGTCAATGCCGGTATCGCGGAAGCGTTCATTCTGAAGTCGATCCAGAACGGCGGCACCGCCTACAACCTGACACCCACTGACCTGGTGCGCCTCAAGACGGCCGGAGCTTCGGACCGGGTAATCGAAGCAATGCTCAACCCGGCATCGGTCACGTCGACGGCTGCAACGCCCGCAGTGGCGGCACCCGTCCCCCCGCCGACCGCCGCCGCTCCTCCGCAGACATCGAGCGGCAAGCCGTCGTTCATGCAACGCCTGGGGAACCGTCTAGCGGCCACCGCGGAGCAGACCGTCGACAACATGGCCAATTCAGCTGCCACGGCAGCCGACAACGCGTCGGCCAAGGCGACGAAGTCCGTCGACAAGAAACTCGGAGTGGAGGGCAACGCGGCCCCGGCAAAGCCTTGAGGAATTACGGGCAGGACACGCGACGCGACAGCGACCGTCAGGTGATGGGCGGACCGTCTTTCTTGCGCGCGGAGGCGCGAAACGCATGAAGAACTGTGGCTCGACTCGTTTGAATCGCGTAGCCCGCGGTGTCGCGCTGGCAGCACTGCTCGTTGGTGTGGTGTCGGTCCCGGTGATCGGTCAAGCGCCGGAGGTGCTGGCGAACGAGGGCATCGTCGGCATGGCGACGGCGAAAGTGAACAAGGACATCATCATCGCCAAGATCGCAGCAACCGAGAACACCTTCGACGTGCGCGTCAACGGCATCATCAATCTGTCGCAGAGCAGGGTGCACCGCGACATTATCCGAGCCATGATCGTTGCCGGCAACGATGCCAAGCTTGCCGCACGCCCCGCAGTCGGCGAGAAGCTCGACAACCAGGCCGTGATCCTGCTGGTAGCGTCGAAGGTCGAACGACCGGTGATTATCGCCAAGATTCAAAACACCAAACCCGCATTCGACGTCTCGGCCAACGGGCTCGTACAGCTGACCCAGGCCAAAGTGCCGAACGACGTGATCAAGATCATGGTGGCCCGCTCGGCAGTCGTGTCCCAGAGTCCCTGAGCCTCTTTCCCGTCCCTCTCCGCTTGTAGAGGTGAGGGCACAAAACGTGCCCCACCGACGAGAGGAGAGACACCAATGGGATTCTTTGACTTTGGCAAGAAGAGCGCGCAGCAGAACCCGAACACGCCGATGAAGACGAACTCGCAGATGAGCACGTCTGCGCGCGAGCAGTACAACGCAGGCGTGGCCGCGGGCAAGGCGCAGCAGGATGGCAAGAAGAAGTAGGACTTCGGGGGCCGTCGTGCGACGGCCCCCGGGCCTTTCTTACCCACACGAGGTACTCATGCATCCGTCTCTGCGTCGCACGCTGTCGTCACTTCGAAGCCACGCGTTGACCGTTGGCTGCAGCTCAGCCCTCTTCGTCGTCGCTGCATGCGGCGGAACACCGACGGGACCAACCGCCAGCGGCTCGTCTTCCGGATCAGGCCAGGCGACGGCTCCTGCTCCCACACCCAGTCCTGCGGCCACAACGATTCCTCCGATCGTAGGAACAGAAACAACGGCCAATAGTCAGACGCTCCTGCTCAACATCGCGGGGGTCGTCAAGACACCAACGTTGATGGGGGTTGAAGTCTATCCAGCGGTTCAGGCGATCCCTGTTAGCTTCTCGCTCGTTGCCATGAGCGATTCATTCACGTTCATGCTGGCCGGCTATCGCACCGTGGGCACCTACGATATCTCCACGGACACTCACGGCATGCTGGCGAACTATGGCGATCTGCGATCTGGGGACTCGTGGTCATCCACGCGTGGTTTCGGTCGCAGCAGCGGAACGGTCACGATCACATCGGTGACTGCGAACAGCGTGTCGGGCACGTTCGCGGTCATCATGAGCGGGATGGGAGCGAGGGTAGACGAAGCCATTCCCGCGGCCGGCAGATTTACGGTTCGCTTCTGATCCCAACTCCGAGCGTGGAGCGGCTTGTGGTGGCGCCGCTAGGAATCGGGGCGTGAACACCCGCGCGCCAGGTCAGTGAACTTCTACAACCCTGTCATCGACCACCGTAACGCGAATCTTGTCGTAAACAAGGATCTGCCCCTCTGGCATCGTGATCACGTTGGACGGGACCCCGAGATTCGTCAGTACGCGGTCCAAGGGCATGCCGATCGCCACGTTCCCAAGTTGTGGAGCGCGTGGATCGCCAGCGGGCAACAGCACAAGGTCGATGGCAGCTTCGACCAGCTCTCTGGGAAGAGTCTTGAGATCGCTGCGCTCGAAACTAAAGACCAGCGCCGCGCGACGAGTCGAGATGTCGACAGTGCTCAGGATCTCGTCCTCATGGACCTGTCCGCTCGCGAACCTGCTGATAGCGGCCCGGTTGACGGTCTCCGACACATACTTCGTGCTCGTCGCGATGTTGACTGTCACTCGTCCCCTCGAGACGATGATTCCTGTTACGAAGACCGGCTGAAACTTGGACAGCGGAACAAGGTAAGGGTCCTTTCCGTTCTCGGAGCCCTGCGCAGGCATGACCGCTGGCGCTGTTCGTTCCCGTTCGGCAACGATCTCGTTCTTGAGAAAAGAATCGCGCGTCCCCAGCAGCCCATCGCGGGCCAATAGGAGCACGGTTCCGGGCTCCTTCACGTTGTCTCGGAGGAAGGAGAGCTTGCCAAGCTTGTATCGACTCTCCAGTGCGCGCGACAAGTCGTCCTGCCAATCTGCTCGCGCCTGAGAAGCGAAAGCCAGGAGCAGGAAACCAATCAGGCTGGTCTGAATCCGGGTCATGTTCTTGTCACTCACTTTACAGGCGTTGCCCGGTACCCTTCTCGAGCCCGAATGCGGTGAGAGCCGACCTTCGTCTTGACTGTTATCTTGCGCATGGTTCCGTCTCTGGCCGTATTCGTTGGGTTGTAGCCGAGAAGATACTGATTGGCCAGATCGTCCATGACAAAGTCCAAGACCTCGTCCAACTGATCGACCTTGGTCACCGAAAAGGCACGCCCGCCACTCGCTTCGGTAAAGCTCGAAACCGTCTTGCGCAGCGCGGCCATCCCAGCCTCAGGACCCTGGGTTATGGCATACACCGTGGCGTCGCTCTCCCGGATTCGTCTCAAAACGGGTTCCGGGGATGAAAGGCTCGAACGGTCCTCGCCGTCTGTGAAAACAATGACGGCCTTTCGACTGACCTCGGACCCGAGCAAGTCCATGGACTTCAGTACCGCGTCATAGATCGCCGTCCCGCCGAATGCCGTGAGCCGATCGATGGCCTTCACCCTTTCGGGGAGCTCTGCCTTGGGGTCCGCGATGACGAACGTCCTCTCATTGAAGGCCAGGAGGGTGACCTTCGCGTTCGGGTTGACCCGTCGGAGAGCTTCAAACGACTCGAGGAATCGCTTGACGGCAGCCTTGAGCTGACCCAACGCTGGTTGCATGCTGCCGCTGATATCGACCGCTATCACGACATCTGTCGGCACCCTCTCAGAGTCTACGAATGTGATTGGCTGAACGACGCCGTTCTCGAGCACGGTGAACGAGTCCATCCCTAGCTTCTTCACGAACCTGCCCAGGTAGTCGGTGACGACAATCGGCACTAGTACACCGTGTGCTTCATCCTTGAACTCAACGCCACCCTTGGTTGTCACGGAGGCAACGGCGCGGTTGCCGTTCGACAAGTTCGCCACCGCCCGGATGTTGTGCGCGACAACCTGCTCAGGCAACGTGAAGGTGCATTGAATCGGTCGCTGCTTGATGACGCACACCGGCTTCGGCGACCCGTCGAGAAAGACGTCGATTGAGTTGACCGGGGTGCCATCCGGGGAGAGCTCCGCCTTGAACGCGACGTCCCCGATGAGCAACGACTCCGTGGTTGGTTCGACGATAGCGAGCACGACACCGCTGTTGGCCGTCTGCGCGACTATGGTCACCTGACTCGTCGACAGCAGGACGAGAGCGACCGCTATCAGCTTCGGTTGCATTGCTGTGGCACCTGATCAGTTCACGCGGCCAGTCGGCTCGAGCTTGGCCGTACCAATGAAGCGAGATACGTAGTCTTCGAATGAACGGCGTGAGATGGTAGATGCAGCCCTGGTGAACGCGCTCCAATCATCACGATGACTCATCTGAGTGTCGAGCACATCTCGCAGGCCAAAGGGCAGGACATCGACTGCGATGTCACTGGGAAGACCGGATTGTTCTGCCAGTTCGGCCAACCTCAGCAACAGATCCGAGCCACCAGGAGCCAAAGTGCCGACAGACAGGTTCCTGCCCGCGAACTCGTTCCAATCTACATTCGGTGGAACGGACAAGCACAGACAGCCACTCAACATGACTGCAGACGATCCCCAGGCCTCGGAGGCGGCCAGGGCGCGATCGTCGTCCGCGATGCGCAGCAGCTGGGTCGTGGAAAACAGGAACGGCGTCTTGGCGGGGTCGAAGAGAAGCGTCCACTCGATCAACGACCGTTGCAAAGGCGCCAGGCGAACGGCATCCAAGCTCCTTGCGTCGGCCCAACCTTCTGCGGGAAGGGAGGCGATACGTTCGCGGCCCTTTGCGATTGCGGCGGTGACGATGCCAACATCCTTCAATCGAGGGTCCCCGGCTCTGAACAACAGAAGTGCTTGGGCGAACGCGCGCCTATCTGACTCGCCGAGGTAGGAGTAGACCGGCGCGACACCAGCCGTCACTCGTCTCAACGCGACTTCCGCGAGCGCCAGATCCAGGCCGAGAAGTGCCCCTCGGATACTGGGCGGACCTTGCCCCATGGTCAGCAAGGGCAGCCCCCACGACAACGGCTCGCGGTCCGATCGACTGAGCGCGCGCAACCCGAGATTGTGACGGCTCGACAACGATTCATCGGCAAGGAGAGGGCTATCGTCGTCGGGCGCGCTCAGAGCGTAGACAAGAGATCGAAGATAGTCTGCGGTCACCAATTCACAGAGGGGTTCAAGCCAGAACTCCGTCGTCCGCCGACCGTTCTTGAGCTGCCTGTCGCTGCCGATCCTCGCGAGTTCTTTCGTCGCCTCGCTCAGTGCGCGTTCCGCGGTCGCGGTCTTGCGATTCGTCAAACGTTCCAGCTGTCTGGGCTCGCGCAAGGACTTGCGAAGCCGTTGAATGGTTGTCAAGCTGGTGCGCACAACTTCGAGAGATGCAGGGGCCCTGAGCGCATCCGTGGCCGCCGCCAGCGACAACACGTCATCCAAGGCGTTGGCGTGCTGCGATTCACGGCCTTGCCTGGCACGCTCGAAGGTGGCGGTCTTGCGATCCAGGCGATAGCGCCACCCTTCCCAGGTCATCTCGGTAGGTGATGGCGTCTCTTCCGGCCGCGCGGCGAAGCCAACCACTCCGCGGAGGAGCAGGTCGTCGGCGGATTCCGCACCGTTGACCCGTGCGGAGGCCGACAGGGTCGGCACGACACGTTGGCGCAGCCACTGGGCGATCCCAGCACCGTAGGAGCCGTCATCGAGCAGCGCTGTGTCGACCAACGATGTCACCAGAGCCTCGGCGACGCTCGCCGTCACTCGTCCGTGGTGAACAGCTCGTTCGATCAGCGCCAGTCCGCCCTGGAATTGCGACAAAGACACGGCCGCGATATCGGGGTTCTCGATTTCGCTTAGCGCCTCGGCTCGCCGCGCGGCCCTCGCGTGCAGCGTTGGCGCGCGCGCGCCGATTCTCTCGAGAGTGAGGTGCAGCATTCGGAACCTCGCGAACCCGCGCAGCGCGACGACGACGTCTGGCGAGTCCTCTTCCGCTGACGCCCCAAACACACGTTGGCCGAAGAGGAACGTGTCGAGTCGACGGGCTGAGGCCCCATCAGAATCTCGAAATACCTGCCGAACCAGGGACAGCGCGTCAACGGTGCCGTTGCCCGTTCCAAGGGTCGCCTTGGGACGTTCAGGAATCTCCCTGCTGTCGAAGACAGCCTGCCAAAGCGGGAGCCTGTTGGGTGGCGACAACCGGCCGGATCTGTCGAGGGAGAGCTGACTGAGAAGCCAGAAGGGATCCAAGTTGGCTCTGAGGAACGGCTGTTCTTGAACCACCCAATTCGGCTCGGACGACTCGAACCACAATGAGTAGAGTTCTTTCCCGTGAGACCGTAGGGCGGGCCCGCTGAGGCCATCGGCTAGCCGTAGCGCGAACGACAGGCGCGACGGTTCCAAGGCATCCAGCCTGGAGTAGAACCGTGCGAGACGACCTGAATCCGCTCCAAGCAGCTTGTCGAAGAATCTCTCTGGGACGCTAACCCTCTCTCCAACCAACTCCTCCCACAATTCTGTGGCGGGAGCGTCTCCGGGAACGCTGACCTTGGCGTCGGATACACGAAAGCTTCCTGCAGACGACGCGAAGAGAGCCGCGTGCTTTTTATGGATCAGGGCGCCAAGTTTCGGGTTCGACAGGAGGTGCTGCCGAAAGCTGAGCGGAGCGGACGCGAGCCCATAGTAGAGAAACGCCACGTTGTCTTCCTCGACAATGCGATTGAACAGGAGCGAGGCCGGAAAACCTGGCTGAGACAGCACATCTCGCCACCACTGGACGGGCAACGGCAATAGTGCGTTGAACGTCGGAAGCGCCAGTCGTACGGTCTGGCCTCCGTTCAATTTGGTCTCCAGCTCGCCGGGGTCAATCCCCATCTCGGTGAGCAGCGCGCGTTTCGCGGAGGCCTCCTGTCCTCCTGCCGTCGAAACCTTGAGATTGCGCCCCGATCCGCTCAGGCGCAGGCCCACAGCTTCGAGGAGCGAACCAAACCGGTCTCGATCGCGGCTCGCCAAGGCGAGCGAGAGGTCGGGTCCGAGCAAGGCTCTTGACGACCGAAGGGGCTCGATAATCGAGAGGTAGGCCTTGAGGTCGCGCGACGGGACTTCCTTCAGCTCGTGCGAGCCGACGACTCCTCCGAGATGTCGAACTCGAGCCCACTCCAGCAGCAGCCGCCGGGGCTCGGTCGCGTCGCTAACGCCGACAGCATGTGCGAAAGCAGCCGGCGTTCCTGGGATCTCCAGTTCCGACCAGAGCCCCGACTCTGCGGTTTGAGGCTGAGCAAAGGACTGCACCGGGGCCGCACTCAGCGCGGCTGCTAGAGCCACGATGTTGCGGACCGTTCGAATCATCTCGCGCCGATCAGGTAGACCAGCGAAGCGTTGATTCGGTTGTAGCCAGGAAAGTCGAATCCGCCGCCTACTCGCAGCTTGAGGTCCGGCGCAAGTATCGCGGCGACCGCGATTTCGATCTTGCCAAGGGGAACTACGTTCGGTTGGTACCCCCACGGAGCGAAGAGCTCCTTGGCCTCGACGTCTTGCGCGGTGGTGCCGGCCGGCGACACCGACACGGCGCGAACGGAGCCCTTCAACTGGGCGACGCCGCCAGCGAAGTTCATCCCAATCTGCACCCGATCCTTGATGGTCCCGAAAGGAACGAACTTGTTCACCTCCACGCCTGTCATCCTGGCGTCTGTCGCCGTGAAGAACTGTCCGCAGCCCGCGCATTCACCGGTCAGGCGAGATACATTGGACCGATCGCTCACGCTCCTTCGCACGAACGAAACGCCCCAATCGCCACCCACAATCGAGCCGCGGACGAACCCGAGCCTGATGTCCGTTCCCTCAAATGTGGCGGAGTCTGCGTCGAAGAACTGCTTGAACGTCTCGTGCGTTTCCCATTTTGGAGTGAAGCCTCCAGCTACTCCCCAATGGGTGCGCTGCACCTGCGCCAGTGCGGGAACGCTCGACATCAACAAAAGTCCCAGAAGACTTACCAATCTCGCCATGTGCCATCCTTACCCGCCGCCCGAAAGGGTTGCTCCAACTGTAGAGTTTGGGCAGATGCTAGCATGAGCGGATTTCGCCGCTCGGGAGGCTCAGCGTCTACCAGCCCGGCCCGTTAACCGAGGCGATCCGCCACTCGTCATCCTGCCGTTCGACGAGCACAACCGCGGGGCCGTTCTTCGGTCGGGATGGCCCTTGCCTGGCGGCCGGCCGGTGAGAAATGGTGCAGTTCAGCTGAACTCGGCCGCTGGGCAGCGGAGTGACAGCTTGGATAGTGACGTCCAGTTCGTATTCACTGTTGTCCGCGAACCGACGGTCCCAGACGCGGAGCTCATCCTGGGTCAAGGACGGGTAGGCCTGCTTCATGGCCGCTGAACTCAGCCCGCGCACGGCGTCCTCCAGCCGTCGTATCGCCGGCAAGAAAGCGTCGGGGCCTGGATTGGTCAGGCCCTCCGCGCCATCTGACGTTCGACCGTTGGAGTTGCCAGCCTCTTTCGGTATCGAGAGAGGTGTCGTCTCCGGCGGTGAGGAAATATTGGTAGCGGTCGCACTCGTTCCCTGTACCGCCAGATCAGAGCCGATCGACGCGGGTGCCTCGGCGGCCTGAGACGGCGACGCGGACCCAGTCCGCTCGGGCCGCGGGTTGACGCGGCTGGTCAAGGTTGGTGCCTTTGTCGCATCCGTGACGGGCTCTGGCGGGCGACTGATCTCATCGACCGCTCTTGCGTCGACTGCTCCGGCGTCGTTGCGCGTGGCCACGCGGCGCTGACTCCACCAGCCGGTGGCCGCGACGAGCACAATCAGCAGGCCGACCGCACCAACCGAGAGCGCCTTCGGCGCCGAGGACGTGTTGCCGGCGTCGGAACCAAATCGAAGATCGGGCACAACGGAAAGGCCAAGACGGATCTCCTCGAACCGCCGCCGCATGGCCGCCATATCGCGATAGCGGTCGCCTGGGCTGGCCGCCAGACCCTTCAACACGGCTTCCTGAAGGTCTGTGGAGAGATCGACTCCCTCAGAGAAAGGGGCTACGTCACCGCGCACAGTACGTCGCGCCGATTCCTCTCGTTCGGAACCGAAGGGCTTCTGTCCAGACAGGAGCTCGAATGCCACCACCGCCGCAGCGAACATGTCGGAACGGGCGTCCATCTGCGCGCCGGACAGGTGCTCCGGCGATATGTAGCCGGACGTGCCCATTAGAATGTGGTGCGCAGTGACGAGCGTCTGGGTGTCCCTGGGTCGGCTCGTTGTGTCCTTTCCGATGCCGAAGTCGACGATCTTGAGCGTTCCGGTTGAATCCAGGATCAGGTTCGCCGGCTTGATGTCCCGGTGGATGATGCCCGCCCCGTGGGCGCACTCGAGCCCGGCACACAGTTGTTCGATGACGCGGAGTTTCTGTCGAACCGACCACCGGTCTCGGTGACCGATTGGCAATCGCGCTTGCTGGGCGATGACGTCGGACAGTGTCTGCCCGTGCAAGTACTCCATGACGATGCACGGACGACCTTCGTGCTCCTGGACGTCGTAGATTCTCACGATGTTGTCGTGACTCAACCCCCCAGTTGTCCGCGCTTCTCGCCTGAATCTCGCCAGTTCCTCCGCGCTGGCGACTTTGGTCGACAGCAGCTTGACGGCGACCTTTCGCCGTACGTCCGGGTCTTCGGCGAGGAAGACCGTTCCCATTCCGCCGCGGCCGAGTGGCCCGATGATGCGGTAGCGTCCGACCTGCTCGGGCTGACTCGGCGGGGCTGGGGCGACGAAGGCTGGGAGATCGCCCGCGGCCGCGTGTGCCGCTGCGAGCAGCCGCCGTCTCAAGTCGGAATCACTCGGAACCCGCTCGCGCAGCCACTCGACTCGGTGATCTTCGTCTATCTCCAAGAGCTCCTCGAGGAGCTGATGGACTTCACGATCTGATAGGTCGGCCACTGTTCACTCCGCGGTGGAGATCCATTCGGAGGCCAGGCCCAGTTTCAGCGCCATGAATGCTTTGGCGCTCGAAACGTCCCTGTTGGTGGTCGCACGTGAGACGTCAAGCTGAGTCGAGATCTCGTCATTGGACAGGCCGACGATCCTCAATTCGATAGTCTGCGCTTGCCGGTCGCTGACAGCTCGAAGCGCATCGAGCGCATTGTAGAAGTCGAGCGCCGCGACTTCCGTGGTGGCGGCCACGCCGTCGAGAACATTGGTATCCACCACCCTGAACATCGTATTCGGCCGTTTTTGCGCAACCCGGGCCCGATCTTGATCGATCAAGAAGTGCCTCATCGCGCGTGCCATGAGCGAAAAGAACGGCGCGCGGTTCGTCGTCACGACTGGATAGTCGCGGAGTGCCAAGTACGCTTCGCTGACGAGCTCCCGGGGATCCAACCGATTCACCTGCCGGGCGTGGCCAGACAATGCACGTCTCGCGATTCTCAGCAGTTCGGCCTGGACCAGTGAAAACAGCTGCGCCTCTGCGCTCTGGTCGCCGTTGTCCTTCCACCGGTGCAAGAGTTCGGTCACTTCTCCTGGCGTTGGTCGCGGTGCCTCCATGGTCCTCGTGGTCCTCTCGGAGCCCGAGTCTAGCCCATCAGCAGGAAAACGAATTGACGGCCTGATTCCTTGGATGACGGTTGTGCAGCCGTGTGCCGCCAAGTTTCTGGTGTATGACCTATGTTTAGTCTCACACCGCGCCGTTCCCAGGGACATGAGCCCCTCACGGTCGAGAACGCGCTCTTTGGACATGACAGGGTCGCAGTCGCAGCACGGCGGACTTGATCAAAACGAACGACTCATTCAGAGAGGGGACGAACATCATGGCGACTTGCTCTTCATGTAGCAACGAATTGGCGGCAGGCCTCAGGTGGTGCGCCATCTGCCACGCGAACACCATTGACCCACGCGTCGGCCGATTGGCTTCCCCAGGGCGACGCTTGGCCGCCCATGCGTGCGACGGCATCATTCCACTCGCCGCGTTCCTCGGACTGCTCAGCGTCGTCGGTGCGGGCGCCGCCACCGGCTCTGAAGCCGGCGCCGGCCTTGGGGTGCTCGCGGCGTCGGGCCTGACTGTCGCCTACTTTATCTGGGCGTTGAAGCTGTTCGCGCGCGGCACAACTCCTGGCAAGAACGCCCTTGGGCTGAGGGTGGTCAAGGAGTCAGGAATCGCCGCGGGTTTTGGCGCGATGCTGTGTCGCGAGTGGATCGGCAAGGCCTTGTCATCCCTCGTGTTCGGCCTGGGCTTCCTGTGGATCCTTTTCGATAAGGACCGGCAAGGGTGGCACGACAAGCTTGGAACGACCTACGTCGTGCAGCCCTGAGCGGAGGCCACTGCGGACGCGTCGAGATGTCCTATCGCACTCGAGAGTTTCCTGGCACGTGTTCACCCTGATGATCGGGATTGCGTGCAGCGCTTGGTGGCCGCCGTCCTGGAGCGGGCCGGTCCGTTCGGCCATGGCGGACGCATCGTGCGGCCGGACGGTGCGGTGCGCAAGCTCGACAGCGTCGGCGAGGTGTTGGTGGACGCCCAAGGCCGTCCGGTTTCGTTGATCGGCACGTGTCGCGATATCACGGATGATCCGCGGGAGTTCGCTCGGCTTGTGCAGGCAGGCGAGCAGCGGACGCTTGAGATGCTTGCGACCGGCGCGCCCCTTGGCCGACGTCCTCGGCGAACTGGTGCGACTCGTCGAGGATTTGGCGCAGGGAACGATCGCGTCGATTTTTCTGATGGACGACACCGCTGATGGTGCGCTCGGGCCTTCGAGTGCTCGACGCCATGCTGGAAGAGGATCGGACGACCCTCTGCGGTCCGCGCTATGCGCTTCAGCCCGCGCCCGCCGCCACACGAGCTGGCGCCGTCCCGAGTGCGGTGGAACTCGGCGGGCGCAAGGTGGTCGTGCGGCATCGGCATCGACGAGCCGACGCGTTCAATTCGCGTTCAAACCTCGCCCGAACACCAGAGAAGAGCGCTGGCCATCGTGGGGCTAAACCACTGAGGAATCAGCAAGATGTTACGCCTGCATTAACCTACGAACCAGGAGGTCGCACGTTCGAGTCGTGCAGGGCGCACCACCTTCCTTCGGAAGGTGGTGCGCCACTGCACTCCTCAGTCACCGCGCAACTCGCCTTCGGCTCGTTGCGACGGTGTGCGAGTCGTTGACTAGGCGCACCTCGTCAACTTCGTTGGGTTGGTTACGCCCTGCAGGCTCTAGTTCATGCCGCTCTTCGCTTCGCTCAGCTGGTCGGCTGTCTTGAGCGGGACGAAGCGCATCGTCGGCCGCTGCACCGCCTCACCCACTGCCTCGGCGTCGAGATAGTCGTTCTTCTGCAGCTTCACAAACGGCCGGACGTATTGCGCCCACGTGTTCCCCGACGTGCCGCCCGCCTGTTGCACCGAGCGGTCGAGCGGTAACGTTTCGGTGGGTCGGTGACGCATCGCCGACGTGTACATCGACGGCCGTCACGTCGATCGGCCAGCGTTTCGCGCGCGAATGTCAGCCGCTCGCTGGCGAGCGCCATCCGCGTGACGCGCTGGACCTCAGTGCGGGTAGATGAACGGCTTGTACGTATCGTCCGCCTTGGGCTGCCACGCCGTGTGGGTGGCCAGCTCCAGCAGCCGTTCGAGCGCCTCGGCCTCCTTGGGGTCGGCCACTTCGGCGACGAGCGCCGCCAGATCCTGTTCGAGTGTGGTCGCCATCAGAATGCCTTTTCGACGAGGTAATTGCCGATTGCCAGTGCGTCGATGTCGGTGTTGAGGAAGCAGCGTACGGCGTCTGTCGGCGAGCACACGATGGGCTCGCCCTTGACGTTGAACGACGTGTTGAGCACAACCGGGATACCCGTTCGCCGGTCCAGCTCGCTCAGCAGGTCGTGGAAGCGCGGGTTGGTGTCGCGGGAGACGGTCTGCACCCTCGCCGTGTTGTCTATGTGCACCACGGCGGGAATCCGCTGGGCCGCGCCAGGCTGTGCCTGGGGTACGAGCAGCATGTACGGTGTCGCGCGGCCGTCGAGCGCGAAGAACTCCTCGGCGCGCTCTTCGAGCACGGCGGGCGCGAAAGGGCGGAACTCTTCCCGGAACTTCACGCACGCGTTGATGTGACCCTTCATGTCCGGATTGGCGGGATTGCCGAGGATGCTGCGTGCGCCCAGCGCTCGTGGCCCCACCTCCATCCGGCCCTGGAACCAGCCGACGATCTGGTCGCCGGCGATCCGTTCGGCCACGTCCGACAGTAGCTCGCATTCCGACAGCTTGCGATACGGGAGCCCGAACGACGTCAGCGCACCTTCGATCTCGCCATCGGAGTAGGCGGGGCCCAGGTACGGGGAGAACGCGCCTACGTGTCGTGGTCCCGCACCGACTTGCTGATGGTAGGCGTAGAGCGCCGCGCCGATGGCGCCACCGGCGTCCCCGGCCGCTGGCTGGATGAACAGTTCCTCGAATGGCGAGGCGCGGAACGAGCGCCAGTTCGCGACGCCGTTGAGCGCCACGCCGCCCGCGAGGCACAGATTGGATTCGCCCGTCAGACGATGCGCCTGACGCAGGATGGCCAGGAACGCCTCTTCGAGCTTTGCTTGCGCAGAGGCAGCGATGTCCATTTCGCGTTGGCCGGCCGCCGCGCCTGACGCATGGGGTGCTCCGAGGAGCTGCACCAGCGCGTCCGAGAACATCCGGTTCTCGTCCCGGTGGAAGGCGAAGTATTTGAGGTCCAACTCGAAGGAGCCGTCGTCTCGCACCTGGAGCAGGCGGTTCATCTGGTCGAGGTAACTGGGCTTGCCGTAGGACGCGAGCCCCATGACCTTGTACTCGTCGCTGTTGACGGCGAAGCCGAGGAAGGCAGTGATGGCCCCATAGAAGAGGCCCAGCGAATGGGGATAGTCGATCTCCGCGAGAATTTCGCACAAGCGGCCGTGGCCTCGGCCGATGGTTGTCGTTGCGAATTCGCCGACGCCGTCCAGCGTCACGATCGCTGCGCGCTCGAAAGGTGAGCAGAAGAACGCACTTGCTCCATGGCTCGCGTGGTGCTCGACGAACCAAAACGGACCGGAGTAACCGAACTCATGTCGGAACGTCGCGTCGACTTCCAGGCTTTCGTGCCGTAGGCGCGCCAGCTTGTCGGCCCACTCGGCCACGTCGGCCGGCGGATACTGCCGTGCTGTCTGCGCGAGCCGGTGGAACTTGGTGAGCGGCTTTTCGTAGAAGGCCACGCCGTCAAGGTCCCTTGCCGTCAGCCCGGCCTGTGCGAGGCAGTAGCGGACGGCTTGCGACGGAAATCCGCTGTCGTGCTTCGCACGCGAGAGCCGCTCTTCCTCCACATTGGCGACAACGTGGCCGTCGACGACCAGGGCGGCAGCCGAGTCGTGGTAGTAACACGAAATTCCAAGGATTCTCATCGCGTGATGAACCTGGTCTCAAGGGGCGACGTGGTGCGGCGTCGGACAACCCAGCCCTGCGGGGCTGCGCCCGAACGATCGGCGCACTGCGCGAGGATGTGGCGGGCCCTGGCTGCGGCGTCCGGCGTGGTGTTTTTGGCGGGTGGGACAGGGGCAGACTCGGGTCGGTGCTCGACCGCGAGACGGTCCAGGATTGCGGTTGTCGCGCCCATGAGGGCTGACGTGCAATCGGCGATCCACGTGAAGAAAGGTGCTGCGGCGAGTCCTCAAGCCCGCACGGCGGCATCCTGATGTCGAAGATCCGACTCGTGCGTCGGAGTCTCGACAGCCCCGATGTTGCGGCATCTGGTCGCGCACGCCTCTCTTGGCTTCACGTTCACGCGATTCGGGAGGATTGTGCCAACGGATCGCGCCTTGCACTCACGTTCTCGGCTCGAGCCGCCCCATGGACGTTGCTGAACTCCAGCTCGACGTTCCGCCGCAGGATGCGGAACCACGACCGCTGTCGCCGATCGCACCAGGCCCTTTGACGTACGAAGGGAATCGGGTGGTGATCGCCACGCGCGATAAACCCCCGGACACGTTTCGTGTCGCTGTCGTCGGCGACTCCATGTCCTATGGGGCCGGCCTCCTCTATCGGAGGGCGCTCAGCGCCAGGCTCGCACACCACCTGAACGCCGCCCTACCTGCCTGGTGGGTGGAGTGCATCTCCTTTGGGGTGTCCGGCGCGTGCCTGCACCACGCCGTGGGACGTGTGATCACCCACGTCGACCCCATCGGCGCGGACATCGTCATTGTGGCCGTCTGTCGGAATGACGCATTCGTGTTGGGACAACAGCCGTCGGACCTCGCGGTTGTCGGAACACAGTGGGTCTCCTTCAGGCCGTTGGTTAGACGGTCGTTGGCCGCTCTCAAGCAAGCGGTCGCGTCGCAGGGCAGCCGAGCGCTAGTCGTGTACCTCGACTCACTGCAGCATGCTGGGACCGTCTCGATTCCGGACGAGCTATCAGCCGCATGTGCCGCGATCGGACTGCCTTTCGTAGACGGTTCAATCGCGCTCGTGGGCTATCGTCCAGAGGACCTGGCCGTGTCCGCTGTCGATGGGCACCTCAGTGCCCTCGCGCACGACCTGGTTGCGAGGCTGGTCGCACAGGCGACGATCGGCTTGGGTCTCTTGCCTTGCTCAGCGGGCTTCGACGACGGCTCTTGGATCGACATCATCGAAAGGGGTGCGCACGTCCGGGTCCGGGCCGGGCTCGCAGGGGCCACGGCCTTCGGCGAAGCGATCGCCGTTCTCGACGGCAAGTGGCACAATCGCCGGAATACGAATCGTCAGCCGTTCCAGCCACGGTACGAGACAGCCCGAGAGCGCCTCCTTTCCGCACAACACACCAGCTTGACGCGTGTCGCCTTTGCAGCGATTCAGGAAGATCTCCGCGCCAAGAACCCGCTGGTCACCCTGTGGCGGGTGGAGATGCAAGCCAGCGCCCTCATGGCCGCGAGCCTCGTGCTGCAGCATGCTATCGCGGGCGATAGCCAGGATGAGGTCCTGGGCAACTTGGACCACCTCCGTCACGAGGATGATCGAGTACCCGCGACGCTAGAGGAGTCGATCTCGAACTGGGAACACGTCCGCGAGGCAGCGACGCGGGTCCAACGGACTTTGATGAATGCCACTGGCTGTATCACGGGCCAGGAATCACCGGACCTAAGCTACCTCGCGCTTTGGATCAGCCGTGTGTCGCAGTGGGTGCGTGTCGTCGAAGAGTGCGCCGCGAGGTATCTCGACCTTTTGCCCCGTCTCCCCCTGCCTCTTGACGCCCACCGTGCTTCACTGGTCGCCTACGTGGACGTTCCGACTAGGGAGTTCCGGGAGAAACTGACCGAACTGATGGCGGTAGCCGACGCACTCGAGGACTCCCGGAGGCGGGCGGCACTGGCCTCCGGGGCGTCGCATGTGACGTTGAACCTGGGGGTATCGGCTGCCCCAGGATCCGAGCAATGGTCGATGACTATCGGCCTGGAGAGCACGACGCCCGCTTTTAGCGAGCGCCATGTGGGCACTGTCAACCTGATCCGGGACGGCGAGCGGCATCCTTACGAGTTCGATCTTCCGATCATCCTCGCCGGGACCGTGCACATCTATATGCACGGCGCCGGCCTCAGCGCCGGACCGGGCGGCGTCTGGCTGCGTGCAGCTTCGCTGCAGTGGCCCGTCGAGTCAGCTCGCTCTCCGGTGCTGCTGCCGCAGCCGAGACTGGAAGCCGTTTCGAAGGACTCCGCGGCGGTGGTCATCCGTATCGACGACTCTCTCCCTGTTGAGTCCCAGGCAGACTCTCAGAGGACTTTCGCGTGACTTCATACCCATCGACGCGGAGGTGCTACTACGGAGTTGGGTCTTCGATGTCAAACGTCGCAGTCACCCATATCCTCGTGCCGTTTGCGACCTGTTGGAAGTTGTTGAATGCAAGAGGCACACGATGTTCCTTCAGCAGGGCATGCACGTCGAAGCGCGATTCGAGATCGAGCAGTCGGCGAACCTGCGTCTCGCTGAGCGCGCCGGTGCGGTAGCCGTCTACCGCGAGGGCCTCGAGCGCCCGTCGAGAACAACATACTCCGCCCTAGCGAGGGTGGCTGTTCTGTGGTGCGCTCTTGAGCGCTTGTTGCGTCGCGCGACTCGTGGCGACCAAGAGCGCCCGCACGCGCGCTGACAGCTGGGGGCCGATGCGGTGGATTGCCGCGGGTTGCCGTCGATTGCGGCTCGAGTGAGGCAAGGCGATAGAATCTCGGCGAAGCAATCAAATGAGGTCCAAGGTTGGATGAGCCGTCGGCTGTCAGAGGCGCGTCAGCGGGGACGACGCCAGAAGACCGGCTGGATTCCTGGAAAGAAATAGCCGCCTACCTCAAGCGTGACGTCACGACCGTCCAGCGCTGGGAAAAGCGTGAGGGCATGCCAGTCCGTCGCCATGTGCACGACAAGCTCGGTTCGGTCTACGCGTTCAAGTCGGAGCTGGACGCCTGGACCGGCACTCGGCGCCTGTCCAACTCATCCGAAGTCTCCAGCTCAGCCGAAGTCATCGCGGTCGAGTCGGGGTTCGACGGAGGAGAGCGTCCGGCGGTCGTTGTCCCTCCCCAGCGCCTCCGACCAACGGCGGGGCCAACGTCTGTCGCAGAGCGCCGGCGGCCGTCGGTCCTCATCGCGGCCGCGCTGGGACTGATGCTCGGGATGACTGCCATCTGGTGGTACGCCGTTCGAGAGTCGTCCACCTCGCGCGATCCACTCACGGAGGCGCGTTTTGAGAGCCTGACCGATTTCGGCGGGATCGAGCAGGCGGCCGCCATCTCCCGCGACGGACGATTCGTCGCGTTCTTGTCCGACCGCGACGGGCCGATCGATGTGTGGGTCACGCAGGTCGGCACCGGGCAGTTCTACAACTTGACCCGAGGCCGCGCGCCGGAGTTGGTCAACCCTGAGATTCGAGCGCTGGGCTTTTCGCCAGATGGGACGCTCGTCACCTTCTGGGCGCGGGGGGGCGAGGGAGCGAAGCCCGGCGACATCAATGTCTGGGCCGTGCCGACGCTCGGCGGACAGCCGCGGCCATATTTGGAAGGGGCGGCCGAGTTCGCCTGGTCTCAGGACGGGACGCGCGTGATCTACCACACTCCGGCACCCGGCGATCCGATGTTCGTGGCA
>Ga0307505_10001467_pt1 | contig 19008 bp, 13 predicted proteins | sample 23_S_MG_FD_202183 | JGI IMG/M metagenome (GOLD analysis project Ga0307505, IMG submission 202183) | Soil microbial communities from Populus trichocarpa stands in riparian zone in the Pacific Northwest, United States - 23_S | ecosystem: Environmental > Terrestrial > Soil > Riparian zone > Trees...
TGTTGCCGCATCGCCGCCATCTCGGCGACCAGCCCCTTCACTCCCTGCACGTGCTCAGTAGACTCCCACTTCACGCAAGACGCAAGACCGGTAAACAGATACGAGTCATCTACGCCGACTAAAGAGTTTCACAATGAAGTTTGCTTCAACACAGCAGAACTCCCGAGTCACTTCCGGAAGAGCGCCTCCTGTGCAGGCGACCTAATTCGCCCGGCGAATGGTCTTGCGGAAGTGACCTGATCGGAAATTATCCGCGTCATTACGTACGGAAACATTGACAAGCCATCTAAAACTTTTTATCGTCCATTTGGGTTCGGTGAGGTTGACAGCTCTCCGAGTCCTGCCCAATGAACATGCCCCAAACGTATTACCATACAAACGAAAGGACAAATGAACATGAAAGTTGTCTCTCTGCTATGTGTCCTCGCTTTCGCGATGATGTTGTCGAGCAATGCAATGGCACGGAATCAGGTCGGTCCGGACGTGTGCTACGAGACCGTCGACGCATGTTTTCATGAAGGGGACTGGTGGTACTCAAGCACCGTTGGCAGCGGTGGCGGTATCTCTACATCCCTCAATTGTGGCCTGACCGACGGCTGTAAGACCTGCGGAACAACGTCGCTGGGTAAGCCGGTCTGCGTCAAAGTGAATTTCAGCGCGCATTGCAAGTGCGGGACGAACCAACTGCAGGGCGCCGGCCCCAATGTCGTCTCCTGTTGGAGCGAAGGCCAGTGCGAGTACAGGGGATGAGCTCGATGCGTCGCTTGACCCTCGCTGCATGGTTTCTGACTCTGTTCGCAGCCGTCGAAATGAAGGCTGCGACCGAGGTTGTCGTCCGCTCGGCGACGACCTATGGAGGAAGTCCGCGCGAGGCAGTCCTGACCGCTTCTCCGGCTGTCGTTCGAAGCAATGAACAACCCGTGATCGTGAAGCTCTCCGTTCCCGGACGGGTGGTCGTGGAACTGGCTGAAGGCGTTTGGCGCCTGGACGTGAAGGCGCCGGGCTGGTTCCACGCCGGCGACACTGTCGCGGTGAAGGGAGACGCCAGCGTCACCGTTCCGATCTGGCTCCTTGGGAGCATCCACGGCAAGGTCAAGACGTCCGATGACCTCCCCGTCGGTACGATGACGGCCAGGTGGTCGGCTTCCACGAAGGACCCTTCCGCTATGCCCGAGGGCGAGGTTTCCTGTGCGGTCGCTCTGGACGAATACCGGTGCGCCGTGCCGGCCGGTCTCCTCGACCTGAAGCTCAGGAGCAAGGGCTACGTGTCGCAATTTCTTTGGCAGGTCGAGGTGGGGTCCGTCGCGGCAGAGGAGCTTCCACTGGTACGATTGAAGCGAGGGGCTGCCCTCTTTGGATGGGTCGAGGTGGGGAAGGGTGTGCAGCTCGATCGCAAGAAGGCCCGGGTCTTCCTGACGCTGGAGTCATCTTCGGGGAATCGTGAAAAGGCGATCACGACGACCGTCGACGAGCGCGGGTTCTTCGCGTTCCGCGGCGTCGACCCCGGTGCGTACGGGATCGCCGCGTCGGCAACGAAAGACGTGGGCTCGGAAGAACGCCGGGTGGTCGTCCGCAAGGACGGCGAGACGGAGTTGCTCAGGCCACTGGTGCTGGAGCGCCGGGAGCCGCTTCGTGTGACCATCACACCGCCTGTCAGTCCCTCAGGCACGCCTTGGCAAGTCACGCTCGTACGGCCGCGGGGCGGGAACGCGGTCGATACGGTTGCTCACGGTTCTGCCGACGTCTCGGGGGTGGCCACCCTGCCCGGGCTCGCACCGGGTGCCTATGCCATCTCGGTCATGCAGGGTAACAAGGGAGAGGCGTTGGCACGACGATCCATCGAAATGCCCGGAGACGCGGATCTTGCCATCGGGATCCGTTTGACGAATGTGGTCGGCACGATTCGGATGAGGGATGGCCCGGTGGGGGCGGCCACGGTGTGGCTCGGGGGGAAATACCACAGTCCAGGCGTTAGGCTGACCTCCGAAGCCGATGGGACGTTCTCCGGCGTGGCTCCTTTCGATCCCGAGACTTCCTGGGAGATCACCGTCTCCGCGAAGCAGCCGGCCCTCGAAACGACGGTCCATCAGCGCCCCGTGCGTGAGAGCGAAACGACCGTCCGGCTCGACCTGGAGGTTCCCGCCGCGATGATCGAAGGCATTGTCCTGGAAGCCACCGGGTTGCCGGCTGCAACAGCAACCGTCAACGTTCTCAGCGACGATGGGGACGGCGACCTCAAACAAGTGCAAGCGCTCTCGGACGGAAGTTTCGAGCTCGTTGGCCTCACGCCGGGAGACTACAAGGTCGACGCGGAAGGAAGTGGGGGGCGCAGGAGCCCGACGTCAGTGGTCAGCGTTCCAGAGGACGGCGTGGCATCCGTCAAACTGACTCTTGGTACCGGACTGCGATTGAGCGGACGTGTGATCTCCGAAGATGGGGCAGGAGTCTCGGGAGCCCAGGTTTACGTCATTTCGGTCGAGGCCCCGCCACCGCTTTGGATGCCCAGGCGGACGACAGCTACGGGCGACTTCGACCTCCTGCTTCCCGACGGGACGCGGACGGTGGACGTGTTTGTCATTGCACCGGGGTTTTCGTTCCGGGCCTTTCGTCCCCCAGTGAAGACCGACCAGCAGTTGATGATCCTCCTGCGGCAGAATGGTGGCGGTTTGGATCTCGTCACGCCGATGTGGAACGACTCCTCTGCCCGTGTTCCCTACCTCGTCCACAATGGGACCGCGCTTCGACTCATGTTCCTCCTATCCGGGCGCTTGGCGTCCGTGAGCACGATCGACGGGAGCACGCTGCGCACGGTAGCGCCTCTTTTCGAGCCGGGTAGCTATGGACTCTGTCTCGCCACCCAAGCGGAGATCGCGAGCGCGGCGTTTCAGACGAAGCACTGTTCGTTTGGCAATCTCGCGCCTTTCGGGTCTCTTGCCCTCTCGGTCAAAGATCCAGATGCGATTGCCGGCACGCCTTGACGCCTGCGGTTCTCATCTGCGCGCCGTCCTCCCGATTCGGATCGCGGCGAGGTCGCGCCGATCCGTCACGATTGGCGACGAGGCCCGCCGAGCGAGGTGAGCGTGCGTCCGAGCGGGCATGTCGTTGGTGTTGGCCATGCTCCTGGCGGCCTCGGCGGAATCCCTGAGTGGCCCCGTGTGGGAAGTGGTCTTCCGTTTCCGGCGGGGCCGTTTGCGACGCCGCACCGAGCTCTGAGCCGTCAGGGGAGAGTCGCCGAGTGTTCCAGTGCAGCCTTGCGAATGCGTAAGATGTCGAAGGCATCGCGTGGCGGCATGCGGATTGTCTTTTCCCGACGATCCACCTGCATGCGGCCACGCCCGCCAATGGGAACAGCACGAACGGAAGAGTGAGCGCCACCCGAATCCCCCAGCCGCTCATGAATTCAACGTTTGAAACAAGGAGCGGGCGTCACCAGCGTAGTGATATTCGGCATGCGCGCCATGTGGCACTGTATCGCTCGGCCGAGACACACCTGTCATAGAGCGATGCCCGAGCATCTGATCTCTTGCAGGACGTCTTATCCATCGGTTTCACCCTGATCGCGTCATAGAGCGCGCGACCGGCGAAATCTTTGTGTTCATGTATCTGACGTCGTGCGCAAACATAGCTCTTATGAACGTCCCTTCTACGCTACTTATTGACGGCATTGCGAATCGCCCCCTACACTTCTGCTATGGATTCGGACTTCATCGACTCACCGGGAGGATCAATGTCACGCGTGTTTGCAGCGTCGAGCATCTTGGAAACCGCCGTGGACATGACCGCGCAACTTCTATCCTGGTCACCGATCGGCAAGAGAGTGGCCATTGTCGTCGACAACAGCGACGATGCCTCTCTGAGAGGGGCCCGGTTTCGGGGAACCATTCGGGCCTGTCTCCGTGAAACCGACTCTTCGCTGTTCCTGGTCCATCTGCAACGGACCCTTCGGCACCGTCGCGGTTGTGCTTCACGAGGGATTGAATTTCTCGTGGCGATGTCGTCTCTTCATCGGCACAATCCCAACCGGCTACTGGTCACCTGGATGGCAGTTCTCTTCATCGACGCACCCTCATTCGCCGACCAAACGTACAACCAAGTCGTCGGCAGTGGCCGGCTCATGCTGTCGGGATCGTTTCGAGTCGCTTGACGTCAATGTCACCGTGCCCGGGTTCGCCTGGCTCACGATCGGGAATCCACCAAGAGAGGTCATGAATGAGAGCTCATCAACTGTTGCGAATCGGGACATCGCTCGGCATCGTGCTCATCGCCAGCGTGCTCTGCGCGGTGGACAGTCACGCGCAGGTCAAGATCGAGTTGCCTGCCGTCAACGCGGTGGTGATAGGTTCGTCCATTCCGGTCTCAGGGACTCTCGTCGCACGCACCCGTAACGTCGGGGTCACCGTCAACGACGTCGCCGCGCGTCTCGACCTCGAGCACGCCGGGACGAAGAGTGACCCGTTCCGGTGGTACGCGGAGGTGGACGCGCCGGCCGGGCGCGTCAAACTCAAGGCGCGATCACACTCCAGCACGACCGGGAACGGCGCGGATGAGGGTGGTGCGAGCACGGTCCATGTCCATTTCCAGCCCTCTCCCAAGGTGGTGGCTCTGACACCCTCTCCGGCGTCCGGCGTCGCTCCGCTCGATGTCACACTGGCCGTCCGGACCGATCCTGCCGACGAGATCACCCATTTCGCGCTCGACTTCCAGGGCGACGGAAGCTGGGACGTGACAGGCGAGTCCCTCCCCGAGGAGGACTCGGTCTTTCGGTTCGCCACTCCAGGAATCTGGTTTCCGGTGGTGCGCGTGACGATGAGGAGCGGAGCGGTCGTAACGGCCACCTCCCCCATCCACGTGCAATCATTCGGCACGGTCAACGCAATTGTGAAGGAAGTCTGGAATGGGTTCGGCCAGAGTCTCTCGAAAAGAGACATCAACGGGAGTCTGAACTGGCTCGCAAGCGACGGAGTGCGCGACAAGTACCGTTCGCGCCTGACCCTGATCCGAGATTCCCTTCCGCAGTTCGCCGGCGGAATCCGGACGATCCATCCCGTCTGGATTCTCGATGAGACGGCGCACTACCTGATGACGCGGACCGAAAACGGGCGGCTCAAGGGCTATCACGTGTATTTCGCACGGGATGCGAGCGGCCTCTGGAAGATCGTTCAGTTTTGAGTGTCCGGCGTAGGATCTCGACTCCATGACCACCGAGAGTGATGTGCCCCCACCCCCAGCCAGCCCGGACGGGGCGGCCCCGCCGCCCGATGACGGGAGCGGATTCGACCGGCGATCCGCCGTTCTGGCATGCGTGATCGCTCTCACGATCGCGTTCATCCCCGTGTTCGCCATTCATCTCCTCATCGGCGGGTGGCCGGTGAACTACGGCGCACCGGTCCGTGGGCGTGTGATCGACGAGCACACCGGCCGCCCGATCGCGGGGGCGGTGGTGGTGGGCGAATGGTATACACACGCCTTCTTCGGCGCCCACCACCGGATGCACGCGTCCGAGGCGGTCACTGACGTCCATGGTGCGTTCGTTCTCCCCGGAATGCCCTTGAAGATCCGGCGACTATGGGACGAGTATCAGACCTACGATCCCGTGCTCGCGGTTTACAAACCTGGGTACGGCGTGGTCTTCAATGCCACCAACATTGCGCTCGAACGACCGGGAAACCGACCCTATAGCCGGGCCATGAAACGGGTCTCGTACTGGGACGGCAAGGTGCTGATGCTCCAACCCGCGGATGGCATCAAGAGCGAGGCAGAATCTCTGGCGAGAATTTATAGCATCGCGAACCGGAGTGACGAGATGCATCCCCGAGATTTCCCTCGGGTGTGGACCGCAATCGTGCAAGGCGCGGCGCGCATACCCAGTGGTGCGTTCGGGAGTAGTGGCGATCCAAGGCCTAGCTATGAGTACTACATGAGGAGTGACTGATGAAAACAACGCGGGCGCTATGCTATCTCATTACGACGACGTTCTTTGCGTTCAGGCTGCATGCGTATGAGATACCCGTTCACCGGCAGATAACCGAGACGGCCTTTCCTCGTTTGACGGTAGATTTCGGCGCGCACCTCGGCGTCACCTCTGGCCATCGGATCAACGGAAAGCCGCTCCAGGAACTGATGGCTATCGGTGCGGAGAAGGAAGACGACCTGCCGCGGTCCCTGAATCACTTCTTCGATCCTACGCATGGGGTGCCGCTGACCACCAAGCTGCCGTACGGCTTCTGCTCCCAGAACGGCGCCACCGCGGTGTTCTGGGGCCTCGGCACGAGCCCCAACGCGTACAGCCTGTATCAGGGGCGGAACTACTATCGAGAGTCTCTGATCGGTCCGACGGAGGGAGCGCGAGAGGTCAATCTCGGTAGGCTTTTCCTCTCTCTCGGGCATCTCGTGCATCTCGTGCAGGACATGGCCCAGCCTGAGCACACTCGCAACGACCAGCACCTCTCGGCATCCAACTTCCTGCTGGGGAACGGAACCAAAGCAAGCGTCTGGGAGGTATGGGGTAGAGACAATCTGGTCACCACAAAAGACCCCATCACGAACCAGTTCACCCCACCGGTTGTCTCCTACGACGGCTATCCGGCCGTCGTTCTGCCCGACTACACCAGTTACTTCCATGACGCCGGCGGGCGGGGAATGGCCGACTTCTCCAACCTGAACTTCGTGACTCAGGACACGAACTACAGCGACGAGGACTTGCCCGGACGGTGCTTTTACCACCCGGACTCACCGCGGATCCTGAACGCCGCGCGCCGGGTGGAGAAGGACGTGAGCTACGGACTACTGGATCAGAACCAACAACCTTTCACCATCACCGTGGACGAGGAAATCTACACCTCCTTCCCGTATGACGGCTATACCGGGCTGCAGGAACAGGACCCGTTTCACACGTACTTCTCCGCTCTCGACCTCGAGACTCGGAAGCTGGGAGTTCCTACGTATTCGCTGGGCGACGGCTCGTTTCTCTCGCGCGCCTCCATGCTCATTCCTCGCGCCGTCGGCTACTCAGTCGGCATCGTCAACCACTTCTTCCGCGGGAATGTTGGCGCTTCCTGGAAGGAGATCGGGAGTGGCGTATACGACATGACGATTACAAACCGCTCCTCGGAAACCATCGGTCCCGATGCGCGCATCGAGGCAGTGTTTCGAGCGGACGTCTTCTATTTCGGCAACAATGGGAGCGGTTACGACACCGGACGGATCGTCGACGAAGAGCTGGCCGATCTCGTGCCCGGCTTCGCCGGTCTGGCCCCAGGCGAGAGCGTCATCATCCACGGCCTCCAGCCGTTCGGGCTCAAGCCCGGTGACGAGCTGACGAAGTTCGAACGGCGCATTGCCATCACCGCGACGCTGGGCAACACCCCCGAAGAAGTGATCGGTCTCGTGCAACCGCCGGACGCGGGAAAGAAGCTTCGCGTCGAGATCACCTGGGCGGGCGCAACCGAGCCGATGAGCATCTTCATGGAGGATGGCCAGGAGTTTCTCGGTTGCTTCAGGCCCGGCGGCTGTGATCGCTGCGCATTCCCTGACCAAAGCCTTGCCAATGCCTGTGTCGCCGACGCGACGACGGACACTCCCGTCACTTACACCTATGATCCGTACCCTGCGAACAAGTCCCTTCGGTTTTATCTGGGCGCCACGGTGACTCCGTCCAGTTACACCATGACCGCGAAGTTCTACCTCAATGGCATACTCGTGAAAACCCAAACTGCTTTCGTCCGCACCAGCCTGACGGAGAGTCCGGTGTTCGCTCAGTATCCCTAAAGACTCATGACTGCACCTGTTTCCTGGCTCACACTCCTGACGGTCGCCGTAGTTGCGTGCGGCGGCGACCGCGAGAGTGTCGTCGCGGCGAGGCCCCACTACATTCCCGAGTTCTACACATCGGAACGCATCGACGCGACGGTCGTCGACGCGGATTCAGGACAGCCGGTTGCGGGCGCCATCGTCGTTGCGATCTGGCGTCAGGTCGATGCGCGCGTCGAAAGTTGGGCGCCCAGCCTCTTCGGTGTTTCCGAGGTCGAGACAGGGACTGACGGGCGGTTCACGATTCACCGATGGGGTCCGAGAATGGCCTCGCCGGAGGCTTTCATCGACAAGCGCAGTCCTGAGCTATGGGTCTTGAAAGAGGGTTATCGGGTGGGCTTCTTCGATAACACCGGCGATCAGCGCCCCTCGGTGCCTCTCGAGACACCCGATGATGGCGCCAGCGTTTCCGTCGTCTATGTGACGCTTCCTCCCAACAAGATGGCAGGCCGGAAGCTGGGCGCCTACGCTCGTCCAGCCGACGCCTCTTCACTCTGGAACGGCAGGCAACTCGCATTGCAGCGGCCCGAATCCCCTCGGGAGCTCGCCTCGTCGTTGGCTGGGGCGAATCCATTCGAACGCGACCTGAGCCGCAAGCTGAGTCCGCTGCCTGGCTACTGGGAAGAGTGGCACCGCAGTCGCGACACCCTCCCTCAGGATCTGCGCACGGCGGTGAGCTTCCCACCATCCTCACTCGTCGACTACAGCATTCGGTCCGACCGTTCGGATCAATGATCTTGAGGGCAGTGCCCGCAAGACCCTGACTCGCGGCCTCGTATACTCCTCGACGTATGCGGCCACTGCTCTTCTTCGCCATCGCGTTCCTGATCTTCTTCTCCTTCACCTGGCTCACGGTCCGGCAACTGATCCGCCTGCATCCGCGGCGGAAGGGCTGGATCCTGGCGATCGCGGTGGCGGGGAATCTGATGTGGCCGTTCTTTCCGTGGCTGCGGGCCATGACGCCCATCAGTCGAGTCGTACGAGCGACGCTGGGGCCACTCTGGTTCGGCTGGACGTCGTTCGCACTCCTATACTCGGTGTTCCTCCTCCTCGTGCTGCTGGCCTGGATTCCGTTCGCGCGGAAGCACGCCTTCGCACAGTTCGCGCGGTGGCCATCGCGAGTGTTCCTCATCACGCTGGGGATCGGATTCGTGGTCGGCGTCTATCAGGCACTCGTGCCGCTGCGCGTCGAGCGCGTTCCCGTGCGCATCGCGGAGTTGCCGGCGTCCGCCGAAGGAACGAAGATCGCCTTGCTCACCGACTTGCACGTGGGCCTGTTCACACGGCGCTCGCGTCTGCAGCGGATCTTCGCGGAAACGAATGCCGCGCGTCCCGACGCGGTGCTCATCGCGGGAGACATGATCGACGACGACCCGCACTTCGTGCCCAAACTCCTGGCCGGCACGAGCGCACTCTCGCCCGAGATCCCGCTCTACGGTGTGCTCGGCAACCACGAGATTTACGGCGACCCACCCGCGGTGATCGAGGGACTGAAGGGAAGCCGCATGCGCTTGCTCGTGAACGAAGGAACGCCATTGCGCGACCTGTGGATCGCCGGCGCGTCCGACCGCGCGGCCTCGCAGCAACCCCAGACCCAACACCTCGCACCCGACCTCGCCAAGGCTCTTCAAGGCAAGCCGCCGTCGAGCATGGCCATCGCGCTCTCCCACCAGCCCACCATCATCGCCGACGCACGCCGCCTCGGCGTGCCCCTGGCCCTGGCCGGCCACAGTCACGGCGGCCAACTCGGCTTCCGCCCCTTACGCTGGTCCCTGGCCGGCGTGTTCCTCCCGTACCACATGGGCCTCTACGACGTGGCCCCGACCCAACTCTACGTGAGCACCGGCACCGGCTACTGGCTCCTGCCCTTCCGCCTGGGAATGACCCCGGAGATCACGATCCTCGAGCTCACAGCCGGCACGGCCGGCAGCGCTGGTTGGCAATAGCCTAAGGCACGCGAGCACCTACTCCCGCCAGAACTTCCACCATGCATTCTTGGGTGCATGCGAGCCAGCGCTCGATGTCCCTGCGGAGTTGCTGCGAGGGGTAACCGTGTGAACGGCCCCCTCTTCGTCGAGAAAGTACGGCACGGAAGGATCGAACGGAGTGGTGTGCAGACGATCGTCGAGGCGCTGGTACGTCGCGAAGCGCTCATCGTCGATCGCCGTCGCTCGCGCGTACCCACCCATCGAGACAATGCGCACCTCGTCGACGCGAAACTGAGCCTCAGTGAGGGCAACTTCCAAAGCACGTTGATTGGGTGCAAAGCAGTTGGTGAAGTCGCCGTTGAGCGAATCGCCGGGGTAGGCCTGCCATAGCGGAACCGTTCGAAGGAGCGGGTTGACGGCATCAAGGTTCGTCACACTGCCATCGGGAAGCTGAAAGTACTCGTCGATCATCATGGTCCCGACGAAGAGCCGGCCGCCAGGTTTCATGACCGACCGGATCGCGTCGAGCCCTGCCAGCGGTTTTCTCAGGTGGTAAAGGACCCCGAGGAAGAGCACGACGTCAAAGGACCCGTAGGTCTCCGGCGTGACGTTGTACACGTTGTCCATGCGGTACTCGACGCCGCTGCCGAGGATCTCGCGCGCCGTCGCGAAGCCGGTGCGGGTCTCCGGGACAAAGTCGAGCGCAACCACAGTCGCGCCGCGCTCTTCCATCACAAAGGAGAAGTACCCGTCGGAGCAGCCGATGTCGAGCACGCGCAGACCGGTCATATCCTGCGCAAGCCCCAAGCCATCAAGGATGGGAAGCTTCATCCGATTCGAGTCATCGCCCGGGGTGACAATGCCAGGAGCGAGCTCGATCTGATGCCACCAGCGGCCATGGTCCCCCACCAACCGCTGGATCGTGGCAGGATCGGAAATGCGCGCGTTCCTCATGCGCCGCTATCTTATGAGGATCTGGCCTCGTGAGGCCCGATCGTCGCGCGTCCCCGCGGAACCCTGCCGTTCCGATCCGCGCCGGGACCGGTCAGGCGCGATGTATACTGCGATGTATGATTCGCAAACAGGTCTACATCGAAGAGCGCCACGATCGGTTGCTCAAACGCCGGGCGAAGCAGCGCGGCGTCACCGAAGCGGAGATCATCCGAGAGGCGCTGAATCGCGCTGATGTTGGTGACAGTCGCTCCGGTCACCTCGGCGATCCCGCGGCGGGCCGCAAAGCAATTTCATTCATGCGATCGCTGGCCAGGCGGCGCCGCAAAGCTGTGGCCGGTCGCGGCTGGACTCGGGAGTCGCTGTATGACGAGCGGATCGGTCGATGGCAGAAGTCCTGATCGACACCAACATCCTCGTGTACGCGCACCAGCCCGCCGAAAAAGCCAAGTACACAGCGGCGATTCGCACTCTCGAACACCTGCTGGAAAGCGGGTCAGGTCGCCTCAGCGCCCAGATTCTGGGTGAGTTCGTCAGCGCCACCACTCGAAGCCGCAACCCAATCCTCACCATCAAGGAAGCTGTCGATCAGGCAACCCGCTTCGCCGAGGCGCTCCCTGTTCTCGACACCACCCAGATGATCGTCTTGGAGGCGGGCCGCGGAGTTCTCCGGCACGGAATGAGCTACTACGACGCTCAAATCTGGGCAACCGCTCGTTTGAACCAGATCCCCACGATCTTCACGGAAGACTTCGAGCACGCGCGGCGCGTGGAAGGAGTGCAGTTTCTCAATCCGCTGCTGCCCACCTTCGATCTCGCGCCGTGGTCCTGATGAACGCGCGCCGAAACCGCATGTACGACGACACGTTCGCGCCGGCGCTGTCGCTCACACACAATGCCGAGACGCTTCGCTGAGTCCTCCAGTACGCGTACTCTCGGCGAACGTCGTTCCCGCGAGCGGTGAGCGGTTCCGGACTCGCGAGCACATCACTCCTCCGTTTGCGTGCCGATGGCACCGAGACCAATATTCGCGAGGATTCCAACCACGGAGTAAACAATTGCCTGGCGGTACTCGCCTTTCGTCGGCTCCGTTCCAAGGACGCGAATTCTGCGCCATACGCCGACGATGCTCGCGGCAACGATCCCGAGCGCGATCAATGCGTCCAGAAGCGGCGCGGGCTGGTGAAGATATTTCACGGCGAACGCGGCGACCCACGCGGGCGCCCATTCCGTCACCCCATAGAAGTTGCTAACGAACATCAGAATCGCGATCGAACTCCCGATCGAGATTGCCCCGAGAGTGATTCCTCGCCGGCCGCGGCCCGCCGAAAGCGCGGATCGAATCTGATCGACCAACAACTGTCCGATCGCTGCGAGCACGACAAGGAGAAACAATCCGGCAACGAGGCGGAGCGCCCATGCCCCGATGAATACGACGATTTTCCCGAGAAACAGGAGCACCGCAGTGATCCACGGCCCAACCAATCGCCAAAGCCACCGCAGCACATAGAGAACGACGAATAGGCCGCTGACCGTGACGAGCACGGCGCCGGCGATCTTGAGGGCGTCGATCCAATTCCTGCTGTTGCGAAGAACGAGACCGAGGATCAGTAATGCGGCGGCTAAAGGAACCAGCCACCAGAGACTACCGAGAAGCAGGTAAAGCAGCTCGTAGAGCGCGACCCCGATCCATCTGATGAAGTCAAGAACGGCCCCGAAGATCATGCCCAAGAAGCGACCGATGAACGCAAGGATCGCGAAGACGTATAGGGCGATCCGCAGGGCGATGTACGCGGCCCAAGCAACAACGTGGAAGACAGCAGTGGACAGGACCAGCGTAACGGCGCCCCACGTGAACAGCTCCATTCGCCCATGGCGGATGGCGAGCACGAATAGCGAGGCAACGTAGAGCAGAATTGCCCAGAACAGACCTTGCATCAGAGCCGGTAGTGGCGCCAATTCTGAGAGGTGCTGGTTGAAATCGAGCACTCCATGCCCGAAATTCGCGAGAGCACTCCATTCGCGGTCCGTGCCGATGGAAATCATGGCTCTCGGCAACGTGAAGGCCACATAGGTGGTGCCGACGACCAGGCTCGCCAAGAGAACCAGGGGGTGGTTCTGCGGGCTGGTTGCCGATGGTTCCTGACTCGATGCCACATACCCCATCAGCAGCACCAGCAGTGCGATGATGGCAACCATCACGACCAGACGAATGCGTTGGGCGGAACCGGGATCTACCGATTGGGCCGGAGGGGGCGCAGGCTTCGGCGTCAAGCGCACATACCTCTTCGCGACCCATCCCTCGGCTCCGGTGGCTACGACTCTCACTCGATACCATGCGCGCTTCGTCTCGAGGATCTCGAAATGGTCCGCCGTGCCCAACACCGTGATGACATTGCGGGTTCGCGTCGTCGGCCCCGTTCGCAAGTTGAGATCCGTGCTTGGAACGCCGTAATCGCCTCGGACGGCGACGGCCGCGAGCAACAGAACGAGTACGGCAGCAGCTCGATACATGCGCACCTCGGTATCGCGTCCGTTACCAGAGTCCGATCAGCGGCACCAACCATCGAAAGCATCGACGCCCTTGGTCGTGCGCGGCCACGACTCCGTCTCCCATGAATTGCTGAAGGCCGCCAGTATGGTGCGAGGCCTTTTCCATGTCCAGAAGCAAAGTTGGAATGTCGGAAACTCGGCGCGGGCACCGTTCAGGTGAACGTCCGTCACGCACATCACGGGCCAGAGCTGGCTGCGACGAGGACGGCCAAGCGACGATGGTGCGCACGTTCGCGGGAGTCAGCGGGCTGCCGATCACGCGTCGGGGCGCGGATGAAGTTCACGATGATGAGGCCGAGGATGGCAGGTTCGCCGCTGTGGTGGCACCATTTTGACGGTGCGAGTTCCACCCTCGACCATCACGTCGCCCGCGCGGCGGAGTTCCTCACTGAAGCGAAGCTGCCCATGTCCGCGGTGGTCGGCGGTATCCCGCTGGGCGCCGGTCTGCGACGGGTCGTGGAACGGAAACTGCGCCACGGACGACAGCGTGCCACTCCTCGTCCGACTCGGGATCTCGATAGTTCGGCATGAAGATCGCGAGGGTTCAGTTGGAAACCGACCTCCGGCCTGTCACGCCGGAGGTCGCTCTTTCTGAGTCAGTTGGTATCCGCTCCGCGGAACGTCGCCACGAGGCCGATCCATTGTTCGGGGCTTCCGACGGTGGCGTTGTGGCCGTAGGAGCCGATCGCGGTGGTGATCTTCGTATATGCCGCTGTGGTCAGGCGGTTGCCGATGAATTTGTCGTAGAGCTCCGTGTAGCCGTCGGCCGGAACTGTGAAGAATTCGGTCGGTGTGTACGTGGAGAGGGCGGTGATCACCAGCTCCTTGGGCTGCACTGTGTTCGCGGTGAAGCCGGTCTGGACGAAGCCGCTGTTGGTGCCGCCTCCGTTGATGGCGGTCTTGTCGAGCGGATTGACGGCCATGATTCCCGAGTACTCCAGCAGGTACAGCGTCTGGTCGTGGAATCCCTGTGCGACGGTGAAGCCCTCGGAGGTCCGGGCGCCGGCGTTGTTGGGGATGTAGTAGATCGAGGCGATGATGTTCGTCCATTCGGACGTCCTGGCGTGGACCCAGCCGGCGGGCGCGGTCCAGACGATCGAGCCATTCGGATCCTTGCGTCCGGAGAGGACCGCCACCAGCAGGGTGCCGGGCTGGGTCGGCTGCGGCCAGAAGCCGGTGATGCTCGTCTGCGAGTTGGCCAGCGCGAACGAGGTCTGGATCTTCGTGATCTGCGGCGGCGGCGGGGGCGCCACGGTGACCGTCGCGGTCGTGCTGTCGACCGAGCTGCAGCCGTTGAGCACGCGCACCCAGTAGTTCGTGGTCACCACCGGCGACACGGTCAGTGAGGGGCTGTTCGTGCCGACCGGGATCGCGGTCGACGGCGCGGTGCCCTGGTACCACTGGTACGCCGTGGCATTGACCGCGGTGACATTGAGCGTCGTCGTCTGGCCGGGATTGATCGTCCGCGGCGTCGGATGGGCGGTGATCAGCGGGCGTACGCAGACGGTCGCGGTGACGCTGTTCGCGATGCCGCAGCCGTTGGTGACGCGGACCCAGTAGCTCGTCGTCGAGGCGGGCGAGACGGTCAGCGTGGCGCCGGTTGCGCCCGCAATGGGCGATGCGGTCGACGGAGAGGTCCCGGTGTACCACTGGTACGACACGGCCTGCGTCGCGCTGACGCCGAGGGTCGTCGATGCGCCGTAGTTGATCGTGCTCGACGCCGGCTGCGCGGTGATGACCGGCGCCGCGGTGCATTGCACGGTGACCGTGCCGGCGTTACTGAAGATCGCGCCTCCGCACGCGCCTCGCACGCGCACCCAGTACTGTTTGGTGGTCGTCAGCGGCCCGACGGTGCACGAGGGCGTGGCGCCGCCGCAGAGCGGCGTGGTGAACGTGCCGGTTGGCCCCTCATACCACTGATAGAGGAACGGTCCCGTCCCGCCGGGCACGACGCTGACTACGGCGGTCGAGCCGGGAGTGACGGTCTGGTTCTGCGGATGCTGCACGATGGTCGTGGTCACGCACGTCGAGTCCGCATTGAGGATGGCCAGCGCGAAGTCCTGTTCGAACGTCGAGCCGCTCTCGTTCGTGTCGCCGTTGATTGCCTGCGCCCTCACGGTCACGGTGATCTCTTCGCCGGCATTGAAGAACAGGCGCGCGATCTCGATGTTGTTCTTGTCGTCATAGGGCAGCGCGCCGATCGCCGGCCACGCCCGCGACTCCTCGCCCAGCGCCTGCGAGAGCACGGTCAGGCTGTTGCCGACGTAGACCACGTGCGGATTCGAGCCGCGGCGCACTTCGAGGTTGAGATCGTTGACCAGCGGCAGCGACACGCCCGCGGTCCCTGGCGCATCCGTCCAGACCAGCGCGATCTTCACCGGTTTCGACGCATCGCGCACGCTCACCACCGTGCTCCAGCTCTGTCCGGCGGCCGTGAAGGTCCGGTCGCCGGCCGCCTGATCGAACACGATCGGCTTCTGATCGCCGTTCAGGATGTCCTCCAGCGAAACGCGGCCGAAGCCCTGTTGTCCGTTGGGAAGCGCCGCCACGGGAATGGCCGGATTCTTCGTGCGGTCCAGACCTCCGCGGACGCTGCGTGCGCCGGCGACGAGCACCGCCTTGGTCAGCGCGGGGCTGACGTCGGCGGGCGAGTTGCCGAGGTAACGCTTGACGAGGATGGCCGCACCGGCGGCGATCGGGGCGGCGAAGCTCGTTCCGGATTCGGCCGCGTATTGAAAGGGACCCGTGAAGGCGCCGGAGCAGCGCGGGGACGTATTCGGCCAGTGCACGGACGTGAAAGCGGAGATGATCTGCGAGGCTGGCGCCATCAGGTCGGGCTTGATCCAACCCTGCGTTCTCGTGTCGATTCGCGAGATCTTCATGATGTTGCGGAAGTCCTCGGCTTGGGAGAGGTTGCACGGCGGATGGTCCGGCCGGTAGTTCTCCAGGCCGCCGACGGACAGCGTGTTCTTCGCTGTCGCACCGGGGAGCGTGAGGTCCTGCCGCAATGTGTCGCCGCCCTGCTGGACCTGATTGGTGTTGCCCGAGGAGACGGTGAAGAGCATCGGGATGCGCGAGAAATTGACCGTCCCGTCGGCGTCTCGCGTGGCGATGTCGTAGTCGCGCGTCCGCGAGTTGTACGTGCCCGCCAGCGGCGCGGCGTAATGATTGAAGGAGTGGTTCTGGATGGTCACGCCCGCACTGGCAGCCTGGAAGCCATAGGTGAAGAGTGTGGGGTCGACGCCGCTTCCGAAGATCTTCGTCGAGAAGATCCCCGCCGTCTGCGCCACGCCCTGCCCGAAGAAGTAGCCGGTCCCGTTCGTATCGCGGAAGCCGGTACCGCCAATGCCATTGCCTGCGATGATGCCCGCGACGAGGGTGCCGTGCGACTCCGGGTCACATCCGGGCGCATTTGCCGGGCAGTCCGCGGCGCCCACGAGCGTGGCCCCGTAGAACTTGCGGTTTCGCAGATCGTTGTGACCGACCGGCCCGGTCAGCCCGTCGTCGAGTCCCGTGTCGGCGATGCCGACCTTCCAGACCGACGGCGACATCGTGGCGCACTCCGGGCATCGCGACGTCACCCAGTTCCAGTAACCCGTCGGGCTGGTCGGCGCCGACTGTTGCACGTTGAGGTTCGACGTGAGCGACATGACCTGGCGCTCGTCCGAGATCTGAACGCCGGATTTCGGCGACACGGAGAGAATCAGCTCGTGCCGCAGCAACGCCTCGGCCGCGACGTCGCTCATCCGCGCGTAGACGCGCGTGTCGTACGACGTTTGCTGCACTTCGATCGTTCCCTCGGCCGCGACGCGGATCGCTTCGATGGCCGGCTCCGAGCCCGGCCCCTCGGCGAGCTCGAACTCGAGCTCGTGCACCTTGCCGTCGCGCGCCAGCATCGCGCCCTTCTGATACGGGTGATAGAAGTCGAGCCACTGCACGAACGGCAGTTGCCTGGTCTGCCCAATCAGCTCCGGCGTGCCGACGACGAGATAGCCATTGTGCGGCACGTAGCGCGAGAGCAGCCTCCAGCCGAGCGCCTCCAGGGGCGGAATCCATTCATTGCGCAAAGGCCCGATGAATTGCAGGACGAAGACGCCCGCCCGGCCGGGCGGATACTCGCGAAAGAGCTTGCCCGCCGGCACGTCGCGGATGCCCTCGCGCACGTCGACGGCGGCGCCGGGGAGGTGGAGCACGTCGAGATCGTCGCGCGCGCGGACGCGGATGTTGCCGTTGCGCGCCTGCGCCTCCAGCGCGGTGACGAGGCCCTTCGGCACGGAGACGATGGTGTAGGCGTCGTAGTCGCCGATCACCTCCGCGCCGAACTGCGTGAGCAGCGCGGACGGAACCGGCCCATTCTTTCCGTCGGCGTGAGACAGCTCGACCTTCGTCCAGCCCTGACGAGCGACGGCTGCATGGACATTTGCAGTGACCAACAGAATCAGGAGAGTGAGCGTGATCGTCCGGAGCGTCGTCGTTTGTCTCATGCGATCGAATATGCTTCCGAGCCCCGCCCGAATCGATGCACGACAGATCACTCACGGGTAAACGGCGAAACGCTTTGTGGTCTGTGGCTTGCGACGGTAAATCAATTGCGCATTCACACGCCGCCAGGCCGGCACGGCCGGCTGCGCGGGATGGCGCGGCGGCCGTTCCGCCCCAGGAGCCTGCGCGGCAGAAGCACATTGGCCTCGGAGCTGCCGCACGTGCCCAAGGCTTTGCCAACCAGCGCTGCCGGTCGTACCGGCCAGGGGAACGTTTTTGAAGAAGTAACGCCGCCGTTAAGGAGAACCGCGTACGCTCGATTCATGAAGGAGGAGTTGCTGCGCTTCGGCCCCTTCGAGCTCGATCCCGCGGACGAGAGCCTGCGACGATCCGGGCTGCTCGTGCGCATCCCCCGCCAGCCCTTGCGCATCCTGCTGCTCCTCGTTCGCCATGCCGGCCAGGTGGTGACGCGCGATGAGATTCACGCCGCGATCTGGGGCAACGAGACCTACGTCGACTTCGAGCACGGAACCAATTCCGCCATTCGCCAGATCCGCTTCGCTCTCGGGGATCAGGTCGCGACGCCGCGCTATGTGCGCACGCTGCCGCGTCGCGGCTACTCGTTCATTGCAGGAGTGCAGAGCGTGGCTCGCTCCGGCGAGCACGTTCCGGCACCGGCGGTCTCGGGTGCTCCCCCTCTCTCGCGCGTCACACCGCGACTGGCCGTGATCGTGGCCACGGCCATCATCACCATTACGGCGATGACGGCGCTGATCCGCCGAATCGGGCCGCGATGAAGAGCCTTCGTTCTTCTGCCCCGATCAGATGAACCGGCTTCTTCGAAGCGAAGCGGACATCATCGCGGGCTGAGTGTATGTGCAGAAATCCGCGGCTATCTCAACCTGTCATCCTGAGCCGGCACGGCCGGCGGCGCTGGTTGGCCAAGCCTTGGGCACGCTGTTCGAGCAAAATTGCCGGCCTTGGAGCTGTGGATGACATCTTCGATGTCATTAGAAGCGGGTGGCGGGTGGGTGCGAAGGAACCCCTCCGGTTAACGATGCTCGCGTAGACAGGAGTAGAACTGCAGTCACGGAGTCGCACGCTCGTCGTTCTTCGCACGAGATCCTTCGCGCCCACCCACCTCCCGCTTCCAAGAAACTCCCAATGTTTGCAGGGTCAAAGCGCACACTCATCGGAGGCTGCCTCACCCCCCTCATCCGGCCGATGGCCACCTTCTCCCCCCAAGAAGCCGGGGGGAGAAGGCTCTCGATTGAACACTCTGGCG
>Ga0307505_10001468_pt1 | contig 18993 bp, 16 predicted proteins | sample 23_S_MG_FD_202183 | JGI IMG/M metagenome (GOLD analysis project Ga0307505, IMG submission 202183) | Soil microbial communities from Populus trichocarpa stands in riparian zone in the Pacific Northwest, United States - 23_S | ecosystem: Environmental > Terrestrial > Soil > Riparian zone > Trees...
ATCCGCATTCCCGGATAGTCTGCTTGTGGAAAAGGAGTCGTTCTACGGCAAACCTCACTACCGTTCATTCATGCGCATGAACGGAGACAACCCGTCGAATGTGCGTTGTTGGTCGCGCAACATCGTCGAGGGGCCGCTGCTCGACTCGATCCTGCAGGATGGAGTTGTCAATATTTCGCTGTATGTGGAAGGAAACCCCGAAGTAGATGGGTATCTGGATATTTTCGGCGACTTGCCGCCGGATAGTGCGCGTATCTTTCACGGGCCGGGGTTGACATCGTCGTCGATCGAGCGCTACTACGAAGGGACCGACCCGCGGATCTGGGAAGATCTCCGGTTGGAATCCGAGATGACCGGCAGCGCACTTGTCGAAGTCGGCGGGGTGGACTCAATTGACCTGTCGCCCTGTTTTGGACGGCAGACAGGGCAATACCGGATTATCTTGCGGCTGGTGTTTGAGGACGAACGTTCGCTGTACTTTTAGTTCTTACCAGGAGGTGTAGCATCGCAGGATCTGATAAAGTACGCGTGGGTGTGATCGGTGCCGGATACTGGGGACCGAATCTCATCCGTAATTTCTCGCTTGTCCCCGGAGTCACAGTCACCGGCGTTGCCGATGCCAAGCCCGAACGCCGCAGTTTTATCGGGTTACGGTATCCGAGCGTAAAGCTGTTTGAGTCGGCACAGGAAATGATCGCCTGGGACCAAACTGACGCCGTAGTGATCGCCACTCCCGTTAATACACACTTCCCCTTGGCGAAAGCCGCTCTCGAAGCGGGCAAGCATGTCATGTTGGAAAAGCCGATGTGCGCCTCGGTCGCCGAGTGCGATCAATTGATTGAGTTGGCCGAAAAGAAGGGGCTGACTCTCATGGTCGATCACACATTTCTCTACACCGGCGCGGTGAACAAAATTTGCGATATGGTGAAGAAAGGCGAGATCGGCGAGGTCCTCTACTTCGATTCCGTGCGTGTCAACCTCGGGCTCTTCCAGCATGACGTCAATGTGCTATGGGATTTGGCTCCGCACGACGTGTCCATCATGGACGCTGTGATGGCCGGCGGAATCGCCGAGTCGGTCTCTGCGCTCGGGCGCGCCCACCTCGGAACGAAAGTCGAGAACATCGCGTACATGACAGTGATGTTCAACAATGGCGCGATCGCGCATTTCCACGTGAACTGGCTCGCCCCGGTAAAGGTGCGCACCACATTGATCGGCGGCTCAAAGAAGATGATCGTCTACGATGACACCGAGCCATCGGAGAAGGTGAAGATCTACGACAAGGGTGTCGATGTCGCGACCGATGTCGAGAAAGTTCATCGGACCATGGTGCAGTACCGCACAGGCGATATGCACGCGCCCAAAATCGATGATACCGAGGCGTTATTTGCGGTCGCGAAGGAGTTTACTGATGCGATCCGTGAGAAACGCCGGCCGAAAACCGATGCCCACTCAGGAAGGCGCGTAGTTGCAGTTCTCGAAGCGGCCAACAAGTCGTTGGCGTCCGAAGGACGACTGGTAAAGCTGTAAATTCGTGTAAGCCAAAGTCGGAAGGGCTGCCCAAGTGGTAGCCCTTTTTCGTTTGCCCACACCTCCAGGTCAGTTATGCACAGGTTGTCGACACAGTTCCAACAGCCCTAATGGGCTTCTCAGCAACTTTTGAACTTTCAGGAATTCCGCTGTTTTGAAACAAAATGATACCCGTCTATCCTCGACCAATGTAAGAGACACCAATGGCCACCCGCTTCGATACCATAGCCCGCGAGTTCGTGGGACGTGTCCCGCCTCAGGCACAAGATGTCGAGATGGCGGTGCTCGGCGCCATGATGCGGGATGCCGAGGCCGTGGGGCTGGTCATCGAGGTCCTCGAAGACATTGATTTCTACAAGCCGTCTCACCGTAAAATCTTCGCGGCCATGCAGGCGCTCTTCGAGCACTCTGAGCCAATCGATCTGGCGACTGTCGCCGGTGAACTCGAAAAGTCCGGCGATCTGGACAAATGCGGAGGACGCGCCGCGTTGGTCGATATTGCCGACTCGGTCTTCACCGCCGCCAATGCCCACGCCCACGCCCGCTTGGTCAAAGACAAGTCAGTCCTGCGGCAGTTGATCGAAGTCTCGCAGAAGATTTCTGAATCCTGCTTCCAGGCGCCCGGCGAAGTCGGTGACCTCCTGGATGAAGCCGAGGGCCGGATCTTTGCAATCTCCGAGTCGCGCACGCGCCAGGATTTTACGAGCGTGTCCGAACTCACCGTTCCGACATTCGAGCGAATCGACGCCTACTACAAGCAAGGCGGAGGAATTACCGGCCTACGCACCGGCTATGATCAACTGGATGCGCTGACAGCCGGAATGCATCCCGGGGACCTCATTATCCTCGCCGGACGTCCGTCCATGGGAAAGACCGCATTTGCGCTCAACATCATGGAAAACGTCGCATTCGGCGAAAAGAAAGCCTGCGCGATCTTCTCGCTCGAAATGTCCAAGGAGCAGCTCACTGAACGCCTCTTGGCATCAGTCGCCAAGGTCAATAGTCTCGACATGCGTAAAGGGCGACTCAGACGTGAAAAGTACGCCGACCTCTACGATGCCGCCGGAAAACTGCACGATGCCAAAATCTGGATAGATGACTCAGCGGCCCTCAGCGTTCTCGAGCTACGCGCCAAAGCCCGACGTCTCAAAGCCCAGCACGACATCGCACTTGTGGTGGTTGACTACATGCAGATGATGCATGGCCCACGTAACGCCGAGAATCGTCAGCAGGAAATTTCCGTGATCTCGCGTTCGCTGAAGTCGCTGGCCAAAGAGTTGAAGCTGCCGGTTCTTGCCCTGTCGCAGCTTTCGCGTCAGGTCGAGCAACGCGGTGGCGACCGTCGCCCTCAACTTGCCGATTTACGTGAATCAGGAGCCATCGAGCAGGATGCCGATGTCGTCATGTTTGTCTACCGACCGGAGCGTTACGGCATCACGGAAGAGAAGGGCCAGTCGCTGGAGAACACTGCTGAAATCATCGTGGGCAAACAGCGCAACGGCCCAATTGGAACAGTCTTCCTGACATTCCTCAAAGACTACACGCGTTTCGAGAATCGCGCGGACACGCGGTCTGTGGGGCAGCCACCACCCGGCATCATGTCTTCGCCGGACTCGGCTCCGGACGACGCCCCGTACTGAACTTTAAGTAATCGCTCACTCGTAGCGCAGGAACCCGCTTCTTGGGCTCCTGCGATATTGCTACCATATCGCTACCATGCCGCACAAGAGTCAGGAGCCTAAAGAGCTGGCTCCTGACCTACGAATGCAATATTCCGAGTTGCCTTTTCGAGTTGCTGGGCAACGTCATCCGTCCGATAATAGACCCATGCGCAGTTTTGTCCGCCAAGTGGGGCGACGGTGGGTGACGTTTGTTAGCTATGTAGGCGGGATCTTTCTGATGTCAGGACGCATCCTCCTCGCGCTCCCCCACATCCCCCGCTCATGGCATCTGTTGACTGCACAAATGCTGGCCGTCGGTGTGCAATCTCTGCCCTTGGTTGTGCTGGTGTCCGTGTTTACCGGCGCGGTCTCTACTTGGCAGGCGGCATACCAATTCGAGGGCTATGTGCCGATGCGCTATCTGGGCGGAGCAGTGGGGAAGGCGATCCTCCTCGAACTCGGACCAGTCCTCACGGCACTGGTCATGACCGGACGTGTTGGGGCCTCGATGGCGGCAGAACTCGGGACTATGCGCGTCACCGAGCAAGTCGACGCGCTGGAAGTCATGGGGATAGACCCGACACGCTACCTCGTCATGCCGCGTGTGGTCTCGGGTCTCGTAATGATGCCAATTCTCGTCCTGTTTGCCAACTTTGTGGCCATTATGGGTGCACTGGCAGTCGCGGTCTTTTTTGTCGATATCTCTGGTGAGACATTCATGAACGGTTTTCGGCTCTTGTTCAAGAATGCGGACTTGTATGCCGGCCTTTTCAAGGCAGCAGTTTTCGGTCTTATCATTGCAACGATCGGCTGCTATCAGGGGTTTAATACAGAAGGCGGCGCTGAAGGTGTAGGACGTGCGACAACTGGAGCGGTCGTTGTCGCCTCGGTGTTGATCCTGATCTCGAATTACCTGATGGCCGTCGTGCTCTTCCGAATCTAACACCGCCATGTCAACCACAACGACCATAGCCCGCCCAAACCCCCGAGTCGATTCACATTCGGATTCTCCGATCATCTCCCTCCGGGGCATCACCAAATCATTCAGCAAGCGCACTGTCATCGACGGTGTCGATCTCGATGTCAACAAGGGCGAGACGCTGGTCGTGATCGGACGATCCGGTACAGGCAAGAGCGTGCTTCTGAAGATCGTCGCGGGATTGATGAAGCCCGACTCCGGCACTGTGTCAATTCTCGGTCACCGGCTGGATCAAATCGACCGTGTCACTCTCATGTCGTTGCGCCTGCGCATGGGTTACGTCTTCCAAAGCGCCGCACTCTTCGACTCGATGACAATCGCGCAGAATGTCGGCTTGGGGCTATCCGAAGGCACCGGCCTCGCATCGAGTGAAATTCGCGCAATCGTAGAAGAGCGTCTTGAATGGGTTGGATTGGAAGGGCAGGGAAGCAATCTGCCTTCGCAGCTCTCGGGTGGTATGCGCAAACGTGCTTCATTGGCGCGGGCCATCGCCATGAACCCGGAGATTGTCCTCTACGACGAGCCCACGACCGGTCTCGACCCGATCACAGCCGAAGGCATCAATGACCTGATTGTCTCGTTACGCGAACGCCTCCGCGTTACCGCCATAGCCGTCACGCACGACATGCATTCGGCCTTTAAGATCGGGGACCGCATCGCAATGCTGGATAACGGCCACATCGTCTTCAGTGGCTCGGTCGACGAGACTCGCCGAACCGACGACATCGCAGTCCGCAATTTCATTTCCGGACAATCCGCGAACTAACAAAGATCCTGACTTTCGCAAAGAGCGCGAAAGTCAGGATGACGGAACTACAGGGCCTCTCCGTTCCTAAATGCCTAATAGACCGTCATTCCAGGTGACGACGTTTTCTGTCGGCACCTGGAATCTTTGTTTCTCCCCTGAAAGATGATTGTTCTCGCCCTCGGTGCACTCCTATCATCCCCCCATGAAATCCACCGCCCCGAAGACCTTTTACGCCTGTGCCAACTGCGGCGCGGTGTTCGCACGCTGGGCTGGCCAGTGCCCCGACTGCGGCGCCTGGGACACGATGCACGAGGAGAAAGCGACTGGGGGAGCGCGCGCGGTCGAGAAGGGTGGGTCATCGCGGAAACGTCGCGAAGCTCCCGCCACACAGACGCTGGGTGAAATCTCGATCGATACTGCGGCAGTCATCGCCACAGGCATTAGCGAGTTCGATAACGTCCTCGGTGGCGGCGCAATGCCCGGATCGACTGTCCTCGTCGGTGGTGAGCCCGGCATCGGCAAATCGACTCTGCTTCTGCAAATTGCCGGACGTATGGCGAAGCGCGGAATCCCGACACTCTATGTCTCCGGCGAAGAGTCAGCCGGGCAGATCAAACACCGGGCATTGCGGCTCGGAGTGCCCAGCGACTTGCACATCCTCACCGAAACTGAATTGAGCAACATCCTTGGCGCCGCCGATGCGATGACTCCCAAGCCCCGCGCATTGATCATCGACTCGATCCAGACCACATTCGACCCTCAGTGGCAAAGTCCGCCAGGGACAGTCTCACAAGTGCGCGAGTGCGCCTCGGCCATCAGCGATTGGGCGCAGGTGCACAATGCGGTCGCGTTTCTGATCGGCCATGTGACCAAAGAGGGATTCATAGCCGGACCGAAGGTGCTCGAGCATTTGGTTGATACTGTCCTTCAATTCGAAGGCGATCGCCGGCAATGGATACGCATTCTGCGGTGTCTCAAGAACCGTTTCGGCTCAACCAATGAAGTCGGCCTCTTCGAAATGAACGAGAAGGGACTCTCCGAAGTCACCGATCCCTCCGGCCATTTCCTCTCCGGCGAACCGGCATCACTCCACGCTCCCGGCTCCGCTGTCGCCGTCGCCATGGAAGGACGCCGCCCGCTGCTCCTCGAGATTCAAGCGCTGGTCGGGCAAGGGGGAGGAGTCCCGCAGCGTGTCGTCTCCGGCTTCGACCCGCGTCGCAGCGCCATCCTGATCGCAATTCTTCAGAATATTGGCGGGCTCTCACTCAACGGACGCGACATCTTCGTCAACATCACGGGCGGTTTCGTCACCGATGAACCCGCAGTCGATCTCGCCGCCGCCATCGCCATCGCCTCATCCACTCTCAAACGCGCCGCACCCTCCCGCACAGTCTTCATCGGCGAACTCGGCCTTGCCGGAGAAATCCGAGGTGTACCGCAAATGAAACAGCGCCTCATTGAAGCCGAAAAAATCGGCTTCAAGACCGCGATCATCCCCGCGATGAATGCCCGCGATGTGCAAGGCGGCGACATCGAAGTGAAGCCGATCGGCAGGATCGACCAAGCATTGGGGTTGTTGTAGGAGCAGGATGAGCACTTACTGCCGGACAGTATACCAGTGCATCCTCGTCACTGTGTCCGTGATCCTCCTTCCGGCGTCTTCTGTCGCCTCGGTAGTCTTGTACAATCACTGGCTCTCTGCTACAGAGAATGACACATCGGAGGCAATCGAGGTAAGACTCACCTACCCAGATTCGCGGGTATCGGTCAAGATTAAGTCGCACTCGATGTACACTGCCGGCGACATGAGCGTGAGCGTGCAACTAGACGTGCGGCAGCCAGACAAGGACACGATTCGCTTTGACTGGTCAGAGAGCTTGTTGATATGGAATGGCGACACAGACACGCTGTTATTTCATGTTGGTGAGTGTAATGGAAAGATCGATACATCGGGTCAAATCGAGTGGGACAAACGCAAAACCAAGATTTGGATCGGGGCCGAATTGGGTAGCTTCAGGCGCAATCTCGGTCGTGCTCGCGAAATGGAACTCGTTCTTGGAGGATTCACTTATCGAAGCGAGAAACGCCAGCTCCCGAGGATTTTCATCCGCTTGAACCTACGTGGCGACACTGAATGATACAAAGTGGTTTGCAGGTCAGGTTCACCACACTCCGGATAGATTCGCAAACATGGACCTGTGGTGCGCAGTGCACCTGATCTACGGTTCTTTCGGCGAAGTAACCCAATTGTTTCTCAAAGCAGAATGTCGTTTCTTCACCGCCCCGCTCGATTGCGGGATTGAGCGATAATCATGCCAGACACCTACGCAATCACAGGCGGAAGCGGATTCCTCGGAATCAATCTTGTTCGGTACCTGCTGAGCAAGGGACAAGATGTTGTCTCGCTGGATTTGCTTCCATTCGACTATCCCGATGTGCGCGACAAAGTGCGCGCCATCTCGGGCGACATCCGTAAGCCCGAAGATGTCCGCAAGCTCGTGGCCGGTGCCAAAGTCGTGATTCACTGCGCTGCCGCGCTCCCGTTGTACAAACCCGAAGACATTTACTCGACCGACATCGAAGGCACGCGGACTGTTCTCACCGAATCGCACGCCGCCGGTGTCGAGCGTGTCATACACATCTCGTCGACTGCGGTCTACGGCATCCCCGACCATCATCCATTGTTGGAGACCGACAAGCTTGTTGGAGTCGGCCCCTACGGTGAGTCGAAAGTGAAGGCGGAAGAACTGTGTTTGGAGTTCCGCGCCAAGGGAATGTGTGTCCCGATCCTGAGGCCGAAGTCATTCATCGGGCCGGAGCGATTGGGTGTGTTCGCGTTGCTGTACGACTGGGCCAACGATGGCCGCAATTTCCCGGTGCTTGGTAAGGGCAACAACCCCTACCAATACCTCGATGTCGAGGACCTCTGCGATGCGATCTGGCTCTCAGCGACGCTCCCACGTGAAGTCGTCAACGACACCTTCAACATCGGCGCCGCCGAATTCGGTACATCGAAATCCGATTTTCAGGCCGTGCTCGACCATGCGGGCCACGGCAAGCGTATCATCCCGATCCCCGAAGGACCGGCGATCTTTGCTCTGCGTGTATTGGAATTCTTGAAGATTTCACCCCTCTACAAATGGGTCTATGAGACAGCGGGCAAAGAGTCATTTGTCTCAATCGAGAAGGCGCAAAAAAAGCTCGGGTTCGCACCCAAGTACTCCAACAAGGATGCGCTCCTGCGGAATTACCGCTGGTACCTCGAGAACATGCACAAATTCAAAGGCGACGGCGGCGTAACTCACCGTGTACCCTGGAAGCAGGGGATACTCCGCTTCTTCAAGCCGCTATTCTAATTTTTATAGGACCAATAGGTCGAATAGGTCCTATTCTCTCTCCTCAATGCCACTCACCTTCACCCTCCACAACACCGACGGCCACGCCCGCAGCGGCGAATTCACCGTGCATGGCCGCACCGTCGAGACCCCAGTCTTCATGCCAGTCGGCACCGCCGGCACTGTCAAGGCGATGCCGCCCGAAGATCTCGCGCTGCTCGGCGCGCAGATATGTCTCGGCAACACATACCATCTCTATCTACGCCCCGGAGTCGAGATCGTACGCAAGGCAGGGGGGCTCCACAAATTCGTCCACTGGAATGGCGCAATCCTCACCGACTCCGGCGGCTACCAAGTGTTCAGTCTGAAGGAACTGCGCAAGATCGAGAAGGATGGTGTCCGGTTCCGTTCGCACCTCGATGGCTCCGAGCACTTCTTCTCGCCGGAGAGTGTCTACGACATCCAGCACGGCCTCGGCACCGACATCGCCATGGTCCTCGATGTATGCACTCCGTATCCCGCCGACCACGATCAAGCGGCCAAGGACCTTGAAGTGACACTTCAATGGGCACTTAAGGCAAAGACCAGAAGCTTAGCACTCGCAGAGAGTTATAGGTCGAATAGGTCCGATGAGTCCTATCCCGCCCACTTCGGAATCGTCCAAGGCTCAGTCTACCCAGACCTCCGAAGAATCTCCGCCGAACGACTCGTCGAGATCGGCTTCGACGGCTACGCTGTCGGCGGTCTTTCAGTCGGCGAACCGAAGGACGCAATGTGGGAGATGACTGAAGCGTCAGTCCCATATCTGCCCACCGACCAACCCCGTTACCTCATGGGCGTCGGCACACCCGAAGACCTGATCATGGGCATCGACTGGGGTATTGACATGTTCGACTGTGTTCTCCCCACACGTGCTGCGCGCCACGGCACAGCGTTCACGTCCCATGGCCCACTGACCGTCAAAGCATCGCGATACAGCGAGGATTACTCGCGCATCGACGCCGATTGCGACTGCTTGACCTGCAAGTCGTACACACGCGCCTACATACGGCACTTGTTCAATGCCGGCGAGATCAGCGCAATGATGTTGACCACGCGCCATAATTTGAGTTTCTACCTGTCCGTAATGCGCCGGGCGAGGCAGGCAATTCGCGAGAACCAATGGGCAGTGTTCTCGCGCGAGTTTCTGTCGAAGTACCGTTCCGGCGATGATGAACGCCAATAAGGAGGATGTGTGATTCAGTGGCTTCTCGCAATGGCTCCGCCCCCGGCGGATGGATCGTCCCCCAACCCGATCCTGACATTCCTGCCGTTCGTGCTCATGATCGTGGTGGTCTGGTTTCTCCTCATTCGTCCGCAGCGCAAACGCGCCAAAGAGCACACGACCATGCTTGGTGCCTTGCAAAAGGGTGACAAGGTCGTGACCAACTCCGGAATGCTGGGAACGATCGTCGGCATCAGCGACGGTGATCCTGTCGTGGTGCTAAAAGTGGGCGATGACACAAAGGTCGAGTTCCTCAAGACAGCGATCGCCGGCAAGATGGACAAGTAGGTCCAAGCGGATACGGTCATGCGCCGGCCGTGGCAAAAACCAACCGACTCAGTACGCATCTACGATGATGCCGTTCTGCGCGCCCCGGCTCGGACAGTCACGGACTTCGGCAACGAACTCCAACGATTGATCGAGCGCTTGTTGCGCGTGCAAAAGCGCCATCATGCCGTCGGCGTCGCTGCCTCGCAGATCGGTGAGCCGTGGGATGTCTTCGTCATCAACGGCGGTGAAATTCGTCGCGGCGGGAAACCGGAAGTCTACATCAACGCCCGCATCGTCGATGAGAACGGCCACGCAATCGATGAAGAGGGCTGCCTGTCATTCCCCGGAGTCTTCGTTCCCATCAAGCGGTCGAGTCATGTTGCGCTGGCTGCGCTCGATCAAGACGGCAACGGCTTCGAGCGCGAGGCCACCGGGCTTCTGGCGCGCGCCTACAGTCATGAAACCGATCATCTGCAAGGACGTTTGATCATCGACCGCATTGGTCCGACCGCGCGCGAGAGGGTCATCGCCCACATGCGCAAGCATGCGCGCAAGGCGGTCGGCTGATCATGAAGATTGTCTTTCTCGGCACTGCCGACTTCGGCATACCCACACTCGAGGCATTGCGCCAGAGCAGTCGTCATCAACTGGTAGGCGCTGTCACCGGGCCGGATAAACCACGCGGACGCGGCCTCGAATCGTCCCCAACACCGGTCGGCAAGTGGCTGGCATCCGCTGGAGTCACTCCGGTCTTCAAGCCGCAGCAATTGAATGATCCAGCGTTTGTTACCGCTCTGCGCGCGGTGGAGGCAGATGCATTTGTCGTGGTCGCATTTCGCATCCTCCCCGAGGAGGTCTACACAATCCCCCGCTTTGCATTCAACCTTCACGCTTCACTGCTTCCGGCATTCCGTGGGGCCGCCCCGATCCAGCGAGCGATAATGGCAGGGGAGACCGTGACTGGAGTCACCACGTTCCTGCTCCAGAAACGTGTCGACACCGGGGACATTATCGAACAAGTCGAACAGTCGATTCCGCAATCGGCAACAGCCGGGGATATGTTCGAATCCCTGTCGCACTTGGGTGCCGAAACCGTGATGCGGACTCTCGATATCCTCGATTCCGGGAACTTCATGCCCCGTCGGCAGGATGACTCCAAGGCCTCGCCAGCCCCGAAGCTGACCGACGCCGACCTCGCCCTCGACTTCGCAAGCCCCACAATCCCACTGATTAACAGGGTTCGTGGGCTCTCGCCGCGTCCGGGCGGGACAGTCATCTTCCGCGAAAATCCGGTCAAGATTCTCGCCCTTTTGGCGCATAATGACGCATCTTTACAGACGCGGGCCCCCGGCGAGATTGTCGCTATCGACAAGTCGCTCGGCCCGATTGTAGAAACTCTTGACGGACTGGTCGCCTTCGGGCTCATCCAGCCAGCGGGAAAGAAACCGATCACCGGAGCGGAGTTCGCACGTGGGCATCGTCCCGTTGTTGGCGAACTGTTCCATTCACCGAGTATAAAGCAGACCTGATGCACACCGAAGAAACTGAAGAACAAGCCACAGAATCGAAGTCGTCCTCACGTTCCCCGCGCCGCCAACGCCGTCCCCATTGGGAACAGCCGGTGCAGCTTCCGCCCGTAAAAAAAGAGATCATTATCAATGTCGGGGACACTGAGACCCGAATTGCTGTCCTCGAAGACGGCAAGATGGTCGAGCTATCCTACGAACGCCCCGATGATGTCAAGATGGCCGGAAGTGTCTATAAGGGCGTTGTCGAGTCCGTCCTGCCCGGAATGCAAGCGGCCTTCGTGCACATCGGCGAAGAACGCACCGCCTTTCTCCACGCCTCCGACATCGGCAAGATGGGTGACGACGAATACGAATCTGAGTTCGAAGACGAAGGCGCCGAGCCCAAACGCGACCTGATCAAAAAAGAGAAGCACACGGCCATCGAGGATGTGGTTAAGAAAAACCAGATCATCCTCGCCCAGGTCATCAAGGAGCCGTTGGGGGGCAAAGGCGCACGAATCACCACGAACGTCTCGCTGCCCGGACGTTTCGTCGTGCTGGTCCCCGATGACAGCCATGTGCGCGTGTCGAAGCGCATTTCCAATTGGGCCGAACGACGCCGTCTAAAAACCATCCTTGAGCCACTTCGTCCGCAGGGCTGCGGTCTGATAGCGCGTACCGAAGCCGAAGGCGGCAATGAGAAAGACTTCAAGAACGACATCAAGCAGTTGCTCAAGACCTGGAAACAGGTCATGAAGGACTTCGAAAAAAAGACCGCCCCGATTTGCCTCTACCGCGAGACCGACATCACCGGCACGATGATGCGCGACATGTTCTCCGAAGATGTCGAGCGATTGATCGTCGACGACAAGAAGCTTTACAAAGAGATGGTGTCATATTGCAAGCAGGTCGCGCCCGAACTCAAAGACCGCATCGAGCTGTATGAGGGAGAGGTTCCGACTTTCGATCTCTACGGCATCGAATCGGAAATCGAAAAGATGATGGAGCGCAAAGTCTGGTTCAAGCGTGGCAGCTACCTCGTGATCGACCAGACCGAAGCGATGGTGACCATCGACGTCAACACCGGACGGTTCGTCGGCAAGACCAATCAGGAAGAGACCATTCTACGCGCCAATTTGCAAGCGGCCCAAGAAGTAGCCCGTCAGGTACGTCTACGCGACATCGGCGGCCTGATCATCATCGACTTTATCGACATGATGCACCACTCCAACCGTAAGCGCGTCTACGATGAAGTGAAGCTGGCCTTCGCGCGCGACCGCGCCAAGAATTCCATCGCGACCATATCGGAATTCGGGCTGGTCGAAATGACCCGCCAGCGCATTCGTCCGCAATTTATGCTTGCTCACACCGATCCCTGCCCAACATGCGACGGCACAGGACGAGTCCTGTCACCGGAGACAGTTGCCGCCAAATTGGAACGGTGGTTCGAACGCGCCCGTGCTGCGACCAGCATCAAACGATTCAAATTGGTCGTGCATCCCAAGCAGGCCGAATATATGCTCGCCGACAAAGAGACCTGGCTCAAACGCATCAAGAAGTCGAGCAAATCCGACATCTCAGTCGAAACCGATGAACTGCTCGGCCCCGACAAATACCGCATGATCTCCGTCGATGATGGCGTCGATCTGACCGATGCGTTTCATCCGCGCACATCACGGCCCACCTGACCGCAACCGATTGAAAACAAAAACGGCCACGTGCTCGTGCGCGTGGCCGTCTTGATGTCATGTCCGTGAGTTTACATCTCGCCGGGGATCTGATAGCGGAAGTCTTCGACTTCGGCTTCGGCGCGCGTCTTCTCGTACCACTGCTGGAAGTGCATCTGCTTCTTGTTCTCAAGCGCCGTGGTCATGATTGAATCGCGCTTCTCCACGTAAAGTTGCGGATCGGCCGACACATGATCGATGATCTGCAGAATCGCTGCTCCACGTCCCACTTTGACAACCGGTGAGAATTTCTGACCGGTGCGGGCCAAGGCAAAGGCCGCTCCCCGGAAGATGGGGTCGTCGCCGACGCCAGGCACCATGTCACCGCGTCCGAATGGAGTCGTGGTCGAATCAACCGTGCGACCCACCAGCACGGCAATGTCAGCCAGTTCGCCGCCGGCCTGTAAACGAGGCGCGACACGATCCAACACTTGCATCGCATAATTCTTGGCCTCTTCAGTCCGCAAGCGTGACATAATGCGCGTCTTCGACTCGGAAAACGTCGCGAAACCTTCGGGTTCAAGCGCATCAACAACGGCGACTACAAATCCGGCATTCGTCTCAAATGGAATCGAAATCGCGCCGGGTTTGGCGGAGAATGTCCACTGCGCAATCGCCGGCTGTTTGCCCAAGATCGGAATGTCCTGACCGCGCTCGAAGTACGACGTCACACGTGAAACCACACCGTACTCTTTGCTGAGCGAATCAATCGTTTGAGACTTAAGTTCCTCGCCAAACTGCTCGGCTTTGAGGCGGAGATCAGACAGCGATCCCGATGTTGGCTCGACCTTGAGCATCACGTGGAAGACCTTGACCTGTAAGGAGTCGCCCACACCGCGGCGACCGTCGCACTTAATGACGTGAATTCCGAAGCGCGTTGTCACCGGATCGGATACCTGGCCGGAATCCATGACGAAGGCGGCATCATCAAACGGTTTCACCATCGCGCCCTTGCTGATCCAGCCCAGGTCGCCGGTTGGCGATGAGTTGTCTTCCGAGTACTGCTGCACCAGCGATGTAAAATCTACGCCGGAACGCGCCTGTTGGGCGATCTGGTCGGCCTCACGGCGCACTTCGGCGCTATCCTCAGCCGAGGCCTTCTTGTCGAACTGGACATACTTAATACGGGCACGTTCCCCGTGCTTGAACTCTTCCTTGTGCGCATTGTACCACTCTTCAGCGGTCAGCGAATCAACCGCCTGAACGGAATCGAGATATGTCGCCGATTGCACGATGACATAGCGAACCTTGACCTTTTCGCCCGCGGCTTCGTACAACATTTTCACTTCGGCATCGTCCATGACCGTGGTCGTAGTCACATACTCATAAAGTTTCTGCTGCAACACCCGCGGCCGCACCAGTGCTTCAATCTGAATCCAAAGTGCCGGATCGGGGTTCTGGTAGGCGGCAAGGTACTTGTTGTAATCGAACTGGCCGTTGGTGACGAACAGATCGAGCGTACGGATCTCCTGGGGCGGGAAACGACGCAGATGCTCGGCCAGCTCCAGATTGGTCACCTGCAGGCCGACCTTCTCGGTCGTCTGCTGCATGATCTGACTTCCGACCATCTGGTCGAACACTTCTTCGCGGATTCGGGTCGCATCGTCTTCGCTCACATCGCCGCGCTGCTGTTGCTGCTGCGCGAGCGCATTCTGATACAGGAATGAGTAATCATCCAAGCGCAGATCCTGGCCATTGACACTCCCGACAACGCCGCGGGCAGCGTCGGGAGCGGTAAAGTCCATCCCCCACGCAAAGATGATCGTGCCTACGAACGCTGCGATAATGATCCAAAGCACTGGCTTCGTGCCTTGACGCATTTGCTTCATAACCATGAGACTTTATCTCCTTGAAAGTTAGACCTGCCGCCGACAGGGACGGTTGTTTATGAATGTATCGGCCCGGAGCCTACTTCCCCAAGCGGCCAAGACCTTTAGTATAACTGATATCCCCTTGAACGTCATTAACATTTCCGGAACCCGTATCCCCGGCAAGCGTTGGATTTCATTGACAGGGGGCACGGGCCGTTCTATGGTCTGGTAGGGATGGGCTTTCGTCTTTTCATCATGTCAGTCTTGGGGTTGGCCTTGCCATGGGTCTCGATCTGTGCCCAGGAAGTCCTCGGCCAGTATGTCTGGCCAATCCAAGGGCACACCAACCTCTCCGCCGGCTTCTGCGACTTTCGCACCCGCCACTACCATGGCGGTATCGATCTCTCGACCAATGGCCAGGAAGGATTCTCGGTACGGGCGGCAGACTCTGGCTGGGTCGGACGTGTCTCAGTCTCGTACTGGGGCTACGGTAAGGCAGTCTACATCCAGATGACCGATGGCCGGATGGCTGTGTATGGCCATCTATCAGAGCTGTCGGAGAAAATTCAGAAGTTTGTCGAAGACGAGCAATACAAGTCGCGTCGCTACGCACAAAATCTTTTCCCCGACGCGCGCCAGATTCCAATAGCACGAGGCGAAGTGATCGGCAAGTCCGGTCAGACCGGCGCCGGACCGCCGCACCTGCACTTCGAGATTCGCAGCAAAGACAATAAGCCACTCAACCCGCTCGCATTCTACGCCAAACCGGATGCGATCAAGCCCTCGGTGTACTCGGTCACCGTCACGCCCGTGCAACCCGATGATCTCGACACGCCGCCATCGACTGTCGATGGTTCCTTCTTGCCCAAGACATTCACGGTGCATAAGGGGACACTGGCGACATCTCCGCGCGTGACCGGGACTGTCGGAATCTCAGTGTTGGCGGATGACCACATCGACGCCCCCCGCTGGACAATGTCGGCGTATTTGCACCGGCTGATTGTCAATGGCACGACCGTTGGCGAAGTGCGTTACGATTCGATCAACTACGACGATACCCGTCAGATTGAAATCGAACGCCACTTCGACCCCGATGGGGGATTGTCACCACGCGCGGTCCGCCTCTTTCGTCGTGAGCGCAACTCACTCTGGCACTATCACGGATTCGCGCGGGATGGGTTGCTCAGTGTGCCCACATCGCTAACCCCAGGGAAAAACTTGATCCGGATAGACGTTGAAGACTTCGCCGGCAACATCAGGATCACCGAGTTTTCGCTCATCGTCGACAGCTTGCCCAATCGCGGACCAATCGCGTCGGAGTCGAGTAGTCTTACAGGGACCCTGACTTGGGGTGGTGCGGTTCTCTCAGTTGCATCAACGAAGTCCACTCCACCTGATGCCGCCATTGATCCCGAGGGGGCCCAGCCAATCCGTCACTGGGTGCGAGGTGCCGATGGCTGGCAGGCATGGCTCCCCGCGGCAACTGGCGCCGACGTGCTCTGGATACGCAGCCGCGCCGATGCGTCACGGACCCCAGCGTCACTGGGCTGGAAGCCCGTGAACAGCCAGGATGGCGAGCTCGTTACGAGTGAGGATGGGCAGGCAACTGTGGCATTCGCGGCTGGCGACTTGTATGTGTCCGGTGCATATACCCTAAGACGCGGTGAGGGGAACGCTGCCGGCGCACTCACGCCACTGTATACTCTCGCCCCACGGCTGATTCCGTTCGCACGCGACCTGAAACTGAATATGGCTATTCCAAAAACCAAGATAGCACCCGAGAAGCTCGGCATCTATCGCAACCGCAATGGCAGCTGGTCTCTGGAAGGGAAGGAGCGCGAATCCGATTGGTCGGCGCTGCGAGCGACAATCAAGACCGCTGGAGCGTTCGCAATTCTCGCCGATCAAAAAGGCCCTGTGTTATCGAATGTCACCCCCGGCAAGGGCGTGACAGTTCGCAACGCGCGTCCGACGATCCGCTTCGAGATGTCCGACAATCTCGCTGGTATTGGCTCCGACGAGGACCTTCAGCTCACCATCGATGGCCAGTGGGTGCCGGTCGAATTCGATCCCGACCTTCGCCAGGCCAAGGGACGTCCGCGCTGGAATCTTAATCTCGGCAACCACACCTTTGTCATCGTGGCCCGCGACGCCTGTGGCAACGAGACACGATTGGAACGAACCATAACGGTAGCGAGATAGGCGCAAATGTTTCCACTAAAAGACGACAACCCGACGCACCGCACTCCAATTCTCACGATCGCTCTGATCGTGATCAATGTGCTCGCCTATCTCTATGAATTCATTCAGCCCGATCAGGGGCAAACCGTCGTGATGCAATTTGGTTTTATCCCGATTGAGCTAACTCAAGGTGTCGAGCTCACCCCGCAGACATACTTTCCATCTATCGGGACCATGTTCACCAGCATGTTCCTCCATGGTGGCTGGATGCATTTGATCGGCAACATGCTCTTTCTCTGGGTTTTCGGAAATAATGTCGAAGACCTGCTCGGACATATTTGGTTCATACTCTTCTATCTCCTCGCCGGTGTTGGCGCTGTCGCGCTCTTCGTCCTGACAGCTCCAAACTCGCAGATCCCCATGGTGGGAGCATCCGGCGCGATTTCCGGCGTGCTGGGTCTGTATGCCGTCAAATGGCCGAAAGCCCGTGTCATGACAGCGGTCACCCTCGGGTTCTTCGTCCGCATGATCTGGATCCCGGCGATGGTTGTTCTTGGCATTTGGTTTGTAATGCAGTTGCTGTTCGCCTTCCTCTCCCAAGGGAGTGAGGCGTCAGGCGGCGTGGCCTACATGGCCCATATCGGTGGGTTCCTCGTAGGTGTGATTGCAGCATTCTTTGCCAAGAAACCCGAGACGGCCTGGCAATCGCGCCGATTCTAACCCAAGCAAGTGTCAGCAGTCCCCCTGTCTTTTTCCTCCGCAGGCATTATCTTATCCGCTTCGAGATGAGATACCTATGCTAAGCAATGTCAAAACCGCCGTCGTGGCCCTTGGGGGAAATGCCATTTCCCGCACGGACATGCCCGACACGATCGCCAATCAATTCCGCCTCACACGCGAATCGCTCTCCGCGATTCTGCCGCTCGTGAAGGCCGGGTATAACATCGCCATCACGCATGGCAACGGTCCGCAGGTGGGCAATGCCATGTTGCGGGTCGAGCTGGCGCGCGACCGGACTCCGGTTCTCCCAATTGGCATCTGTGTAGCCGATACCGAAGGCGGCATCGGATACATGATCGCGCAGTCGTTGCAGAATCGTTTGAAGCGTGACGGCATCGACCGCGCCGTTGCCACAATCGTCACGCAGGTTATAGTCGACCGCAATGACCCCGCAATGGCCAACCCGACCAAATTCATCGGCCAATTCTACACCGAAGAGGATGCGAAGAGATTCGCCAAGGAACGCAACTGGACAGTAAAGCAGGACGGTGACCGTGGCTGGCGACGGGTCGTCGGATCGCCCATGCCCAAGCACATTGTCGAAGGCGAGGTCATCCGCGCGATTGTCGAGGATGGCGTCATTGCCATCGCCGCTGGCGGTGGCGGAATTCCCATCTATGTCGAAGAAGACGGCACCTACGAAGGAGTCGATGTCGTCGTCGATAAAGATCGGGCCTCCGCAGTTCTCGGTCACGCCATCGGCGCCGAGATGCTCGTGATCCTGACCGCTGTTGACCGCGTGGCGATCAATTTCGGAAAACCGAATCAGCAGGCACTGTCGCAAATTAGCGTGAGTGAGGCGCGTCAGTACCTGGCCGATGGCCATTTCCCCGATGGCAGCATGGGACCGAAGATCGACGCGGCTATCCAGTTTATCGAAGGCGGCGGCAAGAAAGTACTGATCACCTCGATTGAGAAAGCCGAGGCGGCCTTGCGGCAAGAGGATGGTACCTGGATTCTGCCGGATTGAAAGAGCGCAGGCGAGGACGCCTGCACCACAATCCCGCACGCGTTCTTAATGCAGGCACTTTGCCTATACCACCAGCCAACGAGGCTCTTTGTGGTGCAGGCGTCCTCGCCTGCGTTCTTTCACCATAATAAGACCAATGCCGAAAACATCAACCCATCCCCACTGGCTCATTGACCTCCTCGCCGCAGGCGACGTCTACGAGGTCGGCGGCTCGGTGCGTGACCGTCTT
>Ga0307505_10001469_pt1 | contig 18952 bp, 16 predicted proteins | sample 23_S_MG_FD_202183 | JGI IMG/M metagenome (GOLD analysis project Ga0307505, IMG submission 202183) | Soil microbial communities from Populus trichocarpa stands in riparian zone in the Pacific Northwest, United States - 23_S | ecosystem: Environmental > Terrestrial > Soil > Riparian zone > Trees...
CTCGCGCAGCCGCACGAGAATGCGGGTGAGCGGCGTGCGCAGGTTGTGCGCGATGGTGTTGGAGACATGGCGCACACCGTCCATCAGCGACTGGATGCGGTCCAGCATCGCGTTGATGTCCTGCTCGAGCAGCGCGAATTCGTCCTCGTCACCCGACGGCGTCACGCGTACCTGCATCTCTCCGGCGGCGATGCGCGCGGCGGTGCGCCGCACCGCACCCACGCTGCGCTCCAGCTGCTGTCTGAACACGAAGGTGCCGCCGATCAGCAGCACGACCGCGACGATGCCGGCCGCGGCACTGGCCCTGGCCACCAGCAGCTCGATGGCCTCCTGGTCGCGCAGATCCGCACCTACCACCAGCAGGCCGCCGTCGGGCAGGCGGTGCTGCATCAGATAGGCCGCGACGCTTTCGCCCGCGCGCACCACGCGCTGCTGGCCGGCCCTGCTCCCGTCGTGCATCACGGGCGCGTGGTCGAGGTTACCGGCACGCTTGTGGCCGTCCCGGTCGGCCAGCCAGTAGATCTCGCTGTCGGAATTCCGCCCGTCGGCCATGGCACCGCTGATCGCAGCCGCGAGCGCATCGATGCCGCCTTCGTCGAAACGAGCCGTCAGCAGCTGCGTGGTCGCCGACACCTGGCGCAGCATGCGCTGATGCAGCACGCCCACGGTCTGCATGTAGAGGATCGCGAGCACCGCCAGCATCGTGATCGCCACCGCCAGGCCGTAGTGGAAGGCGAGCCGGAAGCCGGCGGAACGCCAGACCGCGCGCAGCGAGCCGCTCATTCCCCGTGCGGCTGGACCGCCATGCGGTAGCCCACGCCGCGCACCGTGTGAATCAGCGGCGCCTCGTCGCCGCCGTCGAGCTTGCTGCGCAGCCGGCTGATCTGCACGTCGATGACGTTGGTCTGTGGGTCGAACTGATAGTCCCACACGGCTTCAAGAAGCATGGTGCGGGTCAGCACCTGATCCGGGTGCGTCATCAGGTACGCGAGCAGGCGGAACTCCCGCGGCTGCAGCGCGATCGACCGGCCGCTGCGCTCGACGCGGCGCGTTGCAAGGTCCAGCCGCAGATCGGCTATCTGCAGCGCGCGGATCTCGGCGCCGCTGCGCGAGCGCCGCACCAGCGCTTCCGCGCGCGCGGCGAGCTCCGAGAAGGCGAAAGGCTTGGTCAGGTAGTCGTCGCCGCCGGCCTTCAGGCCGCGCACCCGCTCATCCAGCGCGCTCAGGGCGCTCAGCACCAATACCGGCGTTCTCAGTCCCACACCGCGCATCGTCGCCAGGATGGCCAGCCCGTCGACGCCGTTGGGCAGCATGCGGTCGAGAATCACGAGGTCCCACGTGTCGCGCGTCGCGCGCGTCATCGCTTCCGCGCCGTCGCGGCACATCACCGCGATGTGGCCCAGCGACTTGAAGCCATCGGCGATGTAACGGGCATTGTCGGCATCGTCTTCCACGATCAGACAGCGCCACATAGCGGCAAGGTTCGTCACTTCGATGTGGCCCCGATATCGAACGGCACGCCCCATGCGGCCGACGGATAGCGGGTGCAGACGGTACCGCGATTCGACGTGGCCCGTTCACGAGAGCGCATCGGCTACAGTGGAGATTCTCTCCGTGAGACACGCACTACGCGCGCGTGTTCACCATCGGTCAGCAGATACAGGCTGCCGTCAGGCCCCTGTCTGATGTCGCGGATGCGCTCGTTCAGGTCCGCGAACAGCGGCTCGCGTCGCAGCACTCGCGGGGTTTCATCGTCGCCGGAGAGCTCGATACGCCAGACTGCCCTGCCGCCCAGCGCTCCGACGAACACGCTGCCCTTCCACTCGGGGAACTGGTCGCCGGTATAGAGGATGAGGTTGCTGGGCGCGATGGCCGGTCTGCCCCAATGGGTCAGCGGCGCTGCCATGCCCGCCGCCGACGTTCCCTTGCCGATCCTGGCGCAGGTCACGTATTCGCAGCCGTAGGTGACGACTGGCCATCCATAGTTCAGCCCCTTGCGCACGATGTTGATCTCGTCGCCTCCATAGGGGCCGTGTTCCGAGACCCACAGCTCGCCGGTGCGCGGGTGGACCAACGCGCCCTGGGGATTGCGGTGGCCGAGGCTCCAGATCTCGGGCCGCGCGCCGGCACGTTCGATGAACGGATTGTCGCGAGGCACCGAGCCGTCGCTGCGGATCCGCACCGTCTTGCCCTGGTAGTAGGCGAGGGCCTGCGCGCGCATCCGGTCGGTCGCTGCGAGGCGGTCGCCGACTGTGATGAACAGGTATCCGTCCGCGGACAGCGCCAGCCGTCCGCCGAGGTTCTCGCCGCTCTTCACGGCAGGCGTCTGCCGGAAAATCACCTTCAGGTTCTCGAGGCGCGTTTCGTCTTCGCTCAGGCGCGCCCGCGCGACCGTCAGGCTGTTGTGGTCGGCGCGCGCGCCGCGACCGGCCTTCGTGTAGCTGAGGTAGATGAGGCGGTTGGTCTCGAAGCCCGGATCGACGGTGACGTCCAGCAGTCCGCCGTGGTCGCGGTGATCAACGCGCGGCATCCCTGCGACCACGGCCGATGCCTCGTGACCCTGCGCACTGACGAGGCGCAGCCGGCCGGCACGCTCGGTCACCAGCAACCGGCCGTCAGGCAGGAACTCCATTCCCCACGGGGATTCCAGGTCCGCGGCGAAGGTGCTTACCTTCGGAAGCTCGGAAACGATCGGCGCTGTCGCGGTTGCAGGCCCGGCCGGTGCCGCCCAGATACCGAGTCCGACGCTGCACAAGGCAGCAGCAGCCACCTTTGGCACCGATAGCGTCGTGTTCATGCGTCGTGGGTTCTGCCGAAACGTGATCCAGCGATGCTAGCCACGGACGAAGGGCATGAGAGCGCGCCTTCATTACCATTTGTCCACGTTGGAGGGCTGCCTGGGCAACTGGCTTGCCGCGGTGCTGTCGCATCGCGTGACTGCGTGATGCGGCCGCCTCAGCCGGTGTTCCTCAGCCCCGCCGAGATGCCGTTGATCGTCAGGTGGATGCCGCGCTTCACGCGCTCATCCGTGATACCGGCGCGGAAACGCTTGATCAGCTCCACCTGCAAATGGTTCAGCGGATCGATGTACGGTAGGCGGTGGCGCAGCACCTGCTGCAGTTCGACCTGCTGGTCCAGCAGTTGCTTCTGGCCGGTGATGGCGAGCAGGTGGCGCAGCGTCAGCCGCCACTCGTCGCGGATCGTGGAGAAGATCGCGGCCGCGCGGCGCCGGTCTGACGCAAGCTTTGCGTAGCGGCCGGCTATCGCCAGATCGGACTTTGCCAGCACCATCTGCATATTCGACAGCAGCGCACGGAAGAACGGCCATTCGCGCTGCATCGTCTGCAGCAGTTCCATGCGCTCGCGCCGCTGCGCGCGACCGCCTTCGGCCAGCCACACCTCCACGCCGCTGCCGAAGCCGTACCAGCCGGGCAGCAGCACGCGGCACTGGCCCCACGAGAACACCCACGGGATCGCGCGCAGGTCCTCGATGCGGCCGGTGAAGCGCCGCGCGGCGGGTCGGCTGCCGATGTTCAGTTCCATGATCTCGGCGATGGGCGTGGCGCTGAAGAAATAGTCGGCGAAACCCTCGTTGTCGTAGACCAGCGCGCGATACGCGTGGTGCGAGTGGCGGGCGATCGCGTCCATCGCCGCCTCGAACGCGCGCTCCTGCGCGGGCGCGAGGGGCTGCGGCGCGAGGCTCGCCTCCAGCAGCGCGGCGACCAGCGTTTCCAGGTGGCTGCGGCCCAGCCGCGGATCGGCGTAGCGCGCCTGGATCACCTCGCCCTGTTCGGTGAGCCGCAGTTGCCCACGCACGCTGCCGGGCGGCTGCGCGAGTATCGCGTCGTAGCTGGGACCGCCGCCGCGGCCCACGGTGCCGCCGCGGCCGTGGAACAGCCGCAGCCGAAGCTTCTCTTCGTCGGCGAGCCGCGTCAGCTGCTGCGTCGTCCGATACAGCTGCCACGCGGACATCAGGAAGCCGCCGTCCTTGTTGCTGTCCGAATAGCCCAGCATCACTTCCTGCAGCGGTCGGCGTTCGGTGGGTTCCAGCAGCAGGCTGCGCAGACCCGGATGCGACCACAGCTCGCGCATGATCGCGGGTGCGCGCGCCAGGTCGTCGATGGTCTCGAACAGCGGCACCACCATCAGCCTGCAGTGGCGCTGCTCGACGCCGGCCAGCAGCCCGCACTCCTTCTGCAGCAGCGCGACTTCCAGCAGATCCGACAGCATCTCGGTGTGCGACACGATGTGCCGCTCGATGGCGCGCGGGCCGAAGGCTGCGCGCAGCTCGCGCGCGGCGTTGAACACCGCGAGTTCGGTTTCGGTGCGCGCGCTGTAGCGCAGGTGCGCGGACATCAACGGCCGCGCGTGCGCCAGCTCGCGCGACAGCAGCTTCACGCGCTCGGGCTCGGCCAGCTTCGCGTAGTCGGCGCAGACCTCCGCGGCAGCCAGCAGTTCGGCCACCACGGCTTCCAGCACGTCGGAGCTCTGCCGCAGGTCCAGCGTCGCGCCGTGGAAGCCGAACACGTCGATCGCGCGCAGTAGCGGCGCGACGCGCAGTCGCGCGATCAGCGCGTTGCCGTGCATGGCCAGGGAATCTGCGACGGTCGCGATGTCCGCGCGGAACGCGGCCGCGTCGGGGTACCGCGGCGCCGCGGCCAGCGGCGGGCGGGCGCGCAGCGCCAGGCCCAGTACCTGCGCGGTGGCCATCAGCCGCGCGTACACGCCGGTCAGTACTCGCCGGTAAGGCTCGTCGGCGCGCTGCGTCGAGTGATCGGGACTCGCCTGCGCCAGCGCCACCAACCCGTCGTCCAGCGGCGCCAGCTGTTCCGACATTGACAGGCTGGCGCCCAGCGCGTGCACCGTCTCCGCGTAGTGATTGAACACCGTCTCGGCCTGCGCCTTCAGCGCGGCACGCATCGTGTCGGCGGTCACGTGCGGATGGCCATCGCGGTCGCCGCCGATCCAACTGCCCAGTGCGAGAAACGATGGTATCGACCCCGACAGCCGCGCGATGCGCTCGATCTCCGCGTACAGCGCTGGCATCTCGCGCAGGAACGTCGTGCCCCAGTACGCAAGCGCATTGCCGATCTCGTCGTAGACGCTGAGCTTCGCGGGACGCAGCATGCGCGTCTGCCACAGCGTCGCGACGTCGGCCAGCAGCTGCTCGTCGATGGCGTCGCGCTGTGCGGCCGGCGCGCTCTCGCGCTGTTCGATGCGCGCGGCGATCGCGCGCTCGACGTCGAGGATGCTCTTGCGCCGCACCTCGGTGGGATGCGCGGTCAGCACCGGCATCAGGCACGCGTCGGCCAGCAGCGACGCGAGGCGCCGCGCGCCGACGCCTTGCGCCTGCAGCGTGCTCAGCGCATGCAGCAGCGTTCCGGGCCGCGCGGCGTCACCGGCCTGCTGACGGCGCACCAGGTGCCGGTCCTCGGCGATGTTGGCCAGGTGTGAGAAGTGGCTGAACGCACGCACCACGTCGATGGTCGCGTCGCGCGACAGCCTGCGCAGCAGTGTATCCAGCCGTCGCGCGGCGCCCGGGTCCGCCTCGCGGCGGAAGCGCAATGCAGTCTGGCGGATCTCCTCCACTACCGTGTAGAGCGCGTCGCCGGAATGCGTGCGCAGCACGTCGCCCAGCAACTGGCCCAGCAACCGTATGTCCTGGCGCAAGGCCTCGTCGATTCCCGTCCCCATGCCGTCCTCCGACGTGCGCAACATGCAAGAAGCGCACCATCGCGATGCTAGACTGACTTGCTTCCTCCCCGGGCGTCGCTTTCGCTGATGCCGACGATCGATCAAGACCGAGCATGACCGCACAGCCCGCCCAGACTCCGTTCAGCCGCGCATCCGCCCGCGTGATCATCGCGACGCGCCAGAGCCCGCTCGCGATGTGGCAGGCCGAGCATGTGCGCGATCTGCTGGCGGCGCGCCTGCCGGACGGCTCGGTGGAATTGCTGGGCATGACCACGCGCGGCGACGAGATTCTCGACCGCACGCTGTCGAAGGTCGGCGGGAAGGGGCTGTTCGTCAAGGAACTGGAAGTCGCGCTGCTCGACGGCCGTGCTCAGCTCGCCGTGCACTCGCTGAAGGACGTGCCGATGGAGCTGCCGCCGGAGTTCGCGCTGGCGGCCGTCATGAAGCGCGAGGATCCGCGCGATTGCCTGGTATCCGTGAAGTACGGCGCGCTGGAGGAACTGCCGCCGGGCGCGCGCGTCGGCACGTCCAGCCTGCGCCGCGAGCTGATGCTGCGCGCGCGCTTTCCCCACCTGACGATCCACTCGGTGCGCGGCAACGTCAATACGCGGCTCGCGAAGCTGGAGCGCGGCGATTTCGACGCGCTGGTGATGGCCGCTGCGGGACTGAAGCGGCTGGGCCTGGCCGACCGCATCCGCCAGATCATTCCAACCAGCGTGTCGCTGCCGGCGCCGGGGCAGGGCGCGCTGGGCATCGAGACGTTGCGCGACGATGCCACCACGCAGGCGCTGCTGGCGCCGCTGGATGATGCCGCGACGCGTGCCGCGACGGCTGCCGAGCGCGCAGTGTCGCGCGGGCTGGGCGGCAGTTGCCAGGTGCCGCTGGCGGCCTACGCCGAAGTGGAAGGCGATGGTCTGCGGCTGCGCGCGCTGGTCGGCAATGCCGCCAGCGGCGAGTACGTGGAGACCGAAGCCATCGGACGCATTGCCGACGCCGAGGCGCTGGGCGCACAGGCAGTCGCGCACCTGAAGGAGCGCGGCGCACTGCGGCTGCTCGGCATGGCCTAGCGCCCGGCATCGAGCCGCTCGCGGGATTTCCCGAACCGCCGTCGCGCATGTACAGCGTCGCATGAAGCCGCTGGTTATCGTCACGCGCCCCGGCGATGCCGGACGCAGGCTGCAGGCCACGCTGCAGCAGGCCGGTCGCGAAGCGGTGTGGTGGCCGGCGTTCGACATCGGGCCGGCGCCGGACGCCGCGCATGCGCGGCGCACGCTGGCGGGGCTTGTGGACTTCGATCTGGCGATCTTCGTCAGCCCGGCGGCGGTGCGCGCAGCGGCCGAACTGCACCCGCAACCGTGGCCCGCGAACACAGCCATCGGTGCGGTCGGTGCGGCGACGGCGGCCGCCGTCGGCGAATGGCTGCGGCTACCGGCGGAAGTGCCGGTCATCGCGCCGGCGTCACAGGACGAAACCGGGTCCGAAGCCTTCATGGCCGAGTGGCGGCGGCAAGGACGTCGCGCGCGCCGCGTGTTGATCGTGCGTGCCCAGCACGGTCGCGAATGGCTGGCGCAGCGCTTCGCGGAAGGCGGCAGCCACGTCGAAACGCTGGCCGTCTATGCGCGCACGGAGTCCGCACTGGACGCGTCGGCACAGCGCCGGCTGGAAGGCGCCGTCGCGGCCGACACACCAGTGGCGACGGTGTTTTCCAGCAGCGAAGCGATCGGCGCGCTGGACCGCAGCGTGCAAGCCGTGCCCGCTGCCCGCGCATGGTTGCGCCGAGGCGTGGCCGTCGCTACGCACGCGCGCATCGCCGAGCAGTTGTTGGCGGCCGGCTACAGCCGCGTGCTGACGGCCGCTTCCGACGACGTTGCCGTGCTCGCACAGCTAGAATCGCTGTAGCGCGGCAAGCCCTGCGAATGTCGGGGCGGTCGGCGCTGCCGGCCCACTTGGTTCCAACTTTCGATTCTCCGTCTCGACGGCCTCTGCCTTGACGCCCAGCGAGCTTCCCGCCAGCGCAGCCAGCGGCCCGCCACCGCCTGCTCCCGCATCCGTTGCTGCCACCGAGCGCCAGGCACCTGCAGCGCCGCGCCGCCCCAGCGGCGCATCGTCGGTGCTGCTTGCACTGGTCGCGGCAGGCGCTCTGGCGCTGGCGGCCGCCACGTACTTCCAGTTGACGGTGCTGCGCAAAGACTCTGCGCGCCGGCTCACCGATCTCGAACAGGCGAGCGCGCGCATCAGTGAAACCGCCACGCGTGCCGACGCAGAGGCACGCGCGGCGCGCGAGCGCGCCGCGCTGCTGGAAGCGCGCGTCGCCGAAGAGCAGGGCCAGCGCACGGCGCTGGAGCAGCTTTATGCCGATCTTTCGCGCGGCCGCGACGAGGCGGTCACCGTCGAGGTCGAGCGTCTGGTGTCGATGGCGGCGCAGGAACTGGCGATCAGCGGCAACGTCGCGACCGCGCTAGCGGCGCTGCAGACCGCCGATGCGCGGCTGGCGCGCGCCGACAGCCCGCGCTTCCTGCCGCTGCGCCGCGTGATCGCGCGCGACATCGAGCGGTTGAAACTCGCGCCATCGGTGGACATCACCGGCATCGCGCTGAAGCTTGACCAGATCGCCACAGGCATCGACGGCTGGACGCTGCTGTCCGACGCGCAGTTGCCGCTGCCGCCGGCCGATGCGGCGGGGACTGGCGACGCGCACCTGCCCAGCGTCGGCGTGCCGGCGTGGCGGCGCTGGCTGGAACGGCTGCGGCACGAACTGGGCGAGTACCGCGACCTCGTGCGCCTGCGCCAGGTGGACACGCCCGAGGCGTTGCTGCTGCAGCCGCAGCAGCAGCAACTGCTACGCCAGCAGATCCGGCTGCGCCTGCTCAATGCGCGCCAGGCCCTGCTCAGCCGCAACGACCGCCTGTTCCGTGCCGATCTGGCCGAAGCGCAGGCACTGATCGCGCGCTATGTCGATACGCGCCAGCCCGGCGCAGCCGCGTCACTGGCGCAGCTGAAGCAGATCGGCGCCACCGCCCTGACGGTGGAGATCCCGCAGATCAACGACAGCGTCGCCGCCGTGCGGGCGACACGCGCCACGCCGGGGCGCTGATGCGCTGGCTGACGTCGGCGTTGTTGCTCGCGTTGCTGGCGGCGGCCGTTGCACTGCTGCTGCAGCTCGACGTGGGCAACGTCGCGATCCTCGTGCCGCCTTACCGGCTCGACATCGGGCTGAGCCTGCTGCTGCTGCTGCTGGCCGGCGTGCTGCTGCTGGTCTATCTGGTGGCGCGGGCGCTGCAGAAGGTTGCTGATTTCCCGGAACAGGTGCGGCTGTACCGCGCGCGCCGCGAGGAGACGGGCGGCCAGCAGGCGCTGGTCGAGGCGGCGCGCAGCCTGCTGGAAGGACGCTTTGCACGTGCCGAGAAGGCGGCACGCGCTGCGCAGTCGTCCCAGCGCACCGCCGGCGTCGCGGCGCTGATCGGCGCCCGCGCCGCGCACCGCATGCAGGAGATGGGACGGCGTGACGAATGGCTCGCGCTGGCCGAGCAGCGCGGCGACGTCGAGACTGCGCGGCTGGTGACCAGCGCCGAGATGTTGTCGGACCAGCGCGACAACGACGCGGCGCTGGATGCGGTCGCCCGGCTGCAGGGCTCGGGCGCACGGCACATCCACGTGATGCGGGTTGCGCTGAATGCCAGCCTGCAGGCAGGCCGCTGGGAGGATGCGCTGAAGGCGCTGCGCATGCTGGAAAAGCGCAACGCGCTGCATCCGGTGCTGGCGCGCAAGTTCAAGCTGGCGGCCTACACCGAGCTGTTGCGCGCGCAGCGCTACGATCCGGCGTCGCTGGAACAGGCGTGGTCGGCGATTCCGGCGGCCGATCGGGCGCTGCCCGAGATCGCGCTCGAGGGCGCACGGCTGCTGAACGTCGCCGGGCGCAGCGGTCGCGCGGCGGAGGCCATCGAGACGGCGCTGAAGGTGCCGCCGACGCGCTGGGACGAGACCGGGGAAGCGCTGCTCGACGAGTATGCGCGCGCCTGTTCGTTTCCGGCCCGTGACCAGCTCGCGCATGTGGAGCGCTGGCTGGCCGAGGTTCCCCATGACGGCGTGATCCGTGCAGCGTTGCTGCGCACGGCCGGCGTGCTGTGCCTGCGCGAGCAGCTGTGGGGTAAAGCGCGCAGCTACCTCACCGAAAGCCTCGCCATCCGCAAGGAGCCGGAGACGCTGGTGGCAATGGCACGACTGGCCGAAGCCACGGGCGAATTCGACGAGGCGCAGCAGCACTTCCGCGAGGCGGCGCTGGGGTTCGCGCAGGCATTGCCCGACAGCGCGGCAGCGCCGACCGGCGCGTGGCGCGACAATGGCGTTTGAATGCGTGGTGGCGCGAGATGGCCGAAAGGGGCTTGCCCGCTCGCGTTCAGCTTTTGCAAGCAACCTGTAAGCCACGGATTCGAGACTGTGGGATAACCGCCGCAGAGCGGCGCCAAGCCATCGGCCAGGCCGATCAGATCTGGGGAGACGACATGCGCGCTGGCGTTGGCGAGCGAGTGGCCGCGCGCGACGCAGGGCAGCAGGATCCACGCGCCAGCGTGAAGGTGGTCATTGCATCCACCTTCGGCACCGTGTTCGAGTGGTACGACTTCTTCCTGTACGGCACGCTCGCGCCGTTGCTGGCGCGCCACTTCTTCAGCGGGCTGGACGACACCGCCGCTTTCCTGTTCACGCTGCTGGGTTTCGCGGTGGGCTTCGCCGTCAGGCCGATCGGCGCGATCCTGTTCGGCCGCGTCGGCGATCGCACCGGCCGCAAGCGCGCGTTCCTGCTGACCACGCTGCTGATGGGCGGGTCGACCTTCCTGGTCGGCCTGCTGCCGAGCTACTCGAGCATCGGCATCGCGGCGCCGTTGGCTCTGATCACGTTGCGCCTGCTGCAGGGCCTGGCGCTGGGCGGCGAATACGGCGGCGCGGCGACCTTCGTCGCCGAGCATGCGCCGCCGCACCGGCGCGGCACCTATACGTCGTGGATACAGACCACCGCGTCGCTGGGCCTGCTGCTGGCACTGCTGGTCAGCACCGGCCTGCGCCACCTGCTGGGCGAGGAGGATTTCGTCGAATGGGGATGGCGGCTGCCCTTCCTGGCATCCGCGCTGCTGCTGCTGATCTCCATGTGGGTGCGCGCGTCGGTCGGCGAGTCGCCGGTGTTCGAGCGGTTGCGCACCAGCGGACAGCGGTCGGAGGCGCCGGTGTCGGAGGCGTTGACGAAGTGGCCGAATCTGCGGCTGATCCTGATCGCGCTGACGGGGCTGGTCGCCGCGCAGGCCGTCGTCTGGTACACGGGCCAGTTCTATGCGCTGCTGTTCCTGCAGCAGACGCTGAAGCTCGACCCGACCACGGCCGGCCTGCTGATGGGCATCGCGCTGCTGATCGCCACGCCGTGCTTCATCCTGTTCGGCGCGCTGTCGGACCGTATCGGCCGCAAGAAGGTGATGCTGACGGGCTCGTTGCTGGCCGCACTCACCTACTTCCCGATCTTCGAACTGCTGACGCAGTACGCGAATCCGGCGCTGGCCGAAGCGCAGCGCCGCTCGCCCGTCGTGATCCTCGCCGATCCCGCGAACTGCAGCCCGACGCTGGCTCTGCTGCGCTCCAGCGGACCTGCCACGTCGTGCGACGTGGCGCGCGACTTCCTGGTGCGCGCCGGCATCAGCTACAGCAGCGTGCCGGCGGCCGCCGGCAGCACCGCGCGCATCCAGGTGGGCACGCGCTCCACCGTGCTCGCCTTCGAACCGGGCGCCGCCGACGCGGCGGCGCAGGAGCAGCGCTTCAGGCACGAAGTGGAGGAGGCGGTGTTCCGCATCGGCCGCTATCCGGTGCAGGCCGATCCGGGACAGATAGAAAAGCCGATGGTCGTCATCCTGCTGACGGTGCTGATCATCTTCGTGACGATGGTCTATGGCCCGGTGGCGGCGGCGCTGGTGGAGATCTTCCCGACGCGCATCCGCTATACGTCGGTGTCCATCGCCTACCACGTGGGCAACGGCTGGTTCGGCGGCTTCGTGCCGATCATCGCGTTCGCCGTGTCCGCCGCCGGCGGAAACATCTATGCGGGCCTGTGGTATCCGGTGCTGGTGTGCGCCATCGGCTTCGTCATCGGCGTGGTCTTCGTAGCCGATATGCGGGGTTCGCGGCTCGACGAAGCGGAGGGCCGGGCGGCGGCCGCACAGCCGGCACGCTCCTGATCAGCGCCAGAAGAACGGCGGCGGCAGCGCCGTGCCGGTGATCTCTTCGCGCGCGATGGCCCACAGTTCGCGGACTTTGGCCTTGACCTGCTCGGTTTCGCGGCCGAGCACCTTGAAGATCAAGCCCGCGTCGTTCGGCAGGCGGCACGCGCCGTAGGCCACGTGTTCCGACAGATCGACATCGGCGTCGACACGTGCATGGATACGGTCGGCGTTGTCCTTCGGGGTGAGCAGAACGATGTTGCCGAACACATCGAACGAATCCATGACGCCGGTCTGCCGCATCGGGCGTCGCGCAGGATCGATCACCAGCTTCTCGGTGCACAGCAGGCGACCGCCGGGGCGTTCGGCGGCGATCGCTAGCGACAGCAGCGTGGCGCCGAAGCATTCGTCGGCACGATGGTGCTTGCGCCCCGGCTGCACGATCTCTCCGTAGAGCAGCGTCGCGGTGGGCGCAATGGAGATCCTCGTGTCGGAAAGGAAGCGTGCGCCGCGGTGCGGGATCAGCGGCTCCGGCAGGAACTCGAGGTAGGCGCCGTCGGCAAGCGCCAGTGATTGCGTCTGCACCGCGGAGTTGGCATCCATCGAGTGCACCTTGGTCGCCGACTGCGTGGTGACGTGGGCCCGTGCCCCTGGCGCCACGGAAACGTCCAGCGCGAGCCGATCGCCCTGCAGCACGCAGCCGGTCGTCGTGATGATGAAAAGCCACGCGAGGTCCGGCAGCGCCGGCTCAGGATAGAGCGCGCGCTGCGCCATGAACGGCGTACGGCGCTCCAGGTCGGCGAGGATCGTGCGGTCGTCGCGTCGCTCGAAGCCAAGGCGCAGGAACCCGGTCTTGCCGACCGCGCCGCTCGCCATCTGCGGCGGCTCGTCCTGGAATGCGGCGAGTTCAGGCGCCGTCAGCCCCAGCGTTTCGGCCGCCGCCCACGGCGCAAGGATCGTCGAGTGCTCGGTGACACCCACGCTAGGCCGGCTGCCCGTTCGGCAGCTTCAGATCGAACAGCAGGTCGCTGCGGATCAGATCGATGAGCGCCGGGATGCCTTCGCCGGTCTTGCAGTTCGTGAAGATGAACGGCTTGTCGCCGCGCATCATCTTCGAGTCGCGCGCCATCACCTCGAGGCTCGCGCCGACGTAAGGGGCGAGGTCGGTCTTGTTGATGACGAGGATGTCGGATTGGGAGATTCCCGGGCCGTTTTTGCGCGGGATCTTGTCGCCGGCGGCGACGTCGATGACGTAGATGAAGAAGTCGACCAGTGCCGGCGAGAAGGTCAGCGTCAGATTGTCGCCGCCACTTTCGATCAGCACCACGTCGCCGTCGGGGAAGCGCGCCTCCATGTCCTCCACCGCCGCGAGGTTCATGCTCGGGTCCTCGCGCACGGCGGTATGCGGACAGGCGCCGGTTTCAACGCCGAGGATGCGCTCCTCAAGCAGGATCCCCTTGAGCGTGCGCTGCACGTGCTTTGCGTCCTCCGTCGTCACCACGTCGTTGGTGATGATCAGGACTTTGATGCCCATGTCCAGCAGTTGCGGCGTGATCGCCTCGACGATCGCGGTCTTGCCGGACCCGACGGGGCCGCCTACTCCGATGCGCGTGACCTTCTTGGCCAAGTTGGCTCCTTCAGTTCATGAACAGGCGTACGTGCGCCCTGACGTGCACGGCCGCCAGGATCTCCATCAGCGGCGCAAAGCCCGCCATGTCGGACAGGCGCGTCGCCGCCGCGGTCTCGTAGTCCGCGTCCGCACCGGCGTCTAGCCGATACAGGATCCGCTGCGTATCGACGTGGCTGATCTTCATGAGCCGCAGCGCGGCGCTGAGGATCATCGTCGCCACGCCGTACTGGTGCACGATGAACGCGTCACGCGCCGTAAGACCCTGCGCCGCGAAATTCACGGCGAGCGACACCGGGTAGCAGCCGGGCGCGGCGGCGGACGCGATCTTCTCCCGCCACGCGGAAAGCAGCGGCGTGCCGACCACCTCCGCACCCATCTCGGCAAACTTCTTGCCCATGCGCACCGTCATCGTCCGCGTCTCGCTGGAGAGCTTGCGGGCGTACACCCGCTCGTCGATGCGCACCAGTTCGCCGAGATCACCCGCGACCGCAGCGCGATGCGCGCACAGGACCGCGACGCCGTCGCCGGTCGCCGCCTGTTCGACTGCGGTGCGCGCGTACGCGTGCAGCGTCTCGACGTCGGTCACGACGCGCTTCTGGATCGCCGATTCGAGGCCGTTGGAGAACGCGAAGCCGCCGATGGGGAACATCGAGTCGCCAAACTGCAGCATGCGGGCGAGCGGCGCGCCGCTCGCCCGCGCTGCTGCGAGGTCGGTCGTCGTCATTGGCTGTGCTTCGGATCGACGTGATCGGGGTGTGGATGCGGGTGCGCGTGGTCGTGCAGATGTGTGCGGTCGTGCGAGTGCGTATGGTCATGCGAGTGCCCGTGGTCAGGCGAACGCGCGCGCACCGGAGGGCGCGCATACGTCTGGCCCGTCTCCGCGTCGACGGCGGCGTACTGCTCGTGCGTGTGCGAATGCACCGGTCCCTCGGCCGCGCCGAACAGCCGCCGCGACTCGTGGGGCGCGAGGTACGGCACGATCTCGCCGCCCGGCACGAACTCGTAGCTGATGCCTTCGAAGCGGTGCGTGTTCATCACGGAACTCATGACCTTGCGATCCACCGTCAGCGGCACATACACGTGGCTTCCCTTGACGAGCGCCGGCCAGTGCTGGTTGCCCAGCGCGTGGCCCAGCTCGACGCAGGTGCGCAATGCGATCTCGGGCGTGGCATCCGCCATCGCGTCCAGGTGAATGATCATCACGTCGCGCAGGCTGATGCGCGCGATGACCGCGCGTTTCGCCGTCGCATCCCACAGCAGCACGTCGCCGTCGCGGATGAACGTGCCGCGGTCGAGCGACACGGCGAGCTCGACGCCCGCGGCCGTCTTTTTGCGGAAGCGGTTTTTCTGCGCCTCCCAATGGTCGAGCGCGAGCTCGTCGACGGTTGCGTCACCAAGACGCGCCGCCCATGGCGGGTGGCCGCTGTTGCCGAGCACGGCTTCTACGAGGATCACGGCGCGTCCTCTCAGCTGAAGAAGTACTTCTGGTTGAGTGAAATCTTCTTCACGGGTGCCACGGTCGCATGTTTGCCGTCCACGGTGACCGCGAAGGTTTCGGGATTGACCTCGATCTTCGGCGTGCCGGCGTTGCGGACCATGTCGCGTTTGCCGATCTTGCGCATGTTGCGCACTGCCATCACCTGTCGCTCGAGTCCGAACTTCCTCTTGATCCCCGCGGCGTAGGCCGCACCCGACACGAAGGTGATGCAGGTGTCCGGGAGCGTCTTGCCGAAAGCACCGAACATCGGACGGTAGTAGACCGGCTGCGGCGTCGGCAGCGAAGCATTCGGATCGCCCATGCCGGCCCAGCTGATAACGCCGCCCTTGAGCACCATCCTCGGCTTGGCGCCGAAGAACCCCGGCTCCCACAGCACCAGGTCGGCGATCTTGCCGACCTCCACCGACCCGAGCACGTGCGAGATCCCGTGCGTGATCGCCGGGTTGATCGTGATCTTCGCGACGTAACGCAGCACGCGGAAGTTGTCGTTGCCTTTCGCGTCCTCTGGCAGTTTGCCGCGGCCGGTCTTCATCGCATCCGCGGTTTGGATGGTGCGCAGCCAGCACTCGCCGATGCGGCCCATCGCCTGCGAGTCGCTGGACATCATCGAGATCACGCCGATGTCGTGCAGCACGTTCTCGGCGGCAATCGTCTCGGCGCGGATCCGGCTTTCGGTGAATGCCACGTCCGACGGGATGTCGGGATTCAGGTGGTGGCACACCATGATCATGTCGTACAGTTCGGCATGCGAATTGATGCCGTAGGGCAGCGTCGGGTTGGTGGAGGACGGCAGCACGTTCGGCAGCCCGGAGATCTTGATGATGTCCGGCGCGTGGCCTCCGCCCGACCCTTCCGTATGGAACGAGTGGACGGCGCGGCCCTCGAACGCCGCAATCGAGTCATCGACGAAGCCGGACTCGTTGAGCGTGTCGGTGTGGATGCAGACCTGCACGTCCATCTCGTCGGCGACCGTCAGCGCCGAGCGCAGCACCGCCGGCGTGGTGCCCCAGTCCTCATGGCACTTGAGGCCCACCGCGCCGGCCTCGATCTGCTCGACGAGCGCGGCCTTGCCGTGTCCATGGCCCTTGCCGAGGATGCCGACGTTGACCGGCCAGTTCTCGAAGGCACGCAGCATCATGCGGATGTTGCCCGGCCCCGGAGTGACGGTGGTCGCGTTGGAGCCATCCGACGGGCCGGTGCCGCCGCCGATGAGCGTGGTGGTGCCGTTCGACAGCGCCGCGTACGCCTGCTGTGGGCAGATGTAGTGGATGTGAGTGTCGATGCCGCCGGCCGTGAGGATCAGGTGATTGCCCGAGATCGCGTCGGTGGCCAGCCCGCACTCGAGGCCGGGCGTGATGCCATCCATGACCTGCGGGTTGCCCGCCTTGCCGATGGCGCAGATGCGGCCGTCCCTGATGCCGACGTCGGCCTTCACCACGCCCAGCATCGCGTCGATGATGGTCACGTTCGTGATCACCAGATCGGGCGCGCCGCCGGGGCGGGTGACGCGGTTGTCCATGCCCATGCCTTCGCGCAGGCTCTTGCCCCCGCCGAACACGATCTCGTCGCCGCTCGGCCCGCGCAGGTCGCGCTCGATCTCGACGAACAGACCCGTGTCGCCGAGCCTTATGCGGTCGCCAACGGTGGGGCCGAACAGTCCGACATATTCCTTGCGTGCAATCGTTGCCATCGCGCTTCCCCGCTGGCTCTGATGGATGGGTCAGCGCTTTTTCGCGCCGGAGGAGCGGAAGCCACGCCTGGCGGCCGCCGTGATCGCCTTCGCCTTGCGGGCCTCGGCAGTCTTGCCGGCGGTGGCGCCGTCTACCAGGTTGTTGAATCCATACACGGCACGCTTGCCCAGGAAGGGCACGAGTTTCACTTCGCGCTCGTCACCGGGCTCGAAGCGCAGCGCCGTCGACGCCGGGATGTTCAGGTGCTGCCCGAAGGCGGCCGCTCGATCGAACTCGAGCGCCGGGTTCACCTCGAAGAAATGGAAGTGCGAGCCGACCTGCACCGGTCGATCGCCGGTGTTGCGCACCTTGAGCGCAGTGACCGGCAGCTTGTCGTGGAACGCCACGGCGTCCTTGTGGCACACGTAGCCGCCCACGGGTCCGGCGACCGTGGCCGGGTCGACATCGGGGGCGACGGTGGGATAGGCCTTGGCGCCTGCCATGGTTGGGCTCCTTCCGGGTTGTTCACTGGATCGGCGTATGGACGGTCACCAGGCGGCTGCCGTCGGTGAATACTGCCTCGACCTGCACCATCGGAATGAGATCCGCGACGCCGTCCATGACATCAGCCTTGGTGAGCGCCTTGCGCGCCTCTTTCGACACTTCCTCGAGCGTCTTGCCGGCGCGCGCGCCGTCGAGCGCCGCCGCGGAGATGACGGCGACCGCTTCCGGATAGTTGAGCTTCAGCCCCTTGGCCTTACGTTTCAGCGCTACCTCGGCCATCATGTAGATGAGCAGTTTGTCGAACTCCCGCGGGGTCAGTTGCATCTTCCTCTCCGTGACCTGCTATGCACGCTGGATTCAGAAAACTTAGGATTGCTGCGCCAAGGCTTCCGGGCGTTGCCGGCATGGTAAACGCGAAGACGCCCGGTCCGATCGCAACTGGCATCAGGTGGCGCGGAAGATTCGCATTCCGGAACGTGTCCTCGGCCGGCACCGGCACGAAGAACGCCACGAAGATAGAATCGCCGCCCCAACCCGCGTAGTGGAACGCCGATGAGCCTGGACCGCGTGCCTGCCGGCCGGCAGATTCCGGACGACTTCAACGTCGTCATCGAGATCCCCGCGCATGCCGATCCGATCAAGTACGAAGTCGACAAGGAGACCGGCGCGCTGTTCGTCGACCGCTTCATCGGCACGTCGATGCACTATCCGTGCAACTACGGCTACGTCCCCAAGTCCCTGGCCGACGACGGCGATCCGCTGGACGTGCTGGTCATCACGCCTTTCCCGCTGCAGCCGGGCGTGGTCGTGCGCTGCCGCCCACTGGGGGTGCTGAAGATGGAAGACGAGGCCGGTGGTGATTCGAAGCTGCTGGCCGTGCCCGTCGACAAGATCCTGCCGTGGTACCGGCACTGGCAGCAGTGGTCGGATCTGGCGCCCGAGCGGCTCGCACAGATCCAGCACTTCTTCGAGCACTACAAGGATCTGGAGAAGGGCAAGTGGGTGAAGGTGCTGGGCTGGGAAGGACCTGACTCTGCGCGCAAGGAGATCATCGACGCGGTGGCGGCTTTCGACACCGCGTCGCCGAAGCCTGCGTACTGACGCGCTGCGGTGGCGCAGTCAGCGCTCCGCACCCGCCTTCAGCGCCGATCGCTCGTTCAACTCGTCGACGTACGCGGCCATACCGCCGGCCTCGCGTGCCAGGTGGCGCTGGACCGCGCGGCTGAACTCGGGGTGCTGCAGGAAGTGGCACGAGAAGGTGGGCACCGGCTCGAAACCGCGCGCGAGCTTGTGCTCGCCCTGCGCGCCGCCTTCGATGACGCCGAGACCGCGGGCTATCGCGAACTCGATCAGCTGGTAGTAGCTCACCTCGAAGTGCAGGCAGGGCACGTACTGCAGCGTGCCCCAGTAGCGGCCATAGATGCGCTGGCCGTCGATCAGCGCCAGCGCCGCCGCGAAGTCCATGCCGCCGTGCGACGCGACCACCATCAGCAGCGACTCCGGCATCGTCGCGGCCAGCCGGCTGAAGAAGCGGGCATTCAGATAGGGCGTCGAATGGTGCGCCGCATAGGTGCTGCGGTAGCACCGCATGAACAGCGCCCAGTCGTCCGCGCGGATTTCGTCGCCGACCAGCCGCCGCAGCGTGACCCCGGCTTCCGCTACCTTGCGGCGCTCGGCGCGCACTTTCTTGCGCTTGGCCTGCTCGAGCTGCGCGAGGTAGTCGTCGAAGCTCGCGTAGCCGCGGTTGAACCAGTGGAAC
>Ga0307505_10001470_pt1 | contig 18925 bp, 15 predicted proteins | sample 23_S_MG_FD_202183 | JGI IMG/M metagenome (GOLD analysis project Ga0307505, IMG submission 202183) | Soil microbial communities from Populus trichocarpa stands in riparian zone in the Pacific Northwest, United States - 23_S | ecosystem: Environmental > Terrestrial > Soil > Riparian zone > Trees...
GCGGTGCGTGCCAGCTCCCCCGCGGGCGGCCTGCTTCCGGCTTTGTTCGGGTCGAAACGCCCGCTCGAACTGGAGATCAAGGGCGATGGCCTTTGGTCGCGGTGGCGCGGGACAGCGGGGATGACTTTGTCCGGGCGGACGGTGGCCAAGCTTGCACTGGCCGCGGACAAGGGGCGCTATCGCCTGTCGGGCAAGATGGCCCCCGCACCATTCCTCAAGGGCAAGCTCCAGCGGCTTTCGGCCCCCTTGATCGACATTACCGGCGTCGGCACCCTCAAGGATCGCCTGCTCGACGGCCAACTGCGGCTGTCGTCACCCTCGCTGCGCGCGGTTGCGCGCGGAGCGATCGACCTTGGCGCGAACGAATATCGCGATGTCCGGATGGGGGTTGATCTGCTCCGTCCGCAGGCGTTGTTCGGCAATATGAGCGGGCGCAATGTCCGGCTGGTGTGGACGCTCGACGGGGCGTTCGGCACCGCTGATTTCGCCTATCGCCTGACCGCCCCGCAGGTGCAATTCGACAACACCGGCTTTGTCGATGTTCGCGCCGAGGGGCGCGGCACCGGATCGCCGTGGCCGATGCGCGTCCCGCTGCGGCTGCAGGCCAAGGCGGTCACCGGGGTCGGCGATGTCGCCGGGGCGATCCTCGCCAATGTCCGGCTCGAAGGCATGCTTTTGGTCTCAGACAAACTGGTGCGCGGCGACAATCTGACGCTCACCAGCAACAAGTTGAACGGCAAGGTGTCGCTGCTGATCGACCTTGCCACCGGCAAGTTCGACATCGTCATTTCGGGCGGGCTGACGCGCTACCTGATCCCTGGAATCGGCATCGTCGACGTCAAGAGCGACCTTCGCGTCGTCCCCGGCCCGGGCGGCAAGGCGCGGGTGGTGGGCAAGGCCGAGGCGTGGGTGCGGCGGCTCGACAATCGATTCTTCGCCGACCTGACCGGCGGCCTGCCGCGGATCACCACCGACCTCGAGCGGACCACCGATGGCATCCTCCACTTCAGCAATCTCCAACTTTACTCGCCCAAGCTGCGCCTGTCGGGATCGGGCATCCGCCGCCGCGACGGGACGTTCCATATCGAGGCGAACGGTCGGCAGGCCAAATATGGTCCGCTCAAGCTGGTGCTCGACGGCCGGATCGAGCGGCCGAAGATTGAATTGTTCCTGCCCAGCCCGAATGAAGCGATGGGGATCCGCGACATGCGGCTGTCGCTCGATCCGAAGGCCTACGGCTTCGACTATCGCGCCAACGGCGGCTCGCGGCTCGGGCCGTTCACCTCCAATGGCCGCATCCTGTTGCCCAAAGGAGGCCGCGCGACCATCGCCGTCGCCGCGCTCAACGTCGCCGGATCGGTGGCGCGCGGCGATCTTCGCTCCGATCCTGGCGGCTTCACCGGCCAGCTGGCGGTGAGCGGCGCGCTTGACGGAAGGCTTGGCTTCCGCCCGGTCAATGGTGCCCAATTGATCGAGGCCCATCTCACAGCGACCAACGCCAAGCTCGCCGGTTCGCCCGCCATCGCCATCCGTGCCGGCAAGCTCGACGGCACGATCCTGCTCGAGGACGGCCGCACCTCGCTCGACGGGACGTTCGTGGCGCGGGGCATGGCCTATGGCGCGATCGACATCGCCCGGCTCACCGCCAGCGCCAAATTGGTCAATGGCTCGGGCCAGGTGCGCGCCGCGATCGCCGGGCGGCGTGGCCGGGCGTTCGACCTGGTCGCGCTGGCCCAAATCACCCCCGACCGGATCAGCATCACCGGGCGCGGCGAAGTCGACCGGCGGACGCTGATCCTGGACAGCGCGGCGGTGCTCACCCGCGACGGCGACGGGTGGCGGGTAGCGCCGACGCGGGTGCGCTTCGGCGGCGGCCGCGCCACCTTGTCGGGCCGCACCGGGTCGAGCCCCGAAATTCACGCCGACTTGGCAGCAATGCCGCTGCAATTGCTCGATATCGGCTGGCCCGACCTCGGGCTCGGCGGAATCGCCACCGGGCGGCTCGACTATCGCTGGCACGGCGCCAATGGTGCCCCCAGCGGGCGCGCCGATTTGAAAGTGCGGGGATTGAGCCGGGCCGGGCTGGTATTGTCGTCGCGGCCGATCGACGTCGGGCTGGCGGCGGTGCTCGAGGGCGGCAAGGCGGCACTGCGCGCGGTCGCGGTCAGCGACGGCAAGACGATTGGTCGCGCCCAGGCTCGCTTCGCGCCCTTGGGCCGCGGGCCGATCATCGCCGAGCTGGTCAATGCGCCGATGGCGATGCAGGTGCGCTATTCGGGGCCGGCCGACACGTTGTGGCGGCTGTCGGGGGTCGAGATCATCGACCTCTCCGGCCCCGTGGCGATCGGCGCCGACATCAGTGGCCGGCTGGTCGATCCCCGCATCCGCGGCTCGATCCGCACCCAAGGCGCGCGGATCGAGAGCGCAGTGACCGGGATGGTGATCCAGAATGTCGCCGCCAGCGGCAGGTTTGGCGGGTCGCGACTGGTGCTCGACCGGATCGCCGGCCAGACACCCGCGGGCGGCACCGTGGCGGGCGCCGGATCAATCGATTTCTCCGGCGGCAGGCCCGCGCTCGATCTCAAGTTCAACGTGGTTCGCGCGCAATTGCTCGACCGCGACGATATCGCGGCCACCGTCACCGGCCCGCTCGCCATCAAGTCGAGCGGGCGTGGCGGGCGGATCTCGGGCGATCTCAAGCTCGACAAGGGCCGTTTCACGCTCGGCAGGGCCAGCGCGGCCGCAAGCGTCCCGCGGCTTCAGGTGCGCCACGTCGGCCGCGACGCCGAGGACGTGATCGCCATCGCCGACCTCACCCCGTGGACGCTCGACGTGAAGGTCGCGGGCGGCGACCTCACGGTGCGCGGGCTGGGGATCGACAGCCGCTGGACCACCGACCTCGCCATATCCGGCAATGTCTCGGCCCCGCGCTTCAATGGCCGCGCCGACCTCATCCGCGGCAATTACGAATTCGCCGGGCGCGGCTTCCGCCTGGAGCGCGGGGTCATCCGTTTCCGCGGCGAAAGCCCGCCCGATCCTTCGCTCGACATTCGCGCCGAAGCGCAGGTCCAGGGGCTCGACGCGGCGGTGACGGTACGCGGGACGGGACTGAAGCCGGAGATCACCTTCACGTCAGTACCGCAACTGCCGCAGGACGAATTGCTGTCGCGGATTCTGTTCGGCACCTCGATCACCAACCTGTCGCCGGCCGACGCGGTGCAGCTGGCGTCGGCGGTGGCGGCGCTGCAGTCGGGAAGTGGAAGTCTCGACCCGATCAATGCCATCCGCCGCGCGGTCGGGCTCGATCGCCTGCGAATCCTCCCGGCCGATATCGCTACGGGGCAAAAGACCGCCATCTCCGCCGGCAAATATCTCGGCCGCAAATTGTACGTCGAAGTGATTACCGACGGGCAGGGCTATTCGGCAACGCGGGTCGAATATCAGGTCACCCGCTGGCTCTCGATCCTGTCGTCGATCTCGACAATCGGCCGGACCAGCGCCAACGTGCGGGTCAGCAAGGATTATTAGGCCGCCAGTGCAAGCGTAGCGAAGTCAAAACCGGACTCGCGATAACGAGATAAAGGGAGAGCAGGCGTGGACACCGGTGTAATAATCTCGCTCGCGATCTATTTCGTATCGATGCTCGGGATCGGGCTGTGGGCGTGGAAGAAGTCGACCGCCGACATTGACGGATATTTGCTTGGTGGCCGCCGGCTCAGTGCTCCGGTCGCCGCTCTGTCCGCCGGCGCTTCGGATATGTCGGGCTGGCTCCTGCTTGGCCTTCCCGGCGCGGCCTTCGTTGCCGGACTGAGCGCCGCCTGGATCGTCATCGGCCTGTTCGCCGGCGCCCTGCTGAACTATATCATCGTCGCTCCCCGCCTGCGCGTTCATACCGAACGAACGGGGGATTCGATCACCATCCCCGAGTTTTTCGAGAAGCGCTTCGACGACAGGAGCCACGCGCTTCGAGTCATCGCCTCGGTCGTGATCATCATCTTCTTCGCCCTCTACACCTCGGCCGGAATCGTCTCGGGCGGCAAATTGTTCGAAAGCGCGTTCGGCGCCGATTACGCACTCGGCATCTGGCTGACCGCTGGCGTGGTCGTGGTCTACACGTTGTTTGGCGGTTTCCTGGCGGTCAGCCTGACCGATTTTGTCCAAGGCTGCATCATGTTCGTGGCCTTGATCCTTCTGCCGCTGGTCGCTTTTTCGGAGCTCGGCTGGCAGTTCTCCGGCGCGCTGACCGCCGTCAAGCCCGGCGCCTTCGACATGATGGCCGGCATGACCACGCTGGCGGTGATCTCGTCGCTTGCCTGGGGTCTCGGTTATTTTGGCCAGCCGCACATCATTGTCCGCTTCATGGCGGTGCGATCGGTGCGCGACGTGCCGGCGATGCGGAATATCGGCATGACCTGGATGGGCGTCGCCTTGGTCGGGGCGATAGCGACCGGTTTGCTTGGCGCCGCCTATGTGGCGCGCACGGGCACGCCGCTCGACGATCCGGAAACGATCTTCATCTATCTCGCCGACGTGCTTTTCGACCCTCTGATCACCGGCTTCCTGCTGGCGGCGCTCCTCGCGGCGATCATGAGCACCATATCCTCACAGCTGCTTGTCTCGTCGAGCTCGCTGACCGAGGATTTTTACCGCATCTACCTGCGCAAGGAAGCGAGCCAGAAAGAGCTGGTAACGGTTGGCCGCATCTGTGTCCTGGCCGTGGCTCTGGTCGCGATCTGGCTGGCTTACGATCCGACCAACACCATTCTCGGGTTGGTCGCCAACGCCTGGGCGGGATTCGGTGCCGCCTTTGGCCCATTGGTGATCCTCTCGCTTGTGTGGAAACGAATGACCCGCAACGGTGCGCTGGCCGCCATCCTGGTCGGCGCCGGGACGGTCCTGTTCTGGATTTACGCGCCCGTGCTTGAAGGGGGCGCCACGTTGAGTTCGGTTGTGTACGAGATCGTGCCGGGGTTCGTGCTCGGCGGACTTGCCGGAATCCTGGTCAGCCTTGCCGGTCCGCCACCGCCCGGGAGCGTGGTGCGCACCTTCGAGGCCAGCGAGGCGGAACTGTCTGCGGCGCGGGCGGAGTCGGAGACGGCGCCCGGTAGCTGACCGTCAATTCCTGCACTTCACGCCAGCGCACTCCGTACCGGCCGCGAGGGCGGCCCGACCGTGGGGGCAGTGACGGCCCGCGGTTAGGCTAACGCCTCATTCACGCTTTCCTAGGGAATTAACCGGTAAATGCGTTCCATGCTGAAACTGCTGGCCTTCGCCGTCCTTATCGCCGCAGGGCAATTGCTGTTCAAACGTACGGCGCAAGGCGTGGCCGACGTGACCGGGACGGTGGCGATCGTCCAGCGCATCATGTTCGACCCATATTTCATTGCCGCGACTGCGATGTACCTGGCGGCGACCTTTCTGTGGATCTTTGCGCTTCGCGAAATCCCGTTGTCGAGCGCCTATCCCTTCATGGCGTTGGCGTTCGTGTTGGTGCCGGCGGGAGCGATGTTCTTTTTCGGTGAAAGTCTGGATCTACGCTACTTCATCGGGCTTGCACTCATTCTCGCAGGAATTGCGGTCATTAGTTCGAGCAGCATTGCGTCATATGAGCGGGCCATCAGCGGTTCCTCTTTGTCGCATTGAATCGCCAACAATACTCTTTAGCTAAGGTCGGAATCGTTCAATGCGATCCGGCGGGCCAGTTGCGTCAGCGCTTCCGATTGCTCCCTGAGCTTGATGTGCAATCGGACGATAAGCAGCAACGTCAGAATGATCCAAATGTACATGACGAGGTCCGCGCCTCGCCCAACGCCGACCTGCAGTGCAATCACGTTGGTAATGTCGGGGAACCAGACGAACCCAAATCCAATGACGACGATGCCGAACAGGGCCAGTCGCAACACGACCGATGATCGGCCCAGGCTAGCGACGTAGAACAGGCACGCGGCTAGCCCGATTGATAAGATTACCTGGATGATCATGATGCTAGCTTCACTGCCAATAGGTCTCGGCAGATAACGAACGCGTCGCTGAACGACTGGCCCTTTTGACGCGAATAATCAGTGTACGAAATCGTCACTGGAACCTCGACGAACGACAGGCGATGCCGCTGGATGCCGCCCAGGATTTCCGAGGCGTGAGCCATCCTGTTCTGCCGCAGGCTCAGCGTCCTCGCCCCCTTTGCGGTCAGCACCCGTAGTCCGTTGTGGCAGTCGCTGAGCGACAGGCCAGTGGTCAGCTTTGTAAACAATGTGGCCGCTCGTAAAAGCCAGCGACGAGACTGGCTCATCCCGATCGCGTTGCCCAGAAAGCGGCTTCCGAGGGCGATGTCCGCCCCGCTTACGATCAGGGTTTCAAGCATGCCTGGGACGTCTGCAATCTGATGCTGCCCGTCGGCGTCGAAGGTCACAATGTGGGATGCTCCGGCGGCAAGCGCGAAGTCGAACCCGGTCTGCAGGGAGGCTCCCTGTCCGAGGTTGATCGGGTGCTGGAGGACGCGTGCGCCTGCGCTTCTGGCGGTGACCGCCGTCCGGTCGCTCGACGCATCGTCGACGACGATCACGTTCCCGTAGATTTCCTTGACCTCCCTCACCACGCTGGCGATCATCCGGTCCTCATTGAAGGCGGGGATGATCACCCACACATCCTCTTTAGCGATCATCTTTTGTCCCCTTTGCGAGTTGCGCAACCGCGCCCTTTTGCTCGATCGTCACGACATGGGCGCCGTGCGAGAATGTGCTCAGCGGCCCCAATGTTTTCAGCTCGGCCGCGACCTCGGGCCGCACATTGGAGGGAACCCACACGACATGGGTGGCCTTCCAGCGGTCGATGAGCCGAAGCCGCTCCTCGCTACCGGTATCGATCTGAAACAAGCGATCCGTGGCCAATTGCCGAAGGGCGAGACTGTGGGCTGCCGGTTCGGGCCGCGGAATTGAAACCACGCGTCTGCCGGTCGACTGCAACGGGAAAACGATGCCTTCCGTGGCGAAGGAGATTGCGCCGGGCGGCATGGAATCGGCAATCGCCTCTGCCATGGCGACCATCGATCCGTCCGATGCGCGTCTTTCCAAGTCCTGCAGCCGCGTCGTGCCGGCAATCAGGGCCGTAAAGGCAATCAGGATCAAGGTGGTCGCGGCAAGTACGGCCTTCAACCTTGGTGCATCGTCCGCCTTGCCGGTGAGGCCAAGGACCAGCCAGACAATCCCCAGCTGGTTGAACAGAATGATCGCCGGAGGAATGCGATGGGCGATCGCGCTACCCTGGACGGTCAGGACGAGATAAGCGGCGCTGAACAGGGCGGCTGGGACCAGGATTTCCCAGCGAAGCCCACCGTCCGGCTTTCGAAAGCCAATGACACCCACAAAGGTTGGGGCTGCCAGTAACAGCAACGTTGAAGGGCGATTCATTTCACCCACCGCCGATGTCCAGCGAGGGTCCGATGCAGACGAGATGACCTCGAGGATGGAAAAATATGGCCAGGCCAGGGTCGATAGGCCGCCCAGGGTCAGTGCGATGAACGGCGCAGCCTTGGCGCGCATACTGGCACGATCATGAAACATGACCAAACTCGCGGTGCCAGCAAGGACAATAACCCCGCTCAGCTGATGGACGAGCAGCGTCGTCGCGGAGAGCGCGCCGAGTAGTATTAGCTGGCCCGCGCGGCCCTGGTCGGAATCAAGGACCCGCAGAGCCAATGCCCAAGAGAATAGCCCCAGCACCAAGGCGATGGTCGACGGATAGGCGGCGCTACTCAACAGCGTGGCATAGTTATGAAAACCCGCGTGGCCCATCTGGGCGCCCCAAGCGAACAACAGTGTAAGCAGGAGGATCAGCGGCGCCCATGGCGACCCGTAATAGCGCCGCGCGAACAGCCAGCACCCGGCGACGAGGCCGAGGCAGCTCGCTGCTCCCATCAAGCCGAATAGTGCATAGGGCGACAGTCCGAACAGCTTGCCGAAGAGGGCGGCCAGCAGGGCGATTGGGGTGAAATAGCGCGACGGCTCATCCGTCGGCAGGTGCGGATTTGAAGGCGCAAACGGCTCGACCATCAACTCCCGGAGAACCGCCGCGTGGTGCCAGCTGTCGCGGCCGGGCTGGTCGAAGCCGAACGGGCTCCAAATATAGAAGCCCACCCACACACCGAAGAGTCCCGCGCTTGCCAGGAAATACCAGAGTGTTGGCGAAAACCGGTGAAGGCCAATCCGCGCGGGTTGATCAGCGATTACGAGCGCCAGTGCCATGCCCGTTTGGCTAGCCGGAAAGTGTTAATGGCCCGTTGCGATTGATGAAAAGACATCCTTAGCGTGCGGTTAACCTTCTTCGTGCACACGATGGCGCAAGGACAGGAATTGCAAGCTCCAGGAGCATGACATGGGCATGGCAGAATCACTTTCCAACCACTCGCTCGAGCGACTGATTCCGGATGAATTATCGACGGGTGACGCGACCGGCGCCGCAACGCTCGAACTGCACCTCGCCCGGTATCGATTTGCGAGCCGATTCATTAATGGCGGGCGGGTGCTGGATTGTGCGTGCGGCGTTGGCTACGGGACTGCCCTGCTCGCCAGCGCCGAGCGGAAACCCGAGCATGTCCTGGGGGTGGATATCGATCCGAGCGCCGTCGATTACGCGACCCGGAACTACCGCGGCGACGGAACAAGTTTTAAGGTGGGGGACGGAGCCGTCTTGGCAGACGCCGCTGGATTTGACACGATCGTATCATTGGAAACCGTCGAGCACGTGCCGGATCCGACCGCATTGCTTGCCAACTTCGGACGCCTGCTCAAGCCAGGCGGGACATTGATTGCTTCCGTTCCGGTAACTCCGTCGGTCGATGTTAACCCCTATCACCTGCATGATTTTACGGAGCGGTCGTTTCGCCGGCTCGGCGCGTCGCTTGGGTTGGTCGAAATCGATTCGCTTTCTCAAAAGCAGCCTTTCGATCCGCTCAAGATTGCGAGCGGCAAGGAAGCGCGTCTCGACGACATGCGAAAGGGCTTGCCACTATATTATGCCCGGCATCCCAAGGCACTTTCGAAGCGACTATGGTCCACGCTTCGCGATGGATTTTGCAACAAGTATCTGACCGTCGCGTGGACCAAGCCCTCGGCCTGATGGGGCATTGACGCTGCTGCTTTGCACTCGACGCCAACCGGTCGCCGGGGCACGGTGCTGGCGAACGGTTAGGCGCGAGGCAACAGGTCCATGGCGGAGGCGACGGCACGGCGGCGGCTGACCAACATCGTTGGCGGCAGCGCGGGCAATTTGGTCGAGTGGTTCGACTGGTACGTCTATTCCGCCTTCGCGCTCTATTTCGCGCCGGTATTCTTTCCAAAGGGCGACACCACCGCGCAACTGCTCAACACCGCGGCGGTATTCGCCGTTGGTTTCGTCATGCGGCCGATCGGCGCGTGGGTGATGGGCATTTATGCCGACCGGCGCGGGCGCAAGGCCGGGCTGACTTTGTCGGTGTCGTTGATGTGCCTTGGGTCGCTGATGATCGCCTGCGCGCCGACCTATGCCACCGCAGGATTGCTGGCGCCGGCGGTGCTGATCGTGGCGCGGATGATCCAGGGGCTGAGCCTGGGCGGCGAATATGGATCGAGCGCGACCTATCTGTCGGAAATGGCGGGCAAGGAGCGGCGCGGTTTCTGGTCGAGCTTCCAATATGTCACCCTGATCGCCGGGCAGTTGCTCGCCTTGGCCCTGCTGCTTGTCCTCCAGGCCCAGCTTGGCGAGGCGGGGATGGAGGCCATCGGCTGGCGAATCGCGTTCGGCGTCGGGGCAGTGCTGGCGGTGGTGGTGTTCATCATCCGCCGAAATCTCACCGAGACCGAGAATTACATCCGATCCGCAGCGATGGGCGACCGCCCCAAATCGAGCGGCGCCAACCTGTTTCGCGATCATCCGCGCGAGGCATTGTTGGTAATGGCGCTGACCGCCGGGGGCACTCTCGCCTTCTATGCCTACACCACCTACATGCAGAAATATCTCGCCAACACGGTCGGGTTCGACCGCGCGGTGGCGTCGCGGATCATGACCGCCGCGCTGTTCGTGTTCATGCTGCTGCAGCCCGTCGGCGGCGCATTGTCGGACCGGATTGGGCGGCGGCCGGTGATGATCTTTTTCGGGATTGCCGGCGCGCTCTCCACTTATCCCCTGTTCGTCGCGCTCGAGACCACGACGAGTCCGGTCGCGGCGTTCGGGCTGGTGATGGCGGCGCTGGTGATGGTCACCGGCTACACTTCGATCAATGCGGTGGTGAAAGCGGAGCTATTCCCGGCCCACATCCGCGCTTTGGGCGTTGCCTTGCCCTATGCGCTGGCCAACACCTTGTTCGGCGGGACGGCGGAATATGTCGCGCTGTACCTGAAGCAGATGGGCCACGAGCGGTGGTTCTACATCTACGTCTCTGTGGTCATCCTCGGCTCGCTGATCGCTTATGTGCGGATGCGCGAGACAAAGCACAGCAGCCTGATCAATGAAGATTGACCGCAGGCGCTAGCGCTTGAGGAAGCCTTCGAGATCCTGGCGAAGGTCGGCCAGGGTCGAGCTCTGCCAACCATCTTCCCAGTCGGCCTCGGTCTGGCGGCCGCTTTTGAGATAGGCCGGGCGGGCCCATTGGTGGGTCGCGATGTCGGGCTTGACCTTGGCCAGCAGGGCAATGTTGAACGGGTTGGCGAAGCGCAGGCCGACCTGGTCGCCGCGCGACCAGGTAACGATCGCGAAATGCTGTCCAGCGCCGCCCAGGTCGAGCAACACTTCGGCATCGCTTGCAAAGGCCACGTCGCTGTCGACCAGAGCGCCTTGCTCGGAAATATTGCGGAGGCGGACGCGGGTGGTGTCGTGGTTGAAATGGATTTCGCCCCACCAGATGAGCGGATGGCGAAGTTCGGCGCGGCGTTGCTCGCCAGTCGGTCCATCGACCGGCTTGGCGGGCCTGACAGGGGCGGGTGCCGGCTGGTTGGCGGTCATCTGCGCCACCGAGGATTCTGGGAAGGAGCGCTTGAGCACGTCGAGGAGCATCGCATCGCGTTTGGCGCCATCACCCCCGACCTGGGTTTCATGCGCGAATTCGAGGCCGATGCGGTCGCCGCGGACCCACCGCACGGCGCATTCGACCGGAGCGCAATCGCCGAGCCCGAGATGGACTTTCTGCCACATGTCCAGGGCGACATCGGTGCGGATCATGGCCCCGCCGCCCGACAGGTTGATCAGATCGACCTCGCAATTCTTGCGGCCGACCTTGAGGGTCGCATGTTCGGCCTGCAGGCGGTGGCGATCGTCGTCGCGGTGATTGACGGTGCGCGAGGTTTCGCGCGCGACCGGAACCGAATCCAGGCCCTTGCCCTCGGTCACGCCCGACGGCTTCTTGCCCGGCATCAACGGGCCAGACGGGTTAAACCCGTCGCCCTTGTCGAGCGCGGAGCGGAAACTGTTCATCGATCGGACCTCGCATGCCATGGCCCGGTCACTGTGACGCGGGTTGGTTACGAAAGGGCTAATTTTCGCTGTTTTTTCCCGATCAACGAGTTTGCCGCCTAGCTCGAATAATACATGTCGAACTCGACCGGGCTGGGGGTGGTTTCCCAGCGCATCACCTCGTCCCACTTCAATTCCATGTAAGCGTCGATCTGGTCGTCGCTGAACACGTCGCCCTTGGTCAGAAAGGCGCGGTCGTTGTCGAGCGCGATGAGCGCCTCGCGCAGCGAGCCGCAGACGGTCGGGACGTTGACCAGTTCGGCTGGCGGCAAGTCGTAGAGATTCTTGTCCATCGCCTCGCCCGGATGGATACGGCTCTGGATGCCGTCGAGGCCTGCCATCAGCAGCGCCGAATAAGCGAGATAGGGGTTGGCCATGGCGTCCGGGAAGCGGAATTCGACGCGCTTGGCTTTCTCCCCCGCGCCGTAGGGGATGCGGCACGAGGCCGAGCGGTTGCGCGATGAATAGGCCAGCAGCACCGGGGCCTCGAAGCCGGGGACAAGGCGCTTGTAGCTGTTGGTGGTCGGGTTGGTGAAAGCGTTGAGGGCGCGGGCATGCTTGATCACCCCGCCGATGAAGTAGAGCGCCATTTCCGAGAGGCCGGCATAGCCATTGCCGGCGAACAAGGGCTTGCCGCTTTTCCAGATCGACATGTGGGTGTGCATGCCGCTGCCATTATCCTTGGCGATCGGCTTGGGCATGAAGGTCGCGGTCTTGCCATAGGCCTGGGCGACCATGTGGACGACATATTTGTAGACCTGCATGCGGTCGGCGGTCTCGACCAGTTTGCCATAGGTGAGGCCGAGCTCATGCTGGGCGGCGGCGACTTCGTGATGATGCTTGTCGCAGGGCAGCCCCATTTCGAGCATGGTCGAGACCATTTCGGCACGGATATCGCCGGCGCTGTCGACCGGGGCGACCGGGAAATAACCGCCCTTCGCGCGCGGCCGGTGGGCCAGGTTGCCGCCTTCATATTGGCGCGACGAATTGCCCGGCAATTCGATGTCGTCGAGGGCGTAGAAGCTGGTCGCGTAGCTATCCTCGAAGCGGACGTCGTCGAACATGAAGAATTCGGCCTCGGGGCCGACGAACACGGTGTCGCCGACGCCGGTCGCCTTCAAATAAGCTTCGGCGCGGGTCGCGGTCGAGCGCGGGTCGCGGTTGTAGAGCTCGCCGGTCGCGGGCTCGACGATGTTGCACACCAGGATCATCATCGGGGTGGCGGAGAAGGGATCGACATAGGTCGCGGTGAGATCGGGCTTGAGGATCATGTCGCTCTCGTTGATCGCCTTCCAGCCCTCGATCGAGCTGCCGTCGAACATGAAGCCGTCGGTCAGCATGTCTTCGTCGATCGCGCCGGCGACCATGCTGAGATGCTGCCACTTGCCCTTGGGATCGGTGAAGCGGAGGTCGACCCACTCGATTTCCTGCTCCTCGATCGCCTTCAAAATCTTCGCCGCTTCGCTCGCCATGACGCCGTCTTCCTTGGATTTGAGAATCACGGCCCCGCAGCCGCCGTTGCCGACAGCGATTTGCGGAAGCTGGGCGGAGAGTCACGGCGCTGGTGAACTTTTCACCCGCTTTGGCTTCTTGGCCGATTGCGGCTTGTCCTCCTCCGCGAGTTCGGCCCGGAGGGATGCGAAGTATGACTCACGCTCTTGCTCGCCGGCGGCGCGTTGCTCGGTCGCCTCTGCAAGGCGATTGCGGGTCACCAGGTCCAATTCCTCTGGGCTCAGCGAGCGGTGATAATCGCGGCTGCCGACGGCGCCATGCTCGTGGCATTCGTCACCCTCGGGCGGCGGGAAGCTGGTGCGATATTCCTTGCGCGTCATGTCCCACCAGATGCGCGGATCGGGGATGTCGGGGTCCTCCTCAGCCTCGTCGGAATCGGGGCGAAGTTGACTCGGTTGACTTACTTTCGCTCCCTCGACTTCGCTCGGGACAGGGCTTTGGGCGGCGTCGAGAATTGCCTCCGCCGCAGCGGCGTCATCACTGCCGATGGCGGCGACATACTCGTCCCACCGCCCGACCGCGCCGAGGTGGCGCGAGCCTGCCTCGGCAGCGCGGTCGCAGCGGCGGTCGAGCCGGTTGAGAACCGCGATCGACAGGCGGCTGTCGACCCGGTGGCGGGTGATCGTCCGCCCGTCCTCGCGGGTGATGGTGTCGGTCAGCCCGTCGACCGCCTGCTCGTAGAGCGAATCGGCGAGCGGGGTCCGCGACAATTCGCACGCCGCGTCCCAGCCGGCGGCGAACAGGGGATCGCGGGCGCGCAGCGCATAGACCGATTGTTTGGTCAGACCGGCATATTGGCAGGCGGTGGAGACGCGCCCGGTTTCAGCGACGACCTGGAGGAACAGCTTGCGCGCGAATGGCGACCAACCATCGGTGCGTGCGGCGGGATCGGCCAGCTCCTCGAGCGCCGCCATATGATGCGCGATCGCGGCGCGGCGGTCGGGGAGGGTGGGGTTCCCGTCGGTGTCGAGCGGTTCCGGTGAATCGGATTTGTCATTCATGAACCTATATGGAACATATTTTGAGTGTGTAGGAAAGTGTTTTGTCCCGGGTTGATCGACCACCCTGCGCCATCGACCACGCCGCGTCCGCAGACCGGCGGCACCCCGCCCGGCGGGCGGACGGGCACGACAGGGACGAGCCCGCGGCCGACGCTGCCGCCAAGGATCGATATCCCGGTCCTTCCCGAAGGCGAGCTGACCGACGCGGAGCTGGAACGCCTGGAGCAGCGGGTGTTCGATGCCGAAGCGCTGGCCCGGTCGGAGCGGAGCAAGGCGGAATCGCGCGTCGTCGAACTGCAGCGCAGCGGCGCCTCCCCGGAGGTGATCACCGAGGCGCAAGCGGCGGCCGAAGCGGCGGGCGACATCCACCGCAGCGCGATGAGGGCGCAGCGCGCGCTGACCGACAAGGTCAACCAGCAGCAGCCGCAGGAGCAACAACAGCAGGAAGAGCAATCGTCGTCGACGATCCCGCTCGATCCGGTCGCGGCGCGGATACTCGCCGTGCATAATCGCGAACGGGTCGCCGTCGGCGCGAGGCCGCTGCAGTGGGACCCGGCGCTGGCCGCCTCGGCCTCGGCCTATGCGCAGCAACTCGCACGGGGCGGGCCGTTCGTCCACGCGCCGCGGGCCGGGCGCGAGAATGAGCGCGAAAACCTGACACGCGGCCGGCCCGGCGCGTCGCCCGAGCAGATGATGGTCAACTGGACCGGCGAGAAACGCAATTTCGTGCCCGGCACCTATCCCAACGTCAGCAGGACCGGCAATTGGTCCGACGTGTCGCATTACACCCAGATGATCTGGCCGACGACGACCCGCGTCGGCTGTGGAATGCAGCAGATCGATCCGCCGGCACCGCCGCCGCCGCCGCGCCCGACCGCGGCCGACCCCGCGCCAGACGGCAATGAAGCGCGCCACCCCCTCGCGACGTTGTTCGCCGGGGCGCTCAACCGCCATTATGAGGCGCTGCGCAATTGCGACGCGGCCGCCGCCCGGCGCGCGCTGGACGAGATGCGCTATGCGCTCGGGGAGCTGCGCAAGCGGCTCAAGGACGCGCGGGCGGTGGGCGGCTTTTCGACTGTCAATCCGGACGAGCTGCAGCGCCTGATCGACGGGCTTGAACGAGTGCTCCGCGGGGCTGAACAGCGCGGCAATCCCGGGACGTGTCCTCCGCGCTAGGCGTCAGAAGGCGCGCCGCTGGGCGGCGATCAGCATGCGCAGCAGCATGGCGACCGGGCGCGGGACGCCGACCTTGCCCTCGAGCCACAGGCTGACGGTGGAGCGGCTGACCCCGATCGCCGCGGCGAGGTCGCTCTGGGTGCGATAGCCGAGGCTGCGCATCGCGGCCCGTAGCTCCTCGGGGGACAAAGAGGCGAGGCGGGGATCGGGTGGAGCCGTCAAATCGCGTCCGGCCCGCGGTCGCCGGTGCGGATGCGAATGGCTTGCTCGATGGGTACGACGAAAATCTTGCCGTCGCCGATCCGGCCGGTGCGGGCGGCGGTCTCGATCGCCTCCACGACGCGGTCGACCTGGTCGTCCTCGACCACCACCTCGACCTTCACCTTGGGCAGGAAATCGACCACATATTCGGCGCCCCGGTAAAGCTCGGTATGGCCCTTCTGACGGCCGAAGCCCTTGACCTCGCTGACCGTGATCCCGCTGACCCCGGCGTCGTGGAGCGCGTCCTTCACGTCATCGAGCTTGAACGGCTTGATGATGGCTTCGACCTTTTTCATGGGCCCACGCATAACCTTGCCGCAACGCTGCCGCAATTAGCGGCGAAACGGGCACCCCATGAAAGCCATCATTCTCTCCGCCGGCCAGGGCTCCAGGCTCGGCCATCTGACCGACGACCGGCCAAAATGCCTGATCGAGTTCGGTGGGCGGAGCCTGCTCGACCGGCAATTGGACGCGCTCGCCGCCAACGGGATCACGCAGGCGGTCGTCGTCACCGGCTTTCGCGACGACCAGATCGAGGCGGTGCTGGCCAGGCGCGGCGGCGGGCCGGAAGTCCGGACCCTGTTCAACCCGTTCTTCAAGGTGGCTGACAACCTCGGCTCGTTGTTCATCGCGCGTGAGGAACTGGCGGGCGACTGCCTGGTGTGGAACGGTGATACATTGGTCAGCGACGCGTTGATGGCCCGGGTGGTCGGCAATGCCGGGCAGGACGGGATTTGCGTCACCATCGACCGCAAGGATGCTTACGACGACGATGACATGAAGGTGATCACCAACCCCAACGGGCGGCTGCTGGCGATCGGCAAGCGGATCAAGGATGGCGTCAACGCCGAATCGATCGGGCTTTTGGCGTTTCGCGGTGAGGGCGCGGAGCGGTTCCGCGAGGCGATCGATCGCGCGATGCGGACCAGCGAGGGGACGACCATCTGGTACCTCCGCGTGATCCACCACCTCGCCCAGAACGGTGTCGTGCAGACGCTCGACATCAGCGGCGAGCAATGGGGCGAGGTCGATTTCCCCGAGGATGTCGCCAGCGCCGAGGCGCTGGTCAGCGGCTGGGACGAAGCGCGCAAGCCCAAGGCGGCCTAGCCCGCACTACGCCTTTCGACTGGCGATATATTCGTCGACCAGATCGTCGAGCACGTCGAGCGGGACCGCGCCATTCTCGAGCACCACGGCATGGAAGTCGCGGATGTCGAAACGATCCCCGAGCGCCTGCCGCGCGCGGTCGCGCAGCTCGAGGATCTTGAGCTGGCCGATCATGTAGCTGGTGGCCTGCCCCGGCCAGTTGAAATAACGCTCGACCTCCTTGGTGGCGTCGCGCTTCGACAGCAAAGCATTGTCGAGGAAATATTGGATCGCTTGCTCGCGAGTCCAGCGCTTCGAATGGATGCCGCTGTCTACCACCAGCCGGACCGCCCGCCACAGCTGGGTGGAATACATGCCGAACTCGGAAATCGGGTCCTGGTAGAAGCCCATCTCCTTGCCGAGACCTTCCGAATAGAGCCCCCAGCCCTCGGAGTAAGCGCCGTAGCCGCCGAAGCGCCGGAACTTGGGCACTGCCGGAAGCTCCTGCGCGAGCGCGATCTGGAAGTGATGCCCGGGCGCGCCTTCGTGGTAGCTGATCGCCTCGGTCTGCGGTTTCAGCACCTGGTTCATGTCGGCAAGATTGACGTAATAGATGCCGGGCCGTGACCCGTCGGCCGACGGCCGGTTGTAGAAAGCGACCGGCGCCGTCTCCTGGCGCCATGTCTCGACCGCGCGTACCTCCAGCGGCGCCTTGGGCAGCCGCCGGAACCACTGCGGCGCGACCCCCATGACCTGAGCGATGACCCGCCGCGCGTCGGCCAGATACTGCTGCCGGCCGGCGTCGGTGTTGGCATATTTATACTTAGCGCCATCGTTGATCTCACCGAAGAACTGGCGAAGCGTGCCCTTGAAGCCGACCTGGGTCTTGATCCGCTCCATCTCGCCGTGGATTCGGGCGACCTGCTCGAGGCCGATCTGGTGGATGCGGTCGGCGTCGAGGTCGGTGGTGGTCGATTGCTTGAGCTGATTGGCGTAGAAATCGGCGCCGCCGGGCAGGCTCCAGGCGCCGCGATTTCCGCCCGCCTTCGGCTCGAGCGAATCCCAGGTGGCGAGCATCGTTCGATAACCACGCTGAAATGGTCCGATCAGCGCCTCGCGCGCCGAGGCGATCAGCCGCGCTTTCTCGCTATCGGCGATGGCCAGCTTGTTCACCTTGGTCTTGAAGTCGGCGAACAGAGGAGTGTCGGCACCGCCACTGAACGGTGCGCCGGCGAGCACCCGGCGTCCATCGGCGCGCACCGGCGCGAAATTGAAGTTCGACGGGACGATCCCTATCGACGCCTGCTCGCGCATATTAAAGGATATCTCGTTCATCACGCGCTCGACCTCGCGCAGCCGCGCGACATAGGCCTCGGCATCCTTCACATTGTCGACCCGGTGGTTGTTGATCAGGAAGATCGGAATCGACCCCATCGGGCTGCCGTTGGTGCTGGCCGGGAAGCCGTGACGGCGCCAGCGGAACGACTCCACCTCGCGCTCGACCTCTTCCTCGAACAATCGGTAGCTCAGGCGCCCGGCCGGGCTCAGCCGCGCCGGATCGAACTGGGCTCGCATCTGCTGCAACTGCGCCTGCCCGAGCGCGAGGCCTTCGCGCGCATAGGCATCGGTATGAATGTTGAGCCGGTCATATTGCTCCTTGCTGCCGAGCGAGGTGAGGAATTGCGGGCTGCGCGCCACCTGGGTGTCGAACGCGGCGTCGACGAAGACCATCAGCCGCCGGTCCTCGGCGGCCGGGTCGACGACAGGGGCAGGGGCGGCCTCGGCGGCCGGCGCAGCCAAAGGCGGCGGTGGAGGAGCGGCGGTCGTGCAGGCAGTGGTGGCGAGAAGCAGGGCAGAGACGGACAGGAAAAGCTTCACGGGCGGGTCCTCACGCTGGCTGAAGTGATCGCCCAGTTTAGCCCGTTGGAGCGCCACGTCCACCGTGGCCGGTCCCTAAAGATAGGGCGGCTTGTCCAACCCCCTGGGGCTCTTGGTGAACACCTCATGCCCGTCCTCGGTGATCCCGATCGAATGTTCGAACTGGGCAGAGAGCGAGCGGTCGCGGGTGACCGCGGTCCAGCCATCGTCGAGCAATTTGCAGTCGGGGCGGCCGATGTTGATCATCGGTTCGACGGTGAAGAACATGCCGGGCTTGAGCTCCGGGCCGGTGCCCGGGCGGCCGGCGTGAACCACTTCGGGGCTGTCGTGGAACAGGCGGCCGAGGCCATGCCCGCAGAAATCGCGGACCACCCCGTAGCGATGCTTTTCGGCGTGGCTCTGGATGGCATGGCTGATGTCGCCGAGGCGGTTGCCCGGTCTGGCCTGCTCCAGCCCGAGCATCAAACATTCGTAGGTGACGTCGACCAATTTGCGTGCCTTCAGCGGCACTTCGCCGACGAAATACATGC
>Ga0307505_10001471_pt1 | contig 18916 bp, 16 predicted proteins | sample 23_S_MG_FD_202183 | JGI IMG/M metagenome (GOLD analysis project Ga0307505, IMG submission 202183) | Soil microbial communities from Populus trichocarpa stands in riparian zone in the Pacific Northwest, United States - 23_S | ecosystem: Environmental > Terrestrial > Soil > Riparian zone > Trees...
GCGCAATCGCTCACGTTCGTGAGCCCGATCGGCGACACGCTGCGCTGGCTCTCCGAGCCCACGCGGCTCTCGCTCGTGAGCTTCGGCGTCATGACGGTCCTCGGCGTGATCGCCGGCTCGTTCCTGTATGCGCTTGCGAGCGGCACGCTGCGGCTGGAGTGGTTCGCCTCCCTCCAGGACTTCGCGAGCCACGCGGCCGGCGGGCTGCTGATGGGCTACGGCGGCTTCGTCGCCATGGGCTGCACCATCGGCCAGGGGATCACGGGCGTCTCGACGCTCGCCCTGGGATCCTTCCTCGCCGTCGGCGGCATGGTGGCCGGCTCCGCGCTCACCATGAAGGTGCAGTACTTCCTTATCGATCGGTCCTTCAGCGGGATGCCAGGAAGCGCCTGAGGAACCGCACCGTGCGCTCCATGGCGTCGTCGCGGGCGAGGTCGTCGCCGAGCGTGCGCGCGACGGTGCGGAAGTCGAAGGCGCGCTGCGCGCCGGGATAGACCGCGAGCTCCACCTCGACGCCACGCTCGCGCAGCCGCCCGGCCACGCGCACCACGATCTCGCGCCGCAGCTGGTGGTCAGCCTCGCCGACCAAAAGCAGCGCCGGCGCGCGCCACTGCTCGACCTCGGGCATGTACCGGTGCACCTGGTCCGCTTCCGGCGCGTTCGGGCTGATGAGGTGCGGGTAATAACCGACCACGGCCGCGACCTCCGGGCGGCGCACGCCCAGCAGCGCCGCGTGGTAGCCGCCGCGCGAGATGCCCACCGCCGCGACCTTTCGGCCCTCCACGATCGGCAGCGCGAGGAGCGCATCGATCCCGCGCTCGACGTCCGCCTCGGTGGCCGGGTCGTGCACCACCGGGTTGTCGGGGATGAACCGTCCGCTGTGGTAGTCGGGCGCGAGGACCACGAAGCCGTGCGCGGCGAGGCGCCGGGCGTGAACGTGCAGCCGCTCGATGAGCCCCGAGCGTCCGTGGATGAAGAGCACCGCGGGAAACCGCCCCGGGGCCTTCGGCGCGAAAACGAGGGCCGGCACGTCGGCGTCCCCGCTTCGATACTCGATCGAGCGCGCCTCCACCGGGAAGGTCCCGCCGACGGCGGCGCGCGCCACGCCCGGCAGCAGGGCGAAGAGCAGTGCGCCGAGGACGAGGCGGCGGTTCATGGCTCGGCCCGGGCGGGCGCTACGCCTTCACGTTCACGCGCGAGCCCGCGACCTTGACGCGCTTCTCCTTGCGCAGGTAGCCCGCGACGACGTCGAAGACCGGCGGCCCGTCCACTTCCATCATGCTTGCCCATCCCGCCGCCTTGTAGAGCTTCGCGGGATCCATCGGCCGGTCTCCCACGCGCAGGTCGCTGATCCTGCGCCCGGCGGGCTGGTTCACGTCGATGGTGTAGCTCAGGCCTCCCATGCGCACCATGTCGCCGCCCTGGCGCAGGTAGGGGTCCGGATTGAAGAGGTTGTCGGCGACGTCCTCCATGATCGCCTTGATCTCGGCGCCGGGCATCTCGCGCGACCACGTGTTGGGATAGGTGAGCGCCGTGTGGGTGTAAACATCCTCGAGCGTGATCGCCCGGCCGGGCAGCACGCTCACCCCCCAGCGGAAGCCCGGGGAGAACGCGACCTGCGCGTCGTGGTGCTTGAGCAGCGCCTCCAGGACGACCTCGTCGAAGCTGCCGTTGAAGTTGCCCCGGCGGAAGAGGAGGCTGTCGCTCACGGCGAGCCGCTCGGCGAGCTTCGCCTCGTGGGGCGCGCGAATCTCACGGATGAGGGCGGCCATCTTCGCGTCCTCCGGCACGTGGTCCGAGAGCACCGGGATCAGCTTGTAGCGCCAGGCGGCGATGCGCCCGCCGCGCACGTCGAGGTCCAGGCGCGAAAGGAACTTGCCGTGCGCGCCCGAGTTGACAACGAGCGTGTCGCCTACCTGGATCGGCCGCGGGATGCCGTCGTGCGTGTGGCCGCCGAGGATCACGTCGATCCCCTTCACGCGGGAAGCGAGCTTCAGGTCCACCCCCACGCCGTTGTGGGAGAGCAGGATCACCGCGTCCACCTTGTCCTTGCGGCGCAACTCGTCCACGAGCGCCTGCACGCGCTCCTCGCGGATGCCGAAGGACAGGCCCGGCACGAAGCGCAGCGGGTGCGAGACCGGCGTGTACGGGAACGCCTGGCCGATGATGCCCAGCCGCGCGCCGCCCAGCTCCCGCACGGTGTGCGAGCGGAACACCGGCTCGCCGGGCAGGCCCCAGGTGATGTCCATCACGTTCTGCGCCAGGAACTCGCCCTTGAAGCTGCCGCGGCGCTCGAGGTCGCCGAAGACCTCCTTCACGCGCTCGATGCCGTAGGTGAACTCCCAGTGCGCCGCGAACACCTCGACGCCCAGCTCGTTGATGACGCGCACCATGTCCTCGCCCCGGCTCCAGAGCGACGTGGCCGAGCCCTGCAGCGTGTCGCCGCCGTCGAGGAGCAGCATCCTGCCGGGTCGCTCGGCGCGCACCCGCTTCACCAGCGTGGCGATGTGCGCGTAGCCGCCCATGCGGCCGTAGCGCCGTGCGAGCTCGGCGAAGTCGAGGTGCGTCAGCGCGTGGGCCTCCGCGCTGCCGCGGGCGATGCCGTAGTGCGCGAGGAACGCCTCGCCCGTCAGGTAAGGAGGCCTGCCCTTCTCGGGCCCGATGCCGAGCAGCGTGTCCGGCTCGCGGTAGTGGACCGGCAGCAGCGCCGCGTGCGAGTCGGTCATGTGCAGCAGCGTCACGTTGCCGAGCGGCTCGAAGTCGAGCAGCCGCTCGGGCGCCAGCGCCGCCCAGAGGCCCCGGGGGTCGGTGGCGCCGAGGCCGCCGGCGATGGCGACCAGTTTCAGCAACTCGCGTCGAGTGACTTCCATGTCCGCCTTCTCTTTAACCCGACGCTGCGACCACGCCCGGGGCCCGTGTCCTCAGTGCGACGGGCTCCTCGGAACGTTGACCGGCTTGCCCTGCTGCTTCGCGACGAGGAAGGTCTCCAGGTCCGCGTACTCGGGCGCGTCGCCCGGCAGCATGTTCGTCAGCAGCGGCGTCATGCACCACTGGAAGCGGATGCGCGCGTCCCAGAGCCGGCCCTGCGAGGTCCGGAAGTAGGGATGGTTCATCATCGCGTCCTTGTCGATGTTCGCGAGGAAGCGCCCGCCGAGGAACTTGTGCGCGCCGCCGCGCTCGGTATGGCAGTTGGCGCACGCCTGGCCGCGCTGCCCGACGCGGCGGTTGAACAGCTCCTCGCCGCGCTTGGCGGCCGCCGCCACGTTCGAGTTCTTCATGTCGAGCTGGTAGGGCATGCCGTTCGACTGCATCTTCACGAGGACCGTCATGGCGAGGTTCACCTCGCCCTGGGTCGGCATCTCGTGCCCCGTGGTCTCGGGGGCGTGCACGGAGAGGAGGTCCTCCACCGACATCATGCGGCCGTATCTCGGGAACCAGCTGGGATAGCGCGCGCCCACGCCCACCATCGAACGGATCACGCCGAGGGGCCGTTCGTTGTCGGCCGCCCCGATGGCGCCGTGGCATCCGGCGCAGGACTGGCCCTTGGGCCCCGCCTTGCTCCAGAGCGGCACGGCGCCCGTATCGGCCAGCGCGAGGGCGGGATTGGAAGTGATGTCGCGGGCATCGCCGAAGTCGAGCCGCACGACGTCGCGCGTGAACGGGTTCCACTGCTTGTCGTCGGTGACCTTGGGCGGATTGCTCGACCCCGGGGGATCGCCCTTCAGCGACTGCAGGTAGGCCACCACGTGGACGATCTCCTCGGGAGTCCACATGCCCGAGGCGCCGAACGGGGCCATGGGCGAGTCGGCGCCGAAGATCACGCGCGGGTCGTAGACGATCTGGTAGAGGTGGCTGTCCGGCAGGCCGCGGTCGCCGATGGCGCGAAGGTCGGGACCCACGTTGCCCATCGGCCAGACCTTGGCGTCGGGAATGAGGTGGCAGCCGGTGCACGGCCCCTTGTTGCCGGCCCGGATGAGCGCGTGGCCCTTCGTCGCGTCGCCCTTGATCCCGGCGGGCATCTCGCCCTTCTTCGGCGCGAAATACTCGGGGCTGCCGCGGGCGGCGGTCGGCCACTGCTCGAAGCTGCGGGCCTCGCGGAAGCCGGGGTAGCGCACCTGCGTGCGCTTTCCGCCTTCCTCCTTGATCTGGCCCTGCGACAGGGGAACCGCGCGCGTCTGCCAGGTCTTCGAGCTCGCGAGCTCCACCGGCGCCAATCCCGCGCATGCTGCCAGGAACGCCGCGCCCAGTACCGCCACCCAAAACCGCTTGCCGCGCACCCGCTCGCGCCACGAGAGCTTCATCATGACTCCTCCTCGGTTGGCCGCCTGCCCGGCGGCCTTTCTGGGTCAGCCGCTCTTCAGAACTTGATCTCGGCCTGCCCGACGTAGGTCTTGCCCTGCGTATCGTGGAAGGTGATCTCCACCTTTCCGGGTTCGGTGACCTTCACCGGGAACATGACGAACGGGTTCTGGCTGACGGCTTGCGTGGTCTCGGCCTCGAACACCTTCCTGCCGTTGTACGTGGCCTCGACCTTGTTGATGTAGTTGTAGTTCTTCTCCACCGGCTTGCCGGCGTTGAACTGCATGGTCTCCATGGGGTGCGAGACCATCGCCCGCACCGTGACCACCTCGCCGGCCGTGGCCTTTTCCGGCACCCGCATCCTGACCTGGGACATCTTCGCGCCTCCTCTGTCGAAGTGGATCAGCCGCCGCAGCCGCCGACCGTGACCTTCACCTCGCGCTTCGTCTCGTAGAGCGCGCCCTTGCTGGTCTCGGCGATCGCCCGCACGTCGGTGCTCGAGGCGAGGCGGATGTTGGTCCCCACCGACGCCTTGCCCGAGTCCGGGGTGAGCGAAACCTTGGTGTTCAGGGGACGCCGGTTCTTGTCGCTGATGATGTAGATGCTCTTCACGTAGTCGTCGCCCGCCATCGGCAGCTCGACGTCCACGCGCACCGGCACCACCGCTCCGTTCTCCGCGATCATGGGCGCGTCGAACTTCACCTTGTCGCCGGCGGGCTGCAGGGGCCGGTCGCCGAAAAGACGCTTCAAGGTGTCGGCCACCTTCTCGTCGGGCTGCGGCATCCCGGGTCCCGTCGCCTGCGCCTGCGCATCGCCCGCGCGCAGGGAACCCATCCCGAGCACGGCACCCGCGGCGCCGAAAAGCCTCAGCGCATCGCGGCGCGTCATCGGTTTCGCTTTCATCTTTCCTCCTCGAGGCCGCCTGAAGTGAGGGCCAGGGTCATATTACCCAAAATAGTGGCCGGAAAATTCGCGCTCCGCGAAGTCCCTTGCGGATCCGCTCATGGCGCCATCAGCGGCTCGTGGGCCGGGGTCAGACGCCTTGCAGCAATATCCAACCGGCAACGCTCGCGACGACGCACCACGCCACGACGAAGAGCGGAGACACGCGCCACGCCACCAGAAGGGTGAACCCCACCAGCGCGATGGCCAGGTCTACCGGACCACGCACCGCGCTGGTCCAGACCGGATCGTAGAGCGCCGCCCCCAGGAGGCCGACCACGGCCGCGTTGACTCCCGCGATGACGCGCGCCGCAACGGGCCGGCCGGCGATCGCCTGCCACAGGGGAAGGACGCCCGCGACGAGGAGAAACCCCGGCAGGAAGATCGCGGCGAGCGCGACGGACGCGCCCCCGATCCCGCCCTCGCTGCCCGGAAGCCGCGCGCCCAGGTAGGCCGCGAGCGTGAACATCGGTCCCGGCACCGCCTGCGCGGCGCCATAGCCCGCCAGGAATTCGTCCCGGGAGATCCACCCGGGTGCGACCACGGCCTCTTCGAGAAGGGGCAGGACCACATGGCCGCCGCCGAAGACCAGCGCGCCTGCCTGGTAGAAGGCATTGATGACCGCAACGAGACCCTCGCGCCCGTGCGCGGCGAGCGGCAGGCCGACGAGCAACAGCGCGAACACCGCGAGCAGCGTCCAGCCGAGCGCCGGTCCGTAGCGCAGCTGCAAGCCGCCGCCAGGCACCGGCTGCACGCCGCGGCACCATGCGATGCCCGCCATCCCGCCGAGCGCGACGGCAAGAAGCTGGACCAACGCGTGCCCCGATATCAATATCACCGCCGCCGCGAGCGTCGCGATCGTCATGCGAGGCGCATCGGGGCAGAGCTGCCGCGTCATCCCGAGCACGCCCTGGGCGACCACGCAAAGCGCGACGAGCTTCAGGCCGTGGAGCGCGCCCTCGCCGGCTGCACCGGACACCTGCGGCAGCACCGCCGCGAAGGCGAGCAGCAGCAGCGCTGACGGCAGCGTGAAGGCGACGAATGCGGCGACGGCACCTCCCCAACCGGCCCGCAGGAGCCCGAGGCTGAATCCGAGCTGGCTGCTCGCCGGGCCGGGAAGGAACTGGCAGAGCGCCAGCAGCTGCGCGAACTCGCTCTCGCCGATCCACTTGCGCCGCTCGACGAGCTCTCGCCGGAAATACCCGAGATGCGCGATCGGACCGCCGAAGGATGTCAGGCCGAGCTTGAGAAAGGTTGCGAACACCTCATGGACGGATCCCGCATCGGGTGTCCGCATCTGCGAAATGCTCCTGCCGCACGATGACGCGCAAAGTATACCGACGGGTCCATCCATTGACCCATGTCAAAGGCACGCCCGGTGCGCCCCGCACCATTGGCTTGATCGGCAGTACGCAGTCACCCGAACAACGCGATGGAGAAAACATGAAGATCAATACGGTGTCGCGCACTGCCGCGACCATGCTGCTGCTCGCCTCGGGCCCGGCCCTCGCGGCCAGCCTCGACACGATCGACTGGTCGGGCGTTCCCGCCACCAGCGTCACGGTCTTCTACCCCGGGCAATCGACCTACCAGTGGTTGCGCGGCTCCGAGCACATGGGTGCCAAGCCGGTGCTCGCGGGCACCGCTTGCGTGGCGTGCCACAAGGGCCAGGAGAAGATGAAAGGCGACTCCCTGGTCAAGCAGGGCAAGCTCGAGCCCGTGGGGGTGTCCGGCAAGGACGGATCCAAGGATCTCAAGGTCCAGGTGGCCTACGACAACGACAACGCCTACTTCCGCTTCCAGTGGAAGACCAACGCGTCCTACCCCGGCGAGGCGTATCCGATGTACCGCTTCGACGGCAAGGAGTGGAAGCTCTACGGCGGCCCGCGCCTCGCCAAGAAGATCGCGGGCGGTGCAGAGACCCCGCTCTACGAGGACCGCTTCTCGATCATCATCGACGACGGCAAGGTCCCGGGCTTCGCCGAACATGGCTGCTGGCAGAGCTGCCACGACGGTTCCCGCGACGCGCCCAGGCAGCCGACCGCCGACGAGGTGAAGGCCCATCCCTTCTACCAGGCGATCAAGAAGAACGACGTGCGCAAGTTCCTTCCGGCCACGCGCACCGATGCCAACGCCTCGTGGGACAAGCCCGTGAGCGTGGACCAGGTCGCGAAGCTGAAGGCCGAGGGCCACTTCCTCGAGCTCATGCAGTGGCGCGCGCACCGCTCCAACCCCGTGGGGATGGCCGACGACGGCTACGTGCTCGAATGGCGCAACTTCGACGAGGGCAAGAACACGTTCGCGTCCAACCTGGACGCCGCCACCAAGCAGCCGAAGTTCATGTACGACCAGGCCAAGGCCGGCCGGAAGGCCTTCGTGATCGGCGACCTCCGCAAGGCCCCGACGGCTCTCATCCGCGAGCAGAACGCGGTCAAGTTCGACCCGAACGCCGGCTGGAAGGAAGGCGACCTGCTGCCGCAATATGTCGTGAGCCGCGAGGATGCCAAGGGCTCGGCCGCCGACAACCAGAACGCGAAGGGCGTCTGGAAGGACGGCGTCTGGACCGTGACCTGGGCGCGCAAGCTCAACCTCGCGAACGCGGACGACAAGGCGCTGCAGGAAGGCAAGGCCTACAACTTCGCCTTCGCCGTGCACGACGACAACATCACCTCGCGCGGCCACCACGTCTCGTTCCCGATGACGGTGGGCTTCGGCGCGAAGGGCGCCATCGAGGCGAAGAAGCTCCAGTAGCGCGACGGAAAAGCACCCTGCGCCACTCGGTGACGCCCGCCGGGCTTTGTGTTTCAATGTTTTTTTCTTCCCCGCTCATCGATCATGGCCGACCGTCGGCTCCGGGTCTTCCATGCAGTCGCCAAGCACCTCTCGTTCACCAAGGCGGCCGAAGCGCTCTTCATGACGCAGCCGGCGGTCACCTTCCAGGTGCGCCAGCTGGAAGAGGAGTTCGACACCCGCCTCTTCGACCGCGCGCAGGGGCGCATCGTCCTCACCCCCGCGGGCGTGGTGGCCTTCGAGTACGCCGATCGCATCCTCGCCCTTTCGTCCGAGCTCGACTCGCGCCTGAAGGAGATGAGCGGCCAGGACTCGGGGCCGCTTCTGATCGGCGCGAGCACCACGATCGCGGAGTTCCTGCTGCCCCAGGTGCTGGGGGAGTTCAAGGTGCGCCATCCCGCGGTGGTGCCGCGGCTCTTCGTCGGCAACTCCGAAGCCGTGCAGGCGCGCGTCGCCGAGCGCAGCCTGGACCTCGGCTTCATCGAGGGCGACTCCCACCTGCCCACGCTGGTGAACGACTTCTGCTGCGACGACGAGCTGCGCGTCGTCTGCGACCCGAAGCACGCACTGGCCAGGGCGACGGCCGTCGCCGCGCGCTCCCTCACCGAACACGCCTACATCAGCCGCGAGCTGGGCTCGGGCACGCGCGAGGTCGTCGACCACTACCTGGAGAAGAACGGCCTCGCCGCCGACTCCCTGCAAGTAGTCATGGAGGCGAGCAGCCCCGAGGCGTTGAAGGGCATGGTGGCGACCGGCCTGGGCTTCGCGATCATGTCGCGCGCGACGGTGGCGAAGGAGGTCCGCCTGGGCGAGCTGGTCGAGATCCCGCTGTCGCCGCCGCTCGTGCGCCAGCTCGCCGTGGTCTACCCCAAGGAGAGGTTCCACTCGCGCCTGCTCGAGGGCTTCGTGCAGTTCGCGAAGCAGCGGCTCGCGGCAATGCAGGCGGCCGACGGCCCGGGCGTCCGGGCGGCCTGAAGCAAGCGCCCGGCCGGGATCAGAAGACGATGTTGATCATCGTGAGCATCACCACGAGGAAGATCACCGACATCACGCCGCCGGCCCGCATGAAGTCGCCCACGCGGTAGCCGCCCGGGCCCATCAGCAGCGCATTCACCTGGTGGGTCGGCAGGAAGAAGGAGTTGGAGGCGGCAAGCGCCACGGTCAGCGCGAAGATCGCGGGGTTCGCCCCCGACAGCAGTGCGAGGTTCACCGCCAGCGGCACCAGCAGCACCGTTGCGCCGACGTTGGAGATCACCAGCGTGAAGAAGGTCGCGAGGATCGCGAGCGCGGCCTGGATCACCCAGATCGGCACGTCGCCCAGCAGCGCGAGCACGGTGTGCGCGATCCAGAGCGCCGTGCCGGTCGACTCGACCGCGAGGCCCAGCGGCAGCAGGCTCGCCAGGAGGAACACCGACTGCCAGCCCACCGCGCGGTAGGCCTGGTCGATCCGCAACACGCCGGAGACGATCATGATGATCGCGCCGGTCATCAGCGCGAGCGCGAGCTGGATGTTGGTGAAGAGGATCAGGGCGAGCGCGGTCCCGAAGGCGACTACCGCGTGCGGCACCTTGTGCGGCAGGCGCTCCTCGTGCGGGAAGTCGGCGGTGACGACCGCGAAGGCGCGGTTCTGCTGCACCGCCACCAGGTCCTCCCAGCGGCTGTAGACCGCGAGCGTGTCGCCCGCGCGCAGCACGTGGTCGCGCAGGCTGTCGCGGATGACCCCTTCGCCGCGGTGCACCGCGAGCACGGTGAGGCCGTGGCTCTTGCGCATGCGGATGTCGCGCAGGCTGCGGCCCAACAGGGGCGAGCCCGGCGGGATCACGATCTCGGAGATGCCGGCGTGCTCCATGTCGAGCGCCTGGGCGAAGCGCTTGAGCTCCGGGTTGCGCCGGACGCCCAGCCGCCCAAGCGCGGACTCGACCGTCTCGCGCGAGCCGCACAGCGCGAGCACGGCCCCCTCGGGGATCACCACATCGCGCGCCGGCGCGATACGCAGGTCGCCCGCCACGTCGAGCCCCACGATGGCGTGGCCGTGGCCGAACATCGCCTCGGCTTCCTCGATGCTCTTGCCGGCGAGCGGGCTGCCCGGCAGCACCGCGAGCTCGTGGGTCTCCCCATGCACCCCGTAGGTCTGGCGCAGGTGGTCGAGCGTCCCCTCGCCCTCGGTGCTGCGGCTGCCGTGCGCCGGCAGGACGAAGCGCCCGGCCACGACGAAGTACGCGATCCCGCTCACCAGCAGCACGATGCCGATGGGCGTGACGTCGAAGAGCCTGAACGTCGCCATCGGCGGCACCCCGGCCGGCAGCGTGCGGTTGGAATTGAGGATGAGGTCGTTCAGGAGGATCAGCGGGCTCGAGCCGACCATGGTGATGGTGCCGCCGAGCAGCGCGGCGAATCCCATGGGCATGAGCAGGCGCGACATCGAGAGCCCCGTGCGGGCGCAGATGCGCGAGACGACGGGCAGGAAGAGCGCCGCGGCGCCGACGTTCTGCATGAAGCTCGAGATCACCCCGACGGTGCCCGACACGATCGGGATGATCCGCTTCTCGGTGGTTCCGCCGAGCCGCAGGATCAGCTTGGCGAGCTTGCTCATGAGCCCGGTCCGGTCCAGGCCCGCGCCGATGATCATCACCGCGATGATCGAGATCACCGCGTTGCTCGAGAAGCCGTTGAAGAGCAGCTCCACGGGCAGGAGCTTCGGCACCCCGGGCACGACCGAGGTGAGGCCCAGCAGGACCATGATGAGCATCGCGGCGACGTCGACGCGCACGACGTCGGTGACGAAGAGCACGATGGTGAGGGCCAGGATGCCCAGCACCCACAGGATCTCCGGCGTCAATGCGACCGACTGGGCCAAGCGCGATCTCCAAAAAAAAATTCCGGCCACGCCGCGATGGCATGGCCGGGTGCCGGACCGTCCGGCGCTGGCGGGCTATTGTGGCGTGATCTTGTTGTCCTTGACCACCTTCTGCCAGCGCTGCACCTCGTTCTCGAGGAACCGGGTGAAATCCGGCGGCGACGTGGTCCTGAGCACCACGCCCTGCGCGGTGAGCTTCTCCTGCACTGCGGGGCTGCGCAGGGACTCGGCGAACGCCTTGTGCATCTTGGCGATGATCGGAGCCGGCGTGCCCGTGGGCACGTGCAGGCCCCACCACGCCTCGGAGTCGAAGTTGGGCACGCCCTGCTCCGAGATGGTCGCCACGTCACCCATGGGCCCGAAGCGCTGCGGCGAGGTCACGCCGATCGCGCGCAGCTTGCCTGCCTTCACATGCGGGCTCATGAGCGCCGCCGAGCCGATCGCCACCGGCACGTGGCCCGCGACGGCGTCCGCGGTGAGCGGGCCGCCGCCCTTGTAGGGGATGTGGGTCATCTTCGAGCCGGTCTCGGTCTGGATGAGCTGCATCGCCAGGTGGCCGAGGCTGCCCGAGCCGATGGTGCCGAAGCTGATGGCGTTGGGGTCCTTCTTCGCCACGTCGAGCACTTCCTTGAACGATTTGTACGGGGTGCTCGGGTGCGCCGTGATCAGCATGGGCGATGTGCCCACCAGCATGACCTGGGTCAGGTCCTTGAGCGTGTCGAAGGACATGTTCGGGATGAGGCTGGGGTTCACGCCGTGGGTGTCGAACGATAGCAGCCACGTGTAGCCGTCGGGCGCAGCCTTGGCGACGAGCGCGGCGCCGATCGAACCCGATCCTCCGCCCTTGTTCTCCACGATCACGGTCTGCCCGAGCGCCTGCGACAGCGGCTGCTGGATGTGGCGCGCGATCTGGTCGGTCGTCCCGCCCGGCGGGAAGGGGACCACCAGGGTCACGGAGCGGGTCGGCCATTCCTGCGCGGCGGCCAGAGCGGGAACGAGGGCCGCGGCGAACGCGGCCAGGGCGCGGACAAGCGTGAGCTTCATGTGCGGGACTCCTCGTCAGTGTTGTGCCATCAGGGTAGCAAAAATATCGCCTAAACTCGTCGGTATGCGCCTCGGAGACATTCCCCACCTGCACGACGGAGCCGCTTCCGCAATCGAGGGCGAGGATCGCACCTGGAGCTATGCCGACCTCGATCGGCTCTCCAACGCCTTCGCGGCGCTTTTCGTGGCGCGCGGCCTCGCGCCGGGCGATCGCGTGAGCCTCGTCTGCTCGAGCGAGGCACTGCTCGCCGGTGCCTATTTCGGCTGCTTCCGCGCGCGCCTGATCGCCAACCCGATCAACAACCGCCTGCTCCCCGAAGAGGTCGCGTACATCCTCGAGCACGCCGGCAGCCGCTGCGTCGTGGTCTCGGAGGAGTACGTCGCGCTGGTGGAAAGCACGCTGCCGCTGCTGCGCACACCGCCCATCGTTATCCGGACCGCGGATGTCGCCGCCGCCCCGGCCGGCCCCATCGATCGCGTGCCTCAGCCCGAGGACGGCGCGCTCCTCATCTACACCTCGGGAACCACGGGCAAGCCCAAGGGCGTGGTGCTGACCCAGGCCAACGTGATGGCCGGCATCACCTACGTGAGCGGCGCCTTCAAGATGAAGCCGGGCGATCGCACCTTCTGCGTCATGCCCCTCTTCCACACCAACGGCCTCATGTTCAGCACCCTGCCCTTCCTTCTCACGGGCGGAACCGTCGTGCTGCGCAAGCGCTTCAGCGCGACAGGCTTCTGGACGCAGCTGCGCGAGAGCGGCGCGAGCACCGCCAGCGTCTCGCCCACCATCCTCGCGATGCTGCTCGAGCACGCCGCCAACGCGCCCCCGGCGAGCGACATCAGGCTCGACTACATCAAGGTGGCCTCCGCCCCCACGCCGGTGGAGCTCGCCCAGCGCTTCGAGGCGCGCTTCGGCCGCGGCCTGCTGCTCGAAACCTACGGCCTCACCGAGACCACGGCCATCAACGTGATGAACCCGCTCGAGGGACAGCGCAAGCACGGCTCCATCGGGCGGGCACTCGCTCCGCAGGAAGTGCGCGTGGTGGACGATGCGGGCGAGCCGGTGCCGCAGGGCGCCAGCGGCGAGATCGAGATCCGCGGCGCCACCGTGATGAAGGAATACTTCCGCGACCCGGAGAACAGCCGCAAGGCGATGCACGGCGAGTGGCTGCGCACCGGCGACGTGGGCCGCATCGATGCGGACGGCTTCGTCTTCATCGTCGGGCGCTCGAAGGAGATGATCCTGCGCGGTGGCGAGAACATCTCGCCGCTGGAGATCGAGGAGGTGGCGGTGCGCCACCCGGCCGTGCGTGAGGCGGCCGCCGTAGGCGTTCCCGATCGCATCTGGGGCGAGGCGGTCGGGCTTTGCGTCGTGGCACGCCATCCGGTGAGCGAGCAGGAGCTGGTCGAGTTCTGCAAGTCGCACCTGAGCGCCTTCAAGGTGCCGCAGCGCGTCGTGTTCGTGGAAGAATTGCCGCGCAACGCGGTGGGGAAGGTCACGCGTAACGCGCTGCGATCGGCGTTTCCCTCTCCCCTGGGAGAGGGTCGGCAATGAAGGTCGCAGTCGACTACGGCGAGCGCAAGATCGACATCGAGGTGCCCGATGGGGCAACTGTCGTCGAGTACTCCGATCCGCCGCAACTCCTTGCCGACCCCGAGGCCGCCGTGCGCAAGGCGCTGGCCGAGCCGCTCGGCATGCCGCCGCTCGCCGACATGGCCAGGCCCGGCATGAAGGTCGCCATCGGCTTCGACGACATCACGCGCCCGGCCGCGGTCGCGAAGCTCGTCCTGCAGCGCATCGTCGAGACGCTCGAGGCCGCGAGTATCAAGGACCGCGACATCGTCTTCGTGAACGGCTGCAGCAACCATCGCAAGAACACGCAGGGCGAGCTCGCCGCCCACCTGGGCCCCGGGATCTTCGACCGCTTCTGGCCGCTCGGCAACATCACCAACCACGACTGCGACGACCCCGACGGCCTCACGTACTTCGGCATCACCGAAAGCGGCCGCTATGTCGAGCACAACCGCGGGTTCATGGAAGCCGACCTGCAGATCTACCAGGGCAATGTCTCGGCGCAATCCTGGAAGGGCTACACCGGCACCGGTGTCGCGATCGGCCTCGCGTCGACGAAGAGCATCGCCTCGCACCACAGCTTCAGGACGGTGCCGATGCCCGCGATGAAGAGGGAGCACCAGCAGGCCAGGGGGACGAAGCTGCCGGGCATGAAGCCCGAAATGACGGCGTTGCTCGAGGAGAAGACCGGCAGGAAGACCTTCTACGTGAACGCGGTTTCGGGGCTGGGCGGCAAGGCGGCGGGGATCTTCGCAGGGCACGCGAGCGCGGTGACGCCGCCGGCGTGGGAGCTCGCGGGGAGGATGTTCACGCGCGAGGTGCCGCAGGCCGACGTGCTGGTGGTGGGACTCGGCGCCGCATACTCGTACGGATCTTCGAACAACACGCTCATCGCCGCGGTCGGGGCCACCGTGCCGCCGCGCTACTCGCCCGACCTCCCGGTGCTGCGCGAGGGCGGTGTCGTGATCGCGGTCTCGCCCACCACGGGCGTGATCGACCGCGAGCGCTATCCCTCCTACCAGGACCTGATCGACGTCTACGCGCGCCACCACGACATCCGCTCGCTCGTGGACCACGAGGAAAGTTTCCACGGCAATGCCGAGTACATGCGAGGCTACCGCCACGGCTTCGGCTACCCCGCGCTGCACGCCTTCTGGATCTTCTACGAGCTCGAGTACGCGCTCGCCCGGGCCGGAGCGGTCATCATGGCCGGCACCTCCAACCCGGGCGCGTTCCGCAAGCTCGGGCTGCAGACCGCGCCCGATTTCGACGCGGCATGGAAGATCGCGCGGCGCTACGTGGGCGCGAACCCCACCACCGTCGTGGCGCCGACCTTCTGGACGCGCCCGCGCATCAAGTTCTCGGTGAAGGCGTGATTCCGCTCGCCCACGTCCACCTCGACCCGATCGGCGGCATCGCCGGCGACATGTTCGTCGCCGCCATGGCCGACGCGTTCCCGGAATGCGTTCCGGGCCTGATGGCGGAGCTTGCGAAGCTCTCTCCCTCTCCCTTGGGAGAGGGCGGGGGAGAGGGTCCGATCCGCTTCTTCCCCCACACCGACTCCGCACTCACAGGCCACCGCTTCGTGGTCGAGGGCGACGAGTTCGCAACCCCGGCGCACACCCACGGCTCTGGCGAGCACCACTCGCACCTGCACGTCCCCCATCGCGAGATCCGCGAGCGCCTCGGCAAGGCCGGCCTCGATCCCGCGGTGCTCGGGCACGCCCTCGCCCTCTTCGCGTTGCTGGCTGACGCCGAGGCGCAGGTGCACGGCGTGTCGCCCGACGAGGTCGAGTTCCACGAGGTCGGCGCCTTCGATTCGATCGTGGACTTCGTCGCAGCGGCCTATCTCATCGCGACCCTCGCCCCCGAGCGCTGGAGCTGCGCACCCCTGCCCCTCGGCGGCGGGCGCGTGAAGACCGCCCACGGCGTGCTTCCGGTCCCGGCGCCCGCCACGACGCTTCTGCTTCGCGGACTCGATGTGATCGACGACGGTGTGGGCGGCGAGCGCGTCACGCCCACCGGGGCCGCGATCGTGAAATACCTGAAATCGGGGCCAGGCCCGGGCCTGGCCCCGGTTTCTGTTGTCGCAACGGGCCACGGCTTCGGCACGCGCAAGCTCCCCGGCATGCCGAACGTGCTGCGCTGCCTCGCCTTCACGCACTCGGCGCAGCTGCCGGGGCCGCTCGACGAGGAGATCGCGACGCTGCAGTTCGAGATCGACGACCAGACCGCCGAGGATCTTGCCGTTGCGCTCGATCGCATCCGCCAGGCGCCCGGCGTGCTCGACGCCGCCCAGCTCCCGATCCACGGCAAGAAGGGCCGCCTCGCCACGCAGGTGCAGGTGCTCGCGAGACTGGAGGCGGCGGACGAGGTCGCGAACCTCTGCCTCTCCCAGACGACGACACTCGGCGTGCGCATCGGCCGGGTGTGGCGCCGGACGGCGATGCGCGCCGTCGTGGAAACCCAAGTTCCGGAGCCCGTGCGCGTAAAGGTCGCCCAACGCCCCGCGGGCGAGATCACCGCAAAGGCGGAGATCGACGACCTCGCGCGCATCCCGGGCGATCGCTCGCGGCGCGAGGAAGCGCGCCGCCGCGCCGAGAGCCAGGCGCTCGAGCAGGCGAAACCGTATGAACCCAGCGATCGCAACGACGATTGAGGACCTCGGGCGCGAGCTCGACCGCTACGGGCGCGTCGCCGTCGCGGTAAGCGGCGGCATCGACAGCCTCACGCTCGCCACCCTCGCCGCCCGCCGGCTGGGCGAGCGCGCCGAGATGTTCCATTCGCTCACGGCCTCGGTTCCATCGGAGGCCACGGCGCGCACGCGAGAGCTGGCCGCGCGCTTCGGCTGGCGCCTGATCGTGATCGACGCCCACGAGTTCGCGCGCGAGGAATACCTCTCCAATCCGGTCGACCGTTGCTACTACTGCAAGCAGTCGCTCTACGCGGAGATCGCGCGGCTCACCTCCGCGCAGGTGATCTCGGGCGCCAATGCGGACGACCTGGGCGAGTACCGGCCCGGGCTCGAAGCGGCGCGCGAGGCCGGCGCGCGCCATCCGTTCGTGGACGTGGGCGTCGACAAGCGCACCATCCGCGCCATCGCGCGCGAGCTGGGGCTGGGAGAGATGTCCGCGATTCCCGCCTCGCCGTGCTTGTCGAGCCGCGTGGAAACGGGACTGCGGATCGACGCCCCGATGCTCGATCGCATCCACTGCGCCGAGAATGCCGTGCGCGCGATCATCGCCGCCACCACGGTGCGCTGCCGCGTGCGCGCCTCGGGCGTCGTCGTCGAGATCGACGCCCAGGCACTCGCGGCGACCGACGCCCCGACGCGGGCAGCCGCGGCCGACGCCGTGGCCGCGATCTTCGGCTCGCGTCCCGCCTTCGCGGAATACCGTAATGGCAGCGCGTTTGTGATGCCACCCTCTCCCCGACCCTCTCCCAAGGGAGAGGGAGCAATCCGTTCCCCCTCCCTTGGGAGGGGGCAGGGGGAGGGTCACAACCGGGGAGAGGGTCGATGATCGAACACGGCATCCTGTTGGACCACTCCCGCGAGCAGCGCCTCGGCTTCGACGAGGCCATCTACGCCGCGGGCAAGACCGTGGCGCAGCTCGATGCGATCGTCGCGCAGGCGATCGGGGCCCGCGCCCGGCGCCTCTTCACGCGCTTGGACGCCGAGAAGTACCATTCCCTCGCGCGCGCCCACCGCGAGGCCCTCGACTTCGACGACGTGTCGCGCACCGCCGTCCTCGGCAAGCGCCCGCGCCCGGCAAGCACCGCCCGGATCGCGATTCTCACCGGCGGCAGCTCCGACGTCGGCGTGAGCCGCGAGGCGGCGCGCACGCTCGAGTACTACGGCCAGGCGAGCCTGCACATCGCCGACGTGGGCGTCGCGGGCCTCTGGCGCCTGCTCGACCGCGTCGAGGAGATCCGGCCGATGCGCGTGGTGATCGCGGTGGCCGGCATGGAAGGCGCGCTGCCGAGCGTGGTGGCCGGCCTCGTGCCCGGCGTGGTGATCGCGCTACCGACGTCGGTGGGGTACGGCGTCGCCGAGGGCGGGCGCACCGCGCTGCATTCGGCGCTCGCGAGCTGCGCGCCGGGTCTGCTGACGGTCAACATCGACAACGGGTACGGCGCCGCGTGCGCCGCCCTGCGAGTGCTCGGAACCGGAAGTTGATCCGAAGGGATCGTGAAGAGCAATGGCGCTTTGCCGGCGGCTACGCGGTCTCCGGCCCGCCCTGCCAGAGCATCTCGTAGCCGAGCTCCTGGCTGTCGCTGCACAGGGCGGCGAGCGCGGCAAAGCGTTCCTTGAAGACCTTGTCGGCGTGCGACCGCTCGTGCTCCTCGAACGAGCGCCAGTACGTCACGATGGACACGTGCGCGTCGGCCGCCTGGACCCCGCCCAGCGAGCCTTCCTCCGAGGCGAATCCGGAGAACCTGAACACCTGGCCGCCCACGAAGCCGCCCTTGTCTCCCCCATAGGTGTTCTTGACGACGTTGCACATCTCGCCGATGGCGAGCTCGACCTCGTCCATGGCGATACCTGGCTTGAGCTTCACCGTGTTGAACAGCATCTTCGCCCCGAAGGGAATCTCGAGCGCACCGAACATGGGTCTTTCTCCTGGGTCGTGGGTCTAACGAAGCCTGATGCTCGCGTCGCGCTCGAACCGGCCTTCCGGATCGAGCGCCCGAAGCGCCGCAACCTCGCGCGCGGTGGGCAATGGCGTGGGCGTGGCGTCCGTCGCGTCGAGCGCGAACCCGGTGCGCTGCGCCACCTCCTCCAGTGACGCCTCCGGATGCCACGACTGAAGCGCCAGGCGCCCGTCGCGCTTCACGAACACCGCGATGGGCGTCACCACGCCGTGCATGCCACCCGCGGCAGTGACGAAGTCGAGCTTTTCGACCATCGTTCGCCGCGAGTGTTCCGTGCGCCACGTGACCGCGCGACGCGCTGTGGGCAGCATCACCGCGGCGCCGCCGCCGCCGGGCAGGCGCACCTTGGGGTGGTGCCAGTCGCCGATCGCGGAGACGTTGGTCCGCCCCAGGCCGTCGACCTGCGCCGCGCCGAGGAAGCACAGGTCCATGCCGCCACGGGTGCAGAGGTCGTAGAAGTCCTCGTTGGCGAAGATCGAGGTGGAGCCCTCGGAGAGGATCGGGTCCGACGAGGAGAGCGGAATCTTCGACGGCGTCGGCTGCACGCCGCCCGCCACGTTGATGTAGACGAACTCGAAGTCGTACGCCTTCTTGGCGAGCAGGCAGGCGAGCATCGGCGGCGTGGAGTTCACCCCGCTGAAGGTCACCTCGCCCGGACGGATGAAGCGCGCGAGGTTGACGACGATGTAAGAGAAGCCGGACCATGGGGTCAGGCCCCGGTCTCCAGGCGTCAGCGATTCTTTCTCCGCGGGGCCCGA
>Ga0307505_10001472_pt1 | contig 18914 bp, 16 predicted proteins | sample 23_S_MG_FD_202183 | JGI IMG/M metagenome (GOLD analysis project Ga0307505, IMG submission 202183) | Soil microbial communities from Populus trichocarpa stands in riparian zone in the Pacific Northwest, United States - 23_S | ecosystem: Environmental > Terrestrial > Soil > Riparian zone > Trees...
CCGTGAACAGTCAGCGGATTCTCGACCTTTGAGCACAACTCGGGACCATGCGCATCACCACTGCGTGGCCGGGTTGGTGCGCCGGCCGGTCCAGCGCTCGATGGCGGCCGACAGCTGCGAGCTGCTCACCGGCTTGGTCATGAAGGCATCCATGCCGGCATCGATGCAGCGTTCGCGGTCGCTGTCCAGCGCATCGGCCGTGAGCGCGACGATGGTGATCCGCCGGCCATGGCGCTGTTCGTCGCGGCGGATGCGGCGCGCGGCTTCGTAGCCGTCCATCACCGGCATGTGGCAGTCCATGAACACCAGGTCGTAGCGGCCCTTGGCCACCGCGCGGCAGGCGGCCGCGCCGTCGCCGACGACGTCGACCTCGCAGCCCAGCAGCTTCAGCATCTCCTCGACCACCATCTGGTTGACCAGGTCGTCTTCGGCGACGAGCACCGACACGGCCTGCTCTTCGTCGTCCACGCTGGCCGCCGGCGGCTCGGCCTCGGCCGCGCGGCTCAGCTGCAGGTCGACCCAGAAATGCGAGCCGACGCCGGGCTGGCTGCGCACCTGCACCTGGCCGCCCATCAGCTCGGCCAGTTCCTTGACGATGGCCAGCCCGAGCCCGCTGCCGCCATGGCGGCGCGTGCTGGAACTGTCGACCTGGGTGAAGGCGGCAAAGATCGATTCGAGCTGGTCGGCGGCGATGCCGATGCCGGTGTCCTGCACCGAAAAGCGCAGCTGCAGCTGGTCGCCAGCCTCGTCCAGCACCGTCAGCTCCAGCCGCACCGAGCCGCGGTCGGTGAACTTCAGCGCGTTGTGCAGCAGGTTCACCAGCAGCTGGCGCAGGCGCAGCGGATCGGCCAGCACGCGCAAGGGCAGCTGCGGTGCGACGTGGAAGCTCAGGCTGACCGGCTTGCCGCGTGCGCCCATGGCCACCAGGTCCACCGCCTCGTCGACCAGCGCGCGCAGGTCGGTGCTCACCGGGTTGAGCGACAGCCGCCCGGCTTCGATGCGCGACAGGTCGAGCACGTCGTCGATCAGCGCCAGCAGCGCGGTGGCCGAGCGATGCGCGGTGTGCACGTAGCGCTGCTGCACGGGGGTCAGCGGCGTCGCGATCAGCAGCTCGGCCGCGCCGAGGATGCCGTTCATCGGCGTGCGGATCTCGTGGCTGGTGACGGCCAGGAACTGCGATTTCGCCAGGCTCGCCTGCTCGGCCAGGCGCCGCGCTTCCTCCAGCTCCAAGGTCTTCTGCGCCTGGCTCCTGACGAGCGCACGCGCGGCATGGATGGCGCGGCGCGTGCGCTCGCGCAGCCGCTCGGTGACCAGCCCGGTCAGCGACAGGTACAGCGCCAGCAGGTACATGATCGCGGCGATGGCCAGCCGGTCGGCCCAAAGCGCGCGCGCCGGGTCGATCAGCGCCACCAGCGCCGCATAGCCCAGGTAGGCCAGCGTGACCACATGGCCGAAATACAGCGCGCGGCGAAAGCCGAAGCCCACCTGGTCGACCACGCGCACGAGCAGGAAGTAGGCAAAGAACAGGTGGCCGCCTTCCAGGTGCCACAGGTTGAGCAGCCACACCCCCACGTCCAGGTGGAACAGCAGCAGGCTCAGGTCGAGCGCGCCACTGCGGCCGTGGCCGTAGCGCAGCAGCAGCCAGCCCAGCGCCGCGTAGCCCAGGTTCAGGGCCACCAGCCCCAGTAGCGCCGGCTGCGGAAAAGCGGCGTCGGCGCGCCAGTCGTGCAGCAGCACGATGGCGCACAGGATGAGGAATCCGGCGGCCCGCAGCGCCGGGATCTGCCGCGTGTACAGGCGGCGCAGGTTGGCAGCCTTGTGCTGCGCGAGCAGGGTGTCGTCCAGCGTGAAGCTGGCTTCGGGATCGTCGCTCGCGTGCGCTCGCTTCACGGGGCTGCTGGGCAGGGGTCGCGCACGATCATCGGTGCGTGCCGCCGCCCGGGCAATCCCCAGGAGTGCAGGGCTAAACGCCGTGGAAGCGCGCGAACTGCGCCAGGGCGGCACGCTCGACCGGGAACTGGTTCACCGGGTGGGCCGGGTTGGCATGGCCGATGGACATGCCGCAGAACAGCAGACGCTCGGCCGGAATGCCGACGAAATCGCCGATGGTCTTGGGGTAGACCGACCAGCATTCCTGCGGGCAGCTGTCCAGGCCCTCCTCGCGCAGCAACAGCATCACCGACTGCAGGAACATGCCCAGGTCCGACCATTGCGGCGGCCCCATGCGCCGGTCGATCGAGCAGAACAGCGCCATCGGCGCGCCGAAGAACTGGTAGTTGCGCGCGAACCATTGCAGCCGGCGCGCCTTGTCCTCGCGCGGGATGCCGAGCGCCGCGTACATCGCCTCGCCGAGCTGGAAGCGGTAGTCGCGGTAGGGCGCGACCAGCTCCTTCGGGTAGATGTCGTACTCGGGCTGCTCGGAGCGGTCGCCGGCGGCCACCGCCTGCAGCCGGCGCTGCATGATCGCCTTCAGTTCGTCGAGCTTCGCACCCGCGACCACGTCGATGTGCCAGGGCTGCACGTTGCCGCCCGAAGGCGCACGCGCCGCGGCCTCGAGCACACGGCGGATGACTTCGCCGGACACCGGCGTGGGCAGGAAATCGCGCACCGAACGCCGGCTCGCCAGGGCTTCGTAGACCGTCATGCCATTCCTCTCGCGAGCGAAGGCTCGCCGTCGATCGTTGGCAGTTTAGCGACGACGCTGCGATGGCTTGCCAGCGAAGGCCTGCTGCGCCATGCCGGCCACCGCGGCCTTCAGCGTCGCCCAGCCGGCATCGCTGTGCAGGTCGACGGCGCCGAAGATGCGGATCTTGCGCGCGCGCAGCAGCAGGTACATCACGCCGGCCACCAGCAGCAGCGTGATGCCGCGCAGATGCGGTGCGCGCGCCAGATCGGCGCCGCCGAACAGCGCCTCGGCCTGCGCGCCCCACTGCTCGCGCTCGGTCTCGAGAATGGCGGTGAGATCGTTGCGCTCGACGATCTCGGCCGCCAGGATCTCCAGCGTCAGCGGCCGCTCGCGCAGCGCGTCGATGAAACGGTCGAAGAACAAGGCGTAGCGCTCGGCCAGCGGCAGCGCCAGCACGGCCCGTGGATCCTCGCCCAGCAGCTCGGTCATCGTGGGCCAGAAGCGGCCGCTCGCGCCCCATTGCCGCAGCAGTTCGGGCAGGCCGCCGAAGTAGCGGTAGATCAGCACCTTGTCGACGCCGGCCTCGCGCGCGATGGCATTGATGCCCAGCGCGCCGAAGCCGTCCCGCGCCAGCACCTCGCCCACCGCAGCCAGGATGCGCTCTTCGGTGGCGCCGCGATCGCGCGCCCGCGCCACAGCCGCCTTCATGTGCGCTGGATGAAGTCGTCGACCGCGCGGCGTGGCGCCGGCGGCACGGCCGGCGCGAAGCCGGCGCGGGCCCACATCTGCAGCGTCTGCCCCGGCGCGTCGGCCGCCAGCAGGCGGCGGATCTGCGCATGCATCGATGCCTGCTCCGGATACTCCTGCAGCGCCTGCTGCAGCGGCTGCAGGGCCACGCCATGGGCGGTGGCCGCCAGCTGCACGCGCACGAAGGCGCGCCCGGCATTCACCTGCGTGATCCGCTCGTTGCCCTCGCTCACCATCCACAGGAATGCGGGCGTGCTGGCCAGCTTGGCATTGAAGTCCTTGATCTGGCTGGTGGTGGCGAAGTCCTCCGCGCCCGGCGGCCGGCTGCGGTCGAACAGGCCGACGCGGTCGAGCAGCACCACCAGCGGATCCATCAGCACCAGGCCATCGCGATGCCGCGCCACCTCATCGGCGCCGACACGCAGCACCTGGTAGGACTCCATGAGGGTTCGCGGCGTCACCAGTTCGATGCGCCAGGCCTCGGCCGCCACCGCGCGCTGCTGCGCCACCGCCTCGGGCTGATCCAGCCCGGCAAAGCCGAAGCGCAGGGGATAAGGCTGCACCGCCGCGGCCATGGCCTGCCTGGCTGCAGCCGGCACCGGCCGCGCCGGGTCGTAGGCACTGCGGTTGGTGTGCCGCTGCAGCACCTGGGCGAACAGCGGGTCGCGGCTGACCGTGGCATCGGGCACCAGCCGCACCTGCGCCACCGGCCGCCCGTCCAGCTGCTGCGCGCCGAAGGCGCCTTCGGGGAAGAGCGTGATCTCGGCGCGGTGGCCGCGCTCGCGCGCCGCCATGTCCAGCAACTCCAGGAAGGTGCCGTGGCTCATCATGATCTGGCGCGAGTAGGGGTCGGTCTCGGGCAGCAGGCGGCCCAGGTCGCAGCGCAGCAGGATCTGATCGGGCACGCTCAGATCCACCACCCAGGACTGCAGGTTGTGCGAATGCGGCGCCAGGATGGCGTATCCCAGCAGCCAGCGCCGCAGGTCGGGCTCGGCGCCGGGGCCGTTCCAGGCGGCGATGGCCTCGGGCGGCAGGGCTTGAAAACACGCCGCCAGCGGCACCGTGGCCGCCGCGATCACGCCGCCGCCGGCGATGCGGATGAACTGACGACGCTGCATGGCCAACTCCTTGTCACCCGATGGTGACTCAATCATAGTCACTGACCGGTGATATGGCAAGAGCCCACGAGAAAGGGCCCCTCGGGGCCCCTTGCGGATGGACGGCGGGATCAGCCGGCCAGCGACAGTTCGGCGTTGATCGGCACGACCGCAGCGCGCAGCGTCACGGGCTCGGGCCGCGGCACCGCATCGCGCAGCGTGGGTGCGGCGAAGGTGCGCAGACGCAGTTCGCACAATTCGCGATGGACCTCGTCCAGATCGTTCATCAGGCGCATCAGCCTGGCTTCGTTGCGCACGCCTTCGGCGGCCAACCGGTCGATCTCGTTGCTCAGCCGGGCGTACTTGCCCTTGAGTTCGTTCAGTGTCATCGTCCCTGCCCTGTATCCACGTGGGTGATCAGCGGATGCGTCGGACACAAGTCTGGCAGGCCCGGCAGCGAGGCACCACCACTCGATCAAGGGGGGTGACCACAGTGCGCGGCGGGCACTTGTCACGTCGTCGTCACAATGCAGCGCGACACAGCAGCCGGGGATCCCATTGCAGGACGAGTTCGAACAGGCCCGCGCCCACTTCCACGAAGGCGTGGCGCATTTCGAGGCGCAGCGGCTGGACGAGGCCGAACGCAGCTTCGTGGCCTCGCTGCAGCGGCTGCCGGGGCGGGCGTCGACACGCATCAACCTGGCCGCCACGCGTCTGCTGCTGGGGCGCGCCGCCGAAGCGCTGGCCGAACTGGAAGCGGTGCTCGATGCCGAACCGCAGCACGCGGACGCCTGGTGCCACCGCGCGGCAGCGCTGGCCGAGCTGGGACGCGACGCCGAGTCGCTGGACTGTGCCGAGCGGGCCCTGGGTCTCGATCCCGACAGCGGGAGCGCCGCTTTTCGTCAAGGCCATGCGCTGGAACGCCTGCGCCGCTTCGACGCGGCGCAAGCCGCCTTCGCGCGCGCGGTGGCGCTGCAGCCGCAGGACGCGGCCGCCTGGCATCGGCTCGGCCTGCTGCAATACCGGCAGGGCCAGCTGGCCGAAGCCCTGGCCAGCCAGGACCGCGTCTTGGCCTTGCTGCCGGCACATGCCGCCGCGTGGAGCCAGCGCGGCTCGCTGCTGCAGGCGCTGGGACGCGAGGCCGAGGCGGCAACCGCCTTCGAACGCGCCGTCGAACAGGGCGGCGACCCCGAGCTGCACCGCTTCTTCCTCGCCGGGCTGGGTCGCGAGCCGGGCCCGGCCAGCGCGCCGCGCGGCTATGTGCAGGCGCTGTTCGACGACTATGCCGACAGCTTCGACCAGCATCTCGTCGAGGTGCTCGGCTACGAAGCGCACCGCCGCCTGGTCGCGCCGCTGGCCGGGTTGCAGGCGCAGGCCTTCGATTCGGCGCTGGATCTGGGCTGCGGCACCGGCCTGTGCGGCCCGCTGCTGCGGCCGATCGTGCGCCGGCTCGAAGGCCTGGACCTGTCGCAGCCCATGCTCGACCGGGCGGCCGAGCGCGGCGTCTACGACCGCCTGGTCTGCGCCGACCTGGTGCAGCACCTGCAGCAGACCGCGGCACGCCACGATCTGGTGGCGGCGGCGGACGTCTTCATCTACGTCGGCGACCTGGAGCCGGTGTTCGCCGGCGTGGTGCGCGTGTTGCAGCCGGGCGGGGTGTTCTGCTTCACGGTCGAGCCGGCCGGCGATCACGACACCGTGGCACTGCATGCGCAGCTGCGCTATGCCCATTCGCTGCCCTATCTGCAGGGCCTGGCGCAGCGCCATGGCCTGCGCCTGCTGCGTGCCGACACGCAGCCGCTGCGCCAGCAGCGCGCGCAGGTCACGCCGGGGCTGTACGTCTATCTGGGCCGCTGAAGGGCAACAAAGGTCAGCAAGCGCAACGGCAGCGCCGGCCGTGCGGTCCTGCACGCTCGCGGCTGCAGGGCCGGCCCCAATCTGCCGATAAGGGGCCATGGGCATGCGCCCGCCCCCAACTGCCGCCATTTCGCCGCCGTGTCCGACTCCGACCTGCCCTTCCCCACCCTGCTGCCCGATGAGCCGCCCTGGTCATGGCCGATGCCGCCCGCCGGTGCGCGCCGCTACGCCGCGCCGCCGCCGCTGGGCACGCCCCAGCCCTGCCGCATCGAGACACAGACCGGGCTGACGCTGCAAGGCGAGATGCTCGATTTCGACCCGGCCAAGCGCCGGCTGCTGTTTCGCGCCGCATCCACCGCGCCTGAAGCCTCGCTGCCCTTCACCAGCGTGCGCCGCCTGACGCTGACCACGCCATTGGCGCTGGCCGCGCGGGCCGCCGATGCGCCCAACGAACGCGCGCCGGCCGCCGCCCAGGAGCGCGACTACAAGCTGCAGCAGGTGGGCCAGGCGACGACACAGCCCATCGCCGGCCGCAGCGCCGGCCACGTGGAGACGGCCGAAGGCCTGTACCTGTTCAGCCCGGCCGAGGACGACACGCGGCTGTGCCGCGTGTTCGTGCCGCGTGCCGCCTACTCGCGCTGCGAGTTCGGCGCCTCGGCCGAGGAGCTGGCCGCGCGCCACTGGATCGCCAGCCCGGCGCAGCTGGTCGAAGCGCTGGCGCAGCAGCAGCGCCAGCCGGTGATCCCGCTGGGCCAGTCGCTGCTGGCGCTGGGCCTGCTGACGCCGATGCAGCTGGAACGCGCGCTGCAGCGCAAGGACAGCAAGGCCGCGCTGGGCGAGACGCTGGTCGATGCCGGCCTGGTGTCGCGCGCCGATCTGCAGACCGCGCTGGCGCACAAGATGGGCTTCCCGCTGGTGGACCTGCAGCGCTTTCCGCTCGAGCCGAAGGCGCTGGCGCTGCTGCCGCGCCGGCTGGCCATCAGCCACCGCGTGCTGCCGTTGATGCTGGACCAGGAGCGCCTGGTCGTGGCCGTCGACCGCCCGGGTCGCGTGCTCAAGCTGCGCCAGCTGCAAGCCTATGCGCAGATGCCGATCGCGCCGGTGCTGGCGCTGAAGGCGCAGATCTTGGTGGCGCTGAACCGCCAGGGCGGCGAAGGCTGGAACCTGCAGGTGTCCGAGCGCGTCGCCTTCTTCCCCACCACGATCTGAAATCGGGCCGAGCGTAACCATCCCCCGGCAAAGCCGGGGGCATTCGTGAGGTGAGCCGCTCGAAGCGGCTGGTAGGGGTCGCTGACGCGGCCCCTCATTTCTGGGGCCACCTTTCGGTGGCTGTCTATCTCCAGAGTCCGAGTTGGTCCATGCGCTCGTCCTCCTTTTCCTGGTTCTTGATGTACTCCCGGATCACCGCTTCGTCACGACCTACGGTCGAGACGAAATAGCCCCGGGCCCAGAAGTGCTGGCCCACGAAGTTGCGCTTGCGCTCCCCATACACCCGAGCCAGACGAATCGCGCTCTTTCCCTTGATGAACCCGACCACCTGCGATACCGCGTACTTCGGCGGGATCGACAGCATCATGTGCACGTGGTCAGGCATCAGGTGCCCTTCTTCGACTCGGCACTCCCGCTGCGCCGCGAGCTTGCGGAACACTTCGCCAAGATGCTGGCGCAGCTGTCCGTACAGCGTTCGGCGCCGACACTTCGGGATGAAGACAACGTGATATTTGCAGTCCCATGCCGTGTGGCTCAAACTTTCGAACTTGTCCATCGTGTTTCTTCCTTTCGTGTGCTTGGCGGCTCACGCTTGGAAGTCTCTACGGTGGACAACCCACGGAAAAGTCAAACTTCTACTGCCACCCCGGCAGAGCCGGGGGGCCTCCCTTGGTAGCTAGAATCCGGGCCTGCGCAGGCCTTGCCGACACGGCATGCCGCCGTGTCCCATGCCCCCAGCCGAACGATCCCCCGAAGCCGCGCCCTCGCGCCGCCTGCTGCCGACGCTGCTCATCGGTGTGTTCATGGCGGCACTCGACACCGCGGTGATCGCCCCGGCGCTGCCGGCGCTGCGCGAGGCCTTCGCCATCGGCCACCGCGAATCGGCGCTGCTGATGGTGGTGTTCATCCTGTGCTCGCTGTGCAGCACCGCGGTGCTCGCCAACTTGGGTGACCGCCATGGGCGGCGAGTGGTGTTCCTGGGCAGCGTGGCCTGCTTCGCGGCCGGCTCGCTGTTCATCGCGCTGTCGGACAGCTTCGCCATGGTACTGGCCGGCCGTGCCGTGCAGGGGCTGGGCGCCGGCGGCATCCTGCCCACGGCCAGCGCGCTGATCGGCGATGCGGTGGCCCCGCGCGAGCGTGGCCGCGCGCTGGGCCTGATCGGCGCCACCTACGGGCTGGCCTTCGTGCTCGGTCCGGCGCTGGCCACGCTGCTGTTGCTGGCCGCCGGGTGGCACTGGATCTTCCTGGCCAACCTGCCGCTGGCCGCGCTGGTGCTGGCGCTGGGCGCGCGCTGCCTGCCGCACCCCGCGCCGGCTGCCGCACTGCCGCCGCTGGACCTGGCCGGCCTGGGCGTGACGCTGCTGCTGCTGGCCTGCCTGGTACTGGGCATCACGCACAGCGCCGACGAGTTCTTCGGCCTGGCGCTGTGGCCGGGTCTGCTGGCGGCGGCGGCCGTCGCGCTGGCGCTGCTGCTGCGCGTGGAAGGGCGCGCAGCGGCGCCGTTGATCCCGCTGTCGCTGTTCGCGCGGCGCCAGCTGGCGCTGAGCTACCTGCTCAGCGCGGCCTCGGGTGTTGCGATGGGCAGCATCGTCTTCCTCAGCTCGATGGCGCAGCAGGCCTACGCCCTCGAAGCCCGGCACGCCGGCCTGGTGCTGCTGCCGCTGGTGCTGTGCTCGATGCTCGGCTCGATGGGCGCCGGCCGGCTGCTCGACCGGCTGGGCCCGCGCACGCTGCTGCTCGCCGGCTTCGCGCTGCTGGCGCTGGGTTATGCGGCCTCGGCCTTCAGTGACCCGGCGCTGTGGCTGTTCCTGCTGGCGACCATGCCGCTGGGCCTGGGCGTGGGCATCGTCGTCGGCGGCGCACTGCGCTCCATCGCCATCGACGAGGCCCCGCCGGCGCAGCGCGGTGCCGCGCAGGGCCTGATCAACATCTGCACCAGTGTCGGCACGCTGCTGGCCGCGGCCGCGGTCGGCGCGGTGGCCGACTTCAGTGGTTTCGCAGTCGCCTACCTCGGCGTGGCCGCGCTGATGCTGCTGGTGCTGCCGGCCGCGCTGGCGCTGCGCCACCGCGACGACACACCCCTCGCGGCCGAGACGGCCGCATGACCTCCAGGAGAACCCCCATGCTCGAAGGCCGTACCGCACTCGTCACCGGTTCCACCCAGGGCATTGGCCTGGCCATTGCACAGGCCCTGGCGCGCTCCGGCGCACAGGTGGTGGTGCATGGCATCGAGGACGCCGACCAGGGCGGGCCGATTGCCGCGCAGCTGCCCACGCGCAGCGCCTACGTGCGCGCCAACCTGGCCCACGCCGACGAGGCTGCCGGGCTGGTGGCGGCAGCCACGCGCGCGCTCGGGCCCATCGACATCGTCATCAACAACGCCGGCATCCAGCACACCTGCGCGATCGAGAGCTTCCCGGCCGAGCGCTGGGACGCGATTCTCGCGATCAACCTGTCGTCGGCCTTCCACACGATGAAGGCCGCGGTACCGGGCATGCGCGAGCGCGGCTGGGGCCGCATCGTCAACATCGCCTCGGTGCACGGGCTGGTGGCCTCGGTCAACAAGGCCGCCTACCTGGCGGCCAAGCACGGTCTGGTGGGGTTGAGCAAGGGCGTGGCGCTGGAGACCGCCACGCAGGGCATCACCGTCAACTGCATCTGCCCGGGCTGGACCGACACGGTGCTGATCCAGCCGCAGATCGAGGCCCGCGCCGCGGCCCATGGCGGCGACCGTGCCGCCGGCGTGCGCGATCTGCTGCGCGAGAAGCAGCCCAACCTGACGCTGCTGCCGCCCGAGCGCATCGGCGACGTCGCGGTGTTCCTGTGCAGCGAGGCCGCGGCCGGCATCACCGGCGTGGCCCTGCCGGTGGATGGCGGCTGGACGGCGCAATAGCCGCACACGCGTTGATCCTGCTCGACCCGCTGGCGCGGCCGGTCATCGGCCACCGCGGCAACCGCGCCCACGCCCCCGAGAACACGCTCGAGTCGCTGCTGCAGGCGGTGGCGCTGGGCGCCGACGCGCTGGAGTTCGACCTGCGCCTGTCCCGCGACGGCCGGCTGGTGATGTTCCACGACCTCACGCTGGAGCGCACCACCGACGGCCAGGGCCCGCTGGCGCAGCGCACGCTCGCCGAGCTGAAGACGCTGGACGCCGGTGCGAAGTTCACACCCGACGGCGGGCGCAGCTTTCCGTGGCGTGGCCGCGGCGTGCGCGTGTCCAGCTTCGACGAGGTCATCGACGCGCTGCCGCGCGACCTACCCTGCATCGTCGAGCTGAAGACGCCGGCCGCCACCGAGCCGCTGCGCCAGGCGGTGCGCCGCCATGGCATCGAGCGGCGCATCATCGTCGCCGGCTTCGACACCCAAAGCACGCGGCCGCTGCGCGGCGCCGGCTTCGCGCTGGGCGCGAGCACGCGCGACGTGGTGGCGCTGCTGCCGGCGGCGCTGCTGCATCTGCGCGCCGCGCCGCGCCACGTGCAGGCGCTGTGCATTCCGCAGCGCTGGCATGGGCTGCCGGTGCCGATCGCCGCCTTCGCGCGTGCGCTGCGCGGCAGCGGCACCGTCATCCATGTCTGGACCGTCAACGACGTGGCCGAGGCCGCGGCGCTGTGGGCCGCCGGCGTGCAGGGCATCATCAGCGACGACCCGGGCCTGATGCTGCAGGCTCGCGCAACCTCGGAGGACAAAGCCCCATGAACGCATCCACCCGACCCGGCCGCCTGGCCGGCCGCAGCGCGCTGATCACCGGAGCCAGCCGTGGCATCGGCCGCGCCATCGCGCTGCGTTATGCCGAAGAAGGCGCGCAGCTGTTCCTCACCGCCACCAAGCGCACGCTGCTCGAAGAAACCCAGGCGCTGGCCGAGGAGCAGGGCGCCAAGGTCACGCTGCACTGCGCCGACCTGAGCCGGCACGACGAGGCGCTGGCGATGGTGGATGCGGCGCTGGCAGCGCTGGGCGGCATCGATATCCTCGTCAACAACGCCGGCGTGTACAAGGCGGCGCGGCTGCTGGACACCACCGCCGAGGACTTCGACCGCGTCATGCGCGTCAACGTCTACGGCGTCTTCCACGTGATGCAGCGCGTGCTGCGCCACATGCAGCCGCGCGGGCGCGGCAAGGTGGTGAACATCGCCTCCACCGCCGGCAAGTGGGGGTCGATGAACCAGAGCGCCTACAACGCGTCCAAACACGCCGTCGTCGGCCTGACGCGCTGCGCCGCGCTGGAGATGGGCGCCCACGGCATCAACGTCAATGCCATCTGTCCCGGCTTCGTGCAGACCGACATGCTCGAGGAATTCCGGGCGCACGGCGACATCCTGGGCCTGCCTTTCGAGAAGGTCATGGAAGCCGGCCTGGCACGCGTGCCGCTGAAGCGCTTCCTGCAGCCGCGCGAGATCGCCGACTTGGCGGTCTACCTGGCCTCGGCGGAGTCGGACGGTATGACCGGTCAATCGCTGCTGCTCGACGGCGGCATGCTGATGGTCTAGGCGTTGTCCTACACGGCCTCGGGTCGGATGCCTCGGGACAGAGCTTGAGGCACGCACTACCGTTCGCGGGTGCTTATTCGGGAGGAGATCGACATGGCCAAGTACGGCGTAGGGTGGATGTTCGCGGTGCCTGTGTACGTGCTGGTCATCGCCTATTTCTACTTTCGTTGAGCGCCTGCACCCATTCAAGAGTCATCGGTGCTCTTGGTCCCGACGACGCCGTGATGCAACGCGCCTATCGAACCCGCATGGTGCTGCTTGCGCTGCTGCTGGCCCTGCCGCTGCTGGCCGCGGCCTTCGACTTCGACGACGTGTCGCGCGAAGCCGCCGCGCTGGCGCGCGCCCCCTACCAGCCGGCGGCCGCGGCCGCGGCCGACCCGCGCCTGGCCCAGCTGAGCTACGACGACTACCGCGACATCCGCTTCCGCCCCGAGCGCGCGCACTGGCGCGACAGCGGCCTGTTCCAGCTGCATTTTTTTCCGCTCGGCCGCGGCCATGGCCGGCCGCTGCGCCTGTACGAACTGCAGGACGGCACAGCGCATGCGTTGGAGGTGCCGGCCTCGGACTTCAGCGTCGGCAGCGTGGCCGGCGGCGTGCAGCCGTTGCCGGGTGCCGCCGGCTGGCGCCTGAGCTACCCGCTGAACCGCCCCGGCCAGCCGGACGAAGTCGTCGTCTTCCTCGGCGCCAGCTACTTCCGCGCGCTCGGTGCGAACCAGGCCTATGGGCTGTCGGCGCGCGGCCTGGCGGTGGACACCGCCGGCGGCCAGGGCGAGGAGTTCCCCGCCTTCACCGCCTTCTGGTTCGAGCGGCCGGCCGCGCACTCGCGCGAGATGCGTTTCTACGCGCTGCTCGACAGCCCGCGGATCGCCGGCGCCTACCGCTTCGTGGTGCGGCCGGGCACCGACACGGTGCTCGACGTGCAGGCGCGGCTGTTCCAACGCGCGCCGGTGACCACGTTGGGCATCGCGCCGCTGACCAGCATGTTCCTCGCCGGCGAGAACCAGCCGGTGGCCCACGACTACCGGCCCGAGGTGCACGACTCCGACGGCCTGCTCGTCGCCACCGGCGACGGCGAGCTGATCTGGCGCCCGCTGAGCAACCCGGCGCAGGCCTTCGTCACCTCCTTCGCGACACCCGCGCTGCGCGGCTTCGGGCTGCTGCAGCGCGACCGTGCCTTCAGCAGCTACGAGGACCTGGAAGCGAACTACCATCGCCGGCCCAGCGCCTGGGTCGAGCCGGTCGGCGACTGGGGACCGGGCCGCGTCGAGCTGCTGCGGTACCACACGCCCGACGAAACCCACGACAACATCGCCGCCTACTGGGTGCCGCAACGGCTGCCACCCGCGGGCGCGCCCATCGACCTGGCGTGGCGCGTGCACTGGACGCTGGGCGAGCCGGTGGAAACACCGCTGGCGCGCGTGCGGCAGTCGCGCAGCGGCCACGGTTTCATCGATGCACCGCTGCCCCAGGGCAAGCAGCTGCTTCACGTGGACTTCGCCGGCCCCAGCCTGCAGGCGCTGGACGCCGCGGCGGCGGTCGAGGCCGCGGTCAGCGCCAACGGCAATGTGCGCGGCCTGCGCGCCCATGCCTACCCGAATGCCGAGCGCGGCGGCTGGCGCGTCAACCTCGATTTCGAGCGCATCGATGCGCGCCAGCCGGTGGAGCTGCGGCTGCAGCTGCGCCTGGCAGGCAACGTGCTTTCAGAAACCTGGGCCTATGCCCTCGCCCCGGAGTGACCCCATGAATGCTCCCCAGCTTCCGCCAGGCATCGGCACTGCTACGGCGCCGCCGATCCGGCGCACGCCGATGCCCGCGCAGCCCTGGTTCGGCCTGTGGCGCGGCCTGTTGTTCGCGCTGTGGCCGGGCCTGCACTTTCCCGCGCCGGCGGCGCCGAGCGCGCCTTGGCAGGCGGCCGCCGCACGCCGCCGGCGCATGCTGCTGGCACTGGTGGCGGCGCTCGCCGGCAGCGCGCTGCTGCTGCAGTGGCAGGCGGCGCCGCAGGGCCTGACGGCCGGCGGCTGGGCGCAGGCGCTGCTGGCGACGCTGCTCTTCGCCTGGGTCGGCGCCGGCTTCGTCACCGCGCTGATGGGCGTGTGGGTGATGCATCGCGGCGACAGCCACGGCCTGGTGCTGAGCGACGCGCACGCCCCCATCGACCGCCGCGCGCGCACCGCCATCGTCATGCCGATCTGCAACGAGGACGTGGCCACGGTCTTCGCCGGGCTGCGCGCGACCTGCGAGTCGCTGGCGACCACCGGCGCGCTGTCGCTGTTCGACGTCTACATCCTGTCCGACAGCGCCGACCCGGCGGTGCGTGCCGCCGAGCAGCGCGCCTGGCTGCGCCTGCGCGACATGCTCGGCGACGCGCCGGTGCAGGAGGGCGGGCGCATCTTCTACCGCTGGCGGCGCCGGCGCACGCGGCGCAAGGCCGGCAACGTCGCCGACTTCTGCCGCCGCTGGGGCCGCAACTACCGCTACATGGTGGTGCTCGACGCCGACAGCATCATGCACGGCGACACGCTGGTCGCGCTGGTGCGGCTGATGGAGCAGCACCCCCGTGCCGGCCTGGTGCAGACGCTGCCACAGGGCTTCGGCCACGGCACCGTGCACGCGCGGCTGCAGCAGTTCGGCAACCGCGTCACCGGACGGCTGTTCGCGCTGGGCATGGCCTACTGGCAGCTCGGCGAATCGCACTACTGGGGGCACAACGCCATCCTGCGCGTCGAACCCTTCATGCGCCATTGCGGGCTGGGGCTGCTGCCCGGGCGCGGCGGGCTGTCCGGCGAGATCCTGTCGCACGACTTCGTCGAGGCCGCGCTGATGCGCCGCGCCGGCTACGAGGTCTGGCTCGCGCCGCAATTGAGCGGCAGTTGGGAACAGCATCCGGCCAACCTGCTGGAAGAGCTGCAGCGCGACCGCCGCTGGTGCCAGGGCAACCTGCAGAACGCAAAGCTGCTGGCCGAACCCGGCTGGCGGCCGGCGCACCGCGTCATGCTCGCCACCGGCGCGCTGTCCTATCTGGTGGCGCCGCTGTGGCTGGGTTTCGTCGCGCTCGGCCTGTGGTTCGGTGCCTTCAGCGCCAGCAGCCCGGGGCTGTGGCTGCTGACGCTGGCACTGCTGTTCCTGCCGCGGCTGCTGGGCGTGCTGGCGGTGCAGCTGCGCGGCGAGCAGGCCGAATTCGGCGGCAGCCTGCGGCTGTGGGGCAGCGCGCTGCTCGAGCTGCTGCTGTCGGTGCTGCAGGCACCGCTGCGCATGCTGGCGCACAGCGTCTTCGTGCTGAGCGCGCTGACCGGGCTGCGCCTGGACTGGAAGTCGCCGGCACGCGAGGCCGCCGCCGTGGCCTGGCGCGATGCGATGTCGCGCGTGGGCACACTGGCGCTGCCGGCGCTGGGCCTGGCCTTGCTGATGCTGGCGCTGCACGGACAGCCTTCGCAGGCCGCCTATCTGGCGCCGCTGCTGCTGCCGCTGCTGCTGGCCGTGCCCTTCGTCGTCTGGAGCGGCGGCACTGCGCCCGGCCGGGCGCTGCGCCGCGCCGGGCTGCTGGCGGTGCCCGAAGAACGCCAGCCGCCGCGCGCGCTGGCACGCGGCGCGCACAAGCTCGGTTTCCTGGACCTGGCACCCGCGCCGGTGGCCGCGGTGGCGGTGGCCGCCGCCGCGCCGCGGCGCGCCGCCCCCTGGGTGGCGCTGGCGACGGCGGCGCTGGTGGCGTCGGTGCTGCTGCCGCGCACCGCGCTGTCGCCCGAACTGCCCGAAGGCCCGCCGATCAGCCTGCTCGCGCTGCCCGCGCTCGACGACCAGTACGTGCTGCCGCAGTCGGTGCGGGTGTCCGACGTCGCCACGGCGCGCCCACAGCGCGCCCGGCCGTACCGCCCTGCCAGCACCATCGACGACGAAGTGCGGCGCCGTGCCTTCGAGGCGGTGGCGCGCACGCTGGCCACCGAAAGCAGCTGAAGGCGCGGCGCGGCACCGGGAGCCGCCTCCAATCGTCTGCTTGCGTGCCGCCGCCGCGGCACACATAGTGGGCGCCATGGCACCCGCTCCCACCCAACCGCCCGCACGCCCCCTGGCGCTGCGGCCCTCCGACGTGCGCGGCCTGTACCGGTTGGGCGCGGACGGCTGCGTCGGCCTGACCGATCTGGTGGAGGCCATGCACCACACCATCGGCGCGCGCATCGGCCTGCAGGCGGCATCGCCGGCCGGCCGCACGTCGGGCCTGACCGGGGCGATCTACGGCACGGTGCGCGGCAGCCTGCGCGCCGTCGCCGGCGGCGTCGATGCGGTCTGGCGGCGGGTCGAGCCCGTGGCGGCGCACGGCGCCGCCACGCCGCAGCACGACGCTTTCATCGCCGCGCTCAACGGTGTGTGGGGCGACCACCTCGCGGCCAGCGGCAACCCGCTGGCCATCCCGATGGCGCTGCGCCGCGACGGCGTGCCGCTCGAATGGCGCGACGGCGCGCTGGCCACACCCATCGCCGAGCCCGGCCGCAAGCTGCTGGTGCTGCTGCACGGCCTGTGCATGAGCGACCGGCAATGGACGCGCCGCGGCCACGACCATGGCCGGGCGCTGGCGCAGCAGCTGGGCTACACGCCGCTGTACCTGCACTACAACAGCGGCCTGCACGTGTCGCACAACGGCCGCGACTTCGCCTTGCTGCTGCAGCGCCTGCTGGACACCTGGCCGGTGCCGGTGGACGAACTGGTGATCCTGGGCCACAGCATGGGCGGGCTGGTCGCGCGCAGCGCCTGCCACCATGCGCAGGCGCAGGGCCTGGGCTGGCTGCGCTCGCTGCGCACGCTGGTGTGCCTGGGCACGCCGCACCACGGCGCGCCACTGGAACGCGGCGGCCGCCGCCTGGACCAGCTGCTGGCCTTCAGCCGGTATGTCGCGCCCTTCGCGCGGCTGGGCAAGACGCGCAGCGCCGGCATCACCGACCTGCGCTTCGGCAACCTGCAGGACGCCGACTGGCAGAGCCGCGACCGGCACGCGCAACAGCACGACGACCGCAGCCCGACGCCCTTGCCGTCCGGCGTGCGCACCTGCCTGCTGGCCGCGACCCTGGCCGAGCGGCCCGGAAGGCTGCACCGCGCGCTGGTCGGCGACGGCCTGGTGCCCTTGTCCAGCGCGCTGGGCCGGCACAGCGACCCGGCGCTGGCCTTGGCGTTGCCGGCCAGCCAGCTGCACGTGGTCTCGGACTGCGGCCACCTGGACCTGCTGTGCCACGACGCAGTGCAGGCGCAGCTGCTGCGCTGGCTCGACACCCCGCGCCGGAGGCGGCCTTAGCATCGCCGCATGACCGCACCGCCGGCTGCCACGCCCCAACGCTGGCACACCGTGGCCACGCTGGGCACGGCGCAGACGCTGTCCTGGGCCTCGTCCTACTACCTGCCGGCGATGCTGGCCGCGCCGATGGCGCGCGACCTGGGCCTGGCGACACCGACGGTGTTTGCCGCCTTCTCGATGGCGCTGGTGCTGTCGGCGCTGGTCGGCCCCGCCGCCGGCCGCGCCATCGACCACCATGGCGGCCGGCCGGTGCTGATGGCCACCAACATCGCCTTCGCCGCGGGACTGATGCTGCTGGGGCTGGCGCAAGGGCCGCTGACGCTGTGCCTGGCCTGGGCGCTGATCGGCCTGGCGATGGGCAGCGGGCTGTACGAGGCCGCGTTCTCGGCGCTGGTGCGGCTGTACGGGCCCGACTCGCGCAATGCGATCACCGGCATCACGCTGATCGCCGGTTTTGCCAGCACCGTCGGCTGGCCGTTGTCGGCCCTGCTGGAAGCACAGTTCGGCTGGCGCGGCGCCTGCTTCACCTGGGCGGCGCTGCACCTGCTGCTGGGCCTGCCGCTGAACGCCTCGCTGCCGCGCGTGGCGCCGCCGCAGGCCGCGCCGCCGGCGGGCAGCCCGGCCGCCGCGTCGACCCCTGCCGCGCCGCCCTTGACACCGCGGCCGCTGCTGACCACCGTGGTGCTGGCCTATGTGTTTGCCGCCACCTGGTTCGTCAGCACGGCGATGGCCACGCACCTGCCGCAGCTGCTGCAGGCGGCCGGCGCGACGCTGGCCGTGGCAGTGGGCGCGGGCGCACTGATCGGCCCGGCGCAGGTGGCAGGCCGGCTGGCGGAATTCGGCCTGCTGCGCCGCGTGCATCCGCTGCTGTCGGCGCGGCTGGCGGCGCTGGCCCACCCCATCGGCGCCGCGGCGCTGCTGGCGGTGGGCGCGCCGGCGGCAATGGTGTTCGCGCTGCTGCACGGTGCCGGCAACGGCATCATGACCATCGCCAAGGGCACGCTGCCGCTGGTGCTGTTCGGCCACCAAGGCTACGGCGCGCGCCAGGGCTGGATCGCGATGCCTGCACGCGTGGCGCAGGCGGCCGCGCCCTTTCTCTTCGGCCTGGCGCTGCAGCGCTGGGGCACCGGTGCGCTGTGGCTGTCGGGCGCGCTGGGCCTGTCCAGCTTCGTCGCACTGATGCTGCTGCCGCGACTGCGGCCGAGCTGATTCGCGCCAGTTCGCGGTCGAACGTATAGAAGTCGGCTTCGGCTCACGGCGCATAGCAGTCGTCCGTTTCTGTGTTTTCTTCCTGCGCGGGCCGAGGACGACGGGGAAGCGAATCCGTCCATGTCCCCCGCCCGGTCTTGCGCCCGGGCTCCTCCTTTACTTCCCGGATTCGCTTCCCCGCCATCCTCGGCCGGTCACAGCCGCGGGCGCGCCGGCATGGCGAACAGCCAAGTCAAGTCCGGGGCACAAACTCAACGCTGTGCGACGCCGAGAAGCGCAGGATTCGCCGCCCGTTCGCAGCCCGGCACACGACGGTGGTTGTCGACGCGGGACTTGGGTGTTGTGTTGGTATTGATGCGGCCGCGAACAGCGTGGTGGTGGACCGCCGAGGACTGGGGGTG
>Ga0307505_10001473_pt1 | contig 18904 bp, 19 predicted proteins | sample 23_S_MG_FD_202183 | JGI IMG/M metagenome (GOLD analysis project Ga0307505, IMG submission 202183) | Soil microbial communities from Populus trichocarpa stands in riparian zone in the Pacific Northwest, United States - 23_S | ecosystem: Environmental > Terrestrial > Soil > Riparian zone > Trees...
CGATGGCCGCGGCCGGTGCGGCGGTCGGGTCCAGGCCCGGCGTGGGCTCGAGCACCATGCCCAGCACCAGGCTGTCCTTGCGCGCTTGCGCCTGCGCGTCGAGCGCGGCGCCGCCCAGCGCGAGCGCGCCGATCAGCAGCAGGTTCAGGCGACGGCGATGCAGCTTCATCGTTGGCTCCTTGTCGGTTCAGGTCTGCGCTTCATTCTGCGTCATTGTCGCCACCGTCTCGGCGCGGTGGCAGGCGGCGGCATGGCCGGTGGCCAGCGTGCGCAGCAACGGCCGCTCGCGGATGCAGCGCTCGTCCGCCCAGGCGCAGCGCGCTGCAAAGGCGCAGCCCTCGGCGGATGTCGGCGGCGCCACCGCGGGCGCCGCGCTGAGGCGCACGCGCGCAGCGCCCGGGCGCAACTGCGGCACCGCCTGCATCAGTGCGCGCGTGTACGGATGCGCGGCCTGCCGGAACAGCGTGTCGGGCGCGCCGCGTTCGACGATGCGGCCCTGGTAGAGCACGATGAGCTCGTCGCACACCAGGTCCACCACCGCCAGGTCGTGGCTGATGAACAGATAGCTCAACCCGAACTGGTCCTGCAGGTCCTGCATCAGGTTCAGCACCTGCGCCTGCACCGACACATCGAGCGCGCTCACCGGCTCGTCGGCGACGATCAGCTTCGGCCGCGTGATCAGCGCACGCGCGATGGCGATGCGCTGGCGCTGCCCGCCGCTGAATTCGTGCGGGTACTTGGCCAGGTCGGTGGCACGCAGGCCCACCGCGTCCAGCACTGAAGCGGCACGTTCGCGCTGCTCGGCCGGCGGCGTGCCATGCAGCATGCGCAGCGGCTCGGCCACGGTCTGCAGGATGCTGCGCCGCGGGTCCAGCGAACCGTACGGGTCCTGGAACACCATCTGCAGCTTGTCGCGCGCGCTGCGCAGCGCCGCCGGCGCCAGCGCATGGAGGTCCTGGCCGTCCAGGCGCACCTGGCCGGCGCTGGGCGGCTCCAGCGCCATCACCAGCCGCGCCAGCGTGGACTTGCCCGAGCCCGATTCCCCGACCACGCCCAGGCTGCGCCCACTGGCCAGGCCGAAGCTGACGCCTTCGAGCGCGCGCACCAGCGGCGCCGGACCCAGCAGCCGCTCGCGCGGCAGCCGGTAGTGCTTGACCAGCGCCTCGACCTGCAGCAGCGGCGCGGCGTTCACCGCGAACCCGCATCCACCGCCGCCAGGCGGATGCAGCGCGCGTCGTGCCCCGGCGCCACCGGCTGCGGCGCGGGCAGCGCGTAGCGGCAGTCGTCGACCACCCACGCGCAACGTTCGGCGAAGGGGCAGCCCAACGGCAGGTCGGCCAGCTCGGGCACGCGCCCGGGGATGGTCGCCAGCCGCGTGCCACGCGCCAGGCCCAGCCGCGGACGCGCCGCGAACAGCCCGCGCGTGTACGGATGCGCCAGATGGCGGAAGACCGCGTCGGTGGACCCGCTCTCGACCACGGTGCCGCCGTACATCACCAGCATGCGCTGCACGGTCTCGGCCATCACGCCGAGGTCGTGGCTGATGAGCAGCAGGCCCATGCCGTCCTCGGCCACCAGCTCGGCGATCAGGTCCAGCACCTCGCGCTGGATGGTCACGTCCAGCGCGGTGGTGGGCTCGTCGGCGATCAGCAGGTCGGGCCCGCAGGCCAGTGCGATGGCGATGACCACCCGCTGGCGCTGCCCGCCGGACATCTGGTGCGGATAGGCGTCGAGCCGCTTCGCGGCCTGCGGCAGCTGCACGCGTTCGAGCAGGCGCAAGGCCTCGGCGCGCGCCGCCGCCGCGCTCAAGGACTTGTGCAGGCGCAGCGGCTCGGCGATCTGCCGGCCGATGGTGTGCAGCGGGTTCAGCGCCGTCATCGGCTCCTGGAAGATCATGCCGATGCGCGCGCCGCGCAGCGCGCACATCGCGTCCTCATCCAGCGTCGTCAGCTCCTGGCCGTCGAAGCGGATCGAGCCGCTGATACGTGCGCCTTCGGGCAGCAGGCCCATCAGCGCCAGTGCGGTGATGCTCTTGCCGCAACCCGATTCACCGATCAGCCCGACGCTGTCGCCGCGCTGCATCGAGAAGCTCACGCCGCGCAGCGCATCGGCGGCGCCGCGCGAGGTCTGCAGCGTGACGCGCAGATCGGAAACTTCCAGAAGTGTGCTCATCGGGCCGGCGGGAACAGCGGCGAACGATAGCGCCTTTGGTGGTGCCGGCGCGCGCACGGCGGGCTGCTACGCTACAGGCTGCGATGATCGAACTTCCCGCCTTGAGTTTCCTGGCCCTGGCCCTGTCCCGGCCGAGCACGGTGGGTGCGATCCTGCCGTCGTCGCGTCGGCTGGCCGACACCATGGCACGTGCCGCGCACGGTTCGCAGCGCCTCATCGAGCTGGGCGCCGGCACCGGCGCCATCACCGCGGCGCTGCGCCGCCACTACCCCGACGTGCCGCTGCTGGCCGTGGAAATGGAGCCCCGCCTGGCGCGGCAGTTGCGCGAGCGCTTTCCCGCGGTGGAGGTGCGTGCCGCCGCGGCGCACGAGGTGCTGCGCGAGGCTTCGAGCCTGCGGGGCGACACGGTGCTGGTGTCCTCGCTGCCCTTTCGCTCGCTGCCGCCGCGCCTGCGGCTGCGCAGCAGCATCGCCATCGAACGTTTCCTGACCGCGCAGCCGCAGGCGCGGCTGGTGCAGTACAGCTATGTGCCGCGCGAGCCCTTCCCGCTGCGCGCCCACAGCCCCTTGCGCTGGCGGCGCCTGGCGGCGGTGTGGGGCAACGCGCCGCCGGCCTGGGTGTGGGAGCTGAGCGCGCCGGCGCTCACGTGAAGGGGTTCGCGGTGGCGAACCACAGGCCGATGCCGGTGGCGATGATGAAGGCGCCGTCGGTGACGCCCACCGCCAGGAAGAACTTGGTCTGCAGGTCGGTCATCAGCTCGGGCTGGCGGGCGCAGCCTTCGAGCATCTTCATCGCCGCCATGCCCACACCGATGCACGAACCCAGCGCGGGAATGGCGATGAGCAGCGCCACGGCCAGGGGGAGGATGTCGTTCGCAGTCATTCGAAGGTCCTTCTGCTCGTTGGGGATGGCTGCAGTCTGGTGCGCACGGCGGCGGGTGTCGATGACCTCCGAGGTCATGGACGCCACGCCACGGCGGGCCGAACATCGGTCGCCCTTTCATCCTTTTCAGGAGCCCCGCATGAGCGATATCCAACACCTGATCGACGACCACCTGGCCGCCTATGCCGACCCCGACCGCCAGCGCCGCAGCGATGCGGTGCGGCGGCTCTGGGCCGAGGACGCGCAATTGATCGACCCGCCGCTGGCGGCACGCGGCCATGCGCAGATCGTCGAGCAGGCCGAGCAGCTGCTGGCGCAGTTCCCCGGCCACCGCTTCCGCCGCAGCAGCGGCATCGACCTGCACCACGGCGTCGCGCGCTACGCCTGGCAGCTGCTGGCGCCCGGCGGCCAGGTGGTGCTCGAAGGCATCGACTTCGCGCAGCTCGACGGCCACGGCCGGCTGGCGCAGGTGAGCGGCTTCTTCGGCCCGCTGCCGGCGCTGGAAGCCGCAGCCTGAGCCGCCGCGGCGCACTGGCGCGGCTGAGCGCCTATGCTGCGCACCATGACCGCGACACCGACCCCCCGCCGCGTCCCATCGGCAACCCTGGACCAGACACTGGCGACGGCGATCGAGCGCTACCGCGCGCGCCACCCGGCCAGCGCGCGCCAGCTCGACATCGCCGCCGAAGTGCTGCCCGGCGGCAACACGCGCAGCGTGCTGTTCCAGACGCCCTTCCCGCTGGTGATGGTGCGCGGCGCCGGCTGCCGGCTGTGGGACGCCGACGGCCATGAATTCATCGATGCGCTGGGCGAGTTCACCGCCGGGCTGTACGGCCATTCGCCAGCGCCGATCCGCGAGGCCATCGTCGCCGCGCTGGACGGCGGCCTCGGCCTGTCCTCGCACACGTATCGCGAGGTGGAACTGGCGCGCGAGCTGGTGCGCCGTTTCCCGTCGATGCAGCTGCTGCGCTTCACCAACAGCGGCACCGAGGCCAACCTGCTGGCGCTGGCCACCGCCGTGGCGCACACCGGCCGGCGCAAGGTGCTGGTCTTCGACGGCGCCTACCACGGCGGCGTGCTGTCCTTCGGCGGTGCGGCCGGCGCGGTGAACGTGCCGCACGACTGGCTGCTCGCGCCCTACAACGACCTGGAAGCCGCAGCCGCCCATGTGCAGCGTGACGGCGACCAGATCGCCGCCATCCTGGTGGAGCCGATGCTCGGCGCCGGCGGCTGCATTCCGGGCACGCCGGCTTTCCTGCAGGGCCTGCGCCGCCTGGCCGACACCAGCGGCGCACTGCTGGTCTTCGACGAAGTCATGAGCTCGCGGCTGGCCATGGGCGGGCGGCAATCGCAGCTGGGCATCACCCCGGACCTGACGACGCTGGGCAAGTACTTCGGTGGCGGCCTGTCCTTCGGCGCCTTCGGCGGCAAGCGCGAGCTGATGCAGCGCTACGACCCGCGCCGCGCCGACGCACTGGGCCATGCCGGCACCTTCAACAACAACGTGCTCAGCATGGCCGCCGGTCTGGCCGGGCTGCAGCAGCTGTGGACGCCAACGGCGGTGGAGCAGCTCAACACCCGCGGCGAGCGCCTGCGCGAGCGCTGCAACGCACTGTTCCGCCAACATGCCGTGGCGCTGCAGGGCACGGGCCTGGGCTCGCTGATGACGCTGCATGCCACCGACCGGCCGCTCCGCAGCGCGTCTGACCTGGCCGGCAGCGACCCGCGCATCAAGGACCTGCTCTATTTCGCGCTGCTGGACCGCGGCGTCTACATGGCGCGGCGCGGCATGGTCGCGCTGTCGCTGCCCTTCGGCGATGCCGAGGCCGACCGCTTCGTCGCCGCGCTGGACGACGCGCTGGCCGAGCACGGTTCGGTGCTGCCGGCGTCGAGCTGATCGACATAGGCGCCGCCCAGCCGCGGCGCGTGCTGCAGGCCCAGGCGCAGCATCCAGCCGTCGGCGATGGCGCGGCCCTCGTCGTCGGACTGGCCTTCGCGCAGCACCACTTCCAGCTCGACGAAGTCGCCCAGCCCGTCGACGCGGTCGAGATGCAGCCGCGTCTGCCCCAGCATCAGCAGCCAGCGCCGCTTGCGCACGCGGCCGCGCACGCCGCAGCCGCGCGCCAGCGCCTCGCGCAGCGCCGCGGCGTCGGCCACCGGCACGCGCACGTAGTCCGAGGCCCGCGCTTCGGTGCCATCGCCGCGGTGGTAGTGGATCAGCTCGGCGCTGCCGTCGGCAAACTGGCGCAGCTTGAGCCGGCCGTGGGCGACGTGGAAGAAGGTGTCGTCCTGCTCGATCGGTTCGGGCTCGCCGTCGGCCAGCGCACGCGCCTGCGGCAACAACGCCTCGATGCCGTCGATGCGGACCTTGATCTCGATGTTGCGCGGCATGGCCGCAGTCTATGGCCGGCTGTCGGACAATGGCGCCAGGAGAGTGCGCCCGTGATCGAGCCCGCAGAGTTCTTCGACCTGTACCGCCAGGGCTTCGCCCGCGTGGCCGTGGCGGTGCCGCGCTGCCGCGTCGCCGACCCGGCCTTCAACGCCGAGCAGAGCATCGCGCTGCTGCAGCAGGCCGCGTTGCAGGGTGCGGCGCTGGTCGCCTTTCCCGAGCTCGGGCTGTCGGCCTACAGCTGCGACGACCTGTTCCACCAGCGCGCGCTGCTCGACGGTTGCGAAGCGGCGCTGGCGCGCATCGTCGCCGCCAGCGAAGACCTGGCGACGGTGGCGGTGGTCGGGCTGCCGCTGCGCGTCGACCATTCGCTGTTCAACTGCGCCGCGGTCGTGCAGCGTGGCCGGCTGCTGGGCATCGTGCCCAAGACCTACCTGCCGAACTACGGCGAGTTCTACGAGGCGCGCCAGTTCAACCCGGCCGACCATGCGCAGAGCACGCAGCTGCGGCTGCTGGGCCAGGACCTGCCCTTCGGCGCCGAGCTGCTGTTCGAGGCGACGGACCTGCCGGGCTTCGTCTTCCACGTCGAAATCTGCGAGGACCTGTGGGTGCCGATTCCACCCTCGTCCTATGCGGCGCTGGCGGGTGCGACGCTGCTGCTCAACCTGTCGGCCTCGAACATCACGGTGGGCAAGTCGGCCTACCGCCATGCGCTGGCGGCCTCGCAGTCGGCGCGCTGCCTGGCGGCGTACCTGTATTCATCGGCGGGCCAGGGCGAGTCGACCACCGACCTGGCCTGGGACGGCCAGTCGCTGATCTGCGAGAACGGCCAGCTGCTCGCCGAATCCGCGCGTTTTGCCTCCGACTCGCACCTCATAACCGCCGACGTCGACCTGGAGCGGCTGATGCGCGAACGGCTGCGCCAGACCAGCTTCGGTCAGTCGGCCGCGCGCCATGCCGATCGGCTGGCGGATTTCAGGCGCGTGCCGCTGACCTTGGGTCTGAGCAGCCCGGTACGGCTGCAGCGCCGTGTCGAACGCTACCCCTACGTGCCAGCCGATCGCACGCAACGCGACGAACGCTGCCACGAGGTCTACAACATCCAGGTGCAGGGCCTGACGCAGCGGCTGCGCGCCAGCGGCATCGAGAAGCTGGTGATCGGCATCTCCGGCGGGCTGGATTCGACGCATGCGCTGCTGGTGTGCGCGCGCGCGATGGATGCCTTGGGCCTGCCGCGCAGCCAGATCCTCGGCGTGACGATGCCGGGTTTTGCCACCGGCACGCGCACGCTCGACCAGGCCTTGCGGCTGATGCGCGCGGTCGGCTGCGAGGCGCGGCAGATCGACATCCGCCCCAGCTGCACGCAGATGCTGAAGGACCTGGGCCACCCCCATGCCGAGGGCCGGGCGCAGTACGACATCACCTTCGAGAACGTGCAGGCCGGCGAGCGCACCAGCCACCTGTTCCGGCTGGCCAACTTCAACGACGCGCTGGTCGTCGGCACCGGCGACCTGAGCGAGCTGGCGCTGGGCTGGAGCACCTACGGCGTGGGCGACCACATGTCGCACTACAACGTCAATGCCAGCGTGCCGAAGACGCTGATCAAGCACCTGGTGCGCTGGGTCGCGGAAAGCGAACACCGGCTGGTGGCCGACGCGCAGGTGCTGCTCGACATCCTGGACACCGAGATCAGTCCCGAGCTGGTGCCCGGCCAAGGCTCCGGTGACAGCGCAGGCCAGCCCGGCCAGAGCACCGAAAGCCAGATCGGCCCCTACGACCTGCACGACTTCTTCCTGTATTACGTGCTGCGCTTCGGCTTCGCGCCGTCGAAGGTGGCCTACCTGGCCCATGCCGCCTGGCACGATGCCGCCGCCGGCGCCTGGCCCGAAGGCGCGCACGTGCCGCGCCAGGCCTACGACCTGGCGATCATCAAGCGCCATCTGCGCAGCTTCGTCTGGCGCTTCTTCAAGACCAGCCAGTTCAAGCGCAGCTGCGTGCCGAATGCGCCGAAGGTGGGCTCGGGCGGCTCGCTGTCGCCGCGCGGCGACTGGCGCGCGCCCAGCGACGGCGAGGCCGCCGTGTGGCTGGCGGAACTCGACCGAGTCCCGGACGTCGAAACGGGATCGATTTCATCCCGCTGACGGTAGACCATTTTCGGCACACTGCAAGCATGCGGCCTCGTGACGTTCTGGCAACCAATCTGCGCGCGCTGATGGCGGCGCGCCCCGACCTCGACACCTTGCCCAAGATCACCGCGCGCAGCGGTGTGAGCAACGGCACGCTGGACCGCATACGCCGTGCGGTGGTGTCGACGCGCGTCGACGAACTGAAAAGGCTGGGCCGCGCTTTCGGCGTCGAGCCCTGGGAACTGCTGCGCCCGCACGGCCACGCCGCGCTGTCGCCGCTGGCGCTGCAACTGGCCGCGCATCTGGACCGCACGGCACAGGACGGAAACACGCACGCGGCGGCCTATGCCGCCGCGGCCGCGGTCATCGATGCGCTGGCCGCCAGACCTGGTTCGCCTGCAACGCTCGCACCTGCTCACGAAGCCAGGCCTGCGCCTGCTGCCGAGAGAGAAAAGCCCGCCGCATAGCACCCGTGGCTGCGGCAGCCAGGGCTATGTCCTCATACACGCCGAACTGCTCGGGCAGGATCACGACAGCCACCGGTACCGAGCGCAGCGAATACGGCACGTGGCTGTAGTGCTTGGCGTCGATGCGCGGCAAGGCAACCAGCGACTTCTGCATCGAAACCAGCACCCCTGGGGAGCGGTGATCTGCGCCGGCGCGCAACAGCATGGCGGCCAAGGCGCCCGCATTGTTGGGCAGCATCGCCCCGCGGACCTCGCCGTTGACGATGCCATCATCGTCCAGTTCGAAGTTCACCGCGCAGGCGCCGTACTCGATCCGTTCCATTCATCCCCTCATCCAGCAACCGATGTGCCGATTCTGTGCGATGCGTACCTCGCGCAACTGCGAAGCAACGCATGCCTGTTCATGGCTTGAGCCACATCAATTCTGAACAGAGAATCCCGAACTCGGTATTGACCGGTCCTGCTTGAGGTAACAGAATGCATCCATCACCACCCGCGCGCAACCACAGGAATGACGACATTCGCACCCCTATTTCACGGCCATCAAGGCCGAAGCGGCTCCTGAATCGCGAGCCTGCGGACCTGCCTGGCAAGTCCGCGCAGCATGAACGAAGATCTCATCGTCCTGGACCCTGCCGTGCGCCAGCGTGGGCTGGTCTGGCCTGCGTCGGCGCGCGGCCTGGTCGTGCTGGCGCACATGGACCGGGCCAGCCAGCAGCGCAGCGGCCAGCGCTTCATTGCCGACGTGCTGCGCGCCAATGGCCTGGCGACGCTGGCGGTGACGCTGCACCCCGCCGAAGAGCAGCAGGCCGGCCGGCCGCCGCCGGGCCAGGTGCAGATCAAACATCGGTTGCGCGCCGTCTTCGAGTGGCTGGCGACGCAGATGCCGGGCCGCCAGATGCCCGTGGCCCTGCTGGGCGTCGACGAAGCGGTGCGCGGCTGCGTGGCGGCCGCCGCACGCTACCGCCCCAGCGCGCTGCGCTCGCTGATCCTGCTCGACGGCCGGCCCGACCATGTGTCCAAGCTGCTGGCGCGGCTGTCGTTGCCGACGCTGATGGTCTTGGGCGCCTGTGATTCGCGATCCCTGAACCGCCACCGCGCCGCGCTGCGGCAGATGACGGCGCCGTCGCAGCTCGAAGTGCTGGCGATGAAGACCCAGCCCGCGGCCGCACCCGGTGCACACCAGGCCTGCGCACACGCGGCCATGCGCTGGCTGGACCGCACGCTGTGGCACGGCGATGCGCCACAGGTTCCGGTACAGGCCGGGACCGGCCCGGTCCTGCCGCCGCGCCAAGGCTTCAGCGCCGCAGGCGCCGGCCGCTGAAGACCGCGCTTCAGGACGGCGACAGGCCCAGTTGCTGCAGTCGCGGCAGCCATCGCGCCGGCGCAGCGGGATCGTCCAGCTCCGCCTCGGCATCGACGGCCACCAGGTCCTTGCGTTCGTCGTCCTGCAGCGGCTGCGCATGCAGCAACTGCGATTCGAGCACCGCCAGGCCGGCGTCCGAGGCATCGTCGCCGCGACGCATGCGCCGGCGCACGCGCTCGCGCAAGATGTCGGGCCGTGCCTCGAAGTGCAGGATGACGAGGCGCGCACCCAGGCTCGCGGCCAGTGCGCGCGCCTGCAGCCGCGGCTCGCGCGCCAGGAAGGTGGCATCCAGGATCACCGGATAGCCGCCTTGCAGCGCCGGTGTTGCCAGATCGAACAGCCGTGTGTGTGTCGCCCGGCTGGCAGCGCCGGAGTACAGCAGCGCCTGGCGCGTGGCATCGCTGCGCTCCAGCGCATCCAGCCCGAACAGCCGCTTGCGCTCGACATCGGCCCTGAAGCGGATCGCACCGCAAGCCTCGAGCAGGCCCTGCGTGGCCGCGGTCTTGCCGCTGCCCGAAAAACCGTGCGTCAACATCAGCACCGGGCTTGGCCGCCGCAGGCCCTGCAGCGCCACTTGCAGGTAGTGGTCCAGCGACCGGCGGGCTTCAGCACCGGCATTGGCCAGTTGCGCCGCGCGCAGCGCCGCCACCTTGGCGCGCACCAGTGCGCGGTGCACGACGTAGTAGCGCAGCACGCGCAAGCCGTCGGCATCGCCGCTGCGCTCGACATAGGCATTGACGAAGCGGTGCGACAGGGCGTCGAGGCCATGCGCATGCAGATCCATCGCCATGAAGGCCACGTCGCTGTAGACATCGGTCCAGCGCAGGTCGGCGCTGAATTCCAGGCAGTCGAAGAGCAGCGGCCGGCCGTCCAGCTGCGTGACGTTGCCCAGGTGCAGGTCGCCATGGCACTCGCGCACGCGGCCGGCGGCACGGCGCTGCGCGAAGACGGCCTGCAGCGCGCCGAAGGCCTGCTGCTCCCAGTCGCGCAGCTGCTGCAGCGTCCTGCGTTCATCGCCGTCCTGGCACAGGCCGCCCAGCACCTGCAGGTTGTCCGACATCGGCGCGCGCACTTGCTGCGGCGTGCCATGGGCGCTGTCGCCGCCGGCCACGGCGGCCGCCTCGTGCAGCGCATACAGCGGCTCGATCAGTGCGTCGACCTGCGCCGCGCCCAGTTGGCCCCGCGCGGCCAGCCGGTCCCACAGCCCGTCCTGCGCGAAGGCGCGCATGTGCAGCACCCAGTCGATCACCGGACCCTGGCCACCGATGGCCGGCTGCTGCGGCGTGCCTGTCAGCGGCAGCACCGCCAGGTACAGCTGCGGCGCGGTGCGGCGGTTCAGCCGCAGCTCCTCGTCGCAGTAGAAGCGGCGCTGCGCCAGCGTGCGGAAGTCGGCGAAGCCCAGGTCCAGCGCCTTCTTGATCTTCCAGGCCTGCGCACCGGCCAACAGCACGTAGGAGATGTGGGTCTCGATCAGCTCGGCGCCGAGCGATCGGCACAGCGCCTCGACCGTGCGGCGTTGCGCATCGGCGGACTCAGCCACCCCAGTGCGCCGCCGCCAGCTCGGCAATGAAGCGCGGCAGCTCGCTGTCCGGCAGATGGTCGATGCCGGCGGCGCCGGCGCGCCCGCCGCCGCCGAAGCGCCGGCAGAACTCATCGGCGCCACCCGGCGCGGCCTGCGGCGCGCGCAGGCTGACGACGTAACCACCCCGGCGATGGGCCTGCAGCACCGCATGCGCCCGTGCCGGCTCGCTCGCGGCCAGCGTGTTGGCGAAGCTGCCGATGACGCGCCGCGACCATGCGGCGTCGGGCAGGCCCACCCAGCGCGCGCCGCTGCCCGCCGCGTGCACTGCTTGGGCCAACGCCTGCTGCAGGTCGGCCTGACGCAGCGCATCGAGTTCGCTGCCGATGCGGTCGTGGCGCAGCAGATCCAGCGGGTGCGCATGCTGCACCAGCCGCGCATACAACTGCTGCGGTGCGATGTACTGGTCGCTGGCGTCGTCGCCGTAGGCGTTGTAGTTGATGCCCTCGCCCAGCCGGCGCAGCTGTTCGCGTTCGTGCTCGTCCAAGCCCAGGCCGGCGGCCAGCGCATCGGCCACCGCAGCCAGGTTGTCGCCATAGGCGCCGACCAGCGCCCAGGGGCGGAAGCGGCCGTCGAGCAGCCGGTCCATCAGCAGGCTGCTGCACACGTGCGCATCGGTGTCGATACAGGCCTGCAGCGCCGCATGCCGCGGCACCTGGTCGACCTTGTGATGGTCGACGTAGCGCACGCGCACGCCGGCGTCCAGCAGCCGCAGCAAGGCCGCGTGGTTGCGCTGCATCGAAAGGTCGCATACCAGCACCTCGTCGCCGGCTTCGGCCGGCACCGTCTGCAGCAAGGCCAGCTCGCGCTTCAGACCCGTGACCAGCGTGGCCGGCGCGGGGTGCGCCAGCCGCCACTGCAACACCGCGCACAGCCCGTCGGCATCGCCATTGCAGACGTCGAAGCGGCGCATGCCGCGATTCACTCGCGTTCGATGTGCGTCGGCGCCTGGCCTTCGGCCGGCGCGCCGCTGTCGGGGTCGATCCAGTCGGCCATGCCGATCTCGCTTTCGGCCTCGGCCAGCGTCTCACCGGGTGTCCAGCCGGCAGCATCGCCCGAATCCATGTCGGCCAGGGCCTCGGCAAAGGTGTCGAAGGGACCGATCTCCTGCTTGCCGTCGATGGCCTGCCAGTAGTAGCCGTCGGGCCGATGGCAGATGCGCTCGCCGGGATCGCTGGTGTCCATCGCTTCGTCGTCGGGCAGCGGCAAGCGCACCTCGGGCGCCGCTGGGGCGGTGGTCTTCGAGCGCTGGGTCATGGTGGCTCCTCCGGGTCTGCTGGGCTGCCTCAACGCCGAGCCTAACGCAAAGCCGCCGGCTGGAATGCCGATCAGCGCAATGCCTCGCGCACGAAGTCCAGCCGGTCTTGGCCGAAGAACATCTGCTCGCCGACGAAGACTGTCGGCGCGCCGAACACGCCGCGCGCCACCGCTTCTTCGGTGGTGGCGACGAGCCTGGCCTTGACCTCGGGGTCGCCCACCAGCGCCAGCAGCGCGTCGACGTCGAAGCCGGCGCGCTGCAGCACCTGGGCCAGCACGGCCGGGTCGCCCAGGTTGCATGGCGCCTCCCACATCGCGCGGTAGACCGTCTCCACGTAGCGCTCGAAGTCCGCCGGCTGGCGCAGCTGCAGGCCCGTCGCGCCGCGCATCAGCGTCAGCGTGTTGATGGGGAAATACGGGTTCATCGCCAGCGGCACGCCGTAGCGCTGCGCCCAGCGCGCCATGTCCTGGTTCATCCAGCGGCCCTTGGCCGGCACCATCGCCGGGCTGGCGTTGCCGGTGGCCTTGAACACGCCGCCCAGCAGCATCGGCCGCCACACCAGCTGCGCGCCGGCTTCGGCAGCCAGCCTGGGCAGCTGGGTCCAGGCCAGGTATGCGGTCGGGCTGCCGAAATCGAAGAAGAACTCCACGGTCTTGGGCATCGCACGGTCTCCAGCGTCTGGTTCGAACGCAAGTATGAGCCCCTTGGATAATCGCGGCCGTGGACAAGCAGCGCATCGTGGTGGGTCTTTCGGGCGGCGTCGATTCGGCCGTCAGCGCCTGGCTGCTCAAGCAGGCGGGGCACGAGGTCGTCGGCCTGTTCATGAAGAACTGGGAAGGCGACGACGGCGATGCCTACTGCAGCGCAAACGCAGATTTCGTCGACGCCGCCGCGGTGGCCGACGTGCTGGGCATCGAGATCGAGCATGTCAACTTCGCCGCCGAGTACCGCGAGCGCGTGTTCGCCGAGTTCCTGCGCGAATACCAGGCCGGGCGCACGCCCAACCCCGACGTGCTGTGCAACGCCGAGATCAAGTTCAAGGCCTTCCTCGACCACGCGCTGCGGCTGGGCGCCGAGGCCATCGCCACCGGGCACTACGCGCGGGTGCGCGAACGCGCCGGCCGCTTCCAGCTGCTGAAGGGGCTGGACCCGCTGAAGGACCAGAGCTACTTCCTGCACCGGCTCAACCAGGCACAGCTCTCGCGCACGCGCTTCCCGGTGGGCGAGCTGCCCAAGACCGAGGTGCGACACATCGCCGCCGAGATCGGGCTGCCCAACGCGCAGAAGAAGGATTCCACCGGCATCTGCTTCATCGGCGAGCGGCCCTTCCGCGAGTTCCTCAACCGCTGGCTTCAGCAAGAGCCGGGGCCGATCCGCGACGAGCGCGGGCGCACCGTCGGCCGCCACGTGGGCCTGAGCTTCTACACGCTGGGCCAGCGCCAGGGCCTGGGCATCGGCGGCCTGAAGGAGCGCGGCGCGGCGCGCGGCGGCGCCGAACATGCGCCCTGGTACGTGGCCGGCAAGGACCTACAGCACAACGTGCTGCAGGTGGTGCAGGGGCACGACCATGCGGCACTGCAGTCGCGCACGCTGTGGGCCGAGGATTGCAGCTGGGTGGCAGGCAGCACGCCGGCGCCGAGGCGCTATGGCGCCAAGTCGCGCTACCGCCAGGCCGATGCGGCCTGCAGCTTCACGCGCTCGGAGGAAGGCTTCAGGCTCGACTTCGACACGCCGCAGTGGGCGGTCACGCCGGGGCAGTCGGCGGTGCTGTACGACGGCGAGGTCTGCCTAGGCGGCGGCGTGATCGGGCGCGCCGAGCGATGGGCCTGCGATGCCGCCGTCAGCGAGCACACACATTCGTGAGAACTGTCGCAAGCCGAAGTGCGAAGGAGGGAGATGGCCGCGCGGCAAGCCGCCTGCCGCCGCAGCGGGCTATGCTCGCGCACCTGGTCGCCGTGGAGTTGTTCTTGCGCCGTTGCTGGTCGTTGTTGCTGGGCCTGATGCTGGCCCTCTGGGCGCCGCATTCCCTGGCCCAGGCGGTGCGCACCGATCACGTCACCGCCGAACTGGTGGCCGAGCGCAGCGCGGTGCAGCCCGGCGGCAGCCTGCAGATCGGGCTGCGGCTGCAGCACATCCCGCTGTGGCACACCTACTGGCGCAACCCCGGTGATTCCGGGCTGCCGACGACCATCGACTGGCAGCTGCCGGACGGCGCGCAGGTGGGCGAGATCGAATGGCCGGCGCCCAAGCGGCTGCCGATCGGCCCGCTGGTCAACTACGGCTACGAAGACGAGTTGCTGCTGCCGATGCGCTTCACCGCGCCGGCCGACGCCCGCCCCGGCAGCGAGCTGCGCCTGCGCGCCAAGGCCGACTGGCTGGTCTGCCACAACGTGTGCATCCCCGAAAGTGCGACGCTGGAGTTGCTGCTGCCGGTGGTGGCTGCCGACACCACACCCGGCGCCACCGCCTGGACGGCACAGTTCGAGCGCGCCGCCGCGCTGCGCGCCCAGCCGCTGCAGGGCTGGACCGCGGCGCTTCAGCGCCACGGGCGCGATCTGCTGCTGACGCTGGAGTCCGACGCGCCGCGCGCCGCCGGCGCGCCGCTGCCGGCAGTGGAGGTGTTTCCCTTCGCCGAACAGCTGATCGAACCCGCGGTCCACGAGCTGCATGCCACGCCGCGCGGTTATGCGCTGAAGCTGCGGCTGCTGGCCGATGCCACGCCGCCGGCCGAGCTGCAGGGCGTGGTCGTGGCCCAGGGCGGCAGCGGCACGGTGTGGGGCAGTGCCGGCCCGATGGTCGAATTCAGCGCGCCGCTGCGCGAGGTGCCGCGCATCGTGTTGCCCGAGGGCGCGCGCCGCCTCGACGGCACGCCGCTGGCCGCCGCTGCATCGGCCGCGGGCGCACTCGGCACCGGCTTGTGGATGGCGCTGCTGCTGGCCTTCGCCGGCGGCATGCTGCTGAACCTGATGCCCTGCGTGTTCCCGGTGCTGTCGATCAAGCTGCTCGGCCTTGCAAAGCAGGAGCCTGGCCGCGCCGCGCTGCGCACCCATGCGCTGGCCTACGGCAGCGGCGTGGTGCTCAGCTTCCTGGCGCTGGCGCTGGGGCTGATCGCGCTGCAGGCCGCCGGCAGCGCCGTCGGCTGGGGCTTCCAGCTGCAGGAGCCCGGCGTGGTGTTCGCGCTGGCGCTGCTGTTCTTCGTGCTCGGGCTGAACCTGATGGGCAGCTTCGAGTTTGCCAACCTGCTGCCGCAGCGCGCCGCGACATGGCGCGCCAAGCGCCCGGCCGGCGATGCCTTCGCCTGCGGCGTGCTCGCCGTGGTCGCCGCCAGCCCCTGCACCGCACCCTTCATGGGTGCGGCGCTGGGTTATGCGCTGACACAGTCGCCGCCGGTGGCGCTGGCGGTGTTCGGTGCGCTCGGCCTGGGCATGGCCGTGCCCTACATGGCGCTGACGGTCGCGCCCGGCTGGCGCCGCCACCTGCCGCGCCCCGGCGCCTGGATGGAACGGCTGAAGCAGGGCCTGGCCTTCCCGATGTTCGCCACCGCGGTGTGGCTGCTGTGGGTGCTGGGCCAGCAGTCCGGCGTCGGCGCGATGGCGCGGGTGCTGATGGCGCTGGTCGGGCTGGCGCTGCTGCTGTGGGTGGCGCGCATCGGCGGCTTGCGCAGCCTCGTCGGCAAAGGCGCGGGTGCACTGGCGCTGGCCGGCCTGCTGGCCTGGAGCTGGCCGGCGCAAGCCCCAGCCACCGATGCCCGCGGCGGCAGCCTCGCCCAGGCGGCCGAAGGCGACTGGCTGCCCTATAACGAGGCAGCCCTGGCGCGTTTTGCCGCTGAAGGCCGGCCGGTGTTCGTGGACTTCACCGCCGCCTGGTGCGTGAGCTGCCAGGTCAACAAGCGCCTGGTGCTGAACACCGACGACACGCTGCAGGCCTTCGAGCGCGCCAACGTCGCGCTGATGCGCGCCGACTGGACGCGGCGCGACGCCACCATCACCCAGGCGCTGGCGCGGCTGGGGCGCAATGGCGTGCCGGTGTACGTGCTGTGGCGCCCCGGCCTGGAACCCCTGCTGTTGCCCGAGATATTGAGCCAGCGTATCGTGCGCGAAGCCCTGTCCACCCTGCAACCTTGAGGAGACGCCCATGCCCACGTTCATCGATTCCCGCCGCCAATGGCTCGTGGCCGCCGCCCTGGCGGCGATGGGCACCGCGGCCTGGGCGCAAACGGCCAGCGTCGGCCAGGCCGCGCCGGCCTTCGAACTGGTCGACACCCAGGGCAAGGCGGTCAGCTTGTCCGACTTCAAGGGCAAGCACGTGGTGCTGGAATGGACCAACCCCGGCTGCCCCTTCGTGGTCAAGCACTACGGCTCGCAGAACATGCAGGGGCTGCAGCAGGAGGCCGCGGCGAAGGACGTGGTCTGGCTCAGCATCAGTTCCACCGCGCCGGGTTATTCGGACTACCTGGCGCCGGCGGCGCTGGCCGCCCAGTACAAGGACTGGGGCACCGCAGCCGCAGCGATGCTGATGGACGACAGCGGCAAGGTCGGCCGCGCCTACGGCGCGCGCACCACGCCGCACATGTACGTCATCGACCCGCAGGGCGTGCTGGTCTATGCCGGCGGCATCGACGACAAGCGCAGTTCCAACCCGGCAGACGTGAAGACGGCCAAGAACTTCGTGCGCGCCGCGCTGGCCGATTCGATGGCCGGCAAGCCGGTGGCCACGCCGACGGCGACGCCCTACGGCTGCAGCGTCAAGTACGCGGCCGGGTGAAGGGAACCACCCCCTACGCGCTTCGCGCGCCCCCTCAAGGGGGCACCGCTGGCGGACCGGCAAAGCCGGGTCCGCGGCGGTCGCTCGGTCGGTCTTGGTTCTCGCTTATGTGCATGGCGACTATCGATAGAAGCTTTCATTCGATTGATGCACCAAAAGCAGCTTCATAATCTGGAAATCGCATAAGCGTCGTGCTCGGCACGGCCCGTCGTGAATTTCCAGCAACTGCGCTCCGTCCGCGAAACCGTCCGCCAGGGCTTCAACCTGACCGGCGTGGCCGCCGTGCTGCACACCTCGCAGCCGGGGGTCAGCCGGCAGATCCGCGAGTTGGAGGACGAACTCGGCATCGAGCTGTTCCACCGCGCCGGCAAGCGTCTGACCGGGCTGACGCCGCCGGGCCAGGCGGTGCTGCCCATCGTCGAGCGGCTGCTGCTGGAAGCCGACAACCTGAAGCGCGCCGGCGAGGACTTCGCCTCCACCAGCCGCGGCACGCTGACCATCGCCGCCACACACTCGCAGGCCCGCTACGCGCTGCCGCCGGCGGTGCGCGACTTCAGCGCCGCGCACCCCGAGGTGGTGCTGCGCCTGCACCAGGGTTCGCCCAAGCATGTGGCGCAGATGCTGCTCAGCGGCGAGGCCGACATCGGCGTGGCCACCGAGGCGCTGGCCGAATACGACGGGCTGGTGGCGCTGCCCAGCTACCGCTGGACGCACGCGGTGGTGGTGCCCAGGGGCCATGCGCTGGCACAGGAGACCGAGACGCTGACCTTGGAGCGGCTGGCGCAGTTTCCGATCATCACCTACGAACCGGGCTACACCGGCCGCACGCACATCGACGAGGCCTTCCAGCGCCGCGGGCTGCAGCTCAACCTGGTGCTGTCGGCGATGGATGCCGACGTCATCAAGACCTACGTCGAGCTGGGCATGGGCGTGGGCATCATCGCCTCGATGGCCTTCGACGAGACGCGCGACGCCGGCTTGATTGCCATCGACGCGCGCCACCTGTTCGCCAGCAACATGACCCGCGTGGCGGTGCGTCGCGGCGCCTTCCTGCGCGGTTATGCCTACGAGTTCATCAGGAGCTTCGCGCCGCCGCTGACACGTGCGCTGGTCGACCAGGCGCTGGCGCAGGCCCCGGGCAGCAGCTTCGACATCTGAGCCGTTCTGCATCGGCAGTGCCGGGCGACCCCGGTCGGCCACGCCGGCTACCGGTTTGCCCTGATAGCGCTACCGGCCGGCGGTGCCGATACTGCGTTGGCGGCGATCGTCCGCGAATCCGGGATCCGCGTGCATGGCCAGTGTCACGATTCAGGCGGTCAAGAAGAATTTCGGCGACACCGCCGTGCTGCACGGCGTGGACATCGACATTCCGGACGGCTCGTTCACGGTACTGGTCGGCCCGTCGGGCTGCGGCAAGTCGACGCTGCTGCGCATGATCGCCGGGCTCGAGCAGATCAGCAGCGGCGAGATCCGCATCGGCGACAGGCGCGTCAACGACGTGCTGCCGAAGGAGCGCGACATCGCCATGGTGTTCCAGAACTACGCGCTGTACCCGCACATGACGGTGCGCCAGAACATGGCGTTTGCGCTGGAACTGGCCAAGCAGGACAAGGCCACGGTCGATCGCAAGGTGGCGCGCGCCGCCGAGATCCTGGCGCTGGGCGCGCTGCTCGACCGTTATCCGCGCCAGCTGTCGGGCGGGCAGCGCCAGCGCGTCGCGATGGGCCGCGCCATCGTGCGCGACCCGCAGGTCTTCCTGTTCGACGAGCCGCTGTCCAACCTCGACGCCAAGCTGCGCGTGGCCATGCGCGCCGAGATCAAGGAGCTGCACCTGCGGCTGAAGACCACCTCGATCTACGTCACCCACGACCAGATCGAGGCCATGACCATGGCCGACAAGA
>Ga0307505_10001474_pt1 | contig 18901 bp, 19 predicted proteins | sample 23_S_MG_FD_202183 | JGI IMG/M metagenome (GOLD analysis project Ga0307505, IMG submission 202183) | Soil microbial communities from Populus trichocarpa stands in riparian zone in the Pacific Northwest, United States - 23_S | ecosystem: Environmental > Terrestrial > Soil > Riparian zone > Trees...
ACAACTTCCGCTTACTGTTTCGGACAGCAGCGGGGGTGTCGTTCTCGCACGGCTCCCTCTTCTCTCGTAACTCTCTGATCTTACGGCTCTCTCTCTCCGGATCTCATCTGTTTTGGACAGCAGTGGTACGGCACCTTGAAGCAGCTAGAAAAGGTGCTGCTCGATACCTCGAACAGCACGAGGCCAGCACCTTGCCTGCCGACATTCCAATTCAGCACACCACGGGAGTCGCTTACGAAGTCATCCCAGATCCGCATCGCTAGCGCTACCTTTCGTTATCTGTTAATCCTGCCGCCGCTCGCTATTCCTGAGCGACTTCGGGTTTGGGTACCCACGACCTTTGCCCACCAGCGCTCGGGTGTGATCCTGAACGGCTCCAACAGCGTTAGCAGCCGTTGACTGGTCGAGTACGCACCACTTGCCCACGAAGGCGACTCAGCCAATCTCATCCTGTGCACGAGGGAGAGCGCTTCAGCGTAGGTTGTGGCGATAGTGATGCTCTTCGCAGCCTGGCCGACGTACCGGACGTGAGCGATGATGAGGTTCCGCACACGGCGATACTTCGAGTTGAGACCAAACGCCGATTCGGAACTTGCCTTCATCTGGATCGGACACGCTGCGAAGCTCGCCACACGTGCTGCGAGATCGGCGTAGGCGATCAGGTCGCTGCCTCGATCCCGCAACGGCAACGCCACTTCCAGCCCGGCAAGTAGTAGTTCCTCGATGAGCCGGTTCCTTCCGAGCAGTTCGACAACACCGCGGGGACGGCCACGAAGAGGCCGAGGCTGCGAGTCACGCTGCACCATGGGGGGCAGCGCTTCCTGCTTGTTTTCGAACGAAGGAAAGCCGCAGTTTGATACTCCCCATTCCCAGAGTTCACGAAAGCCAGCCAGCGGGGCTTTCGTAGCGAAGCTGCTGTAGTCATCGCCCTTCACTTCAACCCGTCCGTTCGGTACGGCCTGCCACATCGACCGAGCCGCCTCCTCGCCGTGCAGCCACGTAGGGTTTGATTGCTTGCCGTACTCGGTCGGCGTTGGATGATCAAAAAGGACGGTTCCATCTCCAGATGTGATCACCACTCCTTTCCGGCCCCGGAAGTCCACCATGCTCGTGCCAGTGCTCCACACGCCGCCCTTCATCCCGACGATCTCGTAGTACCCGCCGACAACGATGTGGCATCCGCCGCCGTACTCCGAGAAGCCCCGCTTCAAAGTCAGATCTTTGTTTCCCGCAAGGCTCACAATAGCGTACCCGTCGTGGTCCTTCGACTCGTAGACGGAAAGCTGCATCTTGGCGTGATCGGGCCGGTCCGAATGTTTGGCTAATACTTGTCCCGTCGATCTGTTGAAGACCCAGAGATCGGCCACTTCCGCTCGAAGCAAAAACTCCATCACGTTGACCTCAGAAGGAGAGTCGATCTTCGCCTCTGCGAACCGGAATCCGTTAGCTTCTCCCTTGCCGAATGGTGGCTGCTGTTCGTCGCCGATTCTCACGACGGCAAGCGCCCGGAGATCGGGTTTCAGACGTTGCGCATCCGCTCGGGGCACGTTGATCTGGAAGGTTGCGCCGCCCGAGAGTGGCCCCGGCTTCGGGATGATTCCCGACGTTTCAAAGCTCGTCTCAGTGACGATCACGCTTGCGCCGAAAGCATTCGACGCCGGGTACTTTCGCTCGGAGACTTTTCGTGCCTCGACCACGTACCCGGCTTCTCGCTCCACACCAAGCCCGGGGTGGAACTCCGTCGTTTCAACTTGAACCGCCATGACTTCTTCATCGGCGTTGTACGTGCTCTTCACGTCTTGAAGTACAAGTGCGTGAAGGCCGTCGAGAGTGCGGCGGCTGCGCTGCTCGAATTCAGCCGTCGTCTCGAACTCCCCCTTCGGTGGTACGAGAACAACCGTTTCATAGATTTTGCGGAACGAGTGTCCCCGATAGCGCACCGGCAGTTTTGACGCTGACGTATCGAACGGTTTAGTGTCGTAGACCGGAGCCGCCGCTGTTGCGCTCGGCTTCGCCGTCGCTGCATTCTTCTGCGGCGTCGCCGTCTTCTTCTTAGTTTGAGCGACCGTAGCTGGTGCGACCAGAGCCAGCGTGAGGAAGGCGAGAATCGTTGGGACATTGAGCCGCTTGCGCATCGAGATAGGGTAACAACAAATCTCCGCTCGTCACCCACGGCAACGGGGCCGGTGGGTATCCTCGCACTCCACCCGTTGTAGAAACTGCCACTCCCGGTGTGCGCTCTCCCTCTCTGGAGGGGTTGCAGCGGTGAGAAGAGCATTCTCACGAATGCGTTGCCGACCGGTGACATCTACATGATGCGCACCGAACAAACCGGAGACTTCGTTCGTGCTGGCCGCTTCGACTTCTACGACCAGAACGATCCGTCGCTGCAAGCTCGGGGCATCGACGCACCGAAGAGCCTCATGGGCGAGGCTTGGTGCGCCACGAGAGCAAGCAGCTCTACAAGCTCACCGGAACCGGCTTCGAGCGAGCGAGAGAGCACGCAACGTAGCTAACGAGCGACGATGTCCGGTAATCAACGCTCAGTGGAGAATCGAATGAGCACACTCACCAACGATGAGATCGAGAAGAAGAAACACGAACAGCGGCGTGAAGATGTGCGGCGCATCTTACCTTTCTTCGTGCTGCAAATCGGCTGCGTGCGTTTACGACGACACGTCCTCTCAACATGAAGATCGAGTGGTAGCCTGCGCTCGTGCAAACCGCCGAGTTCGCCAACGGGTGATGTCGGGTATGAAAAATCGCCGAGCGGGGTGGACCCGCTGGTTGAGCGAGAACCTCGCCACTCGTCTGCCTCCGTTCACGTTGAAGAAGGAAGACTGCTTCCTCCCGTACATCGTGAAGGTGCTGCCGAAGCACGTGCGCATCGAAGGCGGGCCGATGACGTTCGAGGAATTGTCGGCGAAGTGGCAAGCGACGATGCGTGACACGACGGCTCCGATCCCGGCTGGTACGACGCTGCCGAACATCATCCCCGGTCTCACTGCTGAGACGATGACTGAAGGTCGGATGAAGCTCATCGTCGAACATGAAGTGCCGACCGGCGAAGAGGTCATCGACTTACTGCTCTACGGCGAGGTGGCTCACATCGACCGGGACAAAGAGAAAAAACTGGTGCGTATCCGTGAGTCGGAGATCTCACCGGGCTTCGAGATCGCCATCATCGCGGTTGCTGCGAAGCTCGCCGAGTTGATCGACATCCTGCGGTAGTTCGTAGCTGTGATCAATTGCTTGGCTCTCCCACTCTCATCTCGCTCACCCAGTCAAAGAGTTCCTGAGCGCGAGCTCGGGATCTCAAGAATACGCCGCTTCAGCTCGCGACGGTCGGCGTCTGACAGACTGCCGCTGCCTTCATTGATGGCGTTGATCACGATGACAGTCTTCATGCGTGATGACGTCGAGGAGCTTCAAAGAGAGCAGCAAGGTCGACCTCAGGACCTCTCACGAGATAGCCGGTGGCGGGTCAAGCGCGAGTTCCTCATTCGGAAAGGCCAAAGCCTCAGCAGCTTCTTCGATCGTGACATCCATCACGATGATTGGCTCGCCCACCATCAGGATCACCTCAACATAGCGATCACCCTGGTTCATGGCTACGACCCCGCTGCCGGGTTAATCCACCGGTCCACTTTGCCGAAGAAGAGCCTGGCCAGTCTCGTCAGCACTCATTCTAAAACACAGGCTTGCGGGAGTTGCTTGTGCCGGCCCTGGGCGGCATGGGTCGAAAAAGGGTTGCACCCCGAAGAGTTCGCCCCGTATAATTCTCAGCATGAAAAGCAAACTGGAATCATGTGACGCTGCTAACCGTGCTCTGTTGCAGCTAGTTACTTACTATCAACTTTGAGGTACCCATGCCTTTCGGTCCAAAGATCTCCTTCAGAATTGAGACGGCCAACAAGCATATCCAGCCACATCGCCAACTCCTCGCAGACTGCATCCATGAGGGCTTCGAGGAGTACTTTCGGTTGCCGGAAGAGCAACGAATGAAGCTTCATGCCCGAAGCCAGGCATCCGACATCCGGGACTTCATCGTGGCGGCCGTGAAGAAGGGCTTCGATGGTCTACCCGGGATCGAGTTCGTAGAGCGCCGAGGGATGTTCCTACTGGTCATCGACAAGGTTGCGTCAATCCGGTTCAAAAAGCTCGACCCTCGCAAGCGCTCTCGCAATGCCGAAACCCAACAGTCCTTGCAGTTTTCCAGCGGAGAGATGCACGGGTACCTGGAGGCTACAGCGTGCGTCGATGCTGGCTACATCTCTGACAGGTTCGGAAAGAGCATTCTCTCCGCACACGTCGTCTTCCCAAAGCACGCCGCCGGCGAACCACCACAGTCGCTCGAGCTGCCGAAACCATCGCGCAGCACCTCCAGCGGGGTGGTACCAATCGCCCCGCCCCCTCCTCCTGCCAAGACCACGGTCCGCGTGAGAAAAGAGGGCGGAACCAAAGTGGTACTGCCATTCAGGAGTGCCGGAAAGAACAACGAAAATGCCTGAACCGCTCTACGCTTCGATAAACCCTGAGATGTTGATTCTAGCGAGGGAGGCCGCGGGTCTGACACAGACCGAGCTTGCGGATCGCCTTGGTATCGCTCAAGGGAAAGTGTCGCGGATCGAAGCGCAGCTGAGTCACATCGACAACGAGTTCCTTCAACGGTTGTGCGCGGAGCTCGGAAGAACACCGGCGTTCTTCTCGCGACCCGGCCGACGCCACAGCGGTGCGGGTGTTACGGAGATGTATCACCGCAAACGCGAGAGCATGCCGAAACGCGTGCTGGCTCGTCTCCACGCAATTATCGACACCATCCGCATTCACTTCGATGAGATCCTAAAAGCCATCGAGCTGGAGAGCGACTACGTTTTTCCACACTACGACATCGATGACCCGCTTGAAGACAGGACACCCGTGGGGATCGCTCAGGAACTCCGTGCCATCTGGCGTATCCCACCGGGCCCAGTCAACAACCTGACTCAGGTTATCGAAGGTGCCGGCGGTTTGATCTTCGTCATGGATTTCGAGACGTCGTTACTCGATGCCATTTGTCGCTGGTACCCAGGCCTCCCACCACTATTCTTTCTCAATTCCAGAATGCCGGGCGATCGCTATCGGTACACGCTCGCACACGAGTTGGGGCACATGGTGATGCACAACCGACCCAACCCAAACATGGAAGCCCAGGCCGATCAATTCGCGGCTGAATTCCTGATGCCCGCGGCTGATATCCGATCGTCACTCACGAACGTGACCCTCCCACGTCTCGCGCACCTGAAACCGTACTGGAAAGTGTCCATGGCCGCTCTGTTGAAGCGCGCCACGGACCTGATGAAGGTTTCAGAGAACCAGGCCCGCTACCTCTGGAGTCGCTTCTCGAGCCTCGGCTACCGGCGCTCCGAACCAATGGAACTCGAGATCCCCGTTGAACAGCCTCAGCTAGTCAACTCAATCATCGAGACGTGCCAGACCGCCTTGGGATGGACCACCGCAGACTTTGAGCAGCACCTGATGACGAGCGACACTCACCTTCGGCCGATCTATTTTAGGGATCAGCCGGGACTCCGCATGGTGCGGTAATTCAGAGATGAGAGGAGGTGATACTCATGGCAAGGAATGGCACGCCCGGCGACGGGCACCGCAACGGCGCGGTTCGTGACAGGACTCAGGTCTATAACCCAAAGACCCAAGACTGGACGAAGCGCGACTCCGACACGGGCAGGTTCATGGACCGGAAGACGTCCGATGACAAGCCCTTCAAGGGGGTGACGAAGGAGTAAAGCGCGAGCGGGACGGGACGACCGGAACACCGGGCAAGGTTTGAAGGTCGCCCCGTCCTCGCTCACGCCTGAAGGCGGATGATACGGGCAGTGACACGAACTCACAATTCGCAGAAGTTATTCAGCGCTATCAAAACCCCTATCAAAAGGCCCCGTGATATTCTGTTTTTGGGTGGAGCTTACGGCTATTTGAGAGTACCTGAATCTCGCTAACTCTCTGAATGCGCAAGTTATCGCCGTTCCGCGTCCTGGTTCGAATCCCGTATGCGCTACCAACCTCCCCGTAAGTGATTCATCCGTCAATCCTCTCGTGAAGGGCAGATCTGATGAATCGCGATACGGGCGCGATTCGGACGCGAGTTGGGCACATTTGAGCGCAAGGTCAACCGCCGCGCCGCCGGCACCGGCCAACCCGAAGCCGAGGATCACATGGTCTCCGCGGGGAGCACTCGATGGCCTGCGGGTTGGAATGGGCCAGACCTTCGATCTTCGCTCTCGAGGTAAGAGAGTTTAGGATGCTGGCCGTCCGGCTCCCGAGGATATGATCATTCGGTGAGCTCTGGTCACTCGCTCGACACGTCGCCGGCTGCCGACCGGATTCAGTTCGAGCGGTTGCGGGCGATGTCGCCGGAACAGCGGGGCGCGATCCTCACCGCGCTGACGCTGACCGTGCAGGAGCTGGCGCTGGCCGGCCTTCGCCAGCGCTACCCGGTCGCCACCGAGGACGAGCTATGGCTCCGTCTGGCGGTGCGTCGCCTGGGCGCGGACGTTGTGCAGCGCGTGACCGGGTGGACCGGCGGCGACCCATGACGCCGGTCGACCCGCTGGCCACGGCCGGCCTCGTGGCCGGTCTGCTCGAGGCTCTCGGGATTCCCTATGTCATCGGAGGCTCGGTGGCGTCTTCTGTGCTCGGCGAACCGCGTTCGACGCTCGACCTCGACCTCATGATCGATGCGGATGAAGGACGTGTTCGAGCACTCGTCGAAACGCTGCGTGATGAGTTCTACGTCGATCTGGACGACGCCCTGGCCGCAGTGCGCGGGTGGTCGTCTTTCAATGCCATTCGCTACGACTCGGTCATGAAGGTGGACTTTTTCATCGCCGAGCCTCTCGGATGCCGCCAGATTCAGCGGCGCAGGGGGATTCGCGTTCGACCGGACCTGCCGACGTTGTACTTCTACGCCGTCGAGGATCTGATCCTTCGCAAGCTGCTCTGGTTCCGGCTGGGCGGCGGCGTGTCCGACCGGCAATGGCGGGATGTTGTGTCGCTGCTCAAGGTGGCGGGGAATGACCTCGACCGTCAGTATCTTTCGACTGCAGCAGCCGAGGAAGGGGTCGCGGACCTGTTGATCCGCGCCAGTGACCACGCCGGCACAGGTCTCTTCTCCTGACGCGATGCACCCCTGTGTGTCAACGTCGACTGAGACAGCTGCCTGAAAGAAATTAGAGTAGTTTCGGGGCGGGTGGAACGCGTGGCGATTGCGGTGCTGCCAAGGCAGTCCTTGTAGGAGTCGAGGAGCCCTCTCACGGCGGTAACACGGGTTTGATCCCGTATGCGCTACCGACCTTCCTCACCGCCTCCCTCGGAGTAGAATTGCGTCGATGACCGACGACGATTTGAAACGCCTCTTTGACTCCATGAGGCAGGAGAATGCTGCAGCCCACGGGGATACCCGTCGTCACTTCGAGGTTCTGACCGAAGCGACCCGCAAGGACATTCAACTCGTCGCCGAGTCCGTCCTGCATCTGAGCGAGAAGCTCGACCGTACAGCCACCAGCCTGGACGAAAAGATCGACCGCACGGCCGCCGAGACACAAGCGATGATCAAGTTCTCTCACGCGGAGATCGACCGCCGCATGCGCTCGCTCGAAGACGCCGTCGCCGACCTTCAAGCGCGTGTCGAGCGTCTCGAAGGTTCTACCCACTGAATTCTCGAGAGCGCCACTCAGATCGAGCAATCCCGCGCCGGTTGTGTGTAGCTCAGACGATGGTCGCGGGGCCCTATGAGTCTCGCGATGCAGGGTTCCTCCTTCGAATGCTCCCTCCCGCGGCGGGACGCCGCTGGGCCAGCCGGCGGGACGCCAGCGCTCCATCAACACCGGGTCGCGATGCGCCCCCGTGCACTGACCACGTCCGCCTCCGCCTTGCGCCAACGTCGTACGAGGTGTTCGAGTGGATGAAGTGACCGCACGGTAGAATCCGCCCCCGCAGGTCCGGCAATCCAGGAGGGTCCATGCTCGATGCGTTCGCGCTTCGGCGCGATCGCTTGCGCCGCCACGGGATGTGGCTGGTGTGGGGGACGGTCACGATCGGCGTCGCCGTGCTGATTGGGGCGGCGTTGGTCCCGCGACGTGGGGCCTCATTGCGGGAGACGCTGCTCGCGGCGGGCCGATTTCGTCCGACACCGGGAAGGCTGATCCCCGAGGTCGCTCATCGAGCATGGCGTGCGCCTGTGGCTGGCGGTTCCTGGGAGCCCGCGATTGTGGAGGCTCTCGGGCGCGAGCCGATCGAGGACGCGGATCTGCTCGACCGCGCGGTGATCGATCTTCTGCGGGGCGATTTCGAGCGCGCGATTGCGAGACTCGAGCTCGCGTCGCACGCCGCGCCAACGGCACACGAAGCGCTCACGGCGCTCTCCGCCGCGTACCTGGCCCGCTTCGAGGCGGAGCACGATTGTCTGGATCTGCTCCGCTCGGTGCAGGCGGCCGATCGGGGTCTGTCGACGCAGCCCCAGAGCGCGGGGCGCTGCACTTCAATCGCGCGATGGCGCTGTCGCGGTTGGGCACGCGGATGCTGGCGCAGGAGGCGTGGCGGCAAGTCGAGAGCAGAGGTGAAGGGGACGGCTGGCTCGGGGAAGCGAGGGTGAGGTCGCGCGAGCTGCGGCAGCCGAGCGTGGAGGAGGAGTGGACGCGCATTCTTCCTCGCGTCGAGGCTCCGAACGCATCGCCGGCGGAGATCGAAGCGCTGGTCTCGAAGTTTCCCGCGAACGCGCGCGCGTTCGCGGAAGTTTAGGGTGCTGGCCGTCTGTCGACCGAAGCGGGGCAGCGGTTTTCATGAGCCCGGCTCCCGGGATGACAGGTTGGGAAGCTCGCGGATTTCTGGGCACATCCTGAGCGAAGGGTGGTTGGGTGTGAGTGAGCGAAAGGATCTGGGCGAGAGTGGAGTTTGTACGGTGTGCGATTCAAGAAGCGTGTCGATCGGAGCACTTTTCGCCGTACAGATCCCTCCGCTCCCTCACACCCGCCCGCCCTCGCTCGGGATGACGGAGGTCGTTCCTCGACGACTCGACGACTCGACGACTCGACGACTCGAAGACTCGACGACTCGACATCACGACGACCAGGCAATCGTGAGCATTCTGTAACCCCTCCCGCCTCACAGCCTCGCCCATACTGCGCGCCATGCGCCGTATCCTGCTGGCCCTCGCACTGACCACGTCCGCGTTCGCCCTGCCTCCCAATGTCGAGAAGGTCGACTCCTTTCGGGGGATCGATCAGTACCGGCTCAAGTCGAATGACATGACCATCCTGCTGGTGCCGGATCACACCTCGCCGGTGGTGACGTTCATGGTCGTGTATCACGTCGGCTCGCGGAACGAGGCGCCGGGGAACACGGGCTCGGCGCATCTGCTCGAGCACATGATCTTCAACAAGTCGACCGAGAACTTCGGCAAGGCCAAGGGGCACAAGACTTTTCAGGAAGTGCTCTACGAGGCCGGCGCCGACTTCGGCTCGACGAACATGACCACGTGGTACGACCGCATGAACGGCTACTCCACGCTGCCCACCGACAAGCTCGAGCTGGCCATGCGCATCGAGGCCGACCGCCTCAATCGCGGGTTGATTCTGGAGAGCGAGCGGCAGTCGGAGATGTCCGTCGTTCGGAACGAGTACGAGATCGGGCAGAACAATCCGTGGCAGGCGCTGTGGAATGCCACCGTGGCCGCGGCCATCCAGGCGCACCCGTATCACTGGTCGACCATCGGCTACCGCTCCGACATCGAGGGCGTGACCACCGAGAAACTGCGCGAGCACTACAAGAACTTCTTCCACCCCAACAACGCCGAAGCCATCCTCGTCGGCGACTTCGAACCCGAGGCGGCGCTGGCGCTGTTCGACCGCGAGTTCGGGCAGTTCCCGAAGAGCGAGCGGCCGATTCCGCAAGTGATCACCGTCGAGCCGCCGCAGGAAGGGGAGCGGCGCGCCATCGTGCAACGGCCCGGCACCGTGGGCATGGTCATGCTCGGCTACATCCGTCCCGGCGCCATGCATCCCGACTTCATGCCGCTGGAAGTGCTCACGTCCATCCTCGCCGACGGCGTGAACTCGCGGCTCTACCGCGCGCTCGTCGAGTCGGGACTGGCCACCAACGTCCAGGCCAACAACTTCACGCTCAAGGATCCGTATCCGATCCTCGTGGACGCCTCCCTCGCGCAGGGCAAGACGCATGAGGAAGTGGAGAAGGCGCTGAAGGCCGCGCTGGCGGAGATCGTGACCGGCGGAGTGACGGCCGAGGAAGTGAAGCGCGCCCAGCAGCAGATCGAGGTGGCGGTCATCCGCAGCCGCGATGGCACCTACAACTTCGCCTCCAACCTCGGCGAGTCCGTCGCGTCCACGAATTGGAAGTGGTTCCTCACTTACATCGACAACATCAAGGCGGTCACTCCCGCGGACGTGCAGCGCGTCGCCGCGACGTATCTCGTCCCCGATCACGCCACCGTCGGCTGGTTCGTGCCGGCCGAGAAGAAGGCCACCGCGGCCCCGGCCGTCGCGGCGGTTCCGGCCGTGCGCGCCGCCACGCCCGAGGCGGCCGCCGCCGCGCCGGCCAAGCGCGCCGGAGGCACGTTCGCGCAGCGCACGACGCGCAAGGTCCTGAAGAACGGTCTGATCCTCGACGTCGTCGAGAATCACTCCGTGCCGACGGTGGCCCTTCGCGGGCTCGCGTTCGCCGGCGACTCGTCCGCGCCCGCGGGCAAGCCCGCGCTGGCTGCACTCACGGCGAAGATGCTCCAGCGCGGGACGAAGTCGCGCACGAAGGAGCAGATCGGCGCGCAGCTCGACGACGTCGGCGCGACGCGCACATACAACTCCTTCGCCACGGAAGTACTGCTCAACGCGAATGGGATGTCGCGCGACCTGCCGCTGCTGCTCGACGTCCTGGCCGACGAGCTGAAGAATCCCGCGTTCAGCGCGGAGGAGCTGGCCAAGGCGAAGAAGGAACTGGAGAACGACTACCTGCGCGCGGATGACAACACGCAGTCGCGCGCGCTGGAGCGTCTCAATCAGCTCGTGTACGGCGAAGGCCATCCGCATCGCGCGTCCGGCCGCGCGTCCATGGTGGCCAGCGTCAACGCCGCGACGGTCGATGACCTCCGCGCCTTCCACCGCGCGCGTTACAACGGAGCGGGGATGATCCTGGCCATCGTCGGCGACGTGGACACGGCCAAGACGATCGCCCTGGTCGAGAAACACCTCGGCGATCTCGCGAAGGGCGAGCGCATTGCGTTCTCATCCGTGGCACGCACCGCGCCCGCGGCGAAGGGTGTGCGCGAAGCGGTGACGTTGCGCGGCAAAGCGAACATGAACCTCGTCATGGGCACGGCCAGCGGTCTCCGTCGCACCGATCCGGACTACGAGGCCGCCATCATCGCCAACGCCGCCCTCGGCCAGAACTCGCTCTCCTCACGCATCGGCAAGCGCGTGCGCGACACCGAGGGGCTTTCGTACAACCTTGCCTCCCGCTATGGATGGACCGACGTGCTGGACGGTTTCTGGTTCGTCAACGTGAACGTCGCGCCGCAGAATCTCGCCAAGGCCATGCAGTCGACCACGGAGGAGATCGTGAAGTTCGGCAAAGAGGGCGTGAGCGACATCGAGGTCGCTGCGCAGCAGAGCTTCTTCGCCGGCAACTACCAGGTCGGCCTCGGCTCCAACGCCGGCATCGCCGCCGCCCTCGTCACTGCCGAAAAATTCGGCTACGGCCCCAAGTACCTCGACGAGTTCCCCTCGCGCATCAAGGCCGTGACCAAGGACCAGGTAAACGCCGCGATCAAGAAGCACTTCTTCCCTGACCAACTGCACGTGATCGTCGCGGGGGATCTGGAGACGGTGCCGGAGTAGCTCGTGCTAGCCCGCATTTCTCACAGCCCTTCTGCTACGACAGCCGATAGCGGCCTGTCTGCTTCGCCGAACGACGATTTCGCTCCTCAACATAGTGTCAACTATGTCTTCGTCGCGAAATCGCCGTTCGACTCGCATCCAAGCCACTCTCGGCTGTCTCGCGACGAAGGGCTGTGAGAAATGCGGGCTAGTACCGGTTGAGCTTGCGGAAGAGACTCTCTCTGTACTACTAACAATGAAATTCTTCGCGCGGCGCGCACAACCTCCTGTCATCCTGAGCGGGTGGCGGGTGGGTGCGAAGGATCCCCTGCCGACGGAGCGAGTGTCGTGCTTCGGCAGGGGATCCTTCGCCCCCATCCCACCGCCTCGGGCACAGCCCGTGCTGTGCTTCCTCCGTGCCCTCTGCGTCTCTGTGGTGAACCGTACTTTGACGCTCGGTTCGCCAACTGGCCCGAGGCTCGCAGTACTATGAGCGCGTGAATCTCCGCGGAGTTCTTCAAGTTCTGACACGAGGGAAAGCGAAAATGCTCGAACCTGGCAGTCCCGCTCCTGACTTCGACGTCCTCGATCACCATGGCAACCGCGTTACGCTGGGTAGTCTGCGCGGAAAGAAAATCGTCCTCTGGTTCTATCCGAAGGCCGACACCCCCGGTTGAACGCGTGAAGGTTCCGGGTTCCGGGACCTCGACGTGGAGTTCCACGCCAAGAACGCGCAGGTCATCGGAGTCAGCTTCGATGACGTCGACGACAACCGCCACTTCGCCGAAAAGTTCGACTTCCCTTTTCCACTCCTCTGCGACACCGAGCGCGCCATCGGCATGGCCTACGGCGCGGCCAACTCCGTGAAGGACGAGTACGCGCGCCGCATCGCGTACGTGATCGACGAGGAAGGGATCATCGCCCAGGCCCACGCCAAGGTGGATCCGGCGGCCTACCCGGCGTGGCAGTTGCGCAACTTGCCGTAGGCCGGCACGGGCCGCTGTTGTCAGTTGTCGGTTCTCAGTTGCGGGTGCAGCTTCGGCGCGACGAGCCGACACCCGCTGTTGTCAGTTGTCGGTTCTCAGTTGCGGGTGATCCAGCTTCGGTGCGACGAGGCGGCGATACCCGCTGTTGTCAGTTGTCGGTTCTCAGTTGTGGGTGATCCAGCTTCGGTGCGACGAGGCGCAGACAACCGACAACTGACAACCGCCAACTGACAACCGACAACTGACAACCGACAACCGCGAATGTAACAACCGAAACTGCAACTATTTGCTGCTTCAGCCGAATACAGCCTTCAGACAGCTCTGGAGGGTTGCATATGAGCGCGAAGCGGAAACGCAAAATCACCATTTTCTCGGTCATCGTCCTGGTCCTGGCCATCGGGACGACGGTGGCGATCAAGGCGAGCGGTAAGGATAAGAAGGCTCCGGAATCTCCGGTCAAGACCGGGAAGGCCGAGATCGGCGACGTCCATGTGAAGGTCACCGAAGTCGGCACTGTGGAGCCGGAAGTGAAGGTCGAGGTCAAGTCGGCCATCTCCGGCAAGGTCGTCGAGATCATCCATCGCGATGGCGACGTCGTGCGCCGCGGGACGGTGTTGGCCCGTGTCGAGCCCGACCTCAGCCAGGCCCAGTCGCTGGCGGAGACGAAGAACTCCGTCGTGTCCGCGGACATCCGGTTCCGCGACGCCAAGAAGAACTTCGACGAGAACAACAAGCTGTTCACGCAGGGGCTGCTGGCCGGCTCGCAGCATCGCGACGCCGAGACCGACTACCTCGAGGCGCGCCAGGAGTACGAGAAGGCGCGCGAGAAGTACAACCTGGTCGAGAAGAGCGGCATCCCCATCGGCCAGTCGCCGGAGAAGTTCCAGGGCTCGACCGTGGTCGCGCCGATGGACGGCGTGGTCCTCACCAAGAACGTCGAGATCGGTGAGTCCATCACCTCCGGCGTGTCCTCGTTCAATGCCGGCACGGTGCTCTTCACCGTGGCCGACACCTCGCGCATGATCGTCAAGGCCGGTGTCAACGAAGTGGACATCGGCAAGATCCGCGTCGGCCTGCCGGTCAAGGTCACGCTCGACGCTTATCCGAAGGTTCTCTTCCACGGCAAGATTGATCGCATCGCCCCGGCCGTCCGTCTCGACGACAAGGTCCGCGTCTTCGACGTGGAGATCCGTCTCGACGCACAGGGTCGCGAGCTGCGCTCCGGCATGACCGCCAACATCGAGGTCTTCGGCGAGCGCAAGGAGAAGGTCCTCAGCGTTCCGGTGGAGTCGGTGTTCAAGCGCGACGAGCAGGAGGTGGTCTTCGTCAAGAAGACCATTGACCCCAAGGTGTTCGCCGAGGAGTCGAAGAAGAAGCTCGAAGGCGAGGCGGCCAAGCAGGCCGAGAAGGACGCCTGGAAGAAGTTCTTCGACAAGCGCGTGGTGACCACGGGACTCGCCGACAACGCCAAGGTGGAGATCCTGGCCGGACTGAAGGCGGGCGAAGAAGTGGCCCTCGAAGATCCGACGCTCACCAAGAAAGACGAAGAAGACGACGATTAGCCGGCAAGGCGGCGGACGGGCGACCGTCCCCGCGATCCGGGTTGCCGGTTGTCCGTTGTCGGTTGTCCGCGATGCATCGCGCGGATGAACCGCACAGACAACCGACAACCGCCAACCGCCAACTCCCACCCGAAACGACAAGAAGACGAGGACCACATGAGCGCCGTATTCAAATTCGAGAACTGGCGTCAGACCGCCCCTGAGCCTCCCTCGGCGGAGAAGTCGCAGAAGGCGCTCATCCAGCTCGAGCGCATCACCAAGAAATACGACTCCGGCGAGAACCAGGTCGTGGCCCTGGGTGGCGTGGATCTCAAGATCGACCGCGGCGAGTTCGCGGCCATCATCGGTCCCTCCGGCTCCGGCAAGTCCACCCTCATGCACATCCTCGGCTGCCTCGACTCGCCGACCGATGGACGGTACTGGCTCGACGGCGAAGACGTGGCCGCGATGTCCGCGAAAGCTCTGGCGCGCATCCGCAATCAGAAGCTCGGCTTCGTCTTCCAGACCTTCAACCTTCTGCCCCGGGCCACCATCTGGAAGAACGTCGAGCTGCCGTTGCTCTACGCCGGCATCGACAGCGACGAGCGTCGCGTGCGCGCGCTCGAAGCCCTCGACCGCGTGGGTCTGAAGAACCGCGCCAAACATCGCCCCAACGAGCTCTCCGGTGGCCAGCGCCAACGCGTGGCCGTGGCCCGGGCTCTGGTCAACACGCCCTCTCTCATCCTGGCCGACGAGCCCACCGGCAACCTCGACCAGAAGACCGGCAGCGACATCATCCGCCTCTTCGAGGAACTGGCCGCCAACAACCAGACCATCATCATCGTCACCCACGACCCGGCCATCGCCGCCCGCACCCACCGCCGCATCCGCATCGTCGACGGTCTCATCGTCGACGGAGAAGACATGGAGTAGGGCAGGGCTCTGGGCGTCGCTGCCGATCCCTGCGCCCTGCCCCCCGCGCCCTGCGCCCTGAGGCCAATAATGCTCATCCTCGAAGCCATCATCGACGGGATCCGCGACATCAAGGATCACCTCGGCCGCACGCTCCTGCAGCTCTTCGGGATCATCCTGGGAGCCGGCTCGATCGTGGCCACCTTCTCGTTGTCCATCGCCGGCAAAGAGGCGTCGATGAAGTTCTACCGCATGAGCGGCGGCATCGAGCGCATCTGGATCGGCAACAAGCCCACCGGCAAAGTGACCCTCGACGCCAAGGCCCTGGCCTCCGACGGACTCACCTACGCCGATGCCATGGCCTTGCGCGCGGAAGGGAAGGAGATCGACCTGGTCTCGCCGGTCTCGCAGCAGAACATGGCCATTCGCTACGGCAGCATTGAGAAGACCCGCGATGTCATGGGCGTGACGCCCGCGTATGCGCCCATCAGTTTCTTCCACGTCGAGCACGGGCGCTTCATCACCGACAGCGACCTCTCCAGCGCCGCGCGTGTCGTGGTGTTGGGCACCACTCGCGCCGCCGAGTTCTTCGGCAGCGACAATCCCGTGGGCAAGACCATCACCATCAACGGCTCCGGCTACCTGGTCGTGGGGGTGATGGAGGAGAAGTTCTTCAGCTTCGGAGCGGGCCGGCGCAACGTGCTGCGGTGGATGAACCGGCAGATGTACATGCCCATCACCACCATGATGACCCGCAACGGCGAGCCGCTGAAGACCGGGAAGATCTCTTTCATGCACACGCGCATGAAGGACGTCGAGCGGCACAAGGAAGCGGTCTCGGAGATCGAGCGGATTCTCTTCCGGCAGCATGGCGTGAAGGACTTCGATGTGTTCTCGCGCGTGGCCAATCTGGCCCGCAACGAGAGCGAGGGCAAGATGTACGACGTCACGTTCATGATCTGCGGAATGATCTCGCTGCTCGTCGGCGGCATCGTGATCATGAACATCCAGTTGGCGTCCTTCAACGAGCGCGTCCGCGAGATCGGCACGCGCAAGGCCGTCGGCGCGACGCCGGCGCAGATCTTCTTCCAGATGCTCACCGAGTCCGTCCTGGTGTCCGTCTTCGGCGGAATCCTGGGCATCTTCGCGGGCAAGTTCTTCACCCAGGGCATCTCCCTGCTCACGCGCAACCCGGCCATCATCACTCCGGGCGTGATCGTGAATGCCCTCATCTTCGCGGCCGGAACGGGACTGGTCTTCGGGATGTACCCGGCCATCCGCGCCAGCCGTCTGAATCCCATCGAGGCATTGAGAACTGAATAGTCGGCGGTTGGCAACTCGCGGCCAGGTGTTGTCAGTTGTCGGATGTCCGTTCGAGGCACTTCACTTCGTTTGAACCGGATCGTTCTTCGATTCACAGAGACTGTCCCGCAAGCCCCTGACCCGCAGACACCCGACAACGGACAACCAACAACCGCGAAACCGGCAACCGAAAGAACGCACATGCAGATCGGCGAATCCATCCGCACCTCCTACGAAGAAGTGAAAGCGCATCCGTTGCGCTCGATCTTCACTCTCTTCGGAGTCATCCTGGGCACGCTGGCGCTGGTCGTGGTCATGTCCGTGCTCGACGGCATCAACAACTCCGTCCTCAAGGGCATCAACGACCTCGGCCTCGACGGCGTCGTCGTGGCCTCGCAGCGCGAGCCCGTCGATCCGCTGGAGAAGCGCAAGGCCCATCTCTCCCGCGGCCTGCGGATCGAGGATGCGCGGATCTTCGACGGGTCGGACAATGTCGTCGAGATGTCCCCCGTCGGCGAGTCCCGCGCCGTCGTCACGGCGGGCACGATCACCCGCCGGATCGACGTCTATGGCGTCACTCCGCAGTACGCCACCACCCGCAATCGCGCCGTGGTGGCCGGCCGCTTCATCAGCGAGCGCGATGTCGACGCCAGCGCGCCCGTGGCCGTGATCGGGTTCAACCTCAAAGACCGGCTCTTCGGCGGCGAGGAGGCCCTCGGCAAACAGATCAACCTTGGCGGTCGCCGCCTGACCGTCGTCGGCGTCGGGCAGAAGTTCGACACCACCTTCGTCGACGATGACGACATGCGCCAGGAGATGGGCGGCGTCTACGTTCCCTGGACCGTGTTCCGGGACATGTTCGGCCGCGCCAACGCCATCTCTTACATGCTTGCCAAGGCCGCCACGCCGGAGAAGAGTGTCGACGCCGAGGTCGAGGCCACCGCGCGTTTCCGCCAGGCGCACAACGGGATCGGCGACACCCGCATCGACAACGTCGGTAAGGAGATCCTCGAAGAGCGGGGGCAGATCGAAGTGATCCTGCGCAACTGGCGCATCGTCTTCTTCGCCATCGCCGGCGTCTCGCTCCTCATCGGCGGCGTGGGCATCTTCTCCGTGCTCAAGATCTCCATCTCCGAGCGCCTGTTCGAGATCGGTTTGCGCAAATCCATGGGTGCCACCAACGGCGAGATCTTCCTGCAGTTCCTCATCGAGTCCATCACCCTCTCCGTCGCCGGCGCCGGCATCGGACTCGGCCTGGCCCTGGTCGTCGTCACCATCATCAGCGGCTTCTTCCCGGCCGGCCTCCCCGTCTCCGGATTCGGAGTGATGATCTCCACCGGCTTCGCCATCGGCGTCGGCCTCTTCGCCGGCCTCTACCCCTCCCTCACCGCCGCCCGCCTCGAGCCCGTCGAAGCCCTCCGCGCGTAAGGTACGGTTTAGGAACCAGTGAGACGAGGCGCCTCAGCTCAAAGAGACGGGGACCAGTTCCAGGGATAGTCTTCCCATCGCGCAACCAAACCGGCACGCACGGGATTGTTGAAGATGTACTCCCGCTTTTTCGAGAGACTCTCTTCGGAGCGGATCATGCGATCAAAAGACTCGCGCTGCCAGAGAGGTCCACTTCGGCCAAGAATCGAGTTCACGCCGTACGACGAAGCTCCTTTCATGAGCCGAAGGACTTCCGAGATGGTCGTCGTTTCGTAGGGAAAGACGATGAGATGCACGTGGTCGGGCATCACAGTCAAGCAATCGAGCCAATAGCGCTCCCCGTGGCCGCGGATGCACTCTTGAGCAACCATGTCGCGTGCCACGGGACACAGGACAACGCGGCTTTTGGTACAGAAGGTCACATAGTAGGTCCTGCCTCGCTTCTCCAAATGAGGAAGGCGCCCGCGACGTACATGCGTGTCGATCCCAACCGGCATCCCTCCATTGTTCCTCGGTCTCTCGATCTCTCGCGTGTTGCTACATCCAGTGGAGCGGTGGGCTTGAGCCCACCGGGCACTCGCGAGGAGTAAGCCGAGAGCCGCGACGGCACTGGGGACACGCCTGCCGAGAGCCGCGACGGCAGAGGGGAGGTTTTACGCGAGAGCCCGGAGGGCTAAAGCCCTCCGCTCCACAGAAGCGTGTCTCCACCTCCAGTGGAGCGGTGGGCTTGAGCCCACCAGGCACTCGCGAGGAGTAAGCCGAGAGCCGCGACGGCACTGGGGACACGCGCGCCGAGAGCCGCGACGGCAGAGGGGAGGTTTCACGCGAGAGCCCGGCGGGCTAAAGC
>Ga0307505_10001475_pt1 | contig 18897 bp, 19 predicted proteins | sample 23_S_MG_FD_202183 | JGI IMG/M metagenome (GOLD analysis project Ga0307505, IMG submission 202183) | Soil microbial communities from Populus trichocarpa stands in riparian zone in the Pacific Northwest, United States - 23_S | ecosystem: Environmental > Terrestrial > Soil > Riparian zone > Trees...
GCGCGCCGCCGGCAGAGTAGCTATTCCGCGGCTTCGGCCCGCGGCGCCAGCCCGAGCCAGCTCCTGCAGTCGGCAAGCGCGCGCGCCGCGGTCGCCCGCTTCTTGGCCACCGCCTTGTCCTTGCCTCGGAAACGGCCCTCGAAGCCATCCGGTTTGAGTTTGGTTCCGGCCTCCAGGGGCGGGAACAGTCCGAAATTTACGTTCATCGGCTGGAAGGAACGCTTACCCGGTTCGTCGTCGGAGACAATGTGGCCGCCGGTGATATGCCCCAGCAGAGCGCCGAAAGCAGTGGTGGCCGGCGGCGGCGAAAGTGCGTTGCCCAGCCTCTGCGCAGCGGCGAAACGGCCGGCCAGAAGCCCGATTGCGGCCGATTCCACATAGCCCTCGCAGCCGGTGATTTGGCCGGCAAAGCGCAGGCCCGGTCGCGACTTCAGTTGCAGCGAGCCGTCCAGCAGCGTCGGCGAGTTGATGTAGGTGTTGCGGTGCAGCCCGCCCAGCCGCGCGAACTCGGCGTTTTCCAGCCCGGGAATTGTGCGGAAGATGCGCACCTGCTCGCCATGCTTCAGCTTGGTCTGGAAACCGACCATGTTGTAGAGCGTGCCCAGCGCGTTGTCCTGGCGAAGCTGGACGACGGCGTGAGCCTTGACCGAGGGATCATGCTCGTTGGTCAGCCCGATCGGCTTCATCGGGCCGTGACGAAGCGTCTCCGGGCCGCGCTCGGCCATCACCTCGATCGGCAGGCAGCCATCGAAATAGGGCGTGCCTTCCCACTGCTTGAACTCCGTCTTGCCGCCCTCGTTCAACGCCTGGATGAAGGCGTCGTACTGCGCCTTGTCCATCGGGCAGTTGATGTAGTCCTTGCCGGTGCCGCCGGGGCCGACCTTGTCGTAGCGCGACTGGAACCAGGCCACGTCCATGTCGATCGTGTCGAAATGGACGATCGGCGCTATGGCGTCGAAGAAAGCGAGCGCGTCGGATCCGGTTTCGGCCGCGATTGCCTCGGCGAGTGAGGGGGCCGTCAACGGCCCCGTGGCGACGATGGCCTGATCCCACTCTGCCGGCGGCAGGCCGGTGATTTCCTCGCGTATGATGGTGACCAGAGGATGGGCTTCGAGCCTGGCCGTGACGGCATCCGAAAACCCGTCGCGGTCGACTGCCAGCGCGCCGCCTGCCGGCACCTGGTTGGCGTCGCCCGAGGCCATGATCAGCGAGTTGGCCAGCCGCATCTCGGCATGCAGGACGCCGACGGCATTTGTCTCGGCATCGTCGGAGCGGAACGAATTGGAGCAGACCAGCTCCGCCAGCCCGTCAGTCTTGTGCGCTTCGGTGCCGCGCACGCCGCGCATTTCGTGCAGGATGACGGGAACGCCTGCCTGAGCGAGCTGCCAGGAAGCTTCGGAGCCGGCGAGGCCGCCGCCGACGACGTGGACGGGCTTGATGTTCATGGCTCGCCAATAATCCTCCGGATGGCGAAATGCAAATCCCGGACAGCCTTGCCGCGGCCATGCGCCTTGCGTAGCGTCACGCGGCAATGGGTAGGGTAATGGGCGGCAACATCCCGTACGTGCAAAAATTTGCGCTGCGAAAACTGGCGGGCGCCTTGCCGGTGGCGCTTGCGGCTGCCGTCTTCAGCCCGTTCGCCATGGTGCCAGCAGCTTCCGCGCAGGCCGTGCATCTGACGGTTTGCCACGGATTCGCCTGCACCTACCGCACGCAGCTGCCGTGGACCGCCAGCGACCGCAAGACGATTGCCGGCTATTTTCGGGGAGCGCGGACGCCTCAGGCCGAGCGCCGGGCGATTTCGCGCGCCGTCCAGCATTTCGAGCGGCGATCGACGCAGGTGATCGGCGTGCGCGATGCACCGAAGTCGGACGCGAAGCAGAATGGGCGCGTTGGCCAGATGGACTGCGTGGATGAATCGACGAACACGCAGACCTTGCTGCGTCATCTGGCCGGCGAGGGTCTATTGAAGCATCACGCCGTACGGTCGCGGGCGTCGCGCGGTTTCCTGCTCGACGGGCGATATTTCCACTGGACGGCAGTGGTGCGCGATCCGAAGGGCACGGACTGGGCGATCGACAGCTGGTATGAGCCTGCCGGCGGGCCTCCCGACATCATGCCGCTCGAGGAATGGAAAAAGCGCGGAGTGCGCGGGGAGCGCTGACAATGGCTCGGTAGCGGCCAACTCGCGAAGAGACTGCGAATTCTTGGTCTTCCGTCGCCTCGTTTGCGAAAGCGATGTGCAGATACAACAACACCCGCCGGGGGAGGAGGTCCGGCGGGTGTCGTTAAGTTGGCCTTTGGCGGGGAGGAGGTCGCCTCCGGCCTTATCCGTCAGGGTCTGGGAGGAGGTAGACCCTGCCGAAATCTCTGGAATTCGTTAGACCGCCTTGCGGGCGACGAACGGGATGTCCCCGCGGGCAATGCCCAGGTCGCTGAGTTCGCGGTTCGACAGGCGGCTCAGCTCTTCGACCGTCTCGCGGTAGCGGCGCCAGTTGCGATAGTTGCGGATGAGGTTCATGTCAGTTCCTAGCGTACGTCTTTGTTTTCTTCGTTCTCTTGATGATGCCAAGATAGGCGCGCGGCTTACGGAATTGAAGTGACGATGCTGCATAGCACCAATGCGATTTGTGCAATGCAACATTAACAGGCGTCAGCCTATGGGGCGGAAAGGCGGCCGATTCGACTATGTGGCCGGATTCCTGACACAATTGTCGGATTGCCGTAGCGCGAGTATCGGGCATATCGTGACGGTGGAGGGGCGTTGATGGCGGGCTACGCGACGAAGGTCAAACGCGACATCGCGCGCTGGCTGGAGGCCGGGATGATCGACGCCGCCACGGCGACGACACTTCGGCAGGATGTCGAGCGCACCGCCGGGCGCGGCATCAGCTTCGGCTCGGTCCTGGCGATGATGGCCGCGTCGCTGTTCGGAGCGGCGATCCTGCTGGTCGTTGCCGCCAATTGGGACGCCATTCCCCGCCTCGTGCGCGTCGGCCTGCTCTTCGCCATCATCATTGCCGGGTATGTCGGTGGCGCGCTGCTCAAGCGGCAGGGGCGGGACGGCGCTGCCCAGGCCGCATGGGTGGTTGCGGCGGTGTCCTTCGGTGCGTCGATCGCCCTGATCGGACAGATGTATCATATGAGCGGCGACGAGAAGCAGGCCGTGCTGGTCTGGTGCATCGGCACGGCGCTCGCGGCCGGTGCGCTGCGCTCGCATGCGCTGAATGTAGGCGCAGTGCTGCTGGCAGGCGCCTGGATGTGGATGTGGGCGCTCGACCACTGGTCGCTGCGCGCTCTGCCGAACGGCTATCTCTTGATCGCGCTGCTCCTCTACGCGCTTTCGTTCTGGACCCTGAGCCGGGCGTCGCGGCATCTGCTCCTTCTGTCGATGGCGCTGTTCGGCATCCTCTACTACTGGAAGGACGAGACCTATCTTGCGCCGCTGGCCATGGCGGCGGCGGGTGTCGCGCTGTTTGCCGCCTGCCACTCTGCACGCGATGTCACGCAGCGACTTTTCGGCCTCGGCTCCGGCCTCAGCGTGCACGCGCTGATCTTCTTCCTCGCCGGCGTCGGCATCGTGCAATGGGAGCTCATGGAGGAGCCCGAGTTCCTGGCTGTTTCGGTAGCCGCTTTCGCCGGCATCCTCGCGGCATTGCTGCTGGCAGGCCGCGACAACAGCATGCTGCGCTGGCTGGCCTACGGCGCTTTCATCTTTCAACTCGGCTACATCTACATCGTCATGCTGGGCACGATGCTCGGCACGGCGGGGTTCTTCCTCATCGGCGGTCTCGTGCTTTCCGGGTTGGCGTGGTTCATCAATAGGCTGGAACGCCGCTATTTCGGCAGCGGCGAGCCGGCGGGAGGCGCGGCATGATCGTCACCAAACGTTGGCTCGTCGGCGCCGCACTCGCGGTCGCGGTCCTGCAGATCGGCTTTCTCGTGTCGATGATCGCGGGCAGGGCCTCGGTGCTGCGCACGGGGCAGGAAGTGACGCTTGAGGTGCTGCCGATCGACCCGCGAGACCTGCTCCGTGGCGACTATGTGATCCTCGGCTATCCCATCTCGACGATCGGCGCTGACCTGTTCGCCGACCCGCTGCCGGGCGACGGCGAGGGCGCTGCCCGCACCGTCTACGTTCGGTTGCGGCCCGGCGACGACGGGTTGTGGCAGGCCGGCGCGGCCAGTCTCGACGCTCCGCCGCAGCCGGCGCCCGGCGAAAACGAGGTGGATATCAGGGGCACCATCCAGGATTCATGGTTTGAAGGGCAGACGCTCGTCTCCGTCAGCTATGGCATAGAGCGCTACTATGTGCCGGAGGGCGAGGGCAGGGAGATCGAGCAGGGCATCGGCGTGCGGCCGTTCCGCGTCAAGGTGGCCGTCGCGCGAGATGGCGCCGCTCAGATCAAGGCGCTCTACGACGGCGATGTCATGCTCTATGAAGAGCCCTTCTTCTAGAGCCGATCACGATGTTGATGAAGGAGATGGTCGCCGACGCCTCGAACCCGCAGGGTTCGCAAGGCCGACCGGCGGTCGGGCCGGACCTTCGAAGCGGTGATTGCAAGAATGGTGCGCGTGGAGGGACTCGAACCCCCACACCTCGCGGCGGCAGGACCTAAACCTGCTGCGTCTACCAATTCCGCCACACGCGCACGGGTGCGTCACTAGGATATGTCTTGCGTCGGCGCAAGGTCTACTATATCGACGCGAATTCGTGACCAAGCGTGTGAACACGGTGCGCAAACCTGTGCCACATTGGCGGTCTAGGGAAGATGGAATGCCCGGATTTCCGGGACCCTGCGGGTGGAACTGCGGATCGAGGTTCCAGTGACGCAAGTCATGAAGGATCACCTCCCTTCACCCGCGCCAGAGCCACTCCCGGCACGAGTTTCCGGCAGTCGGGACGGCGAGGCGCCGGCCCGGCAGCGTTCAATAAGACGAAGGTTTTGAGATGCAGGTAACCGAAACGCTCAATAGCGGGCTCAAGCGCCAGATCAAGGTGACCGTCCCTGCCAAGGACATGGAAGCCCGGCTCGTGGAGCGGCTCAACTCGGCCAAGGACAAGGTCCGCATCAACGGCTTCCGCCCCGGCAAGGTGCCGATGCAGCATCTGCGCAAGATGTACGGCAAGTCGTTCATGGCCGAGGTGGTCAACGAGATCCTCAACGACTCCACGCGCGACCTGATCGCGGAGCGCGGCGAGAAGGCGGCCATGCAGCCGCAGGTCACCATGACCGAGGACGAGAAGGAAGCCGAGAAGGTGCTTTCGGGCGCCGCCGACTTCGAATTCTCGCTCGACTATGAAGTGCTGCCGCCGATCGAGGACAAGGACCTTTCGGCGATCTCGATCACCCGCCTCGTCTATGACGTGCCCGCCGAGGAGATCGAGGAGCAGGTGGCCCGCGTGGCCGATTCCGCCCGCACCTTCGAGCCCAAGAAGGGCAAGGCCGCGCTGGGCGACAAGGTTACGTTCGACTACCTGGGCAAGATCGACGGCGAGGCCTTTGAAGGCGGCGCGGCCGAGGATGCCGACCTGGTGCTCGGCTCCAACCAGTTCATCCCCGGCTTCGAGGATCAACTGGTCGGCGTCAAGGAAGGCGACGAGAATACCATTACCGTCACCTTCCCCGAGCAGTATCCGGCCGCCCATCTCGCCGGTCGCGAGGCCAAGTTCGACGTCAAGGTGAAGGCCGTCGCCAAGCCGGGCGAACTGGAGATCAACGACGAGGTTGCCAAGCAGCTCGGGCTGGAAAGCGCCGAAAAGCTGCGCGAGATCGTCAAGGGCCAGATCGAGAGCCAGTACGGCGCCGTCACCCGCCAGAAGGCCAAGCGCAAGCTGCTCGACGCGCTCGACGAGGCCTACAAGTTCGAGGCTCCGTCGAAGCTGGTCGACGCCGAGTTCAACAACATCTGGGCGCAGGTCAACAACGATCTCGCCCAGGCCGGCCGCACCTTCGAGGACGAAGAGACGACTGAGACGGAGGCACGCGCCGAATATCAGCGCCTCGCCGAGCGCCGCGTGCGCCTCGGTCTGGTCCTGGCCGACATCGGCGAGAAGGCCAGCGTGCAGGTTTCCGACGACGAGCTGCAGCGGGCTCTGTTCGAGCAGATCCGCCGCGTGCCACAGAGCCAGCAGCAGCAGGTCTACGATTTCTACCGCCAGAACCCGCAGGCGCTCGCCAACATCCGCGCGCCGCTGTTCGAGGAGAAGGTAGTCGACCACCTGCTCGGCGTCGTGTCGGTCGAGGACAAGAAGGTCGCCAAGGACGAGCTTCTGGCCGAGGACGACGAGGACACGGCGAAGAGCGAGAAGAAGCCGGCGAAGAAGGCCGCATCCAAGGGCAAGGCTGACGACGACGTCGCTGAGGGCGATGCGCCCGCCAAGAAGAAGGCCGCGCCTAAGAAAAAGGCGAAGGACGAGGGCGAGGAATAATCCTCGCACCGATCGGATATACGGAAAAGGCCGCCCTTCGGGGCGGCCTTTTTCATATGCGGTCATTCTGCGTGGGTGTCGGCCGGCAGCCTGACCATTCCGCATCCGCGCCGGGCGTCAGATGAGCTGCATGCCCTTCAGGCTGGCATGGCCGTTGCGGCCGACGATGATGTGGTCGTGCACCACGACGCCCAGTGTCCTCGTCGTGTCGATGATCGTCTTCGTCATCTCGATGTCGGCGCGCGATGGCGTCGGGTCGCCGGAAGGGTGATTGTGGACGAGGATGATCGCCGTGGCCGACAGCTCAAGTGCGCGGCGGGCCACTTCACGTGGGTAGACCGGCGTGTGATCGACCGTGCCGGACTGCTGCACCTCGTCGGCGATCAGCACGTTCTTCTTGTCGAGGAACAGGATGCGGAACTGTTCACGCGGCTCGAACGCCATGGCGGCACGGCAGTAATCGATCACCTGGGTCCATGAGCCCAGCACCGGCCGCCGGGAAATCTCCCCCCGGATCATCCGCGCGGCGGCTCCGGCAATCGCCTTGAGATCCACGGCGACGGCCTCGCCGACGCCGTCCACCTCGCGTAGCAGATGTTCAGGTGCGCCAAGCACTTCGGCGAAGGAGCCGAATCGGTTTATGAGCGCCTTGGCCAGCCCCTTTGTGTCGGCCCGCGGGATCGAGCGGAACAGCAGCATTTCGAGCAGTTCGTAGTCCGACAGCGCTCCGGCTCCGGCTTCGCGAAAGCGCGTTCGCAGACGGTCGCGGTGGCCGTGATAGTGAGGCGTCTGCGGTGCGCGCGCCTGCTTTTTCGCACCGGACCTGCCGGAGGGTGGTTCAGGAAGATCGCCGGAAAGGGGCAGTTCGGCGAAAAAGCTTCGCTCGTTGCTGTCCGCGTCGTCTTCCTTGCCACCCATGATCGCTCCCGCCCGGCGTCTTCGCTGGGTCAGGATAGGCGAAAGGCGTCAGGCAGCAAGCCCCGGCCGGTCGAGACCGGCCAGCGACAGCGTGAATATCTCGCAGCCGTCCTGGGTAACGCCGATCGTATGCTCGTACTGCGCTGAGAGAGAGCGGTCCCGTGTCACCGCCGTCCAGCCGTCGGAAAGCACTTTCACATGCGGGCGGCCGAGATTGATCATCGGCTCGATGGTGAAGATCATGCCCGGGCGCATCTCCACGCCCTCATTGGCGTTGCCGTAGTGGAGGATGTTCGGGGCGTCGTGGAAAAGCCTGCCGACGCCATGGCCGCAGAAATCGCGCACCACCGAGCAGCGCTCGCCTTCCGCGAAGCTCTGGATTGCCGCGCCGATTGCGCCGGTGCGCCGCCCCGGCTTGACGGCCGCGATGCCGCGCATCAGGCATTCGTGGGTGACTTCGAGCAGCCGCTCGGCCGCGCGCTTGACCTGGCCGACCGGATACATGCGGCTGGAGTCGCCGTGCCAGCCATCGAGGATATAGGTGACGTCGATGTTGACGATGTCGCCGTCGCGCAGTGGCTTGGCATCGGGGATGCCGTGGCAGACGACGTGGTTGATCGAGGTGCAGGACGACTTTGTGTAGCCGCGATAATTCAGCGTCGCGGGCATGGCGCCGTTGTCCATGCCGAACTCGAACACGAAGCGGTCGATGGCGTCGGTGGTCACGCCGGGCGCAACCATGCCGGCCAATTCGTCGAGGCAGCGCGCCGTCAGCCGGCATGCCTTGCGCATGCCCTCGAAGGCTTCCTCGCCGTAGAGGCGAATCTGTCCGGTGTTGCGAAGCGGTGCGGTGTCCGCGTCGAGATAGGTGACCATAGCCTGCGGCGCCTGTCGCTGGTTCGTTTCCCCTCATTTCGCATCGAAGCGCGGCCGCTTCAAGTCTTGCGCGCTGCTTTCCATTGATCGGCGAGCGCCGTTGCCCGCCGCGCGATCGCTGCCCTGGCCTCGGCAAGGCGTTCGGCGTCGCGAAACAGCAGCCGCGAAAGCTCCGCTTCCGCCTCCACGCCGGCCGCCATCGCGGCTTCATAGGCTGTCGGGCTGTCGCAGGCCTGGGGGTTCTCGAAACGGAAGCGCGCCTCGGCCGCCTTTGTCACCCAGCGTGCGGTCGCAGCCTCAAGCGCGTCTCCGAACCGGATCCGCATGGCGGGGAGGGGAATGCCGGCAAGGGTCGTCGCCCACGTCTCGCCAGCGAATACCGGAAAGGCCCGCGTCACCGTGCCAGTCGTCACCAGATCGCCGGGCTCTATGCCGCGCCCCACGGGCCGCGCGGCCAGACCGCGCACGAAATGACGCAGCGCGGCGACCGGCCCGCCGAGCACGTTGGCGGCTTGCCCGCGGTCGATCTCCCTGCCGTCGCGCGCCAGCGCGATCTCGAATCGCGCGAGCTTGTCCAGCCAAGCCTCGCGATTGTCCGCCGTCACCGACGCGAACGGGCCGACGACCAGCGAGCCGTGCATGCCGAAAGCGGCGGCCGTGTCGGCGGCCGCGAACCGCCATCCCGGATAGACCGACTGGACGATCTCGAACCCATGCGCGACGGCATCGATGCATCCAAGGAGCCCGCGTTCGTCCATTCCCGGTTCAGGCGTGGCGGCCATGCGGAACACGATCTCGGGCTCGATCCGGGGCTCGATATAGGCCCCGGCGTCGATGACGAGGATGTCGCCCGCATCCAGCGCGGCGATGAGGGTGGTGTCGTAGATCGGACCCCAGATCGGCGCATGGACGCCGTATTCGTCCCAGATGGTGCGGTTGGTGAAGCCGATCTTCCAGCCGGCGGGACGTTCGCCGCGCGCCATGCGGGCGCGCAGGATGGCCTCGGCGACTTCGTAGGCCCGATCGAGGTCGAAGCCGGTCGACCGGTCGCTGAGGGGCGCGATCTGCCGCCCCGCCGCAAGCGCGTCGAGCAGCATGGCAGCAATGGCCTCGGTCGCCTCAATTCCCCGCATTGCCGCCAGATTTGACCGTAAGGGCACCTTTGTCCAGTCCCCGGCGCCGGCTTCACACTGCGCAATTGCAAGCCCAGTGCCGGCGCGTCACACTCTGTGCCTGCTATAATCCGGGATCCGGCCGTGCGAGAACATTGGAACAAGGCGTATGCGGAAAAGGGCGAGGCCGGCGTAAGCTGGTTCGAGGCGGTGCCGGAGACGTCGCTGGCGCTGATCCGCACGCTGGATTCGTCCCCCGGCGCAAGCATGATCGACATCGGCGGCGGCGCGTCGCGGCTGGTCGACGCGCTGGTCGAGGCAGGCGGCTTGGCGATCACCGTGCTTGATCTTTCGGGCGAGGCGCTGGCAAAGGCGCGCGACAGACTTGGCGAGCGGGGAGAGGCCGTCGAGTGGATCGAAGCCGACGTGACGACATGGATGCCGGTTCGGCAATACGATATCTGGCACGACCGCGCGGCGTTCCACTTCCTTGTCGAGCCCGGGAAGCGCGCTGCCTATGTCGCTCGCGCTGCCGAGGCGCTCGTCCCCGGTGGAAATCTCGTCATTGCCACGTTCGCTCCGGACGGCCCGGAGAGATGCAGCGGCCTGCCGGTGATGCGCTACGATGCACAGGGACTGGCAAACGTCTTCCGCGACCATTTCGAGCCGGTCGACGCGCTGCGGCATGTCCATCAAACGCCGTGGGGTGCGACCCAGTCGTTTCAATATGCCGTTTTGCGGCGAACGGGACGGTAAGCCGCTTCCGCGATGCGTTTAAAAACGGTTCGCGCCGCCGTTCAGGCGCGCGCCGGTTCGCTGTCGCTTCTGGCCAGCCGGCGGCGACGGCGTTCCGCAAGGTCGACCACCTTCGGGTCCTTCCTGTCGCCGGAGAATTCGGCGGCCATGAAGGCGTCGGTCAGGATGGCCAGTGCCTGGCGCGATTTCGCGCTGAGGTCGTCCTCGCCGGTCAGAAGGCGAGCCGCTTCCTCGATGTGCCGGCGGGCTGCCGGAAAATCCGATTGCACATTCACCTCCTAAAGCCCCCCAACAGCTATTGCCCTGTTCGGGTTTCGGCATCGGAAAGGCGAACCGCAGCATTTTATCGATCTCGAATTTGCGCCCGCTGCGCCAAGATCGGTCGCCTGTGTGGCAGTGGTGCTTGAGGCTGCCGGATAGTATTCCGGCATGATGATGAGTTCGATCCGCGAGGAGCCGAGATGATACGCAAGACTGACTTCTATATCGACGGCCGCTGGGTCGCTCCCGTTACTCCGCGTGAGCTGGAGGTGATCAATCCGGCCGACGAGCAGCCATTCGCGGTGATTTCGTTGGGCTCGGCCGCCGATGTCGACAAGGCTGTCGACGCCGCGCGCCGCGCCTTCCCGTCATGGGCAGCGACGCCGCTGGATGAGCGCATCGCGGCCGTGGAGCGCCTGCTGTCGGCCTACAATGCGCGCTCGGCCGACATGGCCAGGGCGATCTCCGACGAGATGGGCGCGCCTATGAAGCTGGCGCTGGAGGAACAGGCGGCGGCAGGATCTTACCACATCAAGAATTTCATCCGCGCCCTGAAGAGCTTTCAGTTCGAGCACCCGTTCGACGAGCGCTTCCCTGCCGAGCGAATCATTCACGAGCCGATCGGCGTCTGCGGCCTGATCACGCCATGGAACTGGCCGATGAACCAGGTGGCTCTGAAGGTGGTTCCTGCCGTAGGCGTTGGCTGCACCGTGGTGCTGAAGCCGTCCGAGATAGCGCCGATGTCGTCCATCGTCTTCGCCGAGATGATGGAGGCGGCGGGCTTCCCCGCCGGCGTGTTCAACATGGTCAACGGCGACGGCCCGAATGTGGGCGAGGCCATGTCGAAGCATCCCGGCATCGACATGATGTCGTTCACGGGCTCGACGCGTGCCGGCGTCGCCGTCACCAAATCTTCCGCCGACACAGTAAAGCGGGTGACTCTCGAACTGGGCGGCAAGTCGCCAAACCTCGTCTTCGCCGATGCGGATGTCGAGGACGCTGTCGTCCGCGGGCTCGATCATTGCTTCGAGAACACCGGCCAGTCCTGCAACGCGCCGACCCGCATGCTGGTCGAGCGCCCGGTCTACGACGAGGCCGTGGCCATCGCGGAGCGGCACGCAAGGACGGTCAAGGTCGGAAATCCGGCCGAGGACGGCCCGCATATCGGCCCGCTGGTCTCGCAGGTGCAGTTCGACAAGGTGCAGGGCCTGATCGAAGTCGCCATCAAGGAAGGAGCACGGCTGGTGGCCGGCGGACCCGGCCGGCCGGAGGGGTTCAATCGCGGCTACTATGTGCGCCCGACCATCTTCGCCGACGTCTCCAACGACATGACGATCGCCCGCGAGGAGGTGTTCGGCCCGGTGCTGGCGATGATTCCGTTCGAGACCGAGGAAGAAGCGATCGAGATCGCCAACGACACGCCCTACGGGTTGTCGAGCTACATCCAGACCGGCGATCCGGAGCGTGCGCGCCGCGTGGCGCGGCAGCTTCGCTCGGGGATGGTGCAGATGAACGGGGCAAGCCGCGCGCCGGGAAGCCCGTTCGGCGGCTACAAGCAGTCGGGGCTCGGCCGCGAGGGTGGCAAATACGGGCTCGAGGACTTCCTGGAGATCAAGTCCGTTTCAGGCTGGCCCGGCGAACGGACCTGACGATTAGAGGCTCAGGCCGCGCTTTCAGCGTCCGAACCGGGATGGCCCTCGTCCGCGGTGTCGATTTGCTGGCCCGGTTCGATGACGCTGCGCAGCCCGCGCAGCGTCGTCATGTAGTGCTCGGTCAGGAGCGCGCAGGCCCGCGCGGTATCGCGCTCGAGCACGGCTTCGAGGATCGACTGATGCTCGGCTGCCGCACCTTGCCGCCGTAACTGGCTCGGGTTGGAATTCATCGACAGGTTCCGGTAGCGGACGGCCTGGTCCATCATCGTCGAGCAGAAATCGAGCAGCCAGCGCGAGCCGCAGCGCTCGATCAGCATCATGTGGAATTCCTTGTGCCGGAGTTCCCATTCCTCCGATATCTCGCGCCCGGCTTCGGCCGGCAGGCGTCGATGCGTGCGGGTGAGCCGGTGGCAGGCCAGCACCAGCGCATCCTCCCAGGCTTCGTCGCCGTTCTGGATGGATTCCGTCAGCGCCAGCGTCTCCAGCCAGATGCGCGTCTTCACCAGCTCTTCGAGGTCGGTCATCGAGATTGTCGCCACGAAGAAGCCGCGCTGGCTCTTGCGCTCGACCAGCCCCTCCGCCGAGAGGCGGTTGAGCGCCTCGCGCACCGGCACCACGCCGATACCGTAGCGCTCCGAGATCGCCTCGATCTGCAGCTTCTCGTTGGGGAAGAGCTCGCCGTGGATGATGTCACGGCGCAGCCGGTCGTAAGCCTGCTCCGACAGGTTGCGGACGTCTCCCTGTATGCCGGTCGGGCCCGCCATCTCAGACCAGCCCGCCGGGGCGGTCCGTCTTGTTCCAGAAGACGAAGCGCCGCTGCGCCCACACGACGATGAAGTACAGCGCCAGACCGAGCAGGCTCAGATAGAGGATCAGCGCGAACACGCGCGGCGTGTTCATCTGGCTGGCCGACTGCCGGATCAGCGCGCCGAAGCCTTTGCCGCCGCCGAGGAACTCGCCCATGATCGCGCCGGCCATGACGCCGACGGACGCGATCTTGAGGCCGGTGAACAGATAGGGCAGGCCGGTCGGCAGCTTGAGCCGCAGCAATGTCTGCAATCGCGAGGCGCCGATCGACTTGAACAGCATGCGCTCGTTCTCGTTTGCCGCGTAGAGGCCGGCGGCGGTGGCAACGACTATGGGGAAGGTGGCGATGAACGCCGCCAGCGCCACCTTGGACGCGATGTCGAAGCCGAGCCAGGCGATGAACAGCGGCGCGAAGGCCACCTTGGGCATGGTGTCGATGGCGACGAGATAGGGCATCACCGCCCGTTCTCCGAACTTGGTCTCGCCGACGAGCACGCCGAGCGAGAAGCCGATGCAGGTGGCGATGAGGAAGCCCCAGAACACGGTCAGCGTCGTGGTCCACAAGGCGTCGAGCATGTAGCCGCCGGTCACGAGATTCTGGCCGACGAAGATGAGGTCGCGCAGCGTTTCCGCAGGCGTCGGCAGGATGATCGGCGATACCCACCCTGCGCGTGTCACCAGATCCCAGATTCCGACCACGACGACGAACAGGAACAGCATGGCCACGCTGCGCGGAATGCGGTCGATGAACGCCTCGCGCTCGACCCAGACCGTGTCGGCCTCGCGGGAAACCGTCATGTCGCTCATGTGAAAGCCTCCCGTCCAAGAAGGTCGCGGATATGCGCCACGATCTCGCCGAATCTGGGCGTGTTTATCATCTCCAGCGAGCGCGGGCGCGGCAGGTCGATCGTCACTTCCTCCACGACCTGCCCCGGCCGGGCCTGCATGACGAGGATGCGATCCGAAAGGATCACCGCCTCAGCCAGCGAGTGGGTGACGAGGAAGGCCGTCGCGCCGCGCTCCATGCAGATGCGCTGCAGTTCCATATTCATGAAGTCGCGCGTCAACTCGTCGAGTGCCGAGAACGGTTCGTCGAGCAGCAGCACCGCCGGGTCGGAGATCAGCATGCGGCAGATCGAGACGCGCTGCGCCATGCCGCCTGAAAGCTCGCCCGGATAGGCGCTGGCGAATTCATGCAGGCCCACGAGCTCCAGCAGTGCCATCGCCCGCGCCCGGGCCGATTGCGCGGCCTGTCGCCCCTCGCGGATCTCGACCGGCAGGACGATGTTTTCCAGCGCCGATTTCCAGGGCAGCAGGGTCGCCTGCTGGAACATGATGCCGATGTCCGGCCGCGGGCCGGTGACGGGTCGGCCTTCCAGCACGACCCGCCCCGTCGTCGGCGGCAGGAGCCCCGCCATGATCTTGAGTAGCGTCGACTTTCCGCAGCCCGACGAGCCGATCACCGACACGAACTCGCCCTTGCGGAGCGTCAGGTTCACGTCGGAAAGCGCGATCAGCTGGTTGCGGGCATAGGTCTTCGACAGCCGCTCGATCTCGAAGACCGACCGCACTGCTGCTGCGGCCGGCGCGTTCTTCACGGAAAGGGGCTCCATGTTCATGGTCAGGCGTTCCAGCCTTCCACGAACTCGTTGGTGTAGACCGACTGGAGATCGTCGAGCGGCTTTTCGAGCGCGCCCGATGCGACCGCCGAGTCATGGATCATCTGCCAGTGCTCGGGCGGCTGATAGCCGAAGCCCTGGCCGATGAATGCGTCGGTCGGCGTGCAGCGGTTGATGACGCCGGCCAGAAGCGACGCCGCGAAGCCGCGATCCTCGCCCTCCTGCGGGTTGCCGGCCGCGCAGTGGTCGAGCACACGGTCCTGGTTGGCCGGGTCCATGCCGTAACGCGTTCCGCGCACTAGCGCCCGGCCGAACTTGGGCGCCAGGTCCGGCGTGGCCGCCATCTGGCTTTCCAGCATCGCGATGCCGTTGCCGAAGAAGCCCAGATAGCCTTCGGGCGTGATTTCGCGCAGCGTCATGCCGCGCGCCTCGAGGATGGCCGCGTCGGACACCGCGCCCGCATAGGCGGCCACGTCGTCACGCAGGAAGGCCACCGCCGCCGTGCCGCCGTCGCCGATCGGCAGGAAGGTATAGTCGGTCCCTTCGGTGAGCCCGATATCGGTCATGATGGCCCGAGTGAACGACACCTCGGCGCCGTCGGCCGTGCCCACACCGATCACCTTGCCGCGCAACTGCTCCGGGCTCTGGAATTCGCTTTCGTCCTTGACCAGCAGGCCGAAGACGGACTTCGGGTAGAGGTTGTAGATGAACTTGATGTCGACGCCGCGGGCGCGCGCGCCCAGCGTCGGTCCGGGGCCGGGGGCGCCGATCTGTGCCTGGCCGGCCGACATTGCCTGCATGACGGCAGAGGAGCCGTCGATGGCTTCGAGCGTGGGGTTGAGCCCCTCTTCGGCGAAGTAGCCTTCGCCGACGGCCACCCAGTAGGGCATCCACGTCAGCGCCGACGGGTTGGGTACGGCGAATGTGATGGCGGTCTGCGCGCGGACGATGGCCGGCATGCCTATTGCCAGCGCGGCCGTCCCTCCGGCGGCGAGCTTGCCGAAGCCGCGACGAGAAATGCGTGTTCCAATGGTCATCCGATTTCCTCCCAGATAGCGGGGCTGGCGCCCAAGCCTCCCTGCAGGACGGCAGCCTTCCGTCACGGTATACGATTTTTGGAGAGATGCAAAAAAATATATGGAACGGCACAAAATTCGATTTTGTATCTTGATCTGCCGTAACGGAGGCCCGATGCTTTCTTCCATGGCACCGGGGAGAAAGAGCCTTCTGGCCGGCCGGTGCCCTGTTCAGGGAGAATTCGAATGGTCGCCTTCGCCACAACGCCGCCTCAGCAGGCATTCCTCGATATTGTCGGCTCGGACGAGAAATTCCCCGTCCGGCGCGTCTATTGCATCGGCAAGAACTACGTGGCGCATATCCGCGAGATGAACGCCGACGAGCGCGACCCGCCGGTCATCTTCATGAAGCCGGCCGACGCGGTTGTCAGGAACGGCGGCGATATCCCGTATCCGGTCTTCACCGGCAATTTCCACTACGAGTGCGAGCTGATCGTGGTGCTGAAATCCGGGGGTTACAATATCTCCGAGCAGGACGCGCAAAAACATATATTCGGCTACGCCATCGGCCTCGACATGACGCGCCGCGATCATCAGGCGGCCGCGCTTGCCAAGGGCCTGCCCTGGGAAGTGACCAAGGCGTTCGATCTTTCCGCGCCGATCGGGCCGGTGACGAGGGTGGAGGATTGCGGCATCCTCACCGGCGGCAGCGTACGCATGAAGTTGAACGGCGAGACGCGGCAGGATGCCGACATCTCGCTGATGATCTGGAAGGTCGACGAGATCATCGCCAAGATATCGGAACAGCACCGGCTGATGCCGGGCGACGTCATCATGACGGGCACGCCGGCCGGCGTCGGCAGCGTCGAGACGGGCGACGTGCTCGACTGCTCGATGGACGGGCTGCAGCCTATGCAGGTGCGCATCGGCGCGCGCGCCGGTTAGCGCCCGAAGTCCTGCGACCTGACGGAGGAATGGCCATGAAGATCGGTATCGTCGGCACCGGGCGGATGGGAACCGCATTCGCCAAACGGTTGATCGAAACCGGTCACGAGGTGAGCGTCTGGAACCGGACGCCGGAGCGCATGCGCGCAGCCGAGGAGGCGGGCGCCGCGGCGGCGACCGGCCTCCGGCAACTCGCCGCCTGCGACGTTATCCTCATCTCTCTCACCGATGCCGATGCGGTGTCGGATGTGGTGGGCCGCCTCGCGGCCGCAGACATCGCTGGCAGGGTGGTGATCGACACGTCGACATTGCTGCCGTCGCAGGCACAGGCCATTGCGGGCATGGTCGCGGCTGCCGGGGCTGAGTTCGTCGAGTGTCCCGTCGGCGGCACGGTCGCGCCTGCTCTGAAGGGACAATTAATCGGCATGGCCGGCGGCACGAATGCCGCTTTCGCCCGTGCGCGGCCAATACTGGAGCTTTTGTGCCGCCGGGTGGAGCATCTCGGGCCGGCCGGCAATGGCGCGCGCATGAAGCTGGCAATCAACCTGCCGCTGGCGCTCTACTGGCAGACGTTGGGCGAGGCACTGGCCCTGCTGAAGGGCGCCGGCATTTCGGCCGAGACCGCCGTCAGCATCATCGGCGACAGTTCAGCCGGGCCGACCGTGCTCAAGAACCGGGCGCAGGTCGTGGTCGACACGCTCAACGGCGTCGCGCAGCCCGGTACGTTCGACATCAATGGCCTGCGCAAAGACCTGCGGCTTGCGCTGCAGTTCGCGGCAATGGAAGGGCAGGAGCTTGCACTCGCCAGCGCGGCCGGCGCGACCTATGACGCGGCCGTAGAGTCCGGCCTCGGCGGGCTCGACGGCGCAAGCCTCGCGCGCTTCGTGGCCGGTTGAGGGCTTATGGCGGGGCGCGCCCGCCGCTCCGGCTTGAGATAGAGTTTTGCCAAACCGGCCGCCATCGCGCTGTGAAGCGTGCTCCGCCGGCTAATCGCGATTGTGTCGAAATAAAAAGGCGGCGCCGGAGCGCCGCCCTTATCTGGTGCAGACTGGCTGCTTGTTAACCGCCAGACCACGATCTCTGAGCCCTTAGAATAAAAGGCTGCGAGGAACGCTGTCAAGTCGCAATAGGCCATGGTCAAATGGCATGGTTCTTACTGAGAATTGCTCGCACCTTGATGAAAGTGCATTCAGTTGTAGAGCCGAAAGACCTAGGTTCAGGCGGAGTGCGTTCCGGTAACGACTTTTCCTTGGCAGATGCCAGGTGTTTGTGCAAAAATCCACTCGGGTGGAGGCGAAGAATACGAAATAGTTGGAATATAAGGATTCTTCCGCGCGCGTTGCAGCGTCGATGTGCGGACGAACAGTGCATATTTGAACGTTTTCGACTTTTCCCTTCTTCCATCCGAATAGAAGGGATACGGCATGCATTGGCGTCTAGGGATTGATCTGGGTACGAACTCTCTCGGGTGGGCGGCGGTCGAGCTTGACGAGAACGGTGCGCCGTTTCGCATCATCGCCGCCGGCTCGCGCATCTTCAGCGATGGACGTGATCCGAAATCGGGTGCGTCACTGGCCGTCGATCGGCGTACCGCACGCGCAATGCGCCGCCGGCGCGATCGCTTCAGGCAGCGGCAGGCCGCGCTTCTCAAGCATCTGACGCTTGCGGGACTTTTTCCCGCCGACGAGGGCGCGCGCAAGGCGCTGGCCTTGCTGGACCCGTTCGCACTGCGCGCGAGGGCGCTGCACGAGCCGCTGCCGCTTGATCATGTCGGTCGCGCCCTGTTCCATCTCAACCAGCGGCGCGGCTTCAAGAGCAACAGGAAGGCGGAGCGCGGCAAGAACGACGAGAGCGGCAAGATCAGGGTGGGCGTGAACCGGCTCTACGAGGCGATGCGCGATGCCGGTGCCGCGACGCTCGGCGAATATCTGCATATGCGCCGTGCCGCCTCCTCCGATCCCAATGCCATTCCCAGCGTGCGCACGCGGCTGCGGCCGGAAACGGGGGAGGGCGCGCGCGGCGAAGGCTACGACTTTTATCCCGAACGCTCCATGCTGGAAGACGAGTTTTCGGCGATCTGGACCGCGCAGGCCCTGCACCATCCGGGCGCGATGTCGGAGGAAAACAAAGAGCGCCTGTTCGAGGTTATCTTCCACCAGCGGCCCCTGAAGCAGCCGAAGATAGGCACCTGCACGCTGGTTTCGGACGAGCAGCGCCTGCCAAAGGCGCACCCGCTGTTCCAGCGCCGTCGGCTGCTGGAAGAGATAAACGCGCTCAGGATCGTGCTGCCCGGTGCGAACCCCGCGCCGTTGTCGCGCGAACAGCGCGACCTGCTCTACCTGAAGCTCAAGGAGAAGAGGACCGTCTCGTTAGAAAGCCTGCGCAAGGTGCTGAAGCTTGACCCCGACGCCCGCTTCAACAAGGAGAGCGAAAACCGCAAGGACCTCAAGGGCGACGAGGTGACTGCGGAATTCGGCGGGAAGACGCGATTCGGCAAGCGCT